>Ga0209970_1000052_pt1 | contig 15551 bp, 16 predicted proteins | sample InoplaCoSAM_FD_187585 | JGI IMG/M metagenome (GOLD analysis project Ga0209970, IMG submission 187585) | Arabidopsis thaliana rhizosphere microbial communities from the Joint Genome Institute, USA, that affect carbon cycling - Inoculated... | ecosystem: Host-associated > Plants > Roots >...
GGGCGCGGGCATGATCCGCCCCAACATGGCCACCATGCTGGGCTTCCTGGCCACCGACGCGGCCGTGGCGCCCGAGCTGATGAACGAACTGGCTCGCCGGCTCGCCGATGTCTCGTTCAACCGCGTCACGGTCGATGGTGACACGAGCACCAACGATTCCTTCGTTGTCATCGCCACGGGCCAGGCGGAGACGCCGACGGTCAGCGACCTGTCCAGCCCGACGGGGCGCGCGCTGCTGGAGGCGCTCACGCCCCTGGCTCAGCGCCTGGCCCACGCCATCGTGCGCGACGGCGAAGGGGCTACCAAGTTCATCACCATCCGCGTGGAAGGCGGGCGAGACACGGCGGAATGCCTGCGTGCAGCCTATGCCGTGGCGCACTCGCCCCTGGTCAAGACGGCTTTCTTCGCCAGCGATCCCAACTTGGGCCGTATCCTGGCGGCGGTTGGCTACGCCGGCATCGACGACCTGGACGTGGGTGGCATCGACCTGTGGCTGGGCGACGTGCACGTGGTCACGAGAGGCGGTCGCCACCCGAAGTACCGTGAGGAAGATGGCCAGCGCGTCATGAAACCGGCGGAGATCGAGGTGCGCATCGGTCTGGGCCGCGGCTCGGCCAGCGAGACCGTCTGGACCTGCGATTTCAGCCACGAGTACGTCACCATCAACGCCGACTACCGCTCATGAATCCCTCGTTCGAGCGCTTGCTGCAGCGCGCCGAAACCCTGATCGACCGCATCGAAGCCGTTCTTCCGCAGCCACTGTCCGAGCCGGACTGGTCGGCTTCGCACGCCTTTCGTTACCGCAAGCGCAGCAACGGCCACGGCTTGCTGGAACCTGTGCGCCACGTGGCCAGCATCGCGCTGGGTGACCTGAAGGAAGTGGAGCCGCAGAAAGAGCGCATCCAGCGCAACACCGAGCACTTCGTCAAAGGCCTGCCGGCCAACAACGTGCTGCTGACGGGCGCGCGCGGCACGGGCAAGTCCTCGCTGGTCAAGGCCTGCCTCAACGCCTATGCCGATCAGGGCTTGCGCCTCATCGAGGTCGACAAGAGCGATCTGGTCGACCTGCCCGACATCGTCGACGTGGTGGCCAGCCGGCCCGAGAAATTCATCGTCTACTGCGACGATCTTAGCTTCGAGGACGGCGAGCCCGGCTACAAGGCGCTCAAGTCCATCCTCGACGGCTCGGTGTCGGCGTCGAGCGCCAACGTGCTGATTTACGCCACCAGCAACCGCCGCCACCTGCTGCCCGAGTACATGAAGGAGAACCTCACGTACACGCACACGGCGGACGGTGAGGTGCACCCCGGGGAGGTGGTCGAGGAGAAGATCTCCCTGTCCGAGCGCTTCGGTCTGTGGATCAGCTTCTACCCCTTCAGCCAGGACGAGTACCTGGCGATCGTGGCGCAGTGGCTGTCGTCCTTCGGCGTCTCGCCGCCGGCCATCGACGCGGCTCGACCGCAGGCCCTGGTGTGGGCGCTGGAGCGCGGCTCGCGCAGCGGGCGCGTGGCCTATCAGTTCGCGCGTGACTACGCTGGCTCGCACGGCGGCGAGGCATGACGGCAGATGTTCTCGTGGTGGACGGTGGACGCGAAGCGGCCGCCGCCAACAGCGCGACGGAAGTGGCGGTAGGCGTTCTCATCGATGGCGAAGGACGTTTCCTGCTCACCTCGCGTCCTCCTGGCAAGGTCTACGCGGGCTACTGGGAATTCCCGGGCGGCAAGCTCGAAGAGGGCGAAACCGTGGAGCAGGCGCTGCGGCGCGAATTGCAGGAGGAAATTGGCCTGACGATCGGCCCGGCCCCTGTCTGGCGGACCCAGTTGGTCGACTACCCACACGGCTTGGTGCGCCTGCACTTCTGCAAGGTGCACGAGTGGTCTGGCGAGTTGCAGATGCACGAGGGGCAAGACAGCCGCTGGGAGCGCTTGCCTGTGCAATGTGAGCCGGTGTTGCCTGGCACCGTGCCCGTGCTGCGCTGGCTGCAAGAAGAGGCCGACGCCGCCTGAGGCAGCATCGCGTTCAGCGCAACTCGGCGTTCCAGTCGTCTTTGGGCGCGTTCTTGTCGGGCAAGGTGTATTGCTCGCTGGCCCAGGCCCCCAGATCACCCTGCTTGCAGCGTTCGCTGCAGAACGGCCGCCAGCGGTTGCCGGGCGCGTAGACGCTGTCGCCGCCGCAAGCGGGGCAGCGCACGATGCGGCTGTCGGTCGCTTGCGTCATCTCCTCAGGCGCACAAGGCGAGTTCGAAGCTGGCGTCCTCACCGGACGGGTGCAGGCGATGATCCTCGCCCAAGCGCATCAGCCGCACCGAGAACATCAGCCGGTTGCCGCTGATCTCGGGGATCAGGCCGGCCGAGGGGTCGATCCGCAACCGCAGCAACTGGAATGTGCGGCCCTGGGGCAGGTTCTGCTGGAAATGCCCGCCGGTGGAGACAACCTTCTGCGGTGCGCCCGTCTCGCGCATCATCTTCAGCAGCAGCACCAATGCCTCGGCCAAGGGCGCCAACGTGCGGGACCAGTCGGTCAGGGCTGCCTGGCGCTGCGCAGTGTCGAGGTGCTGCCAATGGAAATAGGCGGGCAGATCGAATTCGCAGGTGCCACCGGGAATGCCGATGCGGCTGCGGATGGCCATCAGCCAGTCGTTCTCCGTCAGGCTCTGGCCGGGCTTGCCTGGTACATCGGCAATTTGCGAAAAGCAGGCGTCGAGCTGACTGATCACGGTGTCAAGCGCCGCTTCGGAGATTGCCGGGTTGCCCCGAAAACCCGCCAGGGACTGCTTCTGACGATCGAGGTCCTTGAGCACGTCCGATTTCATGTCGGCGCGCGAGGCCACATCCATGATCTCGAACAATGTCTGGATCGCGTAGTGGTGATCCAGCGGGTGCTCGCGCGGCACCAGCACAGCCAGCCGTTTGAAAAGCTGCTCGAGCCGCAGATAGGTGCGGATGCGTTCGTTGAAGGGGTATTCGTAGAGGATCACGGGCTCGCTGGGTGCGGGGCCCTGATGGCCGCGCGTGGGCGGATCATAGCCCGAAGCTTGTCGATAGCCGGTCAACCAGGCGATGCAAACGGTCGAGTTTGTCCTCGTCGTTGAAGATCACCGCATCGGCCACCGCCAATCGCAGGGTGCGCGAACTCTGGCTGCGCAGCACGCCATCGATGACCGCGTCGTCCCAGCCGTTGCGGGCGCGCACGCGGCGGCGTTGGGTGGCCTCGCTGCAGTCCACCACCACCACGCAGTCCAACTGGACCCGCCAGCGCGGCGATTCGGCGAGCAGGGGAATGTCGAACACGATGCAAGCCTTGTTGCTTTGCGCAACACGCTGCGCGATGTCGCGTGCCACGATGGGGTGAACGATGGCTTCCAGTGTGTGACGGGCGCTGGGGTCTGCGAACACGTGTTCGCGCATGCGGGCGCGGTTCAGCGCGCCGTCGCCGTCGATGAACGCGGGCCCGAAGCTGTTCAGCAAGGCGGGGATGGCCGCGCCGCCGGCCGCCGTGCTGGCGCGGGAGATGGCATCGGCATCGATGAGGTCAGCGCCGAGCGCCTGCAGGCGCGCACCGACCGTGCTTTTGCCGCTGCCGATGCCGCCCGTGAGGCCGATGCGCCTTACCGGGCTCGCCAGCTTCACAGGCCGACGGCGGCCAGGATGGCCGCCGGACCGAAGACCATGGCGGTAAGCCCGCCGAGGGCGAGGAAGGGGCCGAAGGGCACGTAGCCCCCTTCGCGCAAGCGGCCCACCAGCTTGATGCCGATACCGATGACTGCGCCGATCACCGAGGCCATCAGGATGATGGGCACCAAGGCTGGCCAGCCAAACCAGGCGCCGAAGGCCGCGAACAGCTTGAAGTCGCCGTAGCCCATACCCTCCTTGCCAGTGAGCAGCTTGAAGCCCCAGTAGATGAGCCAGAGCGAGAGGTAGCCGCCGACGGCGCCCCACACGGCTTCGGGCAGGCGGGTCGAGGTCAGGCCGAGTGCGGCGGCCACGATACCGGCCCACAGCAGCGGCAGTGTGATGTCGTCCGGCAGTAGCGTGGTGTCCCAGTCGATGCAGGCCAGTGCCACGACGGCCGCGGCAAAACCGCACCAGGCCAGCCCGGTGAACGTGAACCCCCAGCGCCAGCCGACCCAGGCGAAGAGGAGGCCTGTGGCGACCTCGACCGTGGGGTAGCGCAGACCGATGCCGGCGTGGCATTGGCTGCAACGTCCTCGCAAGGCGAGGTAGCTCAGCACCGGGATGTTTTCATACCAATGAATGACGTGCCCGCAATGGGGGCAGGCGGACCGTGGCACGACCAGGTTGTAGCGCGCGGTCGGTGTTTCGGTCTCATTGGCCTTGCCCTGCAGCTCGGCGCATTCGGCGGCCCACTGCCGCTCCATCATCTTGGGCAGGCGGTGGATGACGACGTTCAGGAAACTGCCCACCAGCAGGCCGAGCACGCCCAACAGCGCCACGGCGGGCGCACCGGTCGCCAACTCGCCCATCAAACCACCTGACCGAGCTTGAAGATGGGCAGGTACATCGAGACGACGATGCCGCCGATGACCGTGCCCAGCACCACGATGATGATCGGCTCCATCAGACTGGAGATGCCAGCCACCATGTCGTCCACCTCGGCCTCATAGAAGTCGGCTGCCTTGCCCAGCATGTGATCGATCGATCCCGACTCTTCGCCGATCGCGCACATCTGCAGCACCATGGACGGAAAGATGTTCACGTTGGTCATCGCGGCCGTCAGGCTGGTGCCCGTGGAGACTTCCTGCTGGATCTTTTCGGTGGCGATGGCGTATACCGAGTTGCCCGAGGCGCCCCCCACGGAATCGAGCGCTTCGACCAGCGGAACGCCGGCGCCGAACATTGTGGCCAGCGTGCGAGTCCAGCGCGCGACCACCGACTTCTCGATCAGTTCGCCGAAGATGGGCAGCTTGAGCAACAGGCGGTCCATGAAGCGCTGGACTTTTTCATTGCGCTTCCAGGCCTGCATGAAGAAGTAGAAGCCGCCACCGAGGCCACCGAAGATCAGCCACCAATACTGAACGAAGAACTCGCTCATGCCGATCACGAACAGCGTAGGTGCAGGCAGGTCGGCGCCGAACGAGGTGAACACCTCCTTGAAGGAGGGGATCACGAAGATCATGATGATGGCCACCACCACGAAAGCCACGATGATCACCGCCGTCGGGTACATCAGGGCGGACTTGATCTTCGACTTCAGCGCCTCGGTCTTCTCCATGTAGGTGGCGAGGCGGTCGAGCAGGTCTTCCAGGATACCGGCCGCCTCACCCGCCTCGATCAGGTTGCAGTAGAGGCTGTCGAAGTACATCGGGTGCTTGCGGAAGGCCGCACTCAGTGAGGTACCGGTTTCGACGTCGGCGCGGATGTCGTTGAGCAGACGCGTGACGTTTGGGTTGGGGTTGCCGCGACCCACGATGTCGAAGGACTGCAGCAAGGGCACGCCCGCCTTCATCATCGTGGCCAGCTGGCGCGTGAAGATGGCGATGTCCTTCGGCTTGATCCGCTTGCCGGAGGAGGTGCGCCGCTTCTTGATCTTGACAGGGATGATGCCCTGCCGACGCAGCGTGGCGGTGACCTGGTTCTCGCCTTGCGCCCGCGTCTCGCCGCGCACCGCCTTGCCGTTGCGGTCCTTGCCCTCCCATTCGAACACGAAGTCCTTGACGCTCTTGCTTGCGACGGTGGCCATGGAATTCCTCAGGGGGCTGTGGGTGAGCGGGTGATCATTCGTTCGTCACGCTGAGGACTTCCTCAAGGGAGGTGTGCCCCAGTTTGACTTTGAGCAGGCCGGACTCGCGCAGCGAGCGAACGCCTTCCTTGCTGGCTTGCTGGGCGATGTCCAGCGAGGTGCCGCCGCGCAAAATGATGCGTTGGATCTCCTCGGAGATCGGCATCACCTGATAGATGCCGACACGCCCCTTGTAGCCGTTGTTGCAGGCTGAGCAGCCGACCGGCTTGTAGGGCGTCCAGGTGCCATCGAGTTCCTCGGGCTTGTAACCCGCCTCGAGCAGGGCCTTGCGGGGCACGTCCAGCGGCGCCTTGCAATTCGGGCACAGGCGCCGCGCGAGCCGTTGCGCGGTGATGAGGATCACGCTGGAGGCGATGTTGAACGTGGGGATGCCCATGTTCATCATCCGCGTGAGCGTCGTCGGCGCGTCGTTGGTGTGCAGGGTCGACATCACCATGTGGCCGGTCTGCGCGGCCTTGATTGCGATGTCGGCGGTTTCCAGGTCTCGGATCTCACCGACCATGATCACGTCCGGATCCTGGCGCAGGAAGGCCTTGAGCGCGACCGCGAAGGTCAGGCCGGCCTTCTCGTTCATGTTCACCTGGTTGACGCCGGGCAAGTTGATCTCGGACGGGTCTTCGGCCGTCGAGATGTTCACACCCGGCTTGTTCAGGATGTTCAGGCAGGTGTACAGCGACACCGTCTTGCCTGAGCCCGTCGGGCCAGTGACGAGCACCATGCCATAGGGACGCTGGATGGCGTCCATCAGGCGCTCCTTCTCTTCCGGCTCGTAGCCCAGGGCGTCGATGCCCATCTTGGCCTGGCTCGGATCGAGGATACGGATCACGATCTTTTCACCGAACAGCGTGGGCAGGGTGCTGACGCGGAAGTCGATCACGCGGTCCGGGCCCACCTTGAGCTTCATCCGCCCGTCCTGGGGGACCCGCTTCTCGGAGATGTCCATCCGGGATATGACCTTGATCCGCGACGCCAGCTTGTCCTTGATAACGATCGGCGGCGAAGCGATTTCACGCAGTTCGCCGTCGATGCGGAAACGCACGCGGTACTGGTGCTCGTAGGGCTCGAAGTGCAGGTCGGACGCGCGCATGTTGAACGCGTCGATCAGCATCTTGTGCAGGAACTTGACGACCGGCGCATCGTCGACCTCGCTGGCCTTCTCGGCGGCGTCTGCGCTGACGGCTTCGGTGGCCAACTCGTCGAATTCGACATCGCCGACGATGTTTTCCATCGCCTCGGTGACGGACTTGGTCTGCGCCTCGACCAAGCGACTGAGCTTGTCGAATTCGGCGATGACCCAGTCCACGCCCATTTGCGTGGCGAATTTGATCTTTTCAGCGGCCTGCTGATCGGATGGATCGGCCGTGGCGACGATCAAGCGGTTGTTGCGCTTGCTGAGGACGACGATGCGAAAGTCCGCACAGATCTTGGCATCGAGCAAGCCGGCGGGCAGGCGCTGTGCATCAATCGCATCGAGATCGAGCAGCGGCGCGGCGAAGGCCACCGACATGGTGTGGGCCAGATCGCTCGGAGACACGGCACCTGAGCCCGTCAACTCGGCGATGAAACTGGTTCGACTGCTTTGTGCCTTGCGGTACAGATCCTCGGCCGCCCGTTGATTGAGCTTGCCGGCCGACACGAGCGCACGCCCCAGCCCCGGAAGGGCCATGGACGGGCTATCCTGGTTCACCGTATCAACTGACGCCATATCTGCGTAATCTAACGGAAATCAATAACTTGGACGCCACAATTGACGCCAGTTATCCGGAAATCAGGGGCTCACGTCGATTGGCGTTGTATCCGCGACGCGCGGGGCATCGTGTGGGTGCCGCAGCGGCTGATCGCTGATGTGACCAGTTGATGGTCGGGGTGAGAGGATTCGAACCTCCGGCCTCTACGTCCCGAACGTAGCGCTCTACCAGGCTAAGCTACACCCCGTGTGGACCCGCTGGATCCCTTGGCTGATGACGGCGCCACGACCGTGAACTTCAGGAGCGACGCTCCAGCAGTGCAGCCGCCAATTGTAGCAAAGCCTCTCGATGTGAATTGGCCGGCAGGGTCGCTGCGGCGTCGAGGGCGCGGCGCGCTTCAGCCTGCGCCGCGGCGCGCGCTGTGTCCAGGGCGCCGGTGCTCAGAATGACGCGCTGGATGTCTGGCAGGTTCTCTATCCGGCCGTGTTCGATGGCGTCGCGAATCAGCGCACGCTGGGTGGCGTCGCCCGCGCGCAGGGCGCAGATGATGGGCAGCGTGACTTTGCCCTCTCGCAAGTCGTCGCCCAGGTTCTTGCCCAGTTCGTCGGCGCTGCCTTCGTAGTCGAGCACGTCGTCAATGACCTGGAAGGCGGTGCCCAGGGCTTGCCCGTACGTGGCGCAAGCTTGCTCGATGGCCGGGTCGGCCTGCGCCAGTATGGGTGCCAGCCGTGCGCTGGCCTCGAACAGCTTGGCCGTTTTGGAGCGAATCACCCGCAGGTAGGACGCCTCGTCGATCGAGGCGTCGCGCATGTTCATGAGCTGCAGCACCTCTCCCTCTGCAATCACGTTCGTGGCGTCCGAAAGGACCTCCATCACCCGCATGTGATTGACGTCCACCATCATCTGGAAGGCGCGCGAGTACAGGAAATCGCCTACCAGCACACTGGCGGCGTTGCCGAACGTCTGATTGGCCGTGGGCCGGCCGCGGCGCAGGGTCGATTCATCGACCACGTCATCGTGCAGCAGTGTGGCCGTGTGAATGAACTCCACCACGGCGGCCAGTGTGTGCCGGTGCGGGTGGTCGCACGACAGGGCGCCGCTGACCAGTAGCAGCAGGGACGGGCGCAGGCGTTTGCCGCCCGCCGAGATGATGTACTGGGCCACTTCGCGCACGAGGGGCACGTCGGTGGTCAGCCGTTCATGGATCACCCGGTCAACCGCGGCCATGTCGGCGCGGATCAGTTCGAGCGGGTTGTTCGTCGGCAAGGCGAGGGACAAGTGAGGGCCGTGGTCAGAGGCGGAAGGGCGCTGGATTATAGGAAGGCCGCCTCGGGGCATACCCGCACGCGGGGCTGCACGAGGTGCAGCTGAGGGGCAATTTGCCTGGGATGGCCCCGATGGCTATAATCCTCGGTTCGGCGGAAATCCGTCTGCCGATAGCCTTTGTAGGTTTGCCGGCTGTCAGGGCCAGGCGCTGCAAGGCCAACTTCAAGAGGTTCCTATGTACGCGGTCATAAAAACCGGTGGCAAGCAATATCGCGTGGCTGCCGGCGAAAAAATTAAAGTAGAACAGATTGCTGCGGATGTGGGCCAAGAGATCGTGTTCGATCAGGTTTTGGCTGTCGGTAACGGCACCGAGCTGAAAGTGGGCACTCCCTTGGTCTCCGGCGCATCGGTCACGGTCAAGGTAGTGGCGCACGGTCGTCACGACAAAGTGCGCATCTTCAAGATGCGCCGTCGCAAGCACTATCAGAAGCGCCAGGGTCACCGGCAGAATTTCACCGAGATCGAAATCGCTTCGATTTCGGGCTAAGGAGCAGCAAGATGGCACAGAAAAAAGGCGGCGGCTCTACCCGCAACGGGCGCGATTCCAAGCCCAAGATGCTCGGCGTGAAGGCGTTCGGCGGCGAACTGGTTTCGGCCGGCTCGATCATCGTGCGTCAGCGCGGCACCAAATTCCATCCCGGCACCAACGTGGGCGTCGGCAAGGACCACACCCTGTTCGCCACCGCAGACGGCCATGTGCAGTTCGCGGTCAAGGGTGCCTTGGGTCGTCACGTGGTCAGCGTCACTCCGGCCTGATCCCGCACGATCCTCGCGCAAGAGGCCCGCGGACGCGGGCCTTTTTGTTGCCCTCAGCTAGCATTGGCACCGCATGAAATTCGTTGACGAAGCCACCATCGACGTCGCCGCCGGCGATGGCGGGAACGGGTGCGCCTCGTTCCGGCACGAGAAGTACAAGGAGTTCGGTGGCCCGGATGGCGGGGACGGCGGACGGGGTGGCCATGTGATCATGCTGGCCGATGCGAGCCTGAACACCCTGGTCGACTTCCGCTACACCCGGCGCTTCGAGGCGCAGCGCGGCGAGCACGGCAAGGGCTCCGACATGTTCGGGGTCAAGGGCGAGGACGTAGTGCTGAAGGTGCCGGTCGGCACCATCGTGAGCGACGCCGAGTCGGGCCAGGTGGTGTGCGAGCTGCTTCAGCCCGGCGAGCGGGTGATGGTGGCCAAGGGCGGCGACGGCGGCTTTGGCAACATGCACTACAAGAGCTCCACCAACCGCGCGCCGCGGCAGAAGACGCCCGGTTGGCCCGGTGAGCGCAAGACGCTCAAGTTGGAACTCAAGGTGCTGGCCGATGTGGGCTTGCTGGGCATGCCCAACGCTGGCAAGTCCACCCTCATTGCGGCCGTATCGAATGCCCGGCCGAAGATCGCAGACTACCCCTTCACCACACTGCACCCCAACCTGGGTGTGGTGCGCGTGGGTCCCGAGAAGAGCTTCGTGGTGGCGGACGTGCCCGGCCTGATCGAAGGCGCGTCGGAAGGTGCCGGCCTCGGGCACCAGTTCCTGCGCCATTTGCAGCGCACGCGCCTGTTGCTGCATCTGGTCGATGCCGCACCTTTCGACGAAACCGTGGATCCAGTTGCGCAAGCGAAGGCGATCGTGGCCGAGCTCAAGAAATTCGACCCGGCGCTGCACGCCAAGCCTCGCTGGCTGGTGCTCAACAAGGTGGACATGCTGCCCGTCGAGGTACGCGAAGCGCGCGTGCGCGACATCGTACGTCGCCTGCGGTACAGGGGCCCCGTGTTCGAGGTTTCGGCGCTGACGCGCGAGGGCTGCGAGCGGCTGGTGCAGAAGGCGTACGAACACATCGAGGCACTGCGCCGTCGGGAGCAGGAGCCTGAAGAGGTCGACCCCCGCTTCGTGGCGGGCGACAACGATTGATCCGATTCCATTGACACCATGAGCCAGGTCCTCGACAGCACGGCCAGCGAAGCGGCCGACCTCGTGCGCCAAGCGCGCCGCATCGTTGTCAAGGTCGGCTCCAGTCTGGTGACCAATGAGGGCCGAGGCCTCGACGAGGAAGCCATCCGGCACTGGAGCCAGCAACTGGCGGCGCTGGTTCAACAGGGCCGCGAGCTCATCATGGTGAGCAGTGGCGCCATCGCCGAGGGCATGAAACGCCTGGGTTGGAGCAAACGGCCGCACGAGGTGAACGAGTTGCAGGCCGCCGCCGCTGTCGGGCAGATGGGCTTGGTGCAGATGTACGAGACCCAATTGCGCGCCTGTGGCGTGGGCAGCGCCCAGGTCTTGCTGACCCACGCGGACTTGGCCGATCGCGAGCGCTACCTCAACGCCCGCTCGACCCTGCGCACCTTGCTGCAGCTGGGTGTCGTGCCCGTGATCAACGAGAACGACACGGTGGTCAACGACGAGATCAAGTTCGGTGACAACGACACGCTGGGCGCGCTTGTGGCCAACCTGGTCGAGGCCGACGTGCTGATCATCCTGACCGACCAAAAAGGCCTCTACACGGCCGACCCCCGGCGCGACCCCGCCGCGCGCTTCGTGCACGCGGCGCGCGCGGGCGATCCTGCGCTGGAGGCGATGGCGGGTGGGGCGGGCAGCGGCATCGGCAAGGGCGGCATGATCACCAAAATCCTGGCGGCCAAGCGCGCGGCGGCGTCCGGTGCATCGACGGTGATCGCCTGGGGGCGCGAGCCGGACGTGCTGCTGCGCCTGTGTGCGGGGGAGGCCATCGGCACGGCGCTCGTGGCGCAGACGGCCAAGCACCAGGCGCGCAAGCGCTGGATCTCCGATCACCTGCAGATGCGAGGGGCGGTGGTGGTGGACGACGGCGCGGCGGCCAAGATCGCCAGCGAAGGCAAGAGCCTGCTGCCGATCGGCATGACCGCCGTCGAGGGAGATTTCTCGCGTGGCGACGTGATCGCGGTGCGCGACGCGCGCGGCCAGGAGGTGGCGCGCGGCTTGGCGAACTACGCCAGTTCCGAGGCGCGGCTGCTGTGTCGCAAATCCTCGGCCGATTTCGAGCGACTGCTGGGCTACACCGCCGAGCCCGAGATGATCCACCGCGACAATCTGGTGCTCAGCCGCGGCTGAGACGCGTCAGCGCAGGCGGTACGTGAAGCCGTTTCGCAGGGTGTCGAGGATCTGGCGCGGCGATCCGTTCGGGGCGCGCCCGTCGCACAGGCCGGTTTGCGCAAGCTTTAGCGCGCGGCGGGTGCTGCCCCGCGTGTCCATGGCCTGCCATTCATCGGTGGAACTGGTGCGCCATTTCGCGCTGTCCGGGTCCCAGCGGCCATAGACCTTGACTTCGGCCGCATTGCAGCGCACGCCTTCGTACAACACGTTGACAGCCCCGCTGCGGCTGCGCGCGACAAAGACGTAGCGCACCACGCCGTCGGTGCCGACGCTCAGCGTGTCCGGGTCGATGCCGTACTCGAAGGACGAGCGGTCCTCGATGTTCACGGTGACCAGCTTGTCGGTGCTGAAGTGCTGGGGCAGGGCCACCTCGGCTTCTTTCCAAGGCTCGGGTTCCTGGTATTGGGCCCACGTGGTGCCGTGCGCGGTGACGAGCGCGGCGGCGCAAACCGCCGCGCGAAGGAACCTGCTGTTCATTTGGAAGCGATGCCCTGAGGGCTGGTGAGCGGTTGCGGGCCCGGGTCGAAACTGGCCCCGGGCGGCAACTCCAGGCCGGGTGGCGGCGAGGGCACGGTATCGGGGCCATGATCGGTTTCGGCCTGACGAGGGCCGCGACTCTGGTGGTTGCGCAGATAGCGATTGCGGTGGCCTTCATGACGTGGCACATAGCGCGCCAACTCGGTCAACGCCATCTCATAGACGCCGCGCTTGAACTCGACGACCACGTCCAGTGGCACCCAGTAGTCGTTCCAGCGCCAGGCGTCGAATTCGGGGTGGTTGGTGGCGCGCAGGTTCAGGTGCCAGTCCTGTGCCACCAGTCGCAGCAGATACCAGATCTGCTTTTGTCCCTTGTAATGTCCACGCGCATCGCGCCGGATGAAGCGGTCAGGCACTTCATAGCGCAACCAATCCTTCGTGCGGGCCACGATGGCCACGTGCTCGGGGCGCAGACCCACTTCCTCGTGCAGTTCCCGGTACATCGCCTGCTCGGGCGTTTCGCCGCGGTCGATACCGCCTTGCGGGAACTGCCAGGAGTGGGAGCGGATGCGCTTGCCCCAGAACACCTGGTTTTTCTGGTTGAGCAGAATGATGCCGACATTGGGCCTGAAGCCCTCTCTGTCAAGCATAATCAACCTCGATTTTTGAACTGCGACCATTATGCATCGCACCCCGCGCCCAGCGAAGTGATCGCACACCGCACGGCCCCGCGTCCCGCCTAGGGATATACCCGCAAGCGGCGCCGGAGTCACCCCTCCAGAACCCCTTTCGCGCACCCCCGGTGCAGGCCCCTTCATGAAAGCCAGCCAGTTCCTGATCACCACGCTCAAGGAAGCGCCCGCCGATGCCGAGGTGGTGAGCCATCGCCTCATGACACGCGCCGGCATGATCCGCAAGCTGGGGGCTGGCATCTACAACTACATGCCCATGGGGCTGCGCGTCATCCGCAAGGTCGAGCGGATCGTGCGCGAGGAGATGAACCGCGCAGGGGCGGTCGAGCTCACCATGCCCGTGGTGCAGCCGGCCGAGTACTGGCAGGAAAGTGGCCGCTTCGAGAAGATGGGCCCTGAGCTGTTGCGCATCAAGGATCGGCACGATCGCGACTTCATCGTTCAGCCCACCAGTGAGGAGGTGGTGACCGACATCGCACGCCAGGAATTGCGCAGCTACAAGCAGTTGCCCAAGAACCTCTACCAGATACAGACCAAGTTCCGCGACGAGCGCCGGCCGCGCTTCGGTCTGATGCGTGGGCGCGAATTCATCATGAAGGACGCCTACAGCTTCGACCGCGATGAGGCGAGCGCCAAGGGCAGCTATCAGGTGATGGCACAGGCCTATCGTCGCATCTTCGACCGCTTCGGCCTCAAGTACCGCGCAGTCGCGGCCGACAGCGGCGCTATCGGCGGTGACCTGAGCGAGGAGTTCCAGGTGATCGCTGCCACGGGGGAGGACGCCATCGTCTATTGCCCCACAAGCGACTACGCCGCCAACATGGAAAAGGCCGAGGCAATGGCGCCCCAGGGCCCTCGCCCCGCGCCGGCCAATCCGCTCACGCGCACACCTACGCCCGGCAAGGCCACCTGCGCCGACGTCGCGCAACTGCTGGGGGTGCCGCTGGCCACCACGGTCAAGTCACTGGTGTTGGCCACCGATGAACTTGATGAAGCGGGCCTCGTGAAGTCGTCCAAGGTCTGGTTGCTGCTGCTGCGCGGCGACCACGACATGAACGAGGTGAAGGTGGGCAAGGTGCCCGGCCTCGACGAAGGCTGGCGTTTTGCCACCCCAGCCGAGATCGAATCGCACTTCGGTTGCCGGCCCGGCTACCTGGGCCCCATCGGGCTCAAGCAGGCAGTGGAACTGGTGGTGGACCGCGAAGTCGCCGTCATGGCCGACTGGATCTGCGGTGGCAACGAGGTCGACGTGCACCTCACCGGCGTGAACTGGGTCCGCGATCTGCCCGAACCCACGCGCGTGGCGGACATCCGCAACATCGTCGAAGGCGACGCCTCGCCCGACGGCAAGGGCGTGCTGGCCATCGAGCGTGGCATCGAGATCGGCCACGTGTTCTACCTGGGCACCAAGTACAGCCGCTCCATGAATGCCAGTTTTCTCGACGAGGACGGCAAGCCCAAGCCTTTCGAGATGGGCTGCTACGGCATCGGCATCACGCGTCTGCCGGCAGCGGCCATCGAGCAGAACCACGACGAACGCGGCATCGTCTGGCCAGATGCGATCGCGCCGTTCACCGTGGTGGTGTGCCCGATCGGCATGGACCGCAGTCCGGAAGTCAAGGCAGCCGCCGAGAATCTCTACTCCGAGCTGCTGGAGCAAGGCGTGGATGTGATGTTGGACGACCGTGGAGAACGACCCGGGGCGATGTTCGCCGACTGGGAGCTCATCGGCGTGCCCCATCGCATCACCTTGGGCGACCGCGGCGTGAAGGCCGGTCAGGCCGAGTACCAGCACCGGCGCGACAGTGCGGCCACGGCCGTGCCGCTGGCGGAAGTGGCGGCCTACGTGAAGGCCCGCCTCACGGCATGAACGAGGGTGGCCTCACCCGACGCCAGGGGTTGGCTGCCATGGCCGCTCTGGCGGGGAACGTCTGGTTGCCGCCAGCGCGTGCAGGCCAGCTCGAGGAGCCCCTGGCCGATTCTGTGCGCACCGCCTTGAGCGCGGCCATCGCCAACGGATCACCCCCGGTTCCCGAGTTCCACGACACCGAGCGCCGCCTGGCGTACCTGCGCTGGCTGGGCGCCAACAGCGAACGCTTGCGTCGGCGCAAGCCCGATTTCCAGACCCGCATCGAATTCCTGCAGACCGTGTGGTACGAGACGCGCCGCGCGGGCCTGGACACCACCATGGTGCTGGGCCTCATTCAGGTGGAGAGCGGGTTCCGCAAGTTCGCCATCTCCAGCGTGGGCGCGCGCGGCTACATGCAGATCATGCCGTTCTGGTCCCGCCTCATCGGCGACGGCGACGTGGGTGGGCTGTTCCACATGCAGACCAACCTGCGCTTCGGCTGTGTGATCCTGAGGCACTACCTTGACCGCGAACGCGGCAATGCCTTCATGGCCCTCGGTCGCTACAACGGCAGCCGAGGCAAGGACGTGTATCCCAATGCCGTGCAGGCCGCGGCGCGTCAGTGGGCGCACCCCGACGCC
>Ga0209970_1000055_pt1 | contig 15110 bp, 11 predicted proteins | sample InoplaCoSAM_FD_187585 | JGI IMG/M metagenome (GOLD analysis project Ga0209970, IMG submission 187585) | Arabidopsis thaliana rhizosphere microbial communities from the Joint Genome Institute, USA, that affect carbon cycling - Inoculated... | ecosystem: Host-associated > Plants > Roots >...
CGTTGCGGCCTTGCCCGGCGCGCGTGCGCAACCAGCGCAGGGCCTGATCGAGGAAGCGGTCGGTGTAGGCGATGGAGTTGTCATAGGCATTGACCAGTTCCTCGTGCGAGCACTCGGGCAGCGCGTTGCTGCGGCACTCGGGCAGGAAGGGCTTGGCGCCTTCGGGCGAGCGGCTGGCGTAGGCGGGGCCGTGGCTGCCCATCTGGTGCATCACCAGCACCACGCCGCGCGCGCGGCGCACGGGGTCCAGCGCTTCCAGGCGAGCGTCCAGGCCATCGAGCATGGCTTCGTCGAGGCATTCGCCGCCGGGGCACAGGAGGGGCACCGGGTGGTCGTTCGTGTACGCGTGGGGCACGCGCTCGCACACGCCCTTGCAGCCGGCCTGGTTGTCGAGCCACAGCACGGCCAGACCGGCGCGCTGCAGCACGTCGAGCAGGTTCTCGCGGTCGGGTGGCTGGTCGCCGCCCTGCGCGCGCGTGAGCGGCGAGAACAGGCAAGGCACGGAGACCAGGGTGTTGGTGCCACAGGAGCGCACCTGGCTGAAGTTGACCAGTTCGCCGCGCGATTGCCAGCGCGCCAGCGCGGGCGTGGTGTCGCGGGGGTAGCCGTCGAGCCCGAAGTTCTGCGCGCGCGCCGTCTCGCCGATCACCAGCAGCAGCAGGGGCGGGCGCGCCTGGCGGGCGTAGCTGGCGCCCAGCGCGGCGTCCTCGCCCACGGGCAGCAGGGGGCGCACCTGGTGCGGCAGGCGGTCTGCCGCCACGCGCACGGCGGCATAGACGCTGTTGAGCGGGTTGGCCATGTAGCGCAGGTCCTTGTGGTTGCGCATCAGCGAGGCGAGGCCCTGGAAGTTGATGAGGACCGCGAGTATCAGCAGCGCGAAGGCGGCCAGCGCGCCCGCCGCGTTGCGCCCCGCGCGGTGCCAACCGCCGCGCAGCACCAGCGGTTGCCGCCACAGCGCCCACAGCGGTGGGCCCGCCACGAACAGCAGCACCGCCAGCAGCGACCACGACAGCAGGTCGCGCACTTCGCGGGTGTCGGTGTGCAGCGTACTGGCCAGCATGGTCGGGTCCATCACCACGCCGTAGCGCCACATGAAGTACGAATTCGCCCCGGCCACCAGCAGCAAGCCGCTGGCCACCGGGCGGAACACCCGCGGCCAGGCCAGCAGCCACAGCAGCGCGGCGATGGCTCCGGTGAGCAGCGAGCCCAGCCCGGCAATGAGCGCGACGCGGTGAGCCAGCGGACCACTCATGCCGTCGATGCGCTGCCACAGCGGCAGGTTGCCCACCAGGGCCAGCCAGAGGGCCAGTCCCCACACGGCGGCGGCGGCGCGCGGCACGCTGTCGAGCGGCGCGGCGGTCGCCGACGGCAGCGAACGGGGGAAGGAGAAGGGGAACGGGGTCGGCATGCACGTCTCTCGGGAAACCGCTTCTTGCGGCCCCCGGGAGCGTGTGCGCCCCGGATTAGGTGAACCTTAGGCCCTGGTCCAGCGCAGCGCGAAACAAGTGGTCATGGGCGCCTCGCCAGGGCCGGTCTCGAGCCGCGCGCCGAGTTGCTCGGCGATGCGCTGGACCAGGCGCAGGCCCAGCCCCAGGCCACCCGATTCGGCGGGGCGCGCCACCGCGCTGCCCGGACCGCCGCCGTCGTCGCTGACCGAGACGCCCACCGATTCCGCGTCGCGCCACACGGTCACCAACACCTGCGTGCCCGGCGGCGTGTGGCGCAGCGCGTTCTCGATCAGGTTGCGCAGGGCCAGTTCCAGCAGCATGGGTTGTGCCTTCACCCGCACCGGCTCGTCGGGCTGCGACAGCGAGATCTCGTGCCCGCTCTCGTGCGCCGCTGGCGCGTGCGCGGCCACGAGCCGGGCCGCCAGTTCGCCCAGGGCGACCGGATCGTCGTCCTCGCCGGCGTGCTTGCGCTGGGCGCGCGCCAGGTCAAGCAACTGGTGCAGGATGCGCCCGGCGCGCAAGGACTCCCGCTCCAACTGCGCGAGCCGCTCGGGCGAGGGGTCGTGCTGCGCCGCGCGCGCCTGCAGCGCCAGCGCGGACAGCGGGGTGCGCAGCTCGTGCGCCACGTCGGAGGCGAACTCGCGCTCGCGCTGGGCGCGCGCCTGCAGGGTGTCCACCAGCGTGTTGATGGCCGTCACCGTGCTCGCGAACTCGCTGAAGCGGTGCGCCGTGTCCAGTCGCTGGCCGGCAAAGCCGTCGAGTGCCGCCACTTCGCTCGACAGCCTGTCGAGCGGCCGCAGCCCACGGCGCACGGTCCACCACAGCAGCAGCAGCACCAGGGGCAACAACAACAGCGCGGGCTGCGCCACGTGCTCGGCAATGTCCTTGCCGAGTTCGTGGCGCTGGGCCATGTCCATCAGCACCACCACGCGGCGGCGCACGGCGCCCTCGCCGGTCTCGACCGAGAACGTCCGCCACAACGGCGGCAGGCCGGGCGCACGCACCTCGACCGTGGAGAAGCCCGCCACCGGCAGGGCACTGGCGTCCAGGCCGGGCGCCAGCCCATGCGTGTCCGAGACGAGGCGCTCGCCTTCCCAGGCCAGCACGGCCACGTCCTGCAGGAACTCGTGCGCGAGTTCGGCTCCCTCCTGCGGCAGAGGGCGCACGGCGCCCGTGGGCGCGGCGGCCAGCCACAGACGCGCCACGGCCACCATCTGGCCATCGGAAAACTTGCGCGCCTCGCGGAAGGCGGTTGACCAGGCCTGCGCCACCACGGCCAGCCAGATCACCAGCACCACGCCCAGGGTCCAGCGCAGCAGGTAGTGGCGCAGCAATCTCGGCCGAGGAAGGCTCGTCATCGCGGCTTGTCCGCCACCGCCGCCTCGCGCGCGATGAAATAGCCCACGCCGCGCACGGTCTTGATCAGCGACTCACCGAGCTTGCGACGCAGGTGGTGGATGTGAACCTCGATGGCGTTGCTCTCCAGTTCTTCGCCGAATCCGTAGAGCGCCGACACCAGCCGCGTCCTGGACAGCACCTGCGGGCGCGCCTGCATGAGCGTGAGCAGCAGCGCGAACTCCTTGCCACCCAGCACCACCGGCTGGCCCGCGCGCAGAACGGTATGGGCCGCGGGATCGATCACCAGATCGCCGTGCTCGATGAGGGGGTTGCTGCGACCACCCGCGCGGCGCAGCATGGCGCGCAAGCGCGCCAGCAGCTCGTTGGCGTCGAAAGGTTTGACGAGGTAGTCATCCGCGCCGCCATCCAGGCCACCGATGCGGTCGCTGACGCCATCGCGTGCGGTCATGATGAGCACCGGCATGTCCTTGTGGGGGAGCGTCTCGCGGCCTGCAGTGGGCGTGGGCTGTTGACGCAACCGGGCCAACAGGTCCAGGCCCTCGCCGTCGGGTAGGCCCAGATCCAGCAGCAGCACATCGAAGGGTTCGACCGACAGGGCGAGCCAGGCGGCGTCGCGCGTGGCGCACAGGTCCACGGCATAGCCGGCGCGCCGCAAGGCCTGCTCCAGCCCGCTGGCGATGCCGGGATCGTCTTCCACCACGAGTGCGCGCATGTCGGGTTCTACGGAGGTTGGGAATGGGGCTGCCCATTATCGAGCGCGACCTTAGCCGTGCATTAAACGGTTTAAGGACCAATTAATGGCAGCGCCCGAGAGTGCCGCGCCATGTCGACCCTGTCCCTCGAACCGACGGCCTCGGGCCGCGCCTTCCCGCGCCCCGAACGCTGGCTGTGCGGCCTGCTCGCGCTGACCCTGCTGTGGGACCTGTCCGGGCTGGACATGACCGTGATGCGCGCGATCGGCGCCGGGCACGGCTTTGCGCTGCGCGACCAGTGGCTGCTGGCGCGCGTGCTGCACGACGGCCTGCGCCAGGCCATGGCGCTGGCGTTCCTGCTGTTGTGCGGCTGGGCGCTGTGGCCGCGCGCGTCGCTGCCGCGGCGCGAGCGCATCACCGTGGCCCTGCTGGCCGCGCTGTCGCTGCTCGCAGTCAACGTGATCAAGAACACCAGCCTCACCAGTTGCCCCTGGGATCTGCAAGCCTTCGGCGGCACCGCGCGTTGGGTGTCCCACTGGGCGTGGGGCCAGGCCGATGGCGGGCCGGGGCGCTGCTTTCCGGGCGGCCACGCCAGCAGTGGCTTCGCCTTCCTGGCACTCTGCCTGCCATGGTTGGCGCCACCAGCCGGTGTCATGCGGCGGCGCGCGGTGGGCCTGCGCTGGCTGGCCGCCGCGGTGGGCATCGGCGCGCTCGCGGGCGCGGTGCAGACGCTGCGGGGCGCGCACTACCCCAGCCACTCGTTGTGGACGCTGCTGATCTGCGCCAGCGTGTCGCTGGCGGGCTGGCGGCTCGCGCAGGCCGGGTCCGAGGGCCGCGCTGCCAGTCTTGTGCGGGGCTGGTGGCGCGAGACCCTGCGCCTGCTGCGCCCGCTGCTGGTGCCCATGGCCTGCACGCTGGCGGTGTTGTGGCTGTCGCGCCTGGGCCTGGCGGTCTGGCTGGCTGACCGCGTGTCTCATGAACGGGCATGGGCGTCGTTGCTGTGGCAGGGCCTGCGCTTCGACGGCGTGCTGCTGGGCTTCATCTGGGTGCTGCCGGCCGCGCTCACGCCGTGGATGGCGCTGCATCCGCGCACCTGGCGTGCCTGGGTGGGTTTCCTGCGCGTCTACGGTGGCCTGGCGCTCTTGCTGGTGGCGTTCATGGAACTGGCCACCCCGGCTTTCGTGGCGCAGTACGACGCCCGGCCCAACTACCTGTTCGTGGAGTACCTGGGCTACGCGAAGGAAGTGGGCGGCACGCTGCTGAAGGACCACGCCGCGCACCTGCTGGCCACCGCCCTGTTGTTGCCGCTGGTGGCCTGGGCCGGTGCGCGCCTGAGCCGCGCGGGAACACCGCCCGCGCCACCGCCCGCCTGGCAGGCGCTGGCCCTGTCGGCGCTGCTGCTGGTGTCGCTGACCGTCGCGGGGCGTGGCGCGCTCGGGCACCGCGCGGCCAACCCGGCCAGTGCCGCGCTGACCAGCGACCACCTCGTCAACGAACTGCCGCTCAACTCGCTCTACACCGTGGCGTACGCCATCTATCAGTCGCGCAAAAGCGAGGCAGGCATCACCTATGCCGAGCTGCCGCGCGCGCACGTGATCGAGCGCGTGCGGCGCGAGACGGGCCTGCCCGCCAGCGCCTTCACCCGCGACGACCTGCCCACGCGGCACTGGCAGGCCACGGCACATCCTCGCGCGCGCCCGCTCAATCTCGTGATCGTGCTGGAGGAAAGCCTGGGAGCCGAGTTCGTCGGCGCGCTGGGCGGCCTGCCACTCACGCCGAACCTCGATCGACTCGCGCGCGAGGGCCTGTGGTTCGAGCGCCTGTACGCCACCGGCACGCGCTCGGTGCGCGGCATCGAGGCAGTGATCGCAGGTTTCCCACCCACCTCGGCGGTCAGCACGGTCAAGCTCGCGAAGTCGCAGCGCGACTTCTTCACGCTGGCCAGTTTCCTCAAGCCACACGGCTACGAGTCGAGTTTTTTCTATGGCGGAGAGTCCCACTTCGACAACATGCGCAGCTTCTTCATGGGCAATGGCTTCGACCGCGTGGTGGAACAGAAGGACATGCCGGCCGACGCCTTTATCGGCACCTGGGGTGCGTCCGATGGCGATCTGTTCGAGGTCGCGCACCGGGCCTTCGAACAACAGGCCGCCGACAAGCCCTTCTTCGCGCTGGTCTTCACCTCGTCCAACCACGCGCCGTTCGAGTTTCCCGAGCACAGCATTGACCTGTACGAGCAGCCCAGTGGCACGGTGAACAACGCGGTGAAATACGCGGACCACGCGCTCGGTCGATTCATCGAGCGGGCGCGGCGCTCCCGCTACTGGGAGAACACGCTTTTTCTGATCGTTGCCGACCACAACTCACGCGTGTACGGCCCTTCGCTGGTGCCCATCGAACGCTTCCACATCCCCGGGTTGATCCTGGGCGGACCGATCACCACGCCTGGGCGCATCGCCACCCTGGCCAGCCAGATCGACCTGGCGCCCACGCTGATCTCGCTCATGGGCCTGAGTGGCGAGCACCCGCTGATCGGTCGCGACTTGAGCCATCCGGCGCAAGCCGCGCGCCCAGGCCGCGCGATCCTGCAGTTCGACAAGACACAGGCCTACCTGGAAGACACGCCCGGCGGCGAGACGCAGGTCGCGGTGCTGCAGCCGGATGTTCCGGCACGGCTGATGAGCTACCGCGACGGGCAATTGCGCGAGAGCGCGAGCGGCAACGAGGACCTGATCGACAAGGCCCAGGCCCACGCGCGCTTTGCGCAGTGGGCGTACCAGAAGCAGTGGCACCGTTGAGCCACCGCTGAGGCACCGCTGAGGCACCACGCGCGCCTTACCAGCCCAGGCCGATGCGCAGTGGCAGGTACACCGCCATGCCCGCCACGATGGTGCCGAGCACGCCACCGCGCCAGAAGAACCAGACCGCGCCCGCGAGCGCACCATACAGGCGAGCGTCCTGCCAGGTGCTCACGAGCGCGCCGTGGCTCATCACCACCTCGGGCACGACCACGGCCGACAGCGCGGCGATGGGCGCGTACTGCAGGCCGCGCTGCGCCCAGTGCGGCAGCGTCCAGGGTTTGTCGGACAGGAAGAAGAAGCCGCGCGTGATCACGGTGACCACGCCCAGGGCCAGGATGGTCAGCAGCGTCCAGGGGTCGAGGTCAAGCATGGCCGGTCCCTCCACGCGCGGGGCGCAGTGGCTCAAGTGCCAGGCACAGCGCCACCGCGCAGGCGATGGCCACCAGGATGTTGAGCTTGAGCGGCAGCGCGAAGGCCACCACGGCGGCGGCACCCGCCACACCCGCCGACACCATGCGCAGCCGCGAGGTGGCGAGCGAGCACATGACGCCCAGCAGCGCCAGGATGCCTGCGAAGCCCAGCCCCCACGCCAGCGGAATGGCATTGGCCAAGGCCACGCCCAGCAGGCTCGAGCCCATCCAGGCAGCGTAGTTCACGGCGCAGTTGCCCATCAGGTAAGCCTGCTGCGCGGCCCGCTCTTTCGGGTCGTCGCTGGGGTGCGGGTAGCGGCGCGCGAAGAACACGTAGCTCAGGTCGCCGGTGACATAACCACTGGCCAGGCGTTCCCAGCGTGGCATGTGCATGAGGTACGGCCGCAGGTGGGCCGAGAACACCACGAAGCGCAGGTTGACACAGAAGGCCGCCGCCAGGATCACCCACAACGGCGCGCCCGCCGCCATCATGGGAATGGCGGCGAGTTGTGCGCTGCCCGCGTAGACGATCAGCGTCATCAGTACCGCCTCCAGCGCCGAGAGGCCCGACTGCATCATGGCCACACCGGTCATGAGGCCCCAGGCGCTGATGCCCATGGCCACGGAGAACTGGTCACGGATGCCTTCGAAGTACTCGGGATGCGCGCGGTGCTCGCGTTTGAGGAAAAGGATCACGCGCCGCCTCCCAGCACCTCACCGGGCGCCAGCGCGAAACCGCGCAGGAAATCGGCCGCGGGCAGGCGCTTGCCGCCCGCGCGCTGCAACACCGTCAGGCGCAGCGCGCCTTCGCCACAGGCCACGGTGATGCCCTCGGGTTCGACCGCCAGCGCCTCGCCCGCCCGGCCGTTGCCGGGCAGAGCCTCTGCCGCCCAGACCTTGATCGTCTCGCGCGCGTGGGTGGTGTGCGCGCCGGGGAAGGGATCGAACGCACGCACGCGCCGCGCGATCGCGGCCGCCGGCTGCGTCCAGTCGATCGCGGCCTCGGCCTTCTCGATCTTGTGCGCGTAGGTCACGCCCTCCTGCGGTTGCGGCTCGGCGTGCAGGCCCCCGCAGGCCGCCATCTCCAGCGCCTCGACGATGAGGCGCCCGCCGAGTACGGCCAGGCGATCGTGCAGCGTGTCGGTGGTGTCGCTGTCGCGAATGGCAATGCGCTCGCGCAAGAGCATGTCACCGGTGTCCAGGCCATCGTCCATCTGCATGATGGTGATGCCGGTCTCGGCGTCGCCCGCTTCGATCGCGCGGTGGATGGGTGCCGCGCCGCGCCAACGCGGCAGCAGAGAGGCGTGGATGTTGAGGCAGCCGAGCCGCGGCGTGTCCAGCACCCAGCGCGGCAGGATCAGCCCGTAGGCCGCCACCACCATCACATCGGCCTGCGCCGCGTCGATCGCGGCGCGCGCGGCCATGGCGTCTTCAGGGTACTTGCCGTCCAGCCTCAGGCTGCGCGGCTGCGACACGGCGATGCCGCGCTCCAGCGCGAGCGCTTTCACCGGCGAGGCCTGCAGCTTCATCCCGCGCCCGGCGGGCCGGTCGGGCTGGGTGAGCACCAGGGGAACGCCGAAGCCTGCGGCCAGCAGGCGTTCCAGCGCGACACGCGCGAATGCCGGCGTGCCGGCGAAGATGAGTTTCATCGGGAACGGGCCGGGCCGCGATGGCCGGCGAGAGGTCAGAGGCGATCGGACGGTGGGATGTGCTCATCCAGGAAGATGAGCTTGCGCACCACACCGGCGCGATCGATGTGCACGTGCGCGAGCCGGTCGTTGTTGTTCTCGGAGAAGCGGTATGTCCAGATGTCGCCATCGAAACGCGCCACGCGCTCGACCAGCGCGGGCCGGCCCAGGTGGCGCAGCACGTCGTCGCGCGTCCAGCGGTCGACCGCGATGTTCTTGAGCATCCAGTTGATGTCGAGCACCTGCACGACGCTGCGGAGTCGGCCGTTGGTGTCGAAGTCGAGGTTGTACACCTGACGGCCCAGCGGCTGGCGCGAGTACTGCAGGCGCGCACCATCCGCCAGCGCGTACTCGGCGCTGGGCGGGCCCAGTTGGTCGATCACCTGCGCGCGCCGCGTGCCGGCTTGCAGCCGCTCGGGCATGCCTGCGCATCCCGCCAGCCACACGAGGGCCAGCAGGCAGAGGCAGCGCAGGGCGGAGGAGAGGTTCATGCGCGCAGGGCTTCCCGTTGGGCTTTCACGAGCTTCGATTTGATCCGGTTGCGCTTGAGCGGGGAGAGGTACTCCACAAAGACCTTGCCCATGAGGTGGTCCATCTCGTGCTGGATGCACACGGCCAGCATGCCTTCGGCCTCGATCGTACGCTCCACGCCCTCGCCGTCGAGCGCGCGCACGCGCACCCCCACCGAACGCTCCACGCCGTCGTAAATGCCGGGAACCGACAGGCAGCCCTCTTCGCCCTTGCGCGTCTCGGGGCTGGCCCATTCGATCACCGGGTTGATCAGCACCATCGGCCGGTCGCGCGACTCACTGACGTCGATCACGATCAGCCGCTCGTGCACGTCGACCTGCGTCGCGGCCAAGCCGATGCCGTTGGCCTCGTACATGGTGGCCAGCATGCGCGGAATGAGCGCGCGGATGCGCTCGTCCACCGCCGCCACGGGCTTGGCCACGGTGTGCAGGCGGGGATCGGGGTAGTGCAGGATCGGCAGTGTGTCGGGGGCGCTCATGAATCGATGAAGCAGTGTCGCAAGAGGTCTCCGTTGGGTCCAGCGGCGACGGCAGGCAGTGGCACGCTGACAGGCGGAAACCGATGTCGCTATTTTCGCCACTTTCGCGACGACGCGAAATGGCGGGCCGCCAGAAACATTGCGCAATCAAAGGCTTGCGCGCAGAATCCAACGCGCTTTGTCAAGACTCGCGCGCCCCAGGCCACGATCGAGACGCCGACTCATACGGCGTCATCGCACTGGCCGACGGCAGCCGCCCAGGGGCCCCCGAACATGCGATCGAACACCCGCCTGATCTCCACCATTGCCAGCGCCGTCGGCCTGGCCTGCGCCGCACAGGCGGCCTTCGCGCAAAACGCGGTCATCCCGGCCGAACAGCGCTACCCCGTCACTCCCGGTCAACGCGCCACCGCCAACCAGGTCGCCCAGACCGGCGTGCCGCTCTCCGAACTCGCCCCCAACGCCCCCGACAGCTACACGGTCAAGAGCGGCGACACGCTGTGGGCCATCTCGGGCATCTTCCTGCGAAGCCAATGGCGCTGGCCCGAGCTGTGGGGCATGAACCTCGACGACATCAAGAACCCGCACCGCATCTACCCAGGGCAGATGCTGTACCTCATCAAGGCCAACGGCCGTGCCACGCTCAGCACGCGCGGGCCCGGCGGCGAACCCGGCACCGTCAAGGTATCACCGCGCACGCGCTACGAATCGCTGTCCGACACGGCTATTCCGCCGATCTCGCTTCAGACCATCGAGTCCTTCCTGACCGAGCCGCTCATCGTCGACGAGAACACGATCAACCGCGCGCCCCGCATTGTGGCCACGCCGGAAAACCGCGTGTTGCTCAGCCGCGGCGACCGTGCCTACGCACGCTCGGTCTCGGGTGATCAGCCCAACGCGGAGCCACTGGCCGTGGTCGACGGCCGCTCCATCGGCTACCGGGTGTTCCGCAACGCCACGCCGCTGCGCGATCCCACCACGAACGAGGTCCTGGGCTACGAAGCGCACTACGTGGGCAAGGCCAATGTGGTCTCCAACGAGCGCCGCCGCGAAGGCCTGGACGCCAAGGGCAACAAGGTCGAAGAGATCGTGCCAGCCGGCGTCGACATCACCGTGGCGAAGGAAGAAATGCGCGTGGGCGACCGCCTGCTGCCCGAGCCGCCGCGCGAGTTCCTCAACTTCGTGCCTCGCGCACCCCAAGGCCCGCAATCCGGCCAGATCGTCTCGGTGTACGGCAACGCCGTGACCTATGCCGCGCAGAACATGGTGGTGGCCATCAACCGTGGCAAGCAGAACGGCCTGGAGCCCGGCCACGTGCTGGCCCTTCTGCGCGAGAGCAACATCGTCAAGGACACCACCGACACCGCTCGACCCGACATCCGCCTGCCCGGCGAACGCAACGGGCTCATGATGGTGTTCCGCACCTTCGACCGCGTCTCCTACGCCATCGTGCTCGAAATCGCCGATGGCGTGCAGGTCGGCGACCGCTTCGTCAATCCCTGATCCCGATGCCGCGTGACGAGCTGGCCGCCTGGCTGCGGCTGCTCCTGACGCCGGGCCTGGGCCGCACCACGGCCCGGCAGTTGCTGGCCGCCTTTGGACTGCCCGAGACGATCTGGGCCCGACCCTCTGACAGCTGGGATGGCGTGGTGGAGCCCTCACTGGCCAAGGCCATGGCTCGGCCGCCAGAAGGCTTCGACGCGGCATTGAGCGCGCACGAGCGCTGGCTGGCACAGGACAACGCGCGCCACGTGATCACCCTGGCCGACCCGCGCTACCCCGCGTCCCTGCTGGACACGGCCGATCCGCCGCTGATGCTGTTCGTTCATGGCCGCCTCGACGCGCTGGTCCACCCGCAGCGGCTCGCCGTCGTCGGCAGCCGCAACCCCACGCCACAGGGCGCGCAGAACGCCGCGGCCTTCGCGCAATCGCTGGCGGCCTCGGGTTTGTGCATCGTCTCGGGCCTGGCGCTGGGAGTCGATGGCGCCGCGCACGAGGGCGCGCTGCGTGCGGGCGGCGTCACGCTGGCCGTGGTGGGCACCGGGCTCGACCGCGTCTACCCCAGTCGCCACCGCGATCTGGCCCACCGCATCGTCGCGCAAGGTGCCATGCTTAGCGAGTACCCACTGGGCACGCCGCCGCTGGCGCAGAACTTCCCGCAGCGCAACCGCGTGATCGCGGGCCTGTCGATGGGCACGCTGGTGGTCGAAGCGGCCCTGCAGTCGGGCTCGTTGATCACGGCCCGCCTGGCCACCGAGCAGGGGCGCGAAGTGTTCGCCATTCCCGGATCCATCCATTCGCCTCAGTCGCGCGGCTGCCATGCCCTGATCCGTCAGGGCGCCAAACTGGTGGAGTCGGCGCAGGACGTGCTGGAAGAGCTTCGGCTGGCGGACCCAACCCCGCGCACGGACGGCGATCCGCCGACCCAGGCCTGCGCCACGGAGGGCGAACTGCTCGACGCATTGGGCCATGACCCTGTGAGCCTCGATGCCCTGCTCGCACGCACGGGGCTGCCCACCAGCGCCTTGCAGGCGCAATTGCTCGAACTGGAACTGCAGGGTGTGGTGGCGCGCCTGCCGGGCGGGCTGGTGCAGCGCGTGGCGCAGGGCTGAGCCGCGCCGCAGACGGTGGACTTCAGGCCAGCAGGCGCTCGGGATTGGCGTCGAGCTTGGCCAGCGCCTCGCGCGTGGCGCGCACGGTGAGTGCTTCGTCCTCGCTGGGCACCAGCAGCCCGGCCTGCAGGTACGCCGCCACGCGCGTGGCCGGCATGAGGTAGCAGCGCCCCCCGTTGCTCACGAACAGGTACAACTGGCCGTGCTGGCTGCGCCAGGCCAGTTGCACGCTGCCGAGCTTGCCGTTGTGGTCGAGACCGAACCACGAGCCAATCTGCAGTTCCACGGCCCAGGCGCGCATGGCCTCGTTGGGCTGGCTGCCGCCCTGGTTGATGACCTCGATGTTGCTGGCGTCCACACCGGTGATGAGCTCGATGCTGTCGGCGTTGAGATCGAAGTCACCGACACCACCTTCGGGCAGGTAGTCCTCGAGGTTGGCCAGGCGTTTGGACAAGGCGTCGAGCTGGCTCTGGGCGATGGACTCGGTGCGCGACATGAAGGCGTCGGCCAGCGTGTCGCTCACGGACTTGATGTGCTGATCCTGCAGGCCCTGGGGAAAACCCAGCAGGCTCATGCCCTGGCGCAGGCGCTGCAGGATGCCGGGCAACTGCTGGATGACGCGCGCGCGGTCGTCGCGGCTGGGTTTGGCGCTCGCGGCCCAGAGCAGGTCGGATGCGGCCTGCTTGAGTGCCTGCGTGTCCGGGTGCTTGACGCCGTGCTTGACGCTGGCCACTGCCAGCACGTCGACCCAGACCTTGAACAGAAAGTCGCGCACTTCGGCTCGCACCGGCACGTCGTCGAGCAGCTTGCGCAGCTCGATGGTGTACTGCACCGACAGCGTCTCCTTCTGCTCGACCTGCTGGGCCACGCTCACGAAGCGGCTGGCGTTGCTCTGTTCGCTCAGGTAGGTGGACAGAAACTTCTGGAATTCGTCGTAGACGAGCTGGAACACGCGGCGCCCGGTTTCGGGGTACTGCTCGATCACTTGCACCACGCGCTTGATCTCGGCCTCCAGCGCGGCCGAGCCGACGTTGGACTCGAATCCCATCACGCAAGAGCCCATGCGGTCGATCAGCCGGCGCGCGGGGTGCTGCAGGGCACTGAAGAACTCGGGCTCGGCCAGGGCCACGCGCAGCACGGGAATCTGCAGACGGGCGAACCACACGCGAATGCTGGGCGGAATGCGCTCCTCGGCCAAAATGGCCTGGAACATCAGCGCAACCACCTCGATGGTGGCCTTCTCGCTGGGCGTGGACGCCGCCTGCTTGAGCTCCTGGGTGCGCTCACGCAGCGCCACCGCCGTGCGCTCGACCGTGCCGGCATCCACATAGACCGCCCCACCGCCCGTGGGTGCCGCGCCGAGGCCGGAACCCGTGCTCGGGAAGGACACCTGCCGCGCCATGGCCTGCTGCAGCGCGGGCGACGGCGGAATGATCTCGGTCGCCTCGAACTCCGGGCCGACGTGGTCGAGCAGCATGCGTCGCAAACGGCCCACGACCCCTTGCGCTCGCATGCGCGCACGGGCCAAGGGCGACGTGCCCGTGAGCATGCGCGTTTCGTCATGCACGCCCATGCCGGAGGAGCCGGGATAACCGCTGTGCTGAGCGCCTCGTCCGCCCGAGGGGGGCTGGCCCATGCCCGAGGGGGTTGCCCCACCGCCCGCCTGGCCGGGCGCCGACCCATTGGCACCGGGGCGGCCCGGTTCCTGCACGCGACGAAACGGGGTGTGCAAACCACCGCCCGTGGTCGGGCCGCTGGCCGGACCAGGCCGGGTGGTGGGCACCGCGCCACTCGTGCTGGAAGGGCTGCGGCGCACCAGCGACTGCAGATCGATCGTTTCCATGACACCGTTGGCGATGAGGTACGCGTTGGCGGCCTTGTAGCCATCGAGCAGGATCGCGCCCAGCATGGGGGCAATGTGGTCCTGCACCAGTGCCAGGCCATCGCGCTCGAGCCCTGCGGACTTCCATTGCTCGACCAGCAACCGGGCAAGCACGTCGGGCAGCAGGATGTCGCTCTTGGAGAGTTCGGTGCGCCGCTCCAGGTGCTGCACGCGCAGCCGCAATTCGTTGAGTTCGGAGGACGTCTTGTCGAGCACGCGCATCGCCATCCGCGAGGCCAGGATCTGGTCGTCAATGGCGCCTTCGGCCACCAGCTCGAGTTGTCCCGAAAGACTGGCCGGTTCGGTGAGGCCGGCGCGCGCCGCGAGGTGCTTCTTCAGGGCGGTGCGGCAGTCGTCGATCCACATCGACTGCCGCTTCTTGAAGGCCGCCCAGGTGTCGCGGCGAATCTGCACGTCGACCGAAGTGCCGGGCTGGTCAAGCAGGGTGGTGAGGCGCTGTTCAATGGCCTTGGCCAGATCCGGCAGGGACCGCCCCACGTGCAGCACATGGCGCTCACGCGCCTGCTGGGCAAGGGCAAACCCGGTCGGTTGGGACGGCGACACCATGTGTTTCAGTATGACACGAAGACCCCGCGATCCATGCCCGCGAGACCCCTGGACCCCGCCGTTGGGCGGCCCTGGTATGGCAAGGACGCCACGGACTACACGACGGCGCCAGCGTTCGGATCGTCCGGATCGCCTTCCGATTTGGTGGGTTTGATCAGGTCTTCACGCTTGACGCCCAGCCACAGCGCCATGGCCGCCGCCACGAACACCGACGAGTAGATGCCGAAGCAGATGCCGATGGTCAGCGCCAGAGCGAAGTAGAACAGCGTGGGACCACCGAAGAGCAGCATGGACAGCACCATGATCTGCGTCGAGCCGTGGGTGATGATGGTGCGGCTGATGGTGGAGGTGATCGCGTGGTCAATCACCTGCTCGGGCGTCATCTTGCGCTGGCGCCGGAAGGTCTCGCGGATGCGGTCGAAGATGACCACCGATTCGTTGACCGAGTAGCCCAGCACCGCGAGGGTGGCGGCCAGCACGGCCAGCGAGAACTCCCACTGGAAGAAGGCGAAGAAGCCCAGGATGATGACCACGTCGTGCAGGTTGGCGATGATGGCCGAGACCGCGTACTTCCATTCGAAGCGCAGCGAGAGGTAGATGATGATGCCCAGGATCACGAGGCCCAGCGCGATCAGACCGTTG
>Ga0209970_1000057_pt1 | contig 15061 bp, 8 predicted proteins | sample InoplaCoSAM_FD_187585 | JGI IMG/M metagenome (GOLD analysis project Ga0209970, IMG submission 187585) | Arabidopsis thaliana rhizosphere microbial communities from the Joint Genome Institute, USA, that affect carbon cycling - Inoculated... | ecosystem: Host-associated > Plants > Roots >...
CGTCGGGGAATTCGGTCATGCGCGAATCATAGGAGGGCGGCCCGCGGGCCCTCAGAAGGCGTGCGTCTCGACCGGCCTTGCCGCGCTCGCCTCGGCCACGGGCAGGGTGAACGAGAAGCGCGTGCCGCGCGGCTGCGCGGGCTCGAAGTCCAGCGCGCCACCGTGCTGCTCCACCACCGTGCGGCACAGGCTCAGGCCCAGACCCATGCCCTCGGCCTTGGTGGTGAAGAAGGGCGTGAACAGGCGCTCGGCCACCTCGGGCGGCAGGCCCTGACCGTGGTCGGTCACGTCCATGCGCACCCAGCGCGCGCAGCGCCCCTCGCCCGGCTCGCCGGCCTCGCCCATCACGGGCGCCATGGCGATGCGCAGCACGCGCAGGCCGCTGGCGGTGCCCGGGTCGCCCAGCGGCATGGCCTGCATGCCGTTGCGCGCGAGGTTGAGCAGCACCTGCTCGACCATGGTGCGGTCGCACCACACGCGCGGCGTGCCCGGCGCGATGTCCACCTGCAGGCGGATGCCGCGCTTCTTGGCCTGCAGCGTGAGCAGCGTGGAAATGCCCTCGATCAGCAGGTGCGGCTCCACCGCCTCGCGCACCTGGTCGCGGCGGCGCACGAAGTCGGCCACGCCACGGATCACGCGGCCCGCGCGCTCGGCCTGCTCGCCGATGCGCCGGATGGCGCGTTCGATGTCGTCGGACACGCCGTCGTCGCCGTCGCTGTCGCCTTCGCCTCTGCCACCGCCCTGGTGCAGCAGGTTGAGCGTGCCGCTGGCGTAGCTGGCGATGGCCGCCAGCGGCTGGTTGAGTTCGTGGCTGATGAGGGAGGCCATCTCGCCCACCGTGGCCAGGCGCGCAGTGGCCTGCAGCTTGTCTTGCGAGGCGCGGTTGAGCTCCTCGATGCGGCGCTGTTCGGTGAGGTCGATGATGGCGCTCATGTAGCCGGTCTGCACGCCCTGGGCGTCGATCAGCGGGGCCTCGATGATGAGCACCGGAAAGCGCGTGCCGTCGCTGCGCTGGAACACCGATTCGTAGCCCTCGCGCGGCAGGACCTGCCCGGCCAGGCGCACGGCCTGACGCTGCTGGTACTCGTCCACCAGCTCGGGCGGCCACCAGGGCGCGGGCATGCCGCTGCCCACCAGTTGTTCGGCCGTCAGGCCCACCATCTGGCAGAAGGCGGGGTTCACGTAGGTGATGCGCCCGCTCATGTCGCGCGCGCGCAGGCCGGTGACGAGCGAGTCTTCCATGGCCTTGCGAAAGGCCAGGGCATCGGCCGCGCGCTGCTCGGCGCGCTGGCGCCGGCGCATGTCGCGCGCCAGCAGGTACAGCACGGCCAGCAGCGCCAGCGAGAGCGCGCCCACCACGCCGGTGAGCACGTTGGGGAACAGGCCGAGCGCGCGGCGCGGGCTCTCCAGTTGCAGCAGCAGGGTGTGGCCGGGCAGGTCGAGCAGGGCGTGCGCGCTGAGCGTGCGCCGCTGCACGGGCACCACGCTGTGCACGGCCAGGCGCGCGCCGTCGCTCTCCACGAAGCTCAGGCCGCGCCCGCGCAGCGTGACCGCGTCGGTGAGTTCGGCCAGCATGGCGGGCAACGAGTAGGTGGCGATGAGGAAGCCGCGCGACTCGCCGGCCTCGCTCAGCGGCAAGCACAGTTCCATCACCTCCAGGCCGCGGCCGTCGCGCTTGGGCCAGAAGTAACTGGCGGAGTAGGCCGGGCCCGACAGGCGCTGCGCGGCATCGCAGGCCTGGCGCACTTCGGGCAGGGCCTGGCCGCGCGGCAGCAGGTCGAACACGTCGGGTCGGTAGGCGGAGAGACGTTGTGCGAGCACGCGCATGTCGGTGTCGCGCCATTCGAGGCGCACGAGCTCACGCCGCTGCGCCAGCAACTCCGCCGCGGGGGCGTCCCAGCTCGCCGGGGTAGGCGAGAAGGCGTTGAGGGACTGCAGGGTCTGCACGTTGCGCAGCAGGGCGCTGCGGATCTCGCCGACGACGGTGGTGGCGTCCTGGTCGAGCGCGGCCTGGTCGCGCCCGACCTCGTACTCGGCGGCGAGGAAGATCAGCACCGCGAGCAGCGCGCCCACCAGCAGCAGCAGCGCGCCCCACAGGGGCCAGCGGGGCGGCTTGAGGGCGCGGCTCACGGGCGCGGCAGCGCGTTCAGCAGAGAACGCGGTGCTCCAGGCAGGGGAGTTGTTCGCGCACCTGGCGGATGCGCGCCATGTCGATGTCGGCCAGCGCGACGCCCGGGCCTTCGGCGTGCAGGGCCATCACCTGGCCCCAGGGGTCGATCACCATGCTGTGGCCCCAGGTGCGCCGGCCGTTCTCGTGCACGCCGCCTTGCGCGCTGGCGATGACGAAGGCCTGGTTCTCGATGGCGCGGGCGCGCAGCAGCACCTCCCAGTGCGCCGAGCCGGTGGTGTAGGTGAAGGCCGCGGGCACCAGCAGCACGTCAGCCGCGAGCATGCGATAGAGCTCGGCGAAGCGCAGGTCGTAGCAGACGCTCTGGCCAATTCGCCAGTTCTCACCGTCGCGGTCGCGCAGTTCGAAATGGGTGGGCGTGTCGCCGGCCTGCAGCACCGCCGCTTCGTCGTAGCGCTCGCGGCCGTTGTCGTAGCGGAAGAGGTGGATCTTGTCGTAGCGGCTCAGGCGGTGGCCCTTGGCGTCGAAGCTGAGCGAGGCGTTGGCGGCGTGCGAGGGGTCGGCGGTGGCCATGGGCAGGGTGCCGCCCACGACGCACATCTTCAGGTCGCGCGCGGCGTCGGCGAGGAAGTCCTGCACGCGGCCCAGGCCCTCGGTCTCGGCGATGACGAGCTTGTCCTCGTCCTTGGCGCCCATGAAGCAGAAGTACTCGGGCAGCACCGCGAGTTCGGCCCCGGCGGCGGCGGCCTGGCGCAGCAGGCGCAGGGCTTCGCTGAGGTTGGCGTCCAGGCTGATGCCCGAGACCATCTGGATGGCGGCGACTTTCATGCGGTCAATCCTCCGGCGGAAAAGGGAGCGTGCGAACGGCCCGGGGCAACACCCCGGGGGGCAAGCCGGCGAGCTTACTGCAGGGTGGAACCCGGCGTGGGCGGTGGGCTTGGCTTGGCGACCTTCTCCACCTGCGGGTCGGCCCAGCCGCCGCTGACGCGGAATTCCTGCGTGGCCGCGCTCTGCAGCGGCTGGCGCAGCAGGAACTGCGCGAGGAAGGTGCCCAGGCCCACCGCCGGGTTGATGGCGGTGGCAATGAGGGAGGCCGTGCCGGCGTTGAGTTCGGGCACCACCACCACCTTGAGGTCCTGCGTCTCGTGCGCGAGGTCGGCCGTGCCTTCCATCAGCACCGCGGCGTTCACGCCCTTCATCTGCAGGTTGTTGCTGCGGATGACACCCCGGTCGATGCGCGCGTCGCCGCGCACGAAGTCGAAGGCGAAGCCTTCGGAGAAGACGTCGCGGAAATCGAGCGTCAGGCGGCGCGGCAGGGCCTGCAGGCTCAGCACACCCAGCAGGCGGCCCGCGCCCGGATCGGCCTTGAGGAACTGGCCGCGCGCGACGTCCAGCTTCAGGGTCCCGGCCAGCGTGGGGTAGTCGATCGCGAAGGGCGTGCCGAGCCAGCCGATCTGGCCCTCCAGCCGTCCCTTGCCGCCGCGCACCAGGCCTTCCTTGCCAAAGCGGTTCAGCAACGCGCCGCTGTCGTCGACGTCCAGGCGGAACTGCAGGGCGGTGCGCCGCGGGCCGCCTTCGCCGCCACCCAGCGGCGCCCAGTTGCCCGAGGCGCTGAGCCGCGCGTCAGGCAAGGTGGCGCGCAAGGCGTTGAGCCGCCATTCGCCCACGCGCGTGGGCCCGCCGCGGTTGACGGCGTCGATCTCCACGCGCCCGAGCGAGCGCCCGTCCCACTGCAGGTCGTCGACGGCGATGTCGAGTGCGGGCACGCTGCTGGGTTGTTGCAGCAAGGCCTCGGCCTCGCGCGGCGCGGCGGGCGAGAGCGTCAGGCGCGCCAATCGCGCATACAGACTGCCCGCGCCGGCCACGCCAGCCGGCCGAAATTCGACGTAGCCGTTGAGTTCGTTGGCATCGACGTTGGCGCGCCAGACCGCGCCCTCGCGCGAGGCGCCGACGACCACGCGCTGGAAGCGGCGCCCGTCGACGAGCGCCGCATCGGCGCGAAGCGACACCGCCAGCGGCAAACCTTCGCCGGCGACGGCCACGGCATCGGTGCCGCTGTCGCGCAGAAGGGCCCGCCAGGCGTCGAGGTCGAGTTCGCCCACGCGCAACTGGGCGTGCAGGCCCTGGAGCGGCAAGGCGGCGCGCTCGCCCACGGCCAGGCTACCGCGCACCAGGCGCGCCGACTCGCCACGCAGGTCGCGCTCGGCGATGAGGTCCACCAGCGGCTGCGCGGCCGGGCCGAGTTGCAGGGTGATCCGGTCGCTGACGGCCTTGTCGCCCTGTACGCCCTGCACGGCGCTTTCCAGGCGCAGGGGCCATGCGGCCTCGGCGGGCTTGGCCAGGGGGGCGGGCAGGTTCAGTGCCAGGCCCTGCAGGTTGCTGTCGATGCGCAGTTCGGGCACGCCGCCGCGAAAGCCCAGGCTGGCGTTGTAGCGGGCGCTGCCGCTGGCGTGCGCGAACAGATTCGACACGGGGCCGAACCCGCCCTCGCGCAGGCCGGCGGCGCTGGCCGTGCCGCTGCCACGGAACCGCGCCACCGGGCGGCCTGGGGCCTCGGCGCGCAGGCTGCCGTCGAACAGCAGCTCGCCGCCCAGCACCTGGCTGCGCGCGCCGGTGAAGGCGAAGCCCTGGTTGGTGAAGTCGAGCGTGGCGTGCGTGCGCGCGAGCAGCGGCGCGCCGGGAACGAGGCGCAAGTCGGTGCCATCGAGCTTGACCTTGCCACTCACCCGGGTGTCCTTGAGGTGCTTGAGTGGCAACTCGATCTGCACCGTGGTCTCGCCCGGCCCGCTGGCCTGGGCCGACGCCAGCGCGCCCTGGGTGAAGGTGTTCACCGGTGAGCGCTGGACGAAACCCAGCAACTCGGCCGCGGGGCCCTTGGCGTGGGTGCGCACGCGCACCTGCGTGTCGTGCGAGAGGCCTTCAATGTCCACCCCGCCCTGGTCGAGCGCGACACCCGGCGCGCCCTCGACGCCGCCGCGCACCTCGCTGATGTGAATGTCGCCGCGGTCGAGCACGAAGCGCGCACTGGCGCCGCGCACGCCGGGCCAGCGCGCCTCGCCACCCTCCTGCAGGAAGGCGGGCAGGTAGTCGAAGTCCACGCCCTCCAGCGCCGCCTCGACGCGGAAATTGCCAGCGCTGTGGTGCGGCTCGTCGAAGGGGATGTCGTCCACCAGGCCCTGAACGCGAAAGCTCGCCTGGCGCGACCCGCCGGCCCGCGCGGCCTCGCGCACGTAGCGGCGCGCATTCTCGGGCACCGCCATCGGCAGGTAGCGGTGCACGGCCGTGCCGTCGGCGCGCGTGAGCTGGGCGCTCAGATCGAGCACGCCGGGCAGACGCGGCTGCGCGGGCTGGGCCGCGGGATCGCCGGTGTGCCAGCGCGCCTGCAACGTGCCTTCGGCGTGCTCGTTGGCCAGCGAGGCCTGGTCGAGCTGGATGTCGAGGCGATCGCCCTTGACCGTCCAGCGCACGCGGCCGTCGAAGCGGTCGAGCGCGATGCGCGGCTCCTCGAACACGTCGGGGAAGACGAAGGCGCCCTCGCGCAACGCCACGCTGGCCTGGCCGCCGTTCTCGTCGAGGGTGAAATCGACGTCGGCGCCCTCCACGCCGGGCCGCCCCGGCAAGGGGAAACGTCCGCTGCGCGAGCGTTTGCCGCTGGGCTCGCCGGCCAGGGCGAGATCACTCACGCGGCCCTTGGCACGCGCCACCACGTGCTCGGCCATGGGACCGCTGCCACGCGCCTGCCACGTCAGGTCGAGCGTGTCGAGCCGCCCGCGCGGCTGCAGACGGGCGAGCCAGCTGCGCGCGTCGGCGGGCAGGGGCAGCCGCTCGGCGATCGCCGCCACGGTCTGCAGATCCACCGCCTGCGCCTGCACCACCGTGCGCGCGCCCTGGCGCTCGCGCGCCAGCGTGTGTTCCACGCGCACGCGGGCGCCGGCCCAGTCCAGGCCCTCGCGCGTGGTGAACGCCAGATCGTCCGAACCGAGGCTCATGCCACGGTCGGACCACTGCGCCTCCAGCCGGCCGCGCGCCTGCGCCAGGGCCAGGTCGGGCAGGTCGGGCGCGAGTTGCAGGTCGACGTCCTGCAAGGCCATGTCCAGCGTGAGGCCTTGCACCTGACCTTGCTGCACGCGCGCCCAGGCGCGCAGGGCACCTTCGCCACTGCGCAAACTCACGCCCTGGTCGCTCAGATCCACGTGGGCGCGCAGGCGCGAGACGTCGGCACGCGCGAACTCGGCGTAAAGCTCGCCGCTCCAGTCGTCCCAGGGTGCCTGGCGGGCCGGCGCGTTGAGGGGCAGTTGCAGCAGCGGTTCGCGCAGGCGCGCGCGCAAGCTGAAGCGCTCGCCCCACTCGGGCTCGGGCGTGGCGTCCAGGCGCAGCTCGTGCGTGCGCGCACCGTTGCGCGCCACGATGTCCAGCTCGCGCAGCAGCACCGGCGGCTGCTGACGGCGCTCGTCGATCCATCGCACGGTGCCGCCGCGCACCACGAACTCGGGCTGGTCGAAGAACCAGTCGGCCGCGGCGTGGTTGCCGCTGTCGTCACCCGAGACGTCGATGCCCGCGATCTCGACCCGGCCATCGGCGCGCCGGCGAACGTCCAGGCTCGGGTTGTCGATCAGCAGTTGTTCGAAGCCGCCGTGCCACAGCGACTGCACCGACACGGCGGTGCGCACCAGCGGCAACCGCAGCGCACTGCGCCCCTGGGCGTCGTGCAGCCGCACGTCGCTGAGCTCGAAGGAGGGCACCAGCGGCGGCAGCACGCCGGCCAGTTTCGGGCCCTCGATGGCCCGGATGGCGCCGATGGTGACCGGTATCCCGACCGCGTGTGTGGCCCAGCGTTCCAGGTCAGGGCGCCAGGTTTCGATCCTTGGCACAATCCACGCCTGCAAAACGAGCCAGGTCAGGATGAATACGCCCCACAGGCCCGCCAGCAGCCACAACAGCATGCGCAGGGCGCGTGCCCACAGCCGCAGCCCTCGGCCGGCCGGTGCATCGCCTTTGGCGCGCAAGGCGCTGGCGTCAAGAGATCGGTTCATGTCCACCGCAAATTATGAGGGTGGGACACCACACAGGTTCCAGTGGTGCTGAGCACGGCTTGTCAACGATTGTGAACACCACCACCGCCGCTTCGACCCCGGCCACCCGTCAGGCCGACCATTCCCGCTTCGTGCAGCGCGTTCGCCGCCGCTACGCGGCCGAGCTGGCCTGCCTGCCGCCCGGCGCGCCCGACAAGGCCGCCATGCGCACCTGCCTGGATGCGCTCGTGGCCCAAGGCCTGCCGCTGCCGGCCGCCCTGCGCGTACTGCGCCAGCTCGTGCTGGAGCGCCTGGCGGTCATCGACTGCGAGGCTGGCGCCTCGCTCAAGACGGTCACCGGCGCGGTGACCGAGTTGGCCGAGTTGGCGCTCGACCAGGCCTGCGGTCTGGCCTTCGCGGAGCTGGATGCCCTGCACGGCGCGCCACTGTGCGCCAACGGCGACCGCGCGCAGCTCTGGGTCATCGGCATGGGCAAGCTGGGCGCGCGCGAGCTCAACGTGTCCAGCGACATCGACCTCATCTACGTCTACGACCTCGACGGCGAGACCGCGGGCAACGCCGAGGGCCGAAACCGCATCAGCCACCACGAGTACTTCGCCAAGGCGGTCAAGCACCTCTACAACACGGTGGGCGAGACCACCGAGCACGGCAACGTGTTCCGGGTCGACCTGGCGCTGCGGCCCAACGGCAACTCCGGCCCCAGCGTGGTCTCGCTGGGCGCGCTGGAGGAATACTTCCTCGTCCAGGGCCGCGAGTGGGAGCGCTTCGCCTGGCTCAAGAGCCGCGTGATCGCGCCGGCCAGTGCGCTGGCCGACAAGGACGGCATGGCCGCGCTGCGCGGCACCGTGCTGCCCTTCGTGTTCCGCCGCTACCTCGACTACGGCGTGTTCGAGTCGCTGCGCGTGCTGCACCGCCAGATCCGCGAGCACGCAGCGCGCCGCGCCGCCGGCAACCCGGGCCGTGCCAACGACGTGAAGCTCTCGCGCGGCGGCATCCGCGAGATCGAGTTCACCGTGCAGCTGCTGCAGGTGGTGCGCGGCGGCCAGTTCCCCGAACTGCGCACGCGCCCCACGCTGGATGCGCTGCAGCGCGTGGCCAAGGCCGGCCTGATGCCGCCCGAGAAGGCGCAGGCGCTGGCCGAGGCCTACGTCTTCCTGCGCCAGGTGGAGCACCGCATCCAGTACCTGGACGACCAGCAGACGCATGTGCTGCCCGAGCGCGACGACGACCTGGCCTGGATGGCGGCCACGCTGGGTTTTGCCAACACCTGCGCCTTCCTGCACGCGTTGGACGCGCACCGCGAACTGGTGGCCGAGGAATTCGACACCCTGCTCGGCGGCAGCCCGGGCGCCTGCAAGGGCAAGGGCTGCAACGGCGGTGCGCCGCGCGCCGCCGAGGACGACCTGGGCGCCGTGCTGCCCCAGTTGCCCGCCACGCTGGCCGAGCGTGTGCAGGCCTGGGCCGAGCACCCGCGCGTATTGGCCCTGCGCGAGGACACCCGCGCGCGCCTGGTGCGCCTGGTGCAGCGCACCGGCGCGTGGATCGACGAAGGCCGCGTGAGTGAGACGGCCGCGCTGCGCATGGTCGACTGGATCGAGCCGCTGCTGCGCCGTGAGAGCTATCTGGCGCTGCTGCAGGAGCGCCCCTCGGTACACGAGCGCCTGCTGCGCCTGCTGGGCGCGGCCAAGTGGCCGGCGCGCTACCTCATGCAGCACCCGGGCGTCATCGACGAGCTGGCCAGCCAGCAACTGATGGCCGAGCGCTTCGACGCCGAGGCCTTCGAGGCCGAGTGCGAGACGCGGCGCGCCTCGCTGCGCACCACCGGCGAGGACGACGAGGAGACCCTGCTCAACCTGCTGCGCCGCGCCCACCACGCCGAGACCTTCCGCACCCTGGCACGCGACGTGGAGGGCGTGCTCACGGTGGAGCAGGTGGCCGACGACCTGTCGGCCCTGGCCGACTCGGTGCTGCGCCTGACGGCGCGCTGGTGCTGGGAACGGCTGAAGAACCGCCACCGGGAGACGCCGGCCTTCGCCATCATCGGCTACGGCAAACTGGGCGGCAAGGAGCTGGGCTACGGCAGCGACCTGGACATCGTTTTCGTCTACGAAGACGAGCACGAGAACGCGAGCGAAATCTACGCCGGCTTCGTGCGCAAGATGATCAACTGGCTGCAGGTGAAGACCGGCGAGGGCGACCTGTTCGAGATCGACACCGCGCTGCGGCCCAACGGCAACTCGGGCCTGCTCGTCACCAGCTTCGAGGCTTTCGAGAAATACCAGACCCAGCGCGGCAGCAACACCGCCTGGACCTGGGAGCACCAGGCCATGACGCGCGCGCGCTTCGTGCTCGGCAGCGCCGGCCTGGCCGGGCGTTTCGACGCCGTGCGCGAGGCCGTCATCACCGCGCCGCGCGACGCTGCCGCGCTGGCCGATGAGATCGGCTCCATGCGCGAGAAGGTGCGCTCGGCCCAGACGCTGCGCAGCGGGCGCTTCGACGTCAAGCACAGCCCGGGCGGCATGGTCGATGTGGAGTTCGTGGTGCAGTACCTGGTGCTGCTGCACTCGCGCGAACACCCCGAGTTGCGCGCCAACACAGGCAACATCAACCTGCTGCGCCGCGCCGAGGCCGCGGGCCTGCTGCCCGCCGGCATGGGCGAGGCCGCCGCGCTGGCCTACCGGCGGCTGCGCCAGGTGCAGCACCGCGCGCGCCTGGATGAAACGTCCACACAGGTCGATCCGGCCGAGCTGCAGGCCGAGTCCGACGCCGTGCGCGCGCTGTGGGCCCAGGTGCTGGGCCCCCCTGTCCCACCCACATGAGAGGCTCGCGCAGCTGGCTCGCGCTGTGCGCCTTGCACGGCGTGGCCAGCATGGTGCTGTGGTGGTCGCAGGAGGCGGCGGTACAGGCCCTGGTCTGGCGCTCGGCCGAATGGAAGCAGGCACCCTGGACGCTGTGGACCAGCGCCTGGGTGCACCTGAACACGCCGCACCTGGTGGGCAACCAGCTCGCACTGGGCGCGCTCACCGCCGCCGGCTGGTGGCTGCGCCCCACGCGCGCAGCCACGCTGGCCTGGGCGCTGAGCTGGCCGCTCATGCAGTTGAGCCTGCTGCTGTGGCCCCTTATCGGCTACGCGGTAGGCCTGTCGGGGGTGTTGCACGCAGGTGTGGCGGTACTCGCGATGCAACTGCTGCTGGCCGGCCCGCGCGCGCTGCGCCCCTGGGGCACGCTGCTCCTGGCCGGCCTGCTGCTCAAGCTCTGGCTGGAGCAGGGCTGGGCGCGCCCGGTGGTGTGGGACCCGGGCAATCAGATGTCGGTGGTGCAGGCCGCTCACCTCGGCGGCGCGGCCTGGGGGGCACTGTTCGGCGCGCTGGGTGCGGGCTGGAACCGCTGGCGCGCGCGGCGCGCCGTGGGCTGAGGGCCGTCAGGCCGCCGCGGGCGCGGCGCCGAGCGACTTGCGGAAGCGATTGAGCTCCTGAACGGTCTTGAAACGGCCGTCCATGAGCAGGCTCAGGTTGTGCAGGATGCGATCGACCACCTTGCTTTCCCACACGGCGTCGAAGTTGATCTGCTGGTCGAGCCAGTGCTCCAGCCACTCGGGGTTGGGCAGGCGGCTCTGGATGGTGTCCTTGGGAAAGAGCGCCTTGTTGACGTGCAGGTTGGTGGGGTGCAGGGCCTGTGCGGTGCGCCGCGCGCTGGCCATGAGCACGCCCACCTTGGCGAACGCGGCGCGCGCTTCGTTGCCGAACTTGCCGATGGCGCGCTTCATGTAGCGCAGGTAGGCGCCCCCGTGGCGTGCCTCGTCCTGGCTGAGCGTGGTGTAGATGTGCTTGATCACCGGCTCGCTGTGCCACTCGGACGCGCGGCGGTACCAGTGGTTGAGGCGGATCTCGCCGCAGAAGTGCAGCATCAGGGTTTCCAACGCCGGCGCGGGATCGAACTCGAAGCGGATCTCGTGCAGCTCCTGCTCGGTGGGCACGAGTTCGGGGCGGAAACGCCGCAGGTACTCCATCAGCACCAGCGAATGCTTCTGTTCCTCGAAGAACCAGATCGACATGAAGGCCGAGAAGTCGGAGTCGTCGCGGTTGTCGCGCAGGAACATCTCGGTGGCCGGCAGCGCCGCCCACTCGGTGATGGCGTTCATCTTGATCGTCTGGGCCTGCTCGTCGCTCAGCCGGCTGGCGTCGAACTGCGCCCACGGGATGTCCTTGTCCATGTCCCAGCGGACGGACTCCAGTTGTTTGAACAATTCGGGATACAGCATGGTCTTCTCTCAACGACAGGCAAAACGCGCAATATTGTAGGCGGGGGTATAACGGGCACCCGGATTGCCCCATGAACCGCACTGAAACCGAATCACATTTCCTGCGGAACTTCCCGCACCGGCTCGCGCTCCAACCCCGCGTATCGGCGAGGGAGCGACCCGAACACCGTTTTTCACTGCGAAGCCTTCCGGGCCCCTGGGTTCCGGATGCAATCCCGAGGCGCTTCTCCTCCTCCTCCCTCCCTCCCTTGTTCGCGTCGGGGCGCTTCGCAGTTTCTTGTCCACCCCACCGCCGGGCCCGCCCGGCGGCATTGCCCCGGGGGTGCGCATGACCCCCAGCGCCACCCCCGCCCGCCGCCACCAGGTGCGCGTGGCCATCGTCGGCTCCGGGATCGCCGGGCTGGCGGCTGCGCACACGCTGCAGGGCCTGGCCGACGTCACGCTGTTCGAAGCCGACGATGTATTCGGCGGCCACACGCGCACGCTGGACGTGGCGCTGCCCGACGCGAGCGGCGCGCCATTGAATGTCGGCCTGGACGCGGGCTTCCTGGTGCTGGACGAGCGCACCAGCCCCAATCTGCTGGCGCTGTTCACGCAGCTGGGCGTGCCACTGGCGGCATCGGACGGCTCGTTTTCGGTGCAGGTGCGCGGCACCGGGCTGGCCTGGGGCAGCGCGAATCTGGCCGGCGTGTTCTCTCAACGGCGCCACCTCGCCAGCCCGCGCTTCTGGCGCATGCTGGCCGACGCCCGGCGCTTCAAGCACGCCTGCGCCGTCCTGACCCGGCAGCACGCCGAGACGGGGCCCGACACGCCCCTATTGCAACCACTGGGTGACTACCTGCGCGAACACCACTTCTCGAGCGGGTTTCGCGACGACTGTCTGCTGCCACTGCTCACGGGTTTCTGGGGGTGTTCGCCCGACGAGGTGCTGCTCGCGCCCCTGCTGGCCGCGTCGCGCTTTCTGCGGCAACACACACCCTTGCGCGTGGGCGGGCGGTCACGTTGGTTCACGGTGATGGGCGGTGCGCGCCCCTTCGTGCAGGCCATCGTGGCGGGCATTGGCGACGCTCGCCGGTCCACGCCCGTGCACCATGTCGCGCGCGACGCGCAGGGGGTGCGCATCGTCACCGGTTCGCAGGTCGAGCGCTTCGACGCCGTGGTGCTGGCCTGCCACGCCGATCAGGCGCTGGGCCTGCTGGGCGAAGAAGCGGGTGAAGAGGAGCGCGCCACGCTCGGCGCCATCCGCTTCCAGCCGCGGCGCGCGGTGCTGCACACCGACACCTCGGTGCTGCCGGCCGCACGCGACGCCTGGGCGGCGTGGAATTGCGAACCCGGCGGCCTGCACTGCCTGCTCAACCGCACGCAGCCGCTGCCAGTGGCGCAGCCGGTGCTGGTGTCGTTCGGCACCCCGCGCGCCATCGCACCCGAGCGGGTCCTGGGCACCTTCGACCTGGCGCACCCGGTGTTCGACCTCGCGGCGATCCGCGCCCAGGCCCAGCTGCCCGCGCTGCAGGGCGGGCACCACACCTGGTACGCCGGTGCCTGGTGCGGCGATGGCTTTCACGAAGACGGACTGAAGGCGGGCCTGCACGCGGCGCGTGCGCTGATCGACCGCTTCGACCTGGTGCCCCGCATCAGCGACCAGCGCGCCCTGCGCCAGGCGCTGCCGGGGGTGCTGGCCTGAAGCCCCGGCCCCTCATCCCTCTCAGGCGCTGGGCAGGGAGTCGATGAAGCTCTGGCGCTGCACGAGCTTGTCGTTCAGCCGGGCCAGGTTGGGGAAGTCACCACGCCAGTCGATGGCGGGGAAACGGAAGTCCAGATAGCCCAGGGCACAGCCTACGGCCACGTCGGACAGGCTGAAGTGGATGCCCGAGCAGAAGGGCTTGTCCCCCAGGCCCTGGCTCATGGATTTGAGCGCCGCGTGGATCTTGACCATCTGGCGGTCGATCCAGGCCTGGCTGCGCTGCTCGGCCGTGCGGTGCGGCCAGGTGGACTCCAGCCGCGCGAGCACGGCGGCGTCGAGCACGCCATCGGCCAGGGCCTCCCAGGTCTTGACCTCGGCGCGCTCGCGCCCCGAAGGCGGTATGAGCTTGCCCACCGGCGACAGGCCGTCGAGGTACTCGACGATCACGCGGGAGTCGAACACCGCCTCGCCGCCTTCCATGACCAGGCAGGGCACCTTGTGCAGCGGGTTGGATGCGCCGATGGTGGTGTCGTCCGACCACACGTCTTCCAGCACGAACTGGTAGTCCAGCTTCTTCTCGGCCATGACGATGCGCACTTTGCGCACGTAGGGGCTGGTGACGGCTCCGATGAGTTTCATGGTCTGTGGGGCTAGGGAATGGTCGGCGATTTTAGCCAGCGGCCTGGGCCTTTCGCCTGACGCGCCCGGCCCGCTGTGCCCCTGGACAGGCGCACTCCTACAATTCCGGGATGCGCCAGACCCCTGCTCCCGCCGCGCCCACGAGCGCCGACCTCTCCCCGATCACCGCCCTGTCGCCGCTGGACGGCCGCTACGCCGGGCGCCTGGCGCCGCTGCGTCCCTTCATGAGCGAACTGGGCTACATGCACCGGCGCGTGCAGGTCGAAGTCGCCTGGTTCATCGCCCTGTCCGACGCGGGCTTCGACGAGTTCAAGCCGCTGTCGCCCGGTGCACGCACTTACTTGCTGGGCCTGGTGAAGAACTTCAGCGAGGCCGATGGCGAGGCCATCAAGGCCATCGAGAAAACCACCAACCACGACGTCAAGGCCGTCGAGTACTGGATCAAGTCGAAGTTCGAGGCCCGCCCCGAGCTGGAGCGCGCGGCCGAGTTCGTGCACTTCGCCTGCACCAGCGAGGACATCAACAACACCAGCCACGCACTGCAACTCAAGGGCGCGCGCGAGCAGGTGCTGCTGCCCGCACTGGACGCGGTCATCGACAAGCTGCGCGAGATGGCGCACGGCTTCGCGGCCGTGCCCATGCTCAGCCGCACCCACGGCCAGACGGCCAGCCCCACCACCGTGGGCAAGGAGCTGGCCAACGTGGTGGTGCGCCTGAGCGCCGCGCGCGAGCGCGTCGCCGGCGTGAAGCTGCTGGGCAAGATGAACGGCGCGGTGGGCAACTACAACGCCCACCTCGCGGCCTGGCCCGACTTCGACTGGGAAGCCTTCAGCCGCAAGGTGGTGGAGACGCCCGAACCGCTGGGCCTGGGCCTGACGTTCCAGCCCTACAGCATCCAGATCGAGCCGCACGACTACATGGCCGAGCTGTTCGACGCGGTGGCGCGCACCAACACCATCCTGGTCGACATCGCGCGCGACATCTGGGGCTACGTGAGCCTGGGCTACTTCAAGCAAAAGCTCAAGGCGGGCGAGATCGGCTCCTCGACCATGCCGCACAAGGTCAACCCCATCGACTTCGAAAATGCCGAGGGCAACCTGGGGCTGGCCAATGCGCTCCTGCGCCACCTCTCGGAAAAGCTCCCGGTGAGCCGCTGGCAACGCGACCTGACCGACAGCACGGTGCTGCGCAACATCGGCGTCGCCCTGGGCTACAGCGTGCTGGCCTACACCTCGCTGCAGACCGGCCTCGGCAAGCTCGAACTGAACGAACAGGCCCTGGCCGAGGACCTCGATGCGGCCTGGGAAGTGCTGGCC
>Ga0209970_1000060_pt1 | contig 14556 bp, 13 predicted proteins | sample InoplaCoSAM_FD_187585 | JGI IMG/M metagenome (GOLD analysis project Ga0209970, IMG submission 187585) | Arabidopsis thaliana rhizosphere microbial communities from the Joint Genome Institute, USA, that affect carbon cycling - Inoculated... | ecosystem: Host-associated > Plants > Roots >...
CAGGTAGTCGCTGGCGGCCAGGCTGAAGGTGTGGGTGGCGGTGGCCGGGTCGAAGGCGCGGGCGTCGGAGAACAGCACCTCGGCGCTGCGCAGGATGTCGGCGGCCGGCTCGATCATGCGCAGCCCGGCCACGGTGGGCACCATGCCGGCGCCCGAACGCACCAGCAAGGGGTCGCCGGCCAGTTCGCGCAGGCGCTTGAGCGAGGCGCTCACCGCCGGCTGGTACATGCCCAGCTTGATCGCCGCGCGCGACACGCTGCGCTCCGTCAGCACGGTGTGCAGCACGCGGATGAGGTGCAGGTCGATGCGCTCGAACATGGGGCCGTATTTCATGTCGGTGTCATCTGCTGTGGCATCGGATATCGGGCATTGGCGGCATACGCCCAAGCATATGACGTGCCGTGGTGGTATGGGTATGCTGGTCCGCCATGACCGTCCAGAAACAGCCCGGCCCCATGCCCAGCCAGCCCCTGACCTTTCTGCGCCGCGGCCAGCCCGTGACCGTGCCCGCCGTGCCACCCGACCGCACCCTGCTGCAGGTGCTGCGCGAAGACCTGCACTGCACCGGCACCAAGGAAGGCTGCGGCGAAGGCGACTGCGGCGCCTGCACCGTGGTGCTGGGCGAGGCAGTGGACGGACAACTGAAACTGCAGGCCGTCAACGCCTGCATCAAGCTGGCGCATTCGGTGCAGGGGCAGGCGGTGTTCACGGTGGAAGACCTGGGCCTGAACGGGCAAGCCCACCCCGCACAGGAAGCCATGGTGCAGTGCCACGGCAGCCAGTGCGGCTTCTGCACCCCCGGTTTCGTCATGAGCCTGTTCGCCCTGTACGAAGACACCGGCGGCGGCCAGGGCGTGGACCACGCCCGCGCGCAGGCCGCGCTCTCGGGCAACCTGTGCCGCTGCACCGGCTACCGCCCCATCCTGGACGCCGCCGCCCGCATGGGCGAACTGCCCTGCCCGGCCGGCGCGCGCGTGGACGAGGCCGCCGTGCTGCGCGGCCTGCGCACCCTGGACGGCACGCCCCCGGACGCGCCCTACCAGCGCCCCGCCACGCTGGAGGCCCTGCTGAAGGCCCGCGAGGCACACCCCGACGCCCAGGTGGTGGCCGGCACCACCGACGTGGGCCTGTGGATCACCAAGCAGCACAAAACCTACGCCCGACTTCTGGACGTCACGGGCGCTGCCGAACTGCGCCAGGTGGAGACCTACCCACACCACGTCGCCATCGGCGCGGCCGTGAACCTGACGGACGCCTACGCCGCCCTCGTGGCCGAGCGGCCTTCGCTCGCCGCCTTCGCCCACCGCTTCGCGGGCCTGCCCGTGCGCAACGCGGGCACGCTGGGTGGCAACGTGGCCAACGGCTCGCCCATCGGCGACAGCATGCCCCTGCTGATCGCCCTGGGCGCCAGCGTGGTGCTGATGCGCTGGGACCCGAAGCGCCGCGCCATCGCCCACCGCGAACTGCGCCTGGAAGACCTGTACACCGGCTACCGCCAGAACGTGATGCGGCCGCACGAACTGCTCTGCTGGATCAAGGTGCCGCGCCCCACGCCGGGTGAGTGGCTGCAGGTCGACAAAGTGAGCAAACGCTTCGAGGATGACATCTCCGCCGTCTGCCTGGCCGTGAAGCTGCGCATCGAGGACGGCGTGGTGCGCGAGGCCAGCATCGGCGCTGGCGGCGTGGCTGCCACGCCGATGCGCGCGGCGCGGACCGAAGCCGCGCTGCTGGACCAGCCCTGGAACGAAGACACCGTGATGTTCGCCAGCGCCGTGCTGCGCGACGAGTTCCGCCCCATCAGTGACATGCGCGCCAGCGCCGACTACCGCCGCGCGGTGCTGGGCAACCTGCTGCGCCGCCACTGGCTGGCGCACCAGGGCCAGCGCGGCCTGCGGCTGGAAACCCTGGATCTGGAGGCCCTGGCATGAACGCCCCCGACACCGCCTTGCTGCAGCAGCAGGCCCCCACCGCCACCGGCGTCTCGCGCTTCCACGAAAGCGCCCGCGCCCAGGTGGCCGGCGCCGCCACCTACGTCGACGACATCCCCGAGGTACGCGGCACCTTGCACGCCGCGCCGGTGTGCTCGCCCGTGGCGCACGGCCGCCTGAGCGGCTTCGACACCGCCGCCGCGCTGGCCCTGCCCGGCGTGCACGCCTTCGTCAGCGCGGCCGACGTGCCCGGTGACCCGCTCCTCGCCGCCTTCGGCCACGACGAACCCGTGTTCGCGCGGGACACGGTGCAGTTCCTGGGCCAGGCGATGGGCCTGATCGTGGCCGACGACGCGATGACCGCGCGCCGCGCCGCGCGCCTCGTCAAGCCCCGCATCGATGCCCTGCCCCCCGTGCTCACCGTGCACGAGGCGCACGAACGCAAAAGCTACGTGCTGCCCCCCGTGCACGTGGCGCGCGGCGACGCCGCCGCCGCCCTGGCGCGGGCCCCGCACACCCTGGACGGCGAGTTCGAGGTCGGCGGCCAGGAACACTTCTACCTGGAAGGCCAGATCGCCTACGCCCTGCCACTGGAGCAGGACCAGTGGTGGATCCACAGCAGCACCCAGCACCCCGGCGAGGTGCAGCACTGGGTGGCGCACGCGCTGGGCGTCTCCAACCACGCGGTCACTGTGGAATGCCGGCGCATGGGCGGGGGCTTCGGCGGCAAGGAAACGCAGGCCGGCCACCTGGCCGTGTGGGCCGCGCTGGCCGCACGCAAGACCGGCCGGCCCGTGAAGCTGCGCCTGGACCGCGACGACGACTTCATGCTCACCGGCAAGCGCCACCCCTTCGCCTACCGCTACCGTGTGGGCTTCGACGACAGCGGCCGCCTGAGCGGCTTGCGCATCGTGATGCTGGCCAATTGCGGCTTCAGCGCCGACCTCTCCGGCCCCGTGGCCGACCGCGCCATCTTCCACTGCGACAACGCCTACTTCCTCGAAGACGTCGCCATCGACTCCTTCCGCTGCAAGACGAACACGCAGAGTCACACGGCGTTTCGCGGCTTCGGCGGGCCGCAGGGTGTCATCGCCATCGAGCGCATCCTCGGCGACATCGCGCGCCACCTGAACATCGACCCCCTGCAGGTGCGCCTGCGCAACCTCTACGGCGTGGGCGAGCGCGACCAGACCCATTACGACATGACGGTGGAGGACAACATCCTCGAACCGCTCATGACCACGCTGGCGCGCACATCAGGCTACGAAGAACGCCGCGCCGCCATCGGCGCCTTCAACGCCAGGAGCCCGGTCATCAAGAAGGGCATCGCCCTCACCCCGGTGAAGTTCGGCATCAGCTTCACCGCCACGCTGTTCAACCAGGCCGGTGCGCTGGTGCACGTGTACACCGACGGCAGCGTGATGGTGAACCACGGCGGCACCGAAATGGGCCAGGGCCTGAACACCAAGGTCGCGCAGATCGTGGCCGACGAACTCGGCGTGCCGTTCGAGCGCGTGATCGCCACCGCCGCCGACACCAGCAAAGTGCCCAACGCCAGCGCCACCGCCGCCAGCAGCGGCACCGACCTGAACGGCCGCGCCGCGCAGTTCGCCGCGCGCCACGTGCGCGACAACCTCGCCGCCTTCGTTGCCGGCCTGGACGGCTGCGGCGCGGGCGCGGTGCGCTTCGTCAACGGCGAGGTCATCACGCCCAAGAGCGCGCGCCGCTTCGAAGACGTGGTGCACGCCGCCTACGCCAACCGCATCCAGCTCTGGAGCGACGGCTTCTACCGAACGCCCAAGATCCACTACGACAAGGTGACGATGAAGGGACGGCCCTTCTACTACTTCGCCTACGGCGCGGCCGTCAGCGAGGTCGCCGTGGACACTCTCACCGGCGAAAGCCGCGTGCTGGCCGTGGACATCCTGCACGACGTGGGCCACAGCATCAACCCGGCCATCGACATCGGCCAGATCGAGGGCGGCTTCATCCAGGGCATGGGCTGGCTCACCACCGAACAACTGGTGTGGAACGACAAGGGCTACCTGCAGACCCACGCGCCCAGCACCTACAAGATCCCCACGGCCGGCGACCTGCCGCCGCGCTGGAACATCGCCCTGTGGCCCGAGGCCAACCGCGAGGACAACGTGCACGGCAGCAAGGCCGTGGGCGAGCCACCCTTCATGCTCGCGATCAGCGTGTACGAGGCGCTGCGCGACGCGGTGGCGCAAGCCGGGGGCGACCCCGAGGCGATGCACGCGCCGGGGACGGCGGAAGAGGTGTTGCGGGCGCTGGGGGGGTGAGCAGCGCCGGCACAAGGCATGATCCATCATCCGCCACACACCGGGCGGCTTGAACGGAGAGGTCATGGTTGGTCGCTACGCAGTCGATGGCTCGGAAGGGGAGTACGAGCCAGGTTCCGGCGAACAGGTGCTGCGCAACCTCGTCGGCATTGCGTCGCCAACCGACATGGATGACCTTGAGTTGGAACTGCTGAACCAGCTCTATCAAGACGTATTGATCGACCAGTTGCCCGACCGCACCATCACGACGGATGACCTGATGACATGGCACCGGCGGTGGCTCGGGAACGTTTATGCATGGGCGGGGCAGGTACGTCAGGTCACCATGAGCAAGGATGGCTTTCCTTTTGCGGCCGTTCCTCAGATTCCGCGCCTGCTGACCGCCATCGCCGTCACGCACGTGGAGTTCATCCTGATCCACCCGTTTCGTGAAGGCAACGGACGACTGTCACGCCTGCTGGCGGATGTGATGGCCGTGCAGGCAGGACACGACCCGCTGGACTACCGCGGATGGGACGCCCGCAAGCCCGCCTACGTTGGCGCCATCCACGCGGGATTCAACGGCAACTACCAGCCGATGAGGGACTTCGTGGCGGAGGCCCTGGGCGCAAGCCCGAAGGGTGTCAGCGTGCCAGGGTGATGTGCGAGAAACGCCGCGAAGGCTGCCGCAACTTGGATTCCAGCTCAGCGACACTTTGCCCCGTCTCGATGGCCGTCGAACTGGCCACGGAACGACGCACTGCCTCCGCACTGGGCTTGCGGCGAGGTGCTTGGCCAAGGACTGGCTTGTCGGGCTTGGAAGGCATCGACACAGTGTAGCGGCTGAGCGGTATGACAGTGAGCATGCCCACAACTCAAAGATCCTTGTCCCCGTACCCCGGCGGGGGCTCCGCAATCAACACGTCGGCGGGAATGCCCAGCCCCTGGTGCAGTCGCCGGATCATGGGCAAGGTCAACGGTCGCTCAACGGCGTCGAAAAACGCCTCTGCACGTTTGAGCGCCGCACGGTAGTCCGCCTCGGTGCGGATCGGGTTCAGGGTCATATCGGTTTTGCTCATGGGGATCGATCTCCTATTGGAGGGAGTCATTCGCATCATCCTGGGTGCGCGTACTCCAAAGTTTCACATATGCCGTCTGAAGCCCGGGTCATCGTTGGCACAATGCCCGGTCCATGAGACCTTTCCTCCCCGACTGGGCCCACCCCTGGGTCGAAGCCATCACCATCGCCCTGCAGGTCGTGCTGATCATCCTGTTCGCGATGCTGCTGCGCTCGCTGCTGCACCGATTCGTCACCCGCCTCGCCGCCGAGAAGAAGCTGCCGCTGGACTTCACCGTGGGCAGCAAGCGCCTGGTCACCTTCCTGCTCACCGGCGCGGCGCTGCTGTGGATCCTGGACCGCATGGGCGTGTCTGCCGGGGTCATCTGGGCCGGCTTCACGGGTTTCGTCACCGTGGGCGCCATCGCCTTCTTCGCCGCCTGGAGCGTGCTCTCCAACATCTTCTGCTCGGTGCTGATCTACACCACGCGTCCCTTCGGTCTGCACGACCACATCGAACTGCTGGAAGGCGGCGACAAGCCTGGCCTGGCCGGCGAGGTGCTGGACATCAACCTCGTCTACACCACGCTCAAGGAAGACCCGGTGGACGGCAAGGAGCCCACGCACCTGCGCATCCCCAACAGCCTGTTCTTCCAGCGCACCACGCGCCTGCGCAAGAGCCAGCAGCCCGTGCTCGGTTCGTTGCTGGACTGAACGGCCGCTCGGCTGCCCCGTAAAGGGCGTTACCGAGTTGTTTCCATTCCCCTACCTGAGACACCTCCGGTTACAGGCACCCCCGGACCGCGTTCTAGATTGCGCTTACCGAAGCAAAGGAGTGAGCGAATGGACAAGTCAATGATCAAAGGCGTGGTGATCGGCGGGATCGCCATGGTGGTGCTGGGTGCCGGCGCCGTGGGCGGTTACCAGACCCTGGCCAAGCCCAAGGAGGCCCAGGTGCTGTCCGTCAAAGAGGTGATGACCACCGTGAGCACGCCCCGCGAGGTGTGCGAGAACGTGGCCGTGCAGCGCCAGGCGCCCGTGAAGGACGAGCACCGCATCGCCGGCACCGTGGTGGGTGGCCTGGCCGGCGGCCTGCTGGGCAGCACCATCGGCAAGGGCTCGGGCAAGACCGTGGCCACCGTGGCCGGCGCCGCGGCCGGCGGCTACGCGGGCAATCAGGTGCAGAAGAACATGCAGAAGAACGACACCGTGACCACCACGGAACGCCGCTGCCGCACGGTGAACGACAAGTCGCAGAAGCTCTCCGGCTACGACGTGACCTACCGCCTCGACGGCCATGACGCCACGGTGCGCACCTCGTTCAAGCCCGGGGCCACGCTGCCGGTGAAGGACGGCAAGGTCGATACGACGGCACCGTCCGGCGCCTGAGCGCGCTCAGCGCATCGAGTGCAACCCGATCATGTTGCCTTCGGTGTCGTTCACCAAGGCGATGTAGCCGTACTCGCCGATGGACATCTTGTCCTTGAAAACCTTGCCCCCGTGCGAGGCGGCGCGCGCGGCCTCGACCGCGCAGTCGTCGCAAGCGAAGTACACGATCGTGCTGTTGCCGCCTGAGGGCATGCCGTCCATCTGCACCAGCGCGCCGGGCGCGCCGTAGCTTTCCATGGACGAGGGAAAGGCCCACATCTGCATGCCGTCGCTGGCGGTGGGGTCGCCCAGCGGCGCGAGCGTTCCCTGGAACACAGCCTCGTAGAAGGCCTTGGCGCGGGGCATGTCCTGCACGTAGATCTCGAACCAGCCGATGGGGTTGGTCTTCATGGCGTCTCCTTTCGTTCGGGCGGTTGCGCAGGGGGCCACTATGACGCAAACCCTGGTCGCCCGGGGGCATCGCTGGCATGCTTGCTGCATTCGGGAATGCCCAGTGAGCGCGTACCACCACACCATCGACGACCAGGTCTGGCGCTTTCGCGACCTGCGCGAGCTGATGGCCAAGGCCACGCCAGCGCGCTCGGGCGACGCACTGGCCGGGCTGGCCGCCGCGTCGGCTGTGGAGCGCATGGCCGCACGCCTCGCACTGGCCGACCTGCCCTTGCGCCGCTTCCTCGACGAGGCGCTGATCCCCTACGAGAGCGACGAAGTCACCCGCCTCATCATCGACACGCACGACGCCACGGCCTTTGCACCGATCGCGCACCTCACGGTCGGCGGCCTGCGCGACTGGCTGCTCGACGAGCGCACCACCAGCGACACACTGGCCGGCGTGCGCCCGGGCCTCATGCCCGAAATGGTGGCCGCCGTGAGCAAGCTCATGCGCAACCAGGACCTGATCGCCGTGGCGCGCAAGTGCCGTGTGGTCACCGCCTTTCGCAACACTATCGGCCTGCCGGGCCGCCTGGCCGTTCGCCTGCAGCCCAACCACCCCACGGACGACCTGCGCGGCATCGCGGCCAGCGTCATCGACGGCCTGCTCTACGGTTGCGGTGACGCCGTCATCGGCGTGAACCCGGCGAGCGACAACATCGGCGTGCTCACGCAACTGGTGCACCGCCTCGGCGACGTGGTGGAGCGCCTGCAGATACCCACACAGACCTGCGTGCTCACGCACGTGACCAACACGCTGCGGATGATCGAACATGGCGCGCCGGTGGACCTGGTGTTCCAGTCCATCGCCGGCACCGAGGCCGCCAACGCCAGCTTCGGCGTGAACCTGGCCCTGCTGACCGAGGCGCGCGAGGCGGCCTTGTCGCTCAAGCGCGGTACGGTGGGTCACAACGTGATGTATTTCGAGACCGGCCAGGGCAGCGCGCTGTCGGCCGATGCGCACCACGGCGTGGACCAGCAGACCTGCGAGGCGCGCGCCTACGCGGTGGCGCGCGCGCTCGATCCGCTGCTCACCAACACCGTGGTCGGCTTCATCGGGCCGGAGTACCTGTACGACGGCAAGCAAATCACCCGCGCGGGCCTGGAAGACCACTTCTGCGGCAAGCTGCTGGGCGTACCGCTGGGCGTGGACGTCTGCTACACCAACCACGCCGAGGCCGACCAGGACGACATGGACAACCTGCTCACCCTGCTGGGCGCGGCGGGCGTGAACTTCGTGATGGGCGTGCCCGGGGCCGACGACATCATGCTCAACTACCAGAGCACCTCCTTTCACGACGCGCTCTACCTGCGCCAGACGCTGGGCCTGCGCCACGCGCCCGAGTTCGAGGCCTGGCTGCAGCGCATGCACATCCTCGACGACGGGGGCCGTCTGCTGGCCGCAGGCGCGCAGCAGGCGGCGCTTGCGCGCCTGCAGCAACTGGGGCTGACCGCATGAGCGAGTCGACCCGCGTGCCCCCCGACCCCTGGCACCACCTTCGCGAGCACACGGCCGCGCGCATTGCGCTCGGCCGCTCGGGCGCCGGCCTGCCCACCGACGAACTGTTGCGCTTCGGCCTGGCTCACGCCCAGGCGCGCGACGCGGTGCACCTGGCACTGGACGTGGCCGCACTGACTGCGCGCCTGCGGCCCCTGAATCTGACCACGCACGCGGTGCGCAGCGCCGCCACCGACCGCGCGAGCTACCTGCTGCGGCCCGACCTGGGGCGCCGCCTGCACCCCGACGACGCGGCGCGTCTGCGCGACCTGTCCCGCCCCGAAGGCTGCGACCTGCTCATCGTCATCGGCGACGGCCTGTCCGCGCAAGCCATCGAACGCCAGGCGCCACCGCTGCTGGAGGCCGTGCTGAGCCAGGCCCCACCCGATTGGTCCCTCGGCCCGCTGGTGATCGCCACGCAGGCGCGCGTGGCGCTGGGCGACGAGGTCGGCGCCGCGCTCGGCGCCCGTCTGGTGGCCATGCTCATCGGCGAGCGTCCCGGGCTTTCCTCGCCCGACAGCCTGGGCATCTACCTCACCTGGGCCCCGCAGGCGGGCCGCCACGACGCGCAGCGCAACTGCATCTCCAACGTGCGGCCCGAAGGCCTGCCCCCGTCCGCGGCGGCCACGCGTCTGTGGTGGCTGTGCCGCGAGGCGCGGCAGCTGCGGCTCACTGGCGTGGAACTGAAAGACCGCAGCGATCAGCCGCTACTGTCCCAACGGTCGCGCGACTGAGGCGCGATGGGACTACACTCGCGCCCATTGCTCCGGGGTGCACAGACATTGGTCTGGCGCTGAGATGGCCACCTGGCCGAACCCGTGAACTTGATCCGGCTAGTACCGGCGAAAGAAGAGCGCATGCCGAGGTGAACGGCATGTCGGGCCCACCGCCTTCGGGGCGGCCCAGGGCACCCGGCATGAAGCCACCAACGCGGTCCTCCGGAGCAACCACCGCCGTGTGTTTGCTTGGCCCACAGGAGACCGCCCCATGAACGCCCCCGACAAGTTCGCTCCGCTGCTCACGCTCACGCGCGAGCCCTTCCCCGCTTCCGCCAAAGTCTTTGTGCCGGGCACGCTGCCCGGCGTGAACGTGCCCATGCGCGAGATCGCGCTCACCAACGGCGAGCGCGTGACGGTGTACGACACATCCGGCCCGTACACCGACCCGACGGTGGCGATCGACGTGAAGCGGGGCCTGGCGCCGGTGCGCGCGGCCTGGATCGAATCGCGCGGCGACACCGAAACGTACCAAGGCCGTGTGCGCCAGGCGCTCGATGACGGCGTGAAGCACGAAGCGCCGAATTCGAGTTCGGCCGAACGCATCGAAACGCTGCGCGCCGAGGCCGCGGCCCTGCAGCGCACACCTCGCCGCGCCAAGCCCGGCGCCAACGTCACCCAGATGCACTACGCGCGCCAAGGCATCGTCACGCCCGAGATGGAGTACATCGCCATCCGCGAGAACGGCAAACGCGAGTGGATGCGCGAGTACCTGGGCGACGCCGAGCGAGAGGCGCGCCTGCGCGGCAACCCCATGGGCGCGCGCATTCCCGACCTCATCACGCCCGAGTTCGTGCGCGAAGAAGTGGCGCGCGGGCGCGCCATCATCCCGGCCAACATCAACCACCCCGAGCTCGAGCCGATGATCATCGGTCGCAACTTCGGCGTGAAGATCAACGCCAACATCGGCAACTCGGCCGTCACTTCCAGCATCGAGGAAGAGGTGGAAAAACTCGTCTGGTCCATCCGCTGGGGCGGTGACACGGTGATGGACCTGTCCACCGGCAAGAACATCCACACCACGCGCGACTGGATCGTGCGCAACTCGCCCGTGCCCATCGGCACCGTGCCCATCTACCAGGCGCTGGAGAAGGTAGGCGGCGTGGCCGAAGACCTCACCTGGGACATCTTCCGCGACACCCTGATCGAGCAGGCCGAGCAGGGCATCGACTACTTCACCATCCACGCGGGCGTGCGCCTGCCCTTCATTCACCTCACCACGAAGCGGCGCACCGGCATCGTCTCGCGCGGCGGCAGCATCCTCGCCAAGTGGTGCATCACCCACCACAAGGAGAACTTCCTCTACACGCACTTCGAGGAGATCTGCGAGATCATGAAGGCCTACGACGTGAGCTTCTCGCTGGGCGACGGTCTGCGCCCGGGCAGCGGCGCCGACGCGAACGACGAAGCCCAGTTCGCTGAGTTGCGCACGCTGGGCGAGTTGACGCAGATCGCCTGGAAGCACGACGTGCAGACCATGATCGAAGGCCCCGGCCACGTGCCCATGCATTTGATCCAGGCCAACATGGACGAGCAGTTGAAGCACTGCCACGAAGCGCCCTTCTACACGCTCGGCCCGCTCACCATCGACATCGCACCCGGCTACGACCACATCGCCTCGGCCATCGGCGCGGCCATGATCGGCTGGATGGGCACGGCCATGCTCTGCTACGTCACGCCCAAGGAACACCTGGGCCTGCCCGACCGCGACGACGTGAAGCAGGGAATCATTGCCTACAAGATCGCCGCGCACGCGGCCGACATCGCCAAGGGCCACCCGGGGGCCCGCGCGCGCGACGACGCCATGAGCAAGGCGCGTTTCGAATTCCGCTGGCGCGACCAGTTCGCGCTCGGGCTCGACCCGGACACGGCAGAGGCCTACCACGACGAAACTCTGCCGAAGGACTCGAGCAAGGAGGCGCACTTCTGCAGCATGTGCGGGCCCAAGTTCTGCTCGATGAAGATCACGCAGGACGTGCGCGACTACGCCGAGCAGAAGGGTCTGGCCGAGGCCGAGGCGCTGCAGCAGGGCATGGCCGAGAAGTCGGCGCAGTTCAAGGCCGTGGGCGGCGAGTTCTACGTGCCGATCGACACCTTGAAGAAGGGCTGAGGATGGCGCGCATCGGCATCGCGGGCGCGGGTGTGCTGGGGCGACTGCTGGCCTGGTGGCTGGCGCGCGACGGGCACGACGTGACCGTGTTCGACCCGGCCGACGGCCCGCTGCCGCCCGTGCCGGGCCGCGTGGCGCCTGCGCATGGGCGGCCCCACGCCGCGGGCTTCACGGCCGCGGGCATGCTCAGCCCGTTGGCCGAACTCGACGGCGCCGAGCCCGCCGTGGCGCGCCTGGGCTGGCGCTCGCTGCCGCTGTGGCGCGCCATCGGCGAGCACCTGCGCGAAGGCGGCGCGCCCGAGTTGGTGCGCACCGAGGGCAGCCTGTTGCTGGCGCACGGCAGCGACCGGGGCAGCGCGCAGCGCACGCTGGCGCGCCTGAGCGCCGTGGCCGACGCGCCCGCGCCGCAACCGCTGGACGCCGCCGCGCTGCGCGAACTGGAGCCCGCGCTGGCCCCCGGCCTGCTGGCCTGGCTGCTGCCCGGCGAAGGCCAGTTGCTGCCACGCGAAACCCTGCAGGCCCTGGCCGAACAGGCCGACGGCGTGCGCTGGCGCTGGAACGCACGGGTGGACACGGTGCACCCGGGCGGCCTGCAACTGGCCGACGGCAGCGGCTTTGCGGCGGACCTCGCCATCGACACACGCGGCCTGGGCGCGCGGCCCGAGGTGGCGTTGCGCGGCGTGCGCGGCGAGGTGGTGTGGCTGCACGCGCCCGGCGTGCGCCTGCAGCGGCCCGTGCGGCTGCTGCACCCGCGCCACCGCGTGTACCTGGTGCCGCGCCCGGGCGATCGTTTCGTCATCGGCGCCAGCGAGATCGAAAGCGAGGACCGCTCGTCCGTGAGCCTGCGCAGCGCGCTGGAGCTGATGTCGGCCGCGCACAGTGTGTTACCGGAACTGGCCGAGGCGCGCATCGATCACCTGGAAACCAACCTGCGCCCCGCGCGCGCCGACCACCTGCCCTGCGTCGAACACGCGCCGGGCCTGCTGCGCATCAATGGCCTGTTCCGCCACGGCTGGATGATCGCGCCCGCACTGGTGCAGGGCGCCCTGGCCGCCGCGGGCTGGGCACGCAACGGAGAATCCCCGCCATGACAGAGACCACCCCCACCGTTCGCCTGAATGGCCGCGAACTGCCCTGCCCGCCCGGCACCACGCTGCAGGCCCTGCTGGAGCGCGAAGGCTTGCGGCCCGAGCGCGTGGCCACCGCGCTCAACGCGCGCTTCGTGCCGCGTGCCGCGCGCGCCGACACTGCGCTGCAATCGGGCGACGAGGTGAGCACCTTCGAAGCCATCGTCGGGGGATGAACATGGACACCAGCGCATCGACAACCCCGACCTGGACGGCCTACGGCGAAACGCTCACCTCGCGCCTGATGCTGGGCACCGCGGGCTACCCCTCGCCCACCGTGCTGCGGCAGGCACTGGACGCCAGCGGCGCGGGCGTGGTCACCGTGGGCCTGCGTCGCATGGTCGCGGGCGACGGTGGCGACAACGCCTTCCTCAACGAGCTGCTGCCGCCGCTGCGCGCGCGCGGCGTGCGCCTGCTGCCCAACACCGCCGGCTGCCGCAGCGCACGCGAGGCCGTGGCCCTGGCGCACATGGCGCGCGAGCTGATGGACACGCATTGGATCAAGCTGGAAGTGGTGGGCGACGAGCACACCCTGCAGCCCGACCCCTGGGGCACGGTGGAGGCCGCCGCCGAACTCGTGAAGGCCGGCTTCGCGGTGTTCCCCTACTGCACCGACGACCTCGTCACCTGCCAGCGCCTGCTGGACGCCGGCTGCGAGCTGCTGATGCCCTGGGGCGCACCCATCGGCTCGGGCCAGGGCCTGCTCAACCCCTGGGCCCTGCGCACGCTGCGCGCGCGCCTGCCGCAGGTGCCGCTGGTGGTGGACGCCGGCATCGGCGCGCCCTCGCACGCCGCTCTGGCGATGGAGCTGGGCTTCGACGCCGTGCTGCTCAACTCCGCCGTGGCGCACGCGCGCGATCCCGTGGCCATGGCGCGCGCCTTCGGCGACGCCGTGCGCGCGGGCCGCCTGGCCTTCGAGGCCGGCGTGATGGCGCCGCAGGACATGGCCATCGCCAGCACCCCCGTGTCGGGAAGGCCTATGCTGCTCGGATGACTGAGATGACGGACACCCCTTCCACTGGGCTCACTGGACTCACCCTCGACACCGCGCTGCGACTCGACGCGGCCGAGGCCGCGCGGCGCCTGGGCCACCAGCCCGGCTCGCTGTCCGTGCCAGAACTGGCGCGCGCGCTGCGCGACAGCGGCGCGTCGGCCGTGGTGATCACCGGCAACCCGCACGACTGGCTGGACACGCCGCACGCCACCGGCTGGCTCACGCGGCCCCGCACCGGGCCGGCCGACCACGCCGAACGCTTCGAGCGCGCTCGGCGCGCGGGCTGGGTGGTGGCCGACGCCGCCGTGCTCGCGCGCCTGCCCGATGGCGCGGGCGCGCTCGACCTGCCCGTGCTGTCCGTGGACGATCAGCCCCTGCCCTGGGTGGCGCCGCTCGGCGTGCCGCACGCCTGGGGCGTCTATGCCATCGTCGACAGCGCCGAGCGCGTGCGCGCCTGCGCCGAGGCCGGCGTGGGGCTGGTGCAGTTGCGCATCAAGGCGCGGCGCGACGACCCGTCCGTGGAGCCCGAGATCCGCGCCGCGCTCGACGCGGTGCGCGCGGCGCGCGGCACCACGCTGGTGGTGAACGACCATTGGCGCACGGCGTTGAACCTGGACGCGCCCGCGTTGCACCTCGGTCAGGAAGACTGGTTGGCCCTGCGCCCCACCGAACGCACCACCATCGCCGCCGCGCAGGCGCGCGGCCTGCAACTGGGCATGAGCTCGCACAGCCTGTGGGAGCTGTGCCGCGCGCGCGGCGCGGGGGCCGACCTCATCGCCTGCGGGCCGGTGTGGCCCACCACCACCAAGGACATGCCCTGGCACGCCCAGGGCCTGGACAACCTGGCCTGGTGGGTGCGCCTGGCGGGCCGCCCGGTCATCGCCATCGGCGGAGTGCTGGCGCCCGAGCAACTCGAGCAATGCGCCGCCACCGGCGCAGCCACCGTGTGCGTGGTGCGCGGCC
>Ga0209970_1000061_pt1 | contig 14543 bp, 17 predicted proteins | sample InoplaCoSAM_FD_187585 | JGI IMG/M metagenome (GOLD analysis project Ga0209970, IMG submission 187585) | Arabidopsis thaliana rhizosphere microbial communities from the Joint Genome Institute, USA, that affect carbon cycling - Inoculated... | ecosystem: Host-associated > Plants > Roots >...
GCCGCTCACGGGCTCAGGCGGGGAAGACGCCGGTGGACAAATACCGGTCGCCGCGGTCGCAGACCACGAAGACGATGGTGGCGTTCTCCACCTGGCGCGAGACCTGCAAGGCCGTCCAGAGCGCACCGGCAGCGGAGATGCCGCCGAAGATGCCTTCCTCGCGCGCCATGCGCCGGGCCATGTCCTCGGCATCGGCCTGCGACACGTAGATCATCTCGTCGACCGCCTTGGGGTCGTAGATCTTGGGCAGGTACTCCTCGGGCCACTTGCGGATGCCGGGGATGCGCGAGCCCTCACTGGGCTGCGCGCCGACGATGCGCACGGCCGGGTTCTTTTCCTTGAGAAAGCGCGAGACACCGGTGATGGTGCCGGTGGTGCCCATGGCGCTGACGAAGTGGGTGATGCGCCCGCCGGTCTGTTCCCACAACTCGGGGCCGGTGGTCTCGTAGTGGATGCGCGGATTGTCCGGGTTGGCGAACTGGTCGAGCACGAGGCCCTTGCCCTCGGCCTGCATCTTGTCGGCCAGGTCGCGCGCGGATTCCATGCCACCGCTCTTGGGCGTGAGGATGAGTTCGGCCCCGAAGGCCTTCATGGTCTGGGCGCGCTCGATGGAGAGGTCCTCCGGCATGATGAGAACCATGCGGTAGCCCTTGATCGCCGCGGCCATGGCCAGGGCGATGCCGGTGTTGCCGGAGGTGGCTTCGATCAGCGTGTCGCCGGGCTTGATTTCGCCACGCTCTTCGGCCCGGCGGATCATGGACAGCGCGGGCCGGTCTTTCACCGAACCGGCTGGGTTGTTGCCTTCGAGCTTGGCCAGGATGACGTTGCCGCGCGGGCCGTTCTCGGCAGCGCCGATGCGCTGCAGCGCCACCAGGGGCGTGCGGCCGATGGCATATTCGATGGTGGGGTATTGCATGGCGCCACTGTGCCATAATCCGCGCCCTTGCTCGGGCCGAAGTGGCGGAATCGGTAGACGCAGCGGATTCAAAATCCGCCGCCGCAAGGTGTGCCGGTTCGAGTCCGGCCTTCGGCACCACCCTGGCAAGACCTTTCACAACAACCCGCCTCGCGCGGGCTTTTTGTTGGCCCGAGGGCGATCTCAGGCGCGCAGGCCGTCGGCCACGCGGGGGTAGCGCAGTCGCAAGCCCAGTTCGGTCTTCATGCGCTCATTGCGCAGCCGGCGCGATTCGCTCATGAAGCTCAGCAGCACCAGGGGCAACTGGTCGTTCGCGGTGTCGCGCGACACACGCGGCGGCCGGGGCAGACCGTAGAGATCGGCCGCGAGGTCGAAGTAGTCGCCCATCTTCAGCTCGCTGTCGTCCACCACGTTGACCACGCGCTGCGCTCGGCCGCGCCACAGGGCGAGTGCGCAAGCGCGCGCCAGGTCATCGGCGTGAATGTGGCTGGTGTAAACGTCGTCCTCGGCGCGCAGCACGGGCGTGCCGCGTTGCAGGCGCTCGCGCGGCGTGCCGCCTTCGCGGTCGTTGGCGTAGATGCCGGGGATGCGCAGCACGCTGCTGCGCACGCCCAGGGCGCGGCCGAGCCAGCGCACGCGGTCTTCGGCGTCCACGCGACGCGAGGCGCGTGGCGTGCGCGGTTGCGCGGGCTGGCATTCGCTGGTCCAGGCGCCGTCGCGGTCGCCATAAACGCCGGTGGTAGAGCCGTAGACCAGCGCCAGCGGCGGCGTACGCTGCGCCAGCGCCTGCACCAGCGCGCGCGTGCGTGGGTCGACGCGCCAGTCGGCCATGTCCTGCGAAGGTGGCGGCGCCAGGTGCAGCACGCGCGTGGCCACCCCGGCCAGGCGGCGCAGGCTCCGCGGCTCGTCAAGATTGCCCTGCAGTGGCACGAGCCCGGCCGCACGCAGGGCGGGCGCCCGGTCGGGGGTGGAGGTGAGCGCCAGCAGGCGCGCCCGCCGCCCCGCGCCCAGTGCGCCGGCCGTTCGCAGGCCCACGTCGCCACAGCCCACGATCAGCACCCGTTCACGGCGAAAGCGTGCGGGCAAGGCGCCAAGGAAACTCATGCCAAACGGGTTTTTGCGACAATGCGCGGTTGCTTTGAACGGGGCGCGCCAGTGGAGCGAGCCCCTCGACAGAAAGACGGCGAGTATGACATTCACGATCTCGGTGCAACCCAGCGGGCGCATCTTCACCGCCAACCCCGAAGAGGCCATCCTCGCCGCGGGCATTCGCCAAGGCATCGGCCTGCCCTATGGCTGCAAGGACGGGGCCTGCGGCTCCTGCAAATGCAAGCTGGTGTCGGGCACGGTGGTGCACGGGCCGCACCAGGCCAAGGCCCTGTCGGCCGACGAGGAAGCGGCGGGCTACGTGCTCACCTGCTGCGGCGTGGCGCACACCGACGTGGTCATCGAATCGCGCCAGGTCACCGAGCTCGGCGCCTTCCCCATCAAGAAGATGCCCGCGCGCGTCAACAGCCTCACGCGCGCCTCGCACGACGTGATGGTGCTGCGCCTGCAACTGCCCGCCAGCGACACCTTCCAGTACCGCGCGGGCCAGTACGTGGAGTTCATCCTGCGCGATGGCGACCGCCGCAGCTACTCCATGGCCAACGCGCCGCACACGCAGGCCGAGTCCCCGGGGCTGGAGCTGCACCTGCGCCATATGCCCGGCGGCAAGTTCACCGACCAGGTCTTCTCCACCATGAAGGAGAAGGACATCCTGCGCATCGAAGGCCCCTTCGGCAGCTTCTTCCTGCGCGAGGACAGCGACAAGCCCATGGTCCTGCTCGCCTCTGGCACGGGTTTCGCGCCCATCAAGGCCATCGTGGAGCACATGCGCTTCAAGGGCATCACCCGCCCGGCCACGCTGTACTGGGGCGGCCGCCGCCCGGCCGATCTGTACCAGAGCGACTGGATCGAGGCGCAACTGGCCGCCATGCCGAACCTGAAGTACGTGCCCGTGGTGTCGGACGCCCTGCCCGAGGACGCCTGGACCGGCCGCACAGGCTTCGTGCACCACGCCGTGCTGCAGGACCACGCCGACCTCAGCGGCTTCGAGGTCTACGCCTGTGGTGCGCCCATCGTGGTCGAATCGGCCAAGCGCGACTACGTGGCGAAGGCCGGCCTGCCGGAGGAGTTCTTCTTCGCCGACTCCTTCACCTCCGCAGCCGATAAAGTGTGACCCACACAACCAGGAGACAAGCCATGATTTCCCGCCGCCACGCCATCGCCCTCACCGCTTCTGCCCTGGCCCTGCCCGCCTGGGCGCAGGCGCGCACCACGCGCATCGTGGTCCCCTTCGCGGCCGGTGGTCCCATTGACGTGACCGCGCGCATCCTGGCCGACGCGGTGAAGGACTCGCTGGGCACGGTGATCGTGGAAAACCGCCCGGGCGCGGGCGGCAACATCGGCGTGAGCCAGGTGGCCAAGTCCGCACCCGACGGCCTCACGCTGGGCATTGCCACCACCGCGTCGCACGGCATCAACCCCTGGCTGTTCAAGCAACTGCCCTACGACCCGGCGAAGGACTTCGCACCCGTCACGCAGATGCTGCGCGTGCCCAACGTGCTGGTGATGAACGCCGACGCGGCCAAACGCCTGAACATCAACAGCCTGCCGGACCTGATCCGCTACGGCAAGGCCAACCCGGGCAAGCTCAACTACGGTTCGGGCGGCAGCGGCAGCGCGGGTCACCTGGCAGGCGAGCTGTTCAAGAACCAGGCTGGCGTGTTCGCGGTGCACATCCCCTACAACGGGGGCAATCCGGCGCAATTGGGTCTGCTGTCGGGTCAGGTCGATTTCAACTTCGACAACCTGGCCACGGCGGCGGCCAACATCCGCTCGGGCAAGCTCAAGGCGCTGGCCGTCACCACCACGCAGCGCAGCAGCGTGATGCCCGATGTGCCCACGGTGGCCGAGACGCTGCCGGGCTTCGAGATCGACACCTGGTGGGGCCTGGTGGCACCGGCCGGCACGCCCGCGGACGTGGTGGCCAAGCTCAATGCGGCCTTCACGGCGGCGCTGCAATCGCCGGATGTGAAGGGCAAGTTCGCCACGTTGATGGCCGAGCCCGCGCCGAGCACGCCGCAGGCCTTTGGTGACTTCATGAACCGCGAGCGCACGAAGTACGAGCGCATGGTCAAGCTGAGCGGTGCGACCGTGGGATGAGCCGCCGGCATCAATCGCAAAAAGGGCGCCCTCGGGCGCCCTTTCTTTTTTGCGAGGACTGCGACTCAGCCCTGCAGAAGCAGCTTGAGGTCGTCCGCCAGCGACTGAGCCCCACTGCCGTAGCGGTGGTACAGGCGGATGCGGCCCTGCGGGTCGTACACGTAGCTGCCAGCCGAGTGGTCCATGGTGTAGCTCGTGGGGGTCTTGCCCTCGACCTTCTTGTAGTAGACCTTGAAGCTCTTGGCCACGGTCTCCAACTCACCCGGCGCGGCGTACAGCGCCAGGAAGCTCGGGTCGAAGTTCGTCACGTACTGCTTCATCACCTCGGGTGTGTCGCGCTCCGGGTCGACGCTGAGAAACAGCCCCTGGACACGGTCGCCATCGGGACCCAGCAGGCGCTTGGCCTCGGCCATCTCCGTCATGGAGGTGGGGCACACGTCGGGGCACTGGGTGAAGCCGAAGAAGATCACCACGGCCTTGCCCTTGAAATCGTCCAGCGTGCGCTTCTGGCCGTTGTGGTCGGTGAGCGAGAAGCCGGTGGCGTAGTCGGCACCGGTGATGTCGATGGCCTTGAAGGTCTGTGGCGAATCCGAGCACGCGCTCAGTGCGACAGCGCTGGCGGCGGCCACGAGCAGGCGGCGGCGCGAGAAGGTGTTCACCATGGCAGGTAGTGGTCGATGAGCAGCGCCGCGAACAGCAGCGACAGGTGGATGAGCGAGAAGCGGAAGGTCTTTCGAGCCAGCGCATCGGAATAGTTCCGCCACAGGGCGACGGCGTAGCCGCAGAAGCCGATGCCCAGCAGCAGCGCGCTCACCAGGTAGAACCAACTGCTCATGCGCAGCATGAAGGGCAGCAGCGTGGCCGCCAGCAGCACGAAGGTGTAGAGCAGGATCTGCAGGCGAGTGAATTCGGAGCCGTGCGTGACCGGCAGCATGGGCAGGCCGGACTTGCGGTAGTCCTCCACGCGGTAGAGCGCCAGCGCCCAGAAGTGCGGGGGTGTCCAGAGGAAGATGATGAGGAACAGGATCAGCGCCTCGGGCGCGACCGTGCCCGTCATCGCGGCCCAGCCCAGCACCGGCGGCATGGCGCCCGAGGCGCCGCCGATCACGATGTTCTGCGGCGTCAGCGGCTTGAGGATGACGGTGTAGATGACCGCGTAGCCCACGAAGGTGGCGAAGGTGAGCCACATGGTGAGCGGGTTCACCCAGAACCACAGGATGGCCGAGCCGATCGCGCACAGCGCGGCCGAAAACGTGAGCGTCTGCCAATTGGTGAGTTGGCCCTTGGCCGTGGGACGCCAGGCGGTGCGCTTCATCTTCGCGTCGATGTGCTGCTCGACCACGCAATTGAAGGCCGCCGCCGCACCGGCCACCAGCCAGATGCCGAAGCAGGCGATGGCCGCGAGCTGCACCTGCGGCCAACTGGGCAGGCCAGGCACGGCGAGCACCATGCCGATGAGCGCGCAGAAGACGATGAGCTGGATCACGCGCGGTTTGGTCAGCGCGTGGAACTGGCGCCAGGTGGAGGGCATGGGCAAGGGATGCGCGTTGGTGCTCATTGCGCGGCCCCTTCAAGGCGCCACTGGGTGGTCGTCGCACGACGCCCGCGCGTGGCCGCGATGGCGCCCGTGAAAGCAATGACCAGTGCGGCAGCGCCGCCGGTGTGGCTGACAGCCGCGAGCAGGGGCCAGTCGAGCACCACGTTGCTCAGCCCCGTCAGGAACTGCCACGCGCACAGTGCGATCAGCACGCGGGCGAAGCGCTCCAGCCCCGGTACGCGCCACAGCGCCCAGGCCAGCGCGAGCAGCACGGCGAAGACAGCGTAGGCCGTGAGGCGATGCACGTAGTGGATGGCCGTGAGCGCCGGGAAGGTGATGGCCTCACCCGCGTGGTTGGCGCCGAGCTCGCGCCAGAGCGTGAAGCCTTCGCTCAGGTTCATGGACGGCCACCAGCTCCCCTGGCAGGTGGGGAAGTCGCGGCAGGCCAGCACGGCGTAATTGGTGCTGACCCAGCCCCCCAGCGCGATCTGCAGCCACACCAGCGCAAAGGCCAGCAGCAACACCCAGCGCTGCGCGGTGCCGATGGACACCGGCCCCGCGCTGGCGGGATCGCCCAGACGGTAAGCCACCGACTGCGCCCGCAGCAGCGCCAGCAGCACCAAGCCGCCGAGCAGGTGCAAGGTGACGATGGCGGGGAAGAGCTTCATGGTCACCGTGAGCGCGCCGAAAGCGCCCTGCAGGCAGACCCAGACCAGCGTGACCACGGGCCAGACCCAATGCACGTGCAGGCGCCGGCGCTCGATCCAGCTGCCCACGGCCAGCACGATGATCAGCACCCCCACGCCAGTGGCGAGGTAGCGGTGGATCATCTCAATCCAGGCCTTGGAAAAAGTGACGGGCCCGGTGGGCATGGCCGACTGCGCGGCCGAAATGTCGGCATGCGCGCCGAACGGGCTCGCGGCGCCGTAGCAGCCCGGCCAGTCGGGGCAGCCCAGGCCGGAGTCGGTGAGGCGCGTGAAGGCACCGAAGAGCACCAGGTCGAAGGTGAGGAACAGCGTGACCAGGGTGAGCACGCGCAAGCGCTGCGCGGGGCTGGCCTCGCGGTGCTTGAGCCAGATCCACGCGAGCGGGCCGATCGCGATCACGATGCCCAGCAGCATCATGCGCGTGATCGGCGCGAGATCGACCAGGGATGGGGTGGCGGCGTCCATCTCAGTGTTCCCGACCCGCCTTGTCCCAGGACGATGAGGCACGCAGCAGGCGGTCGAGGTCGCGCTTGGCGCGCGCGGCGTCGATGTCGGCAGGGAAACGCATCATCCAGTGGCCCTGGGGGTCGACCACGTAGAGGTGATCCTCGAGGCGGTGGCCTGCGGCCGGTTTAAGCCATTGGGCCAGCGCCGCGGCATCGACGTGCAGCACCGTGGCCGCCGCCGTGGCCGCGCGCAGCGGCTCACGCAGCTCGGTCGCACCGGTGCGCAGCCAGACCCAGTCGAGGCGGTCCTTCTCGCGACCCAGGGTTTCGCGCAACTGGCGCTGCAGGTACAGGTGTTTCTCGCAGGCGGCATCGCAGGCGCTGTCGGCCACGCTCACCAGCAGCCACTGGCCCTGCAGCGACGCCAGCGGCACCACCCGCCCCTGCGCATCGGTGGCGTCGATCGCGGGCAGCGTCGGCTGCGAAGTGACGAGCTCGCCGTAGTTGCGCCGGCCCTCCGGCCGGATCACGTAATAGGTGAAGTAAGAGGCAATGACGGGCGCCGCGCACACGAGCAGGATGGCGAACATCTTCCAGCGGCCGCTGCGCGTGGCTGCGACGCGCTCGGCGTTGCCGCGATCGGGCGTGGGCAGGCTGTGCACCGTCAGCGTCAGGGGTTCATCGGGCGTCTGGGCCATGGAGGCGGGCGCGTTGGCGGCGGGGTTGAATGATCTGGAACCAGAGGTACAGGCCCGCGACCAGCGCGCACAGCGCGAACCACTGGAAGGCGTAGCCATGGTGCTTCTGCACGTCGGTGGCCGGCAGCGGCCAATGGCGGCGCAAGGGGCCTTCGTCGTCACCCGTTTGCTGCACCGATAGATCCAGCAGCGCGATACCGGTTTCCAGCCGGTAGGTGACAGGGTCGATATTTTGCCGGATGGGCCCGGTACCGGCCTCCCCGAACTGGTAAAGGCGCCCGGGGGGCGGGGCCAAGCGCCCCTGCACGGTCACCTCACCCGAGGGCGTGGCCACCTCAGGCATGCGCAGGCGGTCGTTGAAGTCGCGCGGTACCCAACCGCGCTGCACGAGCACCGCGCGGTCGCTGCCACTCAGGCGCAGCGGCGTGACCAGGAAAAACCCCACGCGACCGTCCATCTGGCGGTTGTCGAGAAAGACGTTGTGTTGCGCGAGCCAATGCCCTTGCAGCCGCACCGGCCGGTACGCGCCCGAGGCCGGGTCGGTCTGCGCGAGCAGCTCGTGGTTGTCCCAGGCGGGCAGCTGGGCGCGTGAACGGATCGACGCCTCCAGCGCGGTCTTCTGCGCCGCGCGGTCCAGTTGCCACAGACCGAGTGAGGCGGTGGCCGCCACGGTCAGCGCGGTCGCCACGCTGGCGACGATGAAACGGGAGCGGCTCATTGGCGCGCGCCTCTGGGGGGCTGCGCGGCGCTCATGCGCCGGCTCCGACGCGGTTGCGTCCGACAGTGTCTCGCGGCAGGGCCCGGATAATGCGAGCCATGAAGTACTTCGTGATCGTGGCTTTCGTGGCCATCATCGGCAGCCTGGCCGCGGCGCTGGTGTTCATGATGCGCGGCGGCGTGCACGACGACAAAGACGGTGAAGCGCCGCGCAAACGCCAGATGGCGCGCGCATTGGCGTTTCGCGTGGGCTTTTCCGTCCTGCTGTTTGTGCTGGTGCTGGTGGCGTATTTCATGGGCTGGATCCAGCCGACCGGGTTGCCGCTGGGGCGCTGAGTGCACCACGTGGGCATCGAAAGAAAAAAGCGCCTCACGGCGCTTTTTTCATGGGGCGAACGTCCCTGGTGGGGCATCACATCCAGTAGACGAGGATGTACAGGCCCAGCCACACCACGTCCACGAAGTGCCAGTACCAGGCCGCGCCTTCGAAGCCGAAGTGGCGCTCGGCGGTGAAGTGGCCCTTGTGCAGGCGCAGCGTGATGAAGAACAGCATCAGCATGCCCACCAGCACGTGGAAACCGTGGAAGCCCGTGAGCATGAAGAAGGTGGAGCCGAAGATACCCGAGCTCAGCTTGAGGTTCAGGTCGGCGTAGGCGTGCGCGTATTCGTAGCCTTGCACGAACAGGAACACGAGGCCGAGCAGCACCGTGACCCACATGAACCCGATGGTCTTGGCGCGTTGGCCAGCCTGCAGGGCGTGGTGAGCGATGGTGAGCGTGACGCCGGAGGTGAGCAGCAGCGCCGTGTTGATCGTGGGAAGCCAGAACGGGCCCATGGTCTGGAACGGCTCGACGATGCCACCCGGCGAAGCGGTGGCACCGGCCTGCATGCTGGGCCAGACGGCCGAGAAGTTGGGCCAGATGAGCGAGTTCTCGAAGCTGCCGAGGTTGGGCAGCGCGTGCGCGCGCGCCCACCACAGGGCGGTGAAGAAGGCGCCGAAGAACATCACCTCGGAGAAGATGAACCAGCTCATGCTCCAGCGGAACGAGAGGTCGATCTTGCGTCCGTACATGCCGGTCTCGCTTTCGTGCACGGCGTCGCGGAACCACTGGAACAGCACGAACAGCCAGAACACCAGGCCGAAGGCCACGGAGTACGCGCCCCACTGCACGCCGTTGACCCATTGGCCGGCGCCAAGGATCACGAAGAAAAGGCCGATGGCGGCCATGACCGGATGGCGCGACGGCCCGGGGACGAAGTAGTACGGCGTGGAGCCATGGGATGCTGCGGACATGCTGCTCACTCCTGTTGTGCTGTCGCTGTCGATTTCAATGAATTCGTTGTTCGGGTCGCCGCCCTCAACCGGCGACCCAGTTCACCAGCGCGATGAGCGCGCCGACGAAGATGAAGGCCATCACGATCCCCACCGCAACCAGATGCAGCGGATTGAGCCGTTTGATGTCCTTTTCGTACTCGGCCCGCTGACGCACGCCGAGAAAGCCCCAGAGCACGGCCTTGACCGTGCTCAGCAGCGAACCGGAACGCGAAGGCTTGGTCATGGCGTTCACGCGCCACCCTGCGCCGATGCGGCAGGGGCCAGGGCGGCCGACTCGGGGGCCGGCGGCGTCTTGCCACCCACCTCGAAGAAGGTGTACGACAACGTGATCGTGTGGACGTCCTTGGGCAGGCGCGGGTCGATCACGAAGGCCACCGGCCACTCTTTCTTCTCACCAGCCGCGAGCGTGTACTGCGTGAAGCAGAAGCACTCGAGCTTGTTGAAGTGCGCCGCCGACTGTTTGGGGGCGTAGCTGGGAATGGCCTGCGCGGCCATGCTGCGGTTCTGGATGTTCTGGAACTCGTACATCACCGTGGTGAGCTCGCCGGGATGAACCTGGAGCGAACGCACCGCGGGCTTGAAGTGCCAGGGGCCGCGCACGTTGGTGTCGAACTCGACCGTGATGGTGCGGCTGAGGTCCACCTGCGTATTGGCGGGCAGCTTGGCCGCGCCGGGGATGCGCGTTTCCGACACCGCCAGCACGTTGATGCCCAGCGCGTCGCAGATGTGGCGGTAAATGGGCACCAGCGCGTAGCCGAACGCGAACATGCCCAGCGCGATCACGCAGAGCTTGCCCACGATCTTGAGGTTTTCCTGGCGCAGACCCATAGCCGGCTCCGACCCTTCAGCCGTTCAAAAGAACGAACTTGGCGACGAAGCCAAAGAAGAACACCGCCGCCACCGAGGCCAGGATCAGGCCCAGTCGGACGTTGCTCTTTTTCTGTTCAGGCGTCATGGCTTGGCGTGCTCGGTGTTCAGCCGATCACCTTGGTGGCGGTGGCGTCGAGCTTGGGCGGGTTCTCGAAGGTGTGGAACGGCGCCGGTGACGGCACTTCCCACTCCAGACCTTCGGCCGCTTCCCAGGGCTTCTGCGAGGCCTTCTCGCCCTTGCCCTGCATGGCGGGGAGCACAACGGCGATGAAGAAGTACACCTGCGCGAGACCGAAGCCGAAGGCGCCGATGGACGCGATCATGTTGAAGTCCGCGAACTGCATCGGGTAGTCGGCGTAGCGGCGGGGCATGCCGGCCAGGCCCAGGAAGTGCATCGGGAAGAAGGTGACGTTGAACGAAATCATCGACCACCAGAAGTGGATCTTGCCGCGCGTTTCGCTGTACATCACGCCCGTCCACTTGGGCAGCCAGTAGTAGATGCCGGCGAACATGGCGAACAGCGAGCCGGCCACCAGCACGTAGTGGAAGTGCGCCACCACGTAGTAGGTGTCCTGCATCTGGATGTCGATCGGCGCGACCGACAGGATCAGGCCGGTGAACCCGCCCATGGTGAACACGAAGATGAAGCCCACGGCCCACAGCATCGGGGTCTCGAAGGTCATCTCACCCTTCCACATGGTCGCGATCCAGTTGAAGATCTTCACGCCCGTGGGCACCGCGATCAGCATCGTGGAGTACATGAAGAAGAGCTGGCCCGTCACCGGCATGCCGGTGGTGAACATGTGGTGCGCCCACACGACGAAGGACAGGATGGCGATGGAACCCGTGGCGTAGACCATGGAGGCGTAGCCGAACAGCTTCTTGCGCGCGAAGGCGGGCACCACCTGGCTCACGATGCCGAAGGCCGGCAGGATCATGATGTAGACCTCGGGGTGGCCGAAGAACCAGAAGATGTGCTGGTACATCACCGGGTCGCCGCCGCCGGCGGGGTTGAAGAAGCTGGTGCCGAAGTGGCGGTCGGTCAGCGTCATGGTGATGGCGCCGGCCAGCACGGGCATCACGGCGATCAGCAGGTAGGCGGTGATGAGCCAGGTCCAGCAGAACATGGACATCTTCATCAGCGTCATGCCGGGCGCGCGCATGTTCAGGATGGTCACGATAATGTTGATCGAGCCCATGATCGACGATGCACCCATGATGTGCATCGCGAAGATGCCGGCGTCCATCGAAGGGCCCATCTGCAGCGTCAGCGGCGCGTAGAGCGTCCAGCCCGCGGCGGGCGCGCCGCCGGGCATGAAGAAGGAGCCCACGAGCATGAGGGCTGCGGGAATCAGCAGCCAGAAGCTGAGGTTGTTCATCCGCGCAAAGGCCATGTCGGACGCGCCGATCTGCAGCGGGATCATCCAGTTCGCGAAGCCCACGAAGGCCGGCATGATGGCGCCGAACACCATGATCAGGCCGTGCATGGTGGTGAGCTGGTTGAACAGCTCGGGGTTCACCAGTTGCAGACCGGGCTGGAACAGCTCGGCGCGGATGCCCAGGGCGAGCACGCCCCCGACCATCAGCATGGTGAACGAGAACAACAGGTACAGGGTACCGATGTCCTTGTGGTTGGTGGCGAACACCCAGCGGCGCCAGCCCGTGGGGGCGTGGTGATCGTGGTCGTGGCCGTGCGCGTCGTGGTGGTCAAGCACTGCACTCATGTCTGTTCCTCAGGTTCTCGATCTCGATGCGCGGGCGGATCACTTACGCGCGGCCTGCACTTCGGCGGGCTGCACGATCTGCTCGGTCTTGTTGCTCCAACTGTTCTTGGCGTAGGTCATCACTGCCGCCAGTTCGGTATCGGACAGCTGCTTCCACGCTGGCATTGCACCGTTGTTCTGGCCATTGAGCAGCACGTGGGTCATCTTGCCCTTGTCGGCGTCGAGCACCACGGGCGAGCCGTCCAGCGCTTTGATGGGACCGGCGCCCTTGCCGTTGGCCTGGTGGCAGGCAGCGCAATTGGCGGCATACACGGATTCGCCGCGCTTGACAAGGTCGGCCAGCGTCCACACTTTGCTCGGATCGTCGGCGGCGGCCGCAATGGCCTTGTACTTCTCGCCCACCCAGGCGGTGTATTCCTCGGTCGACACCACCTTCACGTGGATCGGCATGTAAGCGTGTTCCTTGCCGCACAGCTCGGCGCACTGGCCGTAGAAATCGCCGGTTTTCTCGGCGCGGAACCAGGTGTCGCGCACGAAGCCGGGGATGGCATCCTGCTTGACGCCGAAGGCCGGCACCATCCAGGCGTGGATCACGTCGTTGGCGGTGGTGATGATGCGGATCTTCTTGCCCACGGGCACCACGAGCGGGTTGTCCACCTTGAGCAGGTAGTCGTCGGTGGCCTCGGGCTTGCCGCTGTTGGACATGACGCGGTGCGAGGTGTCGAGCGTGGAGAGGAAGTCGATGCCCTCGCCTTCGCCTTTGATGTACTCGTAGCCCCACTTCCACTGCATGCCCACCGCCTTGATGGTGAGGTCGGCGTTGGTGGTGTCCTTCTGCGCGACCAACACCTTCGTGGCGGGCAACGCCATGCCGATGACGATCAGCAGGGGGACGATGGTCCAGCCCAGCTCCACCCAGATCGGCTCTGGCAGCGCCTGAGACTTGTGGCCCACCGATTTGCGGTGCTTGACGATCGAATAGAACATGACGCCGAAGACGATCACGAAGATCACGGCGCAGATGCCCATCATGAACCAGTGCAGCCAATGCTGCTCCTCGGCGATCTTGGTGACTGGCGGCGCAAAGTTGAGCTGGTTGACCGCGGGCCCGCCCGGCAGATCATTGACCTTTTGAGCGGCCACCGAGGTCCAGACCCCGGCGCTCAGCAGTGCCAGTCCCGCCGCGTTGCGCGCTGCACGTAGGGCTTGCAGCGTCTTCGTCGTCTTACTCACTTGTTGCGCCTCAAATAGAAATATCGACTGAGCCAGAATGACGCACCATCCGAAGGCGACGCGCCGGCACAGGGAAATGCCCATCGACTCAAACCGCGGGATTGTAGCCGCCGCCATAGGGCCGCCATGCGGCAAGCCGCGAGCCCCACTCGGGTTCTGTCGGGCGCCCGGGCGCGCGGCTCAGCCACGGCGCTGGCGCAACTGATTGCGCAGCGCGTCCAGCGGCACCGTGGTGGCGTCGCCCCGCGCGGGCCGGGGCGCGGCCTTGAAGGCGTGTCCGTAGACGATCTCGATGGTCAGACGCAGGCGGCCATCGGCCGCGCGCGAGCCGTGAGCCTCGATCGCCGCCAGCATGCGCTCGTACCAGGCACGGCCCCGACAGGCCGCGAATCGACCGACCGACAGGTTGCGCCCGAAACCCCGCAGTTCCTCGACGAGGCCCGCCGCGCTGCCATAAGTCAATTCCAGCCGCTCCATGTCCATCACGGGCTCGGCGAAACCGCCGTGCACGAGCATGTCACCCCAGTCGTGCATGTCGGTGAAGTCGTGCGCCGGCGCGGGCCAGCCCTCGGCGGCCCAGACGGCGCGCAACTCCCGCAGGCTGTCCGGCCCCAGGCAGGCGAACATCAGGAAACCGCCGGTGGCGATGTGCGAGTGCCAGCGGGCGATCAGGCGTTGCGGCTGCGGCTCCGCGTGCAGGCCCATGTTGGCCCAGAGCATCTGCACCGGGCGCTGCGGATCGGCGGTGAGCGCCTCCACCCAGCGCGAGCGTCGCAGGGGGTTCCACGAGCGGGGCGCGGGCTCCCGCGTGGCCGCCAGCGTGCCCGCCAGGTCGTGAGACCATACCTGACATTCGGCCTGCGGCAAGGCCGCGCGCAGCCGCGCATGCGCTTGCAGACCGCCGAGCACGGGCTCCCAATGCAACCAACTGGTGGGTGGCTCGCGAAACCATTGCAAGCGCTCCAGCATGCGGCCCGCCACCTCTTCGTGCAGCCACGGGCTGCCCTGGCGCGGCAGGCCCTGCCAGCGAGCGCAGGCCACGGCGTCGAGGCCGGGAACGGCATCGGAGGTGTCGGAAGGGGAAGAATTCAAGGCGGTGGGCCGGCACGAACCGGCCACGGTATCGACAGAGATCGCTCAGTATATTGAGCC
>Ga0209970_1000066_pt1 | contig 14182 bp, 18 predicted proteins | sample InoplaCoSAM_FD_187585 | JGI IMG/M metagenome (GOLD analysis project Ga0209970, IMG submission 187585) | Arabidopsis thaliana rhizosphere microbial communities from the Joint Genome Institute, USA, that affect carbon cycling - Inoculated... | ecosystem: Host-associated > Plants > Roots >...
CTCGGACCTCCTCGCCGACGAGGAGGGCGTCTCGGCCGCGGCAGCGGCGACCTCGGAAGAGCGGGAGGGGGAGTGATCGAGCGGGAGCTCGCGATCCGCAACCGGCTCGGCCTGCACGCGCGGGCCGCGGCGAAGTTCGTGCAGACCGCCAGCCGTTTCAAGTCGGAGGTCAAGATCCGCAAGAACGGCGAGGAAGTGGACGGCAAGAGCATCCTGGGACTCCTCCTCCTCGCGGCCTCGCAGGGGACCGCGATCACCGTCGCGGTGTCCGGAGAGGACGAAGAGGCCGCGTTCGCCGCGGTCGAGGGCCTCGTCGAGCGGAAGTTCGACGAGGACGAATGAGTCGGCGAGGACTCTCCCGGGGACCAGCGTTGCCCTGACCATGCTCCAGGGATTACCCGTCTCGCCCGGCATCGCGGTCGGCCGCGCGGTGATCGTTCGCTTCGGCGGCCTTCCCGCGTTCCGGCGCGCCCTCTCGTCCGACGAGTTCGAGGAGGAGGAGCGGCGGCTTCGCCGCGCCTCGCGTCTCGCCGCGGAAGAGTTCCGGCGGCACTCGGGCGAAGCGGCCGGCGACATCGGCGAAGAGCTCTCGGCAATCCTGGAGGCGCACGGCTTGATCGCGACCGACGACACGTACCTCGAGGCCATCCTCGATCGCATGAAACGGGATCGCGTGAACGTCGAGTGGGCGCTGGCGGAGGTGACGCGCGAGCTCGGCCACCGGTTCGAGACCGCCGACTCCGACGTGATGCGCGAGCGAGCGGCCGACATCCACGACGTCGGCCGCGAGATCGCCCGGCATCTGACGGGCGGGACCTTCGTCCTTCCGTCGGAGTTGCCGCGCGGCTCGGTTCTCGTCGCCGACGAGATCTCACCCGTGGACGCATCGCGACTCGACCCCCGCCGTGTCCGGGCGCTCGTTCTCGAGCGCGGCGGACCGACCTCTCACGCCACGATCATCGCCCGATCCTTCGGGCTGCCCGCCGTGGTCGGCATCGACGGTCTCTGTGAGCTCATCTCGCCCGAAACGCCGATCGTGGTCGACGGCGACCGGGGCACGGTGGACCGGAACCCGACCAAGGAGCGTTTGCGGCGGAGCCTCCTCCGCGCCCGGGAGGCCCGGGAGAAAACGCGGCGACTCCGCGCGCGTGTTCCGCGCGCCGCGGTCACGAAGGACGGGCTTCGCGTCGTGGTCCGCGCGAACCTGGAGCTCGCCGAAGAGATCGGCGCGCTCGAGCGGTATCACGCCGAGGGCGTGGGCCTCTTCCGTTCGGAGTTCCTTTACCTGCGCTCCGCGCCCGAAACGCCCGGCGTCGAGGAACAGCGCGCGGTTTACGAGGAGCTCCTGTCGGCCGCCTCCCCGCACCCGGTCGTCGTTCGGACGTACGACCTCGGAGGGGAGAAGGGGATCGGACCGGCGCGGGGAGAAAACCCGGCCCTCGGGTTGCGCGGGCTGAGATATTGCCTCGCGCACCCCGGTCTCTTCGATGCGCAGCTGACCGCGCTCTGTCTGGCGTCGCGCAGCGGGCCGCTCTCCGTGATGCTGCCGATGGTGACGTCGCTCTTCGAGCTGCAGGAGGCGCGGATCGCTCTCGCAGCCGCGGCGCGGCGGACGGGGCTCGCCGAGCCGCCTCCGCTCGGTGTGATGGTCGAGGTCCCGTCGGCGGCGCTCCTCGCCGACCGACTCGCTCCCGCCGCGGACTTCTTCTCCGTCGGAACGAACGATCTCGCGCAGTACACGCTCGCGGTCGACCGCGCGAACCCGGACGTCGCCGCACTCTATCGGCCGCTCCATCCCGCGATCCTCCGGATGGTACGATCCGTCGTCGAAGCCGGCCGCGCGTTCGCGAAGCCCGTGGCGGTCTGCGGCGAGCTGGCCGCCGATCCGATCGGGATCGCCGTCCTGATCGGGCTCGGCATCGCCGATGTCTCGGTGACTCCGGTGGCCATCGCGGGCGTGAAGGAATCTCTCGCGGGGCTCGACTCCGGGCGGGCACGGTCGCTCGCCGAAAAGGCGCTCGCCGCGGCAGAAGCATCCGAAGTGGAAAGACTTTTTCGAGGACGCGCGTGAGGACGGTACCGAAGCCCTGGGGGTACGAGCTGATTTTCGCGGAAAACGACCGCTACGCCGGGAAGATCCTCCACATCGAAGCGGGCCAGCTCCTCTCGCTGCAGTACCATGAAAGAAAGGACGAGACCTTCTACGTTCTCAGGGGTGAGGTGAACCTGACGATCGAGGAGAACGGCGCCCGGAACGAATTGCGGCTGGCCGAGGGCAGCTCGTACCGGATCGCTCCGGGCGTGCGTCACCGGATGCGCGCGGAGGGTCCCTGCGACCTGATCGAGGTTTCGACCCCGGAGCTCGACGACGTGGTCCGCCTCGAAGACGCTTACGGACGGGCGGGGACGACCGCGCCATAATCACCTCCTGGGGCCCATGAACATCCTTCGCCGCGCTCCGCGCCTCGCGATTTTCCTCGCGACTGCCGTCTGCACCCTCGCGGCGACGCCGCGTCCGACGCCGACGCCAGCCCCCGTGCTGACCGGCGGTTTTGGCAAGACGCCCGCGCCCGAGGACGCCTCCCGGAAGGCGACGCCGAAGAAGAAGGTGCGGCTCACCAACGAGACCCTCGTTACGGAGTCGGACAAGGGGAAGCTTTCGACGTCCGAGGTGAACACCGCCCGCACCCCGAGCCCTGGCCCCCGCCGGGGCGATGAGAAACCGGAAACGGCGGAACCCCCCGCACCGGCGCCCGGTCAGGGAGACGAAGCGTACTGGCGGGGCGAGGCGAGGCGCCTCCGCGAAAGGGTCGACGCCCTGAAGGAGACGATCGCGCGGCTCGAAGGCGAGGTCACCAAGCTCGAAGCCGACTTCTACTCCTGGGACGACGGCGCGTACCGCGACCGCGTGATCAAGCCGGCGTGGGACAAGGCGCGCGAGGAGCTCGCGACCGCACGCAAGGAGCTGCCGGTCGCCGAGAAGGAGCTCACGGACCTGCCCGACCGGGCGAGGAAGGCCGGCGCGCTGCCGGGGTGGCTGAGGGAATGAACGGCACCTACCGCGTCGAGACGTGGGGCTGCCAGATGAACGTCCTCGACGGGGAGAGGATGGCCGGCACTCTCGAGAGCCGCGGGCTCCGCGCCGCGCCGGAAGGAGAGCCCGCCGAAGTCGTCATCCTGAACACGTGCTCGGTGAGGGAGAAGGCGGAAGCCAAGGTCTACAGCGCCCTCGGCGTCCTCAACCGGCGCAAGCAGGAATTCCCGGAGCTCGTCATCGGCGTGACCGGCTGCGTCGCGCAGGTCGAAGGCGCGGAGATCCTGGAGCGTGCGCCCTGGGTGGACTTCGTTCTCGGAACCGGCAACGTCGAGCGCGTCGGCGAGATCGTCGACCGGGTGCGCGCCGAGCGGAAACACGTTCTCGCCCTCGAGCTGCCGGTCGACTCGCCCGTCTACCAGTTCCGGGAAATTGCGCGCGGCTCCCGGTTCCAGGCCTACGTCACGGTCATCGAAGGGTGCAGCCAGTTCTGCACCTTCTGCATCGTGCCCTTCACCCGGGGCAGAGAGCGCAGCCGCGCGTCGGACGAGATCCTCGAAGAGATGCGCGCGCTCGTCGAACGGGGCTACTCGGAGATCACACTGCTGGGACAGACCGTCAACGCCTACCGCGATCCGCAGGACGGCTCCGGGTTCGGATGTCTCCTGCGGCGGGCCTCCCGGGTCGCCGGCGTCCGGAGGCTGCGGTTCATCACCTCTCATCCGCGATTCCTGGACGACTCCATGATCGAGGCCATCGCGGCGGGTGGAAACGTCGCGCCCTACCTCCACGTCCCGGCGCAGTCCGGTTCCGACCGGATCCTGTATCGGATGAAGCGGCGCTATACGGCGGCGGAGTACATGGAGAAGATCGGCCGGGTCCGGAGGGCGCTGCCGACGATCGCGATCTCGTCGGACTTCATCGTCGGCTTCCCGGGAGAGACCGAGGAGGACTTCGCCGAGACGCTCATCCTCGTGTCGCAGGCGCGCTTCTCGAACCTCTTTGCCTTCCGGTATTCACCCCGTCCCGGCACGGCCTCGGCCCGGTGGGGGAGTGAGACGGCCGTGCCCGACGAGGTCGCCGCGGAGCGGCTCGCCCGAGTCCTCGCGCTCCAGGAAGAGATACAGACGGAGGCGAACGGGTTACTGGTCGGTCGCGAGCTCGAGATCCTCGTGGACGGAGCCGACCGGGAGGGCCGGCCCCGGGGGCGTACGCCTTGCAATCGAATCACCCACGTGGACGGGCAGTCGCCGGATCTGAAACCCGGCGACTACGTCCGGGTTCGTATCACCCGGGGTCTGCCCAACTCGCTTCGAGCGGAGGTCGCCGCGTAAGGGGGTACGACATGCTGAAGATGGAGATCAAAGGCCTGCTGATGGACCCCGTCTCGAACATGCCCGTGGTGGTTCTCCGCGACGCCGCCAACGGCGTCTTTCTCCCCATCTGGGTCGGTATCTTCGAGGCCAACGCGATCGCCCTCCAGATGGAGAAGATCACCACGCCCCGCCCGATGACCCACGACCTGCTCCGGAACCTTCTCTCGGAGCTCGAGACCAAGGTCGAGAGGATCGTCATCAACGACCTGCGCGACAACACGTTCTTCGCCCGGATCCACCTGCTCCGGGGAGACACCCGGTGGAACGTCGACAGCCGGCCGAGCGACGCCATCGCGCTCGCGCTGCGAGTCGACGCCGAGATCTTCGTGGAGGAAGACGTGCTCGAGAAGAGCAAGAGCCTCCGTCCGGAAGGGGACGACGGGGATCCCGACCGCTTGAAGAAGTGGCTGGAGGAAGTGAGCCCGGAGGACCTCGGCAAGTACCCGATGTAGCCGGCCGAGCGTCGTCCTCGACGTCTCGCTCTCCCGCGCGCGCGCGCCGCTTTTTCCACGCGTTTCCGTCTCTTCGGGATACACTGTCGGTCCGTGATCATCGCCATCGCCAACCAGAAGGGAGGCGTCGGAAAGACGACCACGGCGATCAATCTCGCGGCGGCGCTCGCCCAGAAGGGCATGAAGACGCTGCTCATCGACCTCGACCCCCAGGGAAACAGCACGATGTCCTTCCTCGACCGCCGGGTGATCGAGAAATCCATGTTCGAGGTGCTGACGGAGCCGGGGGCGATGATGTCCCACGTCGTCAAGAAGACCGCTCTCCCGAACCTCGACGTCGCGCCCGCCCGGATCGCCCTGGCGAAGATCGAGTCGAAGCTCCTGGGGGAGATCGACGGGCATTTCCGCCTCCGGGACAAGCTGGACGGCGCGCGGAAGCGATACGATGCGATCGTCATCGACACGCCCCCCACGCTCGGAATGATCACGGTCAACGCGATGGTCGCGGCGACCCACATCCTGATACCGATCCAGTCGTCCTACTTCGCCCTGGAGGGAACCGACGATCTGCTCGAGACCATCGACAAGATCAAGGCCCGGCCGAATCCGGCGCTGTCCCTGCTCGGCGTCGTGATCACGCTTCACGACCGGCGGACGGTGATCGCGAAGGACGTTTACGACCAGATCCGCACCGTGTTCGGCGAGAAGCTCTTCAAGACGACCATTTCGAAGAGCGTGCGCCTGGAGGAGAGCCCCGCGCACCGCGAGTCCATCTTCACTTTCGCGCCGCGCTCGTCGGGGGCGGCCGAGTACTACTCCCTCTCCGAGGAGGTCCTTTCGCGTGTCTAGCCGGAGAAGAGGGCTGCCCACCGAGGCGCGGATGCGCCACGACTCGCATTTCGTCGAGTCGCTCGCGGAGAGGTTCGGCGAATCGCTCGGCCGCTACATCCAGATCGAGGACATCGAGACCAATCCGGATCAGCCGCGCACGAACGTCGGAGATCTCTCGGAGCTGAAGGAGTCGATCCAGGCGAAGGGCGTTCTCGAGCCCCTCCTGGTCCGTCCCGTGCCCGGCGGGCGGTACCGGATCATCGCGGGAGAGCGACGGTTCCGCGCGGCCCTGGAAGCGGGTCTCGCCGAGGTGCCGTGCATCGAGCTCGACGTTCCGGATTCCGAGGTGATGGAGATCGCGCTCATCGAGAACCTCCACCGCCGGGACCTCCACCCGTTCGAGGAGGCGGAGGGGTTCGCGGGGCTCGCCGACCGCCACGGATACACCCAGGCGCAGATCGCGACGGCGATCGGGCGGTCGCGGGTCTCGATCACCGAAGCGATGTCGCTCCTCGACATCCCGGAGGAGCTTCGCGACGAATGTCGGCGCGCCGACATCGGGGCGAAGTCGGTCCTCCTCGAGATCGCCCGGCTGAAAGATCCGGAGAAGATGCGCGAAGCGGTCGCGGCGATCGCGCGCGGCTCCACGCGCGACGACCTGCGCGCGCGAAAGAAGGAGGACGCCTCTCCCTCCCGGCGGCCGAAGCGCTACGCGTTCGTCTACAAGCCGAGGGGCGGGCCGTACAAGCTCGCGCTCTCATTCGCGAAATCGCGCGTCGAGAAGTCCGAGCTGATCCACGCGCTGCGCGAGGTCATCAAGCAGCTCGAAGCGGGGGAGATCAAGCTCCCGAAGCGGTAGAGAACCCGGGCCGGTCCCGCTCGAATAAGCTTCCGTCTCACGGAGGTCACCCATGCGTCGAGCGGCCGGTCTTGCCCTTCTGACGGCGCTCGCGGGCCTGGCCGCAACGGCGGCCGCGGCACCCGGGCCGGAGCGCCCCGACATTCGCCACGCCGTTCTGGCGGAAGCGAACCCGAGGACCCCGGAGATCTCGACCGCGGACCTCGAGAGGATCCTGAGTGACGCAGGTGCGACCGTCTTCGACACCCGTCCCTTCCGGGAGTTCGCGGTGGGCCACATACCCGGGGCCCGAAACCTCTCCGCAAAACCGGGCGTGGCGATGTCGCTGTACGTCTCGGACGTGGCGGAGGTCGGGCGGCTGGTCGGCGGGGACCGCAAGGCCGCCATCGTGCTCTACTGCAACGGCCCCTTCTGCGGGAAGAGCAAACGGCTGGCCGAAGAGCTCCTCGCGGCCGGCTACAGCAATGTCCGCCGTTACCAGCTGGGGATACCCGTCTGGCGCGCGCTCGGCGGCGTGACGGAGATCGAGCCGGAGGGGCTGGCCTACGTCCTCGGCGGGGACTCGACCGCCGTCGTGATCGACGCCCGGGAGCCCGACGCCTACAAGGCCGGGACGATCACGGGGGCGCGAAGCATCCCCCGGAGCGGGGTGCTCGACGGAAAGGACGTCGGGGAGGTCAAGCGGGCGAAGGACGACGGCCGGTTGCCGATGGAAGATCACAACACGCGGCTGATCGTCGTCGGGTCGAGCGTCGAGGAGGCGCGCCACGTCGCCCGGGCGCTCGCCCGTGAGGCGTTCCACAACGTGTCGTATTTTCCGGGTCCCTTCGAGCAGGCGCGCGCCGCCGTGAAAGGCGTCCACGCTCGGGTGCGCCAGCCCTGACGAACGGCCTCGGTCGTGAGCGAGATCCGCTGATGATCACGCACACCTGAGGTCAAGTTCCGCCATGAAGTGGGTCCTCCTGGGTGCCGTTCTCCTCGTCCTCTTCGTCATCCTGGAAGGGAAGCGACAGGAGAAGAAATACGGCCGCTCCCGCGGCGGCAGCCTGATGCGCGCCGGGCTTCTCGATTTCCAGCGGCACCTGGAACCGGAGAAGAAGGTCGAGATTCTCGTGGAGCAACGGGAGCGCACGATGGAACTCGAGTCCGGGGACGAGCCCACGAAGGGTGGGAGACCCTCGATCCGGGATAAGGACGCGGACCCGTCCGCAGAGAATCCCGGGCGAGACGACGAACCGTCTTGACGCCGACGCGTGTCGCTCGCCGCCTCCGCCGCCGGCGGGAGATCGACTTCGTCGGGACGAGCGCGGACGGACACATCGTCCGACCCGAAGGCGCGGTCGAGTGGCTCGGGCGAAGCCAGGCGTCTCGCTGATGGAGTTCGACGTCCGGATCAAGACGGCGATCTATCGGTGGATCGCCGAAACGACCCGAGCTCCGTCGGCCGGCGACATCGCCGGGCACCTGGGGGAGACTCCGGCCGAGGTGCGCGCCGTGGCCGCGCGCGTGCAGGTGCCGCCTGGCGCGGCCACCAGCGGCCCGCACCCCATCCAGTTCGAGGTGCGCGCCGAACATGACGAGCGCGTGCAGGTGCGCGAGAAGAGCACCTTCCTCATTCCCCGATGACACCCGGCAGGAGACCGCCATGCACCTGAAGTCGATCGAACCCGAATCCACCGAGCCCTGGTGGCGCGTGGGCCCCATGTGGCTGGTGGTGGGTGGGCCGCTGGTGGTGGTGGCCGCCGCCATCGCCACCGCGGTCATTGCCATCAACGGAGCCGACCCGGTGCTCGACAAGGCCGCCTACCAGGCCACGCTGGAGCAGGCGCGCCGCCTGCAGGGCCCGCAGCGCGAGCAGGCCCTGATCGGTTTGCAACCCGCCCACCAGGCCCGCAACCACGCGGCCTCGCCGGTGGTGCGTGAAGGCGGACACTGAAGTGGAGGCCCGCAACTGGATGTGGGTGGGCTGGCCATCGTTCCTGATGGCCGGCGTGCTGGAGATGCTGGTGTTCGCGGTGGTGGACCCGAGCGAACTGCACTGGCGAGGCGGTGTCCTGGACTGGTCGCGCCCGGCCGTCTACACGCTGAGCTTCTTCTTGTTCTGGGCCGTGATCGCCGTGTCCAGTGCGCTGAGCGTGTGGCTGGCGCAGGACCTCAAGCGCAAGTCTGGGGATTGACGATGCGCCGCAGCGCCTCGGCGTCCTTGACGTGCACGTAGCGCTGCTTCACGTCGACGATGCCGTCGTCCACGAACTTCGAGAACGTGCGACTCACCGTCTCCAGCTTCATGCCCAGGTAGCTGCCGATCTCCTCGCGCGTCATGCGCAGGTTGAACTCGGACGGCGAGAAGCCGCGCGCCTGCAGGCGCTGCACCAGGTTGAGCAGGAAGGCCGCCAGGCGCTCCTCGGCGCGCATGCTGCCCAGCAGCAGCATCACGCTGTGGTCGCGCACGATCTCGCGGCTCATGATGCGGTGCACGTGGTGCTGCAGGGTGGTGAACTGGCGCGACAGATCCTCGACCTGGTCGAAGGGCATGACGCAGACCTCGGCGTCTTCCAGTGCCACGGCGTCGCAGGCGTGGCGGTCGCTCACGATGCCGTCCAGGCCGATGATCTCGCCCGCCATCTGGAAACCGGTGACCTGGTCGCGACCATCGGCGGTGGTCACGCAGGTCTTGAAGAAGCCGGAACGGATGGCGTAGAGCGAGGTGAACTGATCACCCACCGAGAAGAGGGCATCGCCGCGCTTGACGCGTTTGCGCGTCGAGATCAACGTATCGAGCTGGCCCATTTCCTGCGCGTTCAGGCCCATGGGCAGGCAGAGCTCGCGCAGGTTGCAGCTCGAGCAAGCCACTTTGATGCGTTGGGCGTCCATGTTTGTCATTCCCTCTGATTCGACGCTGCGGAGGATACTCCCCCCTGCGCGGGATGCGAGCGCCGCTTGACCAGGATCAAGGCTTCCCGGCAGCGCGTCGGGCACAGTTGCCGCATGCCACAAGGACTTGCCGTGAGCCACGCGATCCCCGACGACCTGCTCAGGCGTTTCGACGTCCCGGGGCCCCGCTACACCTCCTACCCCACGGCCGACCGCTTCGTGGAAGCCTTCACCGAGCAGGACTACCGCCTGGCCCTGGGCCAGCGCCGCGCGGGCTCGATGGCCCTGCCACTGTCGCTGTACGTGCACATCCCGTTCTGCGAATCGGTCTGCTACTACTGCGCGTGCAACAAAGTCATTACAAAGCACCACTCGCGCGGCGCCGAATACCTGCGCCACCTCTCGCGCGAGCTGGATCTTCAGATCGAGCACCTGGGCGCCGGGCAGTCGGTCTCGCAGCTGCACCTGGGCGGGGGCACGCCCACGTTCCTGAGCGACACCGAACTCGAGGACCTCATGGCCATGCTGCGGCGCCACTTCGCGCTGGTGCCGGGTGGGGAGTACTCGATCGAGGTGGACCCGCGCACCGTGGACGCGCAGCGGCTGCGCACGCTGCACCGCCTGGGCTTCAACCGCCTGAGCTTCGGCGTGCAGGATTTCGACCCCGCTGTACAAAAGGCCGTGCACCGCGTCCAGCCCGCCGAGCAAGTCTTCGCCCTGATGGACGCGGCGCGGCGCATCGGCTTCGAGTCGGTCAACGTGGACCTGATCTACGGCCTGCCGCTGCAGACGCCAGAGTCCTTCCGGCGCACGCTGGCGCAATTGCAGGCCCTGCGGCCCGACCGCGTGGCGCTCTACGCCTACGCGCACCTGCCGGCGCGCTTCAAGCCGCAGCGGCGCATCGTGGCGGCCGAGTTGCCCGGCGCCGCCGACAAGCTCGCCATGCTGTCGGCCTCGCTCGACATCCTGCGCGACGCGGGCTACGTGCATGTGGGCATGGACCACTTCGCGCTGCCCGATGACGCATTGGCCGTGGCCAAGCGCCAGGGCCGGCTGCACCGCAACTTCCAGGGTTACAGCACCCAGCCGGACTGCGACCTCATCGCGCTCGGTGTCTCGGCCATCGGCCGCGTCGGCGCCACCTACAGCCAGAACGCCAAGACCCTGGACGAGTACGTGGACCTGCTCGACCAGGGGCGCTTGCCCATCGTGCGCGGCCTGGCGCTCACGCGCGACGACCTGGTGCGCCGCGCGGTGATCATGTCGCTGATGTGCCAGGGCGAACTGCTGTTCGAAAGCGTCGACCAAGGCCAGTTGATCGACAGCCGCCGTTACTTCGCGAACGAGTTGCAGGCGCTGGAGCCCTTCGTGAAAGAAGGCCTGGTCACCCTGGACGACCAGGGCGTGCACGTCACCGAAACCGGCTGGTACCTGATCCGCGCGATCGCCATGCTGTTCGACCGCCACCTGCGCGCCGATCAGGACCGCGCGCGTTTCTCGAAGATCCTGTGAGGTCGACGGCATGTCCGGCTCCCTGCTGATCACCGCCTTGCTGATGGGCCTGGTGGGCGGCCCCCACTGCGTGGCCATGTGCGGTGCGGCCTGCGCGGGCATTGGGCGTGCCGCCGGGGAACGGGGCACCCGCGCCGTCGTGGCGTTCCAGCTCAGCCGCGTGGCCGGCTACGCCAGCGTGGGGGCGCTGGCGGCGGGCTCGGTGCAGGGCCTGGCCTGGATAGGCGCGCACACGCAGGTGATCCGGCCGGTGTGGACCATGTTTCATGTGGCGGCGCTGCTGCTGGGCGCCTGGCTGCTGTGGCGGGCGCGGCAGCCTGCGTGGATCGACGGGGTGGGGCAGGGCGTGTGGCGCCGCGCCAAGCCCGCGATGACCTGGTTGGGTCCGCGCGCGCCCTGGGTGCTGGGCTACGGCTGGGCGCTCATGCCTTGCGGCCTGTTGTATTCCGCGCTGCTGGTGGCCTCGCTCACGGCCAGTGCGATTGAGGGCGCGGCGGTGATGGCGCTGTTCGCCATGGGCTCGTCGGTGTCGCTGTTCGCCGGACCCTGGCTGCTGCTGCGCCTGCGCGAGGCGCGCTCGGGCGCCTGGGGCATCCGCCTGGCGGGCCTGGCCTTGCTGCTGGCGTCGGGCTGGGCGCTGTGGATGGGGATCACCCGGCCCACCGGGCTGTGGTGCCTCTGAGCGTCAGCGCCTGGCGCGTTCGGGCAAGGTGGCCAGCACCAGGCCCAGCAGCGCAATGCCGAAGGCCAGCAACTGCAGGCCGCTGAGGCGCTCGCCCATGAACACCACGCCGATGAGCGCCGCGCTGATCGGCAGCATCACGGTGAACACACCGGCCTGCGAGGCCGGCACGCGCTTGAGGCCACTCATCCACAGCCACACCGTCCACACGCTGGCGGCCAGCGCGTAGAACACCAGCAGCCCCCAGATGGACAGCGCCACGGCGCCGAAGTTGAACTGCAGCGCCGCCCAGATGCCGAAGGGCGTGACCAGCGCCAGCCCCCAGAGGTTGATGATGGCTGAGATGCGCTTGGGGCCCAGGCCTTCGGTGAGGCGCTTGCCGATCACCACGTAGGACGCCTCGCACACCACTGCCGCAAACACCAGCAGGTTGCCCAGCAGCGCCTGCGAGCCGCCGGCCGAAGCGCCCGCGCCCTTGTCGAGCGAGAACAGGCCGATGCCCAGGGCCGCGCAGGCGATGCCCGCCGCGCTGCGCGCGCCAATGCGCTCGCGCAGGAAGACCCAGCTCAGCACCGCCACCACGGCGGGGATCGACGACATCACCACGCCCGCCGCCACGGCGGTGGTCATGCTCACGCCGAAGAGCATGCAGATGGAAAACAGGAAGTTGCCCAGAAAGGACTCGAGAAAGAGCAGGGCGCGCGTGCGCAGGCTCAGTGGCGGTTCGTCGGACGGCTTGCGCAGCCAGCGCCACATGGCCAGCGCGCCGATGGCGAAGCGCAGCCAGGCCAGCAGGAACACCGGAAACACCAGCACCAGGGGCTTGGACAGTGCCACGTAGCTGCCCACGAGCGCCATGCTCAGGCCCAGGCTGCCGTAGGCCGTGGCGCGTTGGAGTGAAGTCACGGGCCGCATCATGCCGCAGGTGCACCCGGGGGTTTTCGGGATGAGGAATTTGCTTTTCGCATCAAGAAATCCGGAGATGCTGCGTTGCGGCAAATTTTCTTGATATGGGAGATGGGATTTCTCATTGAAAAATGTAAGAAAAACACCGTTGATTTAAAACAAGAAAATTTTTCTCTTGTATAAGACATAAGAGGCGTTTTGAGTCTTCTATAAGACTTAGAGTCTTGTTCAACGGCACCGCCTTTGCCGCGACCCGCCGCCCGGTACCCCCATCAACCCCAAGGAGTGTCCCCATGCCTCAGTCCCTCACCGAACAGCTCAGCCGCGCGCAACAGATCGAAGCCCTGGAGAAAGACTGGGCCACGAACCCGCGCTGGAAAGGCGTCAAGCGCGGCTACACCGCCGCCGACGTGGTGCGCCTGCGCGGCAGCATGCACATCGAGCACACCCTGGCCCGGCGCGGCGCGGAAAAGCTCTGGGAGAAGATCAACGGTGGCGCCAAGAAGGGCTACGTCAACGCCTTCGGCGCCATCAGCGCCGGCCAGGCCATGCAGCAGGCCAAGGCCGGCCTGGAAGCGGTGTACCTGTCGGGCTGGCAGGTGGCGGCCGACGGCAACACCAGCGAAACCATGTACCCCGACCAGTCGCTCTACGCCTACGACTCGGTGCCCACCATGGTCCGCCGCATCAACAACACCTTCAAGCGCGCCGATGAAATCCAGTGGGGCCGTGGCATCGAGCCCGGCAGCAAGGAATTCATCGACTACTTCCTGCCCATCGTGGCCGACGCGGAAGCCGGCTTCGGCGGCGTGCTCAACGCCTTCGAACTGATGAAGAACATGATCGCGGCCGGCGCCGCGGGTGTGCACTTCGAAGACCAGTTGGCCGCCGTGAAGAAGTGCGGCCACATGGGCGGCAAGGTGCTGGTGCCCACGCAGGAAGCCATCGAGAAGCTGATCGCCGCGCGCTTCGCCGCCGACGTGATGGGCGTGTCCACCATCGTGCTGGCCCGCACCGACGCCGAGGCCGCCAACCTCATCACCAGCGACCACGACGCCAACGACAAGCCCTTCCTCACCGGCGAGCGCACGCAGGAAGGCTTCTACCGCGTCAAGAACGGCCTGGAGCAGGCCATCAGCCGCGGCGTGGCCTACGCGCCCTACGCCGACCTGGTGTGGTGCGAAACCGGCACGCCCGACCTGGGCTTCGCCCGCGAGTTCGCGCAGGCCGTGCACGCCAAGAGCCCGGGCAAGCTGCTCAGCTACAACTGCTCGCCGTCCTTCAACTGGAAGAAGAACCTGGACGACAAGACCATCGCCCGCTTCCAGGACGAGCTCTCTGCGCTGGGCTACAAGTACCAGTTCATCACCCTGGCCGGCATCCACATCAACTGGTTCAACACCTTCCAGTTCGCTCACGCCTACGCCCGCGGCGAAGGCATGAAGCACTACACGGAGATGGTGCAGGAGCCCGAATTCAAGGCGCGCGAGCAGGGCTACACCTTCGTGTCGCACCAGCAGGAGGTGGGCGCGGGCTACTTCGACGACGTGACGACGGTGATCCAGGGCGGTTCGTCGAGCGTGAAGGCGCTGACGGGCTCGACCGAGGAAGAGCAGTTCCACTGAGTTGAATCCGCCGGATACCTGAGGAGACAGG
>Ga0209970_1000069_pt1 | contig 14105 bp, 14 predicted proteins | sample InoplaCoSAM_FD_187585 | JGI IMG/M metagenome (GOLD analysis project Ga0209970, IMG submission 187585) | Arabidopsis thaliana rhizosphere microbial communities from the Joint Genome Institute, USA, that affect carbon cycling - Inoculated... | ecosystem: Host-associated > Plants > Roots >...
TTCTCGGCGCGGATTTTCCTCAAACCCGAATGCCTGCAGCGGACCGGCTCGTTCAAGTTCCGTGGCGCTTTTAACAACCTCTCCGCGCTTGACCCGGCACAGCGCGCGCGCGGCGTGATTGCCATGAGTGCGGGCAACCACGCCCAAGGCGTGGCGTACCACGCGCAGCGCCTGGGCCTGCGCGCCGTTATCGTGATGCCGCTCTTCACGCCCGGTGTGAAGATCGAGCGCACGCGCGGCTTCGGCGCCGAGGTGGTGTTGCACGGCGACACGCTGGACGAAGCGCGCGCCCACGCCCGCGCGCTGGCCGAACAACAGGGGCTGGTGTTCGTGCACCCCTACGACGACGAGGCGATCGCGGCCGGCCAGGGCACGGTGGGCCTGGAGATGCTGGCGGACGTGCCCGACCTGGACACGCTGGTGGTGGCGATCGGCGGCGGTGGCCTCATCGGCGGCGTCGCCACCGCGGCCAAGGCGCTGAAGCCGGGCATCGAGGTGATCGGCGTCCAGACCGAGCGCTTCCCCGCCATGGTCAACGCCATCAAGGGCACGCGGCACCCGCAGGGCAGCAGCACCATCGCCGAAGGCATCGCCGTGGGCACGCCGGGCGAGATCAACCTGCCGCTGGTGCGCGAGCGCGTGGACGACCTGCTGCTGGTGGACGAGGGCGACATCGAGCAGGCCATCGTGATGCTGCTGGAGATCGAGAAGACCCTGGTGGAGGGCGCGGGCGCCGCCGGGCTGGCGGCCCTGCTCAAGCACCCCAAGCGCTTCGCGGGGCGACGTGTGGGCCTGGTGCTCAGTGGCGGCAACATCGACCCGATGCTGCTGGCCTCCATCATCGAGCGCGGCATGGTGCGCGCCGGGCGGCTGGCGCGCATTGCCGTGAACGCGCGCGACGTGCCGGGCAACCTGGCCCGCATCACGGCCCTGGTGGCCGAAGCGGGCGCCAACATCAACGAGGTGCACCACCAGCGCGCCTTCACCCTGCTGGCGGCGCAGAACGTGGAGATCGAGCTGGTGCTGCAGACGCGCGGGCGTGCGCACGTGAAACAGGTGATCGACGCGCTGAACGCCGCCGGGTTCGGTGCGCACGAGCAGTAAAGCGCGCGACGTCCGCCCGTCCGGGCGCCTCCGCATAATCGCGCGCCATGGACAACAGCACCCTGCAGGCCGCCCTGGCCGAGTATTTCGCCCCCTGGGTCCAGGCCCTGGGTCTCGTGGTCGACGGCAGTGCGGAAGGCGCCGTCACCCTGCGCCTGCCGCAGAACGACCAGCTCAGCCGCGTGGGCGCCATGCTCTGCGGCCAGGCCATGATGGCCGCGGCCGACACCGCCATGGTGCTGGCGCTGATCCGCCAGTTCGGCGAATTCCGGCCCTGCACCACGGTGCAGATGAACACCAGCTTTCTCAAGCCCCTGTCGGGCCAGGACGCCCTGGTCGAGGCGCGCGTGATCCGCGCCGGCAAGAGCCTGGCCTTCGGCGAGATCGACATCCGCGGCGCCAGCGACGGCAAAAGCGTGTGCCGCGCCACGACGACCTACGCGCTGTTGTAGGGCCTGTGGGCGCCGTAAAGCGCATTTCACCTAAAATCGCTGCTTTTCGAGACCCGACCACCGGAGCACCACATGGCCCACCACGAGCACCCCACCGCCGAACACCCCGAAGACGTGGTCGAGGCCATCACCCCGCTGATGCCCATCGTGCTGCCTATCGCCGGCGGCGTGCTCATGTTCCTGCTGGCCTTCATCGCCGTGTTCATGGCCTGAAACCGCCTTCGGGGCAAGCAGCCGGCCACCCATCGGGCGCCGGCTTTTTTGTGGGTTTCGGCGCCGGGATTCGCCAAAACCCCTGTCAACTGCATCACGTCATGCGGGTTTTGCATGTACCCGCCCTGTAACTCCGAGGGGTAAATCCTAAAATCGACCCAGACGTCGATTAGCGCCCCTCCCCGCGAGACCACCGCCTTGCCGGGTACGCAGCTTGCCCCCATCCACCGATGGCAAGCGGCGCAAACGACCCGAAATTTGCTCGCCCAGACCCACGCCGACAGCCGCTGCCCGCGGCTGTCCCCGTCTTGGGCGACCGCCGGTTATCAATCTCAGGAGTCACTCGATGAACTCTCCCGTGATGCAGGGCCTGACCCTCAACACCCCCGCCTACGTGAAACACGCCCGCCTGATCGCCTGGGTGGCCGACATGGCCGCCCTGTGCAAGCCGGACACCATCGTCTGGTGTGATGGCAGCGACGAGGAATACAACCGCCTCTGCCAGCAACTGGTGGACGCCGGCACCTTCACCCGGCTGAACCCGGCCAAACGCCCCAACAGCTACCTCGCCTGCTCCGACCCGTCGGACGTGGCGCGCGTGGAAGACCGCACCTTCATCTGCAGCGAGCGCCAGGAAGACGCCGGCCCGACCAACAACTGGAAGGCCCCTGCCGAAATGCGCGCCACCCTGCAGCCGCTGTTCGACGGCTGCATGCGCGGGCGCACCATGTATGTGGTGCCCTTCAGCATGGGCCCACTGGGCAGCCCCATCGCCCACATCGGCGTGGAGCTCTCCGACAGCGCCTACGTGGCCGTGAACATGAAGCTCATGACGCGCATGGGCAAGGCCGTGTACGACGTGCTCGGCACCGACGGCGACTTCGTGCCCTGCGTGCACACCGTGGGCGCCCCGCTGCAGGCTGGCGAGAAGGACACCACATCCTGGCCCTGCAACCCCACCACGAAATACATCGTCCATTACCCGGAAACGCGCGAGATCTGGAGCTACGGCTCGGGCTACGGCGGCAACGCGCTGCTGGGCAAGAAGTGCTTCGCGCTGCGCATCGCCTCCACCATGGGTCGCCAGCAAGGTTGGCTGGCCGAGCACATGCTCATCCTGGGCGTGACCAACCCGCAAGGCAAGAAGTACCACGTGGCCGCCGCCTTCCCCAGCGCCTGTGGCAAGACCAACTTCGCCATGCTGATCCCGCCCAAGGGCTTCGAGGGCTGGAAGGTCACCACGATCGGTGACGACATCGCCTGGATCAAGCCCGGCACCGACGGTCGCCTGTACGCGATCAACCCCGAGGCGGGCTATTTCGGCGTGGCGCCCGGCACCAACACAGCCACCAACCCCAACTGCATGGCCAGCCTCGACAAGGATGTGATCTTCACCAACGTGGCGCTCACCGACGACGGCGACGTGTGGTGGGAAGGCATGGGCGAGGCGCCCGCGCACGCCATCGACTGGCAAGGCAAGGACTGGACACCGCAGATTGGCAAGGAAACCGGTGCCAAGGCCGCGCACCCCAACGCGCGCTTCACCGTGGCTGCCACGAACAACCCCGCCCTGGATCCCGCCTGGGACGACCCCAAGGGCGTGGCCATCGACGCCTTCATCTTCGGCGGCCGCCGAAGCACCACGGTGCCGCTGGTGACCGAGGCCCGCGACTGGACCGAGGGCGTGTACATGGCCGCCACCATGGGTTCGGAGACCACCGCCGCAGCCTTCGGCGCGCAAGGCGTGGTGCGCCGCGACCCCTTCGCCATGCTGCCCTTCACCGGCTACAACATGAGCGACTACTTCCAGCACTGGCTGAACCTGGGCAGCAAGCTGCAGGCGCAGGGCGCCAAGCTGCCAGGCATCTTCTGCGTCAACTGGTTCCGCAAGGACGAGAACGGCAAGTTCGTCTGGCCGGGCTTCGGCGAGAACATGCGCGTGCTCAAGTGGATGATCGACCGCCTGGAAGGGCAGGGTCAGGGCGTGGAACACGCCTTCGGCGTGTCGCCGCGCTATGAGGACATCCACTGGAACGGCCTGGAGTTCAGCGCCGATCAGTACCGCACGGTCACGGCCATCGACAAGGCCGCCTGGTCCCAGGAGTTGGCGCTGCACGCCGAGCTGTTCGAGCAGCTCGCCCACCACTTGCCGCGTGAACTGCAAGACACCAAGGCGCGCATCGAGCAGCGGCTGGCGGCCTGAGGCAGCACCGGTGGCCGGCTCGACCGGCCATGAAAAAGGCCACCCTCGGGTGGCCTTTGTCGTTGGGCGGCAGACTTCAGATGAAGTGCAGCTTCGCGTAGCGGGCGCGGCTGGCGGCCAGGCGCTCCCAGTAGCTGGCTTCGGGCGCAGCTTCGGCCTTGGCGGCCTCGGGCAGACCCAGCGGAGCCAGCGCTTCGGCGAAGTCGGCGGCAGCCGGCTCCTGCTCGGCGCGGTCGCGAGCGGCCATGAGCTCGCCCATCAGGCGCTGGTCGTGACGGGCCATTTCCCACAGGCGCATTTCGGCGCGGGCTTCGGCCAGCGAACGGGACCAGTCGTCGAGCGCAGCCACGGTGCGGCGGGCCAAGCCGCGGGCACTGTCGGCAAACAGGGCCAGACCGGCGAAGACCACGGCCCAGAGCAGCACCCAGGCCAGCATCAGGTGGCCGTCGGCCCAGGTATCGATGAGTTGGTCGGCCACCACGATCAGGGTGGCGATGGCGGCGGCGAGCAGCAGGGCGCTCAGGCCACGGGCGCCTTCGGGCGCGGGGGTGGCGGTTTTGGCACCAGCGCGCAGGGCGGCGGGCAGCGAGGGGGCGGTAAGGGCGGTGCTCATGGTGAACTCCTGAAAAACCACGTCTTGTGGACTGGGTGAGATCTTGTGGACAGGGGTGACTATAGGGATAACCCGTATATGTAGCCACTTTATTCTGATGATGGGTACCATTCCCCGTATAAATGGTTTCCTTGAACTTCCGCACCCTCGATCTGAACCTGCTGCGCGTGTTCGATGAGGTGATGGCCGAGCGCAACCTCACCCGGGCGGCCCACAACCTGTCGATGACGCAGCCGGCGGTGAGCAACGCCCTGCGCCGCCTGCGCGAGCTGGTGAATGACGAACTGGTGAGGCGTTCGGGCTTCGGGGTCGAACCCACGCCAGTTGCTCTGGCCCTGTGGCCCTCGGTGCGCGAAGCGCTCGGCCTGTTGCGAGGCGCCTTGGCGCCCGGGGCCTTCGATCCGGCCACCGCCACCAGCACCTTCCAGGTGGCCATGGCCGACGCCACCTCGGCCAAGCTGATCCCCAGCCTGATCGACATACTGGAGCGCGAGGCCCCGGGCGTGAACCTGCGCGTGTTGCCGTTGACCACGCGCGACCCGCGCCAGCTGCTGGAAAAAGGCGACGCGGACCTCGCCATCGGGCACTTTCCCGCTGTCATCGCCGAGCTGGGCGCGCGCCAACAGCAGGACGAACTGCCGCGCTTCGCCTTCGAGCGCCTCTACGACGGTGACTACGTGGTGGTCATGCGCCGCGGCCACCCGCTGGCCGGGCGGCCACTGTCGCTGGACACCTACTGCGAGGCGCGCCACCTGCTGGTGAGCTTCTCGGGTCGGCCCTTCGGCTTCGTCGACGAGGCACTGGCGGCTCGCTCGCGCCAGCGCCGGGTGGTCATCACCGTCAACCAGTTCTTCACCGCTGGCCGCGTGGTGGCCACCACCGACCTGCTCACCGTGCTGCCGCGCCACTTCCTGTCGGCCACCGGCATGGAAGACGAGCTGGCCATCAGCGAGCTGCCCCTGGCCGTGCCCGAGGTGCACGTGGACACGCTGTGGCACCGCCAGCGCCAGCACGACGCCGCGCACCAGTGGTTGCGCGAGGCGGTGTCGCGCTCCGCCGCCCGCAGCGGCCTGCAGGGCACCGACGCCAGCACGACCACAATCGCCCCATGATGAAGATCCAGTTGTTGAGCGACCTGCACCTCGAGGCCAACCGCGACTTCGAGCCGCAACCCGCGCCCGGCGCCGACCTGCTGGTGCTGGCCGGCGACGTGGGCTCCTACCAGCGCCGGCGCGACGGCAGCGCCATGCCCGAGCCCGACTGGGGCCTGCGCCGCTTCGCCGACTGGCCGGTGCCGGTGCTCTACCTCCCGGGCAACCACGAGTACGACGCGCTCGACGTGGACGAGGCGCACGCCGCCTTGCGCACCACCTGCGAACGGCTCGGTCTGCGCTGGCTGGAGCGCGAAACCTGGGTCTGGCGCGGCGTGCGCTTCGTCGGCACCACCCTGTGGAGCGACTACGACGCCATCCGCCCACCCGGCAGCGATCCGCTGCTGCAGCGCGAGAAGGCCTTTCGCGCGGCCAACCACTACCTGCGCCAGATGGCCGCCACCCGCGACGGCGCGCTGTTCGACGCGGCCGCCATGCGCGAACTCGGCCTCGAATGCCAGGCCTGGCTGCGCGCCGCTCTGGCCGAACCCTTCGATGGCCCGACCGTGGCGATCACGCACTTCGCGCCCACCCTGCACAGCGCCGATCCGCGCTACGGCCTCACGCCCGGCACCGCCGGCTTCTGCAACGCGCTCGACGACCTGCTGCCGCACGCCGACCTCTGGCTGCATGGGCACCTGCACTGCCCCACCGACGTGCGCGTGGGGCGCTGCCGCATCCGCGCCAACCCACTGGGCTACCACGACAAGAAGGAACAACTGGCCTTCGATCCGGTCTGCCTGGTGCCGGTGGAAGCCAAGGCCCAGCCCGTTTGATCCTGCGCAACCCCGTGACGCGCCTCGGCCCGTACACTGGCCCCATTCCTCACTCGATCAACAACCAAGGAGAACCGCGATGAAGATCCTGCTGGCCGTCGATGGCAGCGAGTACACCAAGAAGATGCTCGCCTACCTGACCACCCATGACGAGCTGTTCGGCGCCAACAACGACTTCACCGCAATCACGGTCCAGTCGCCGCTGCCGCCGCGGGCTCGCGCCGCTGTGGGTGCCGACGTGGCCAACCAGTACTACGAGGATGAAGCAGGCAAGATCACCGGCCCGGTCGACAAATTCCTCAAGCGCCATGGCATCAACGCCAAGCTGGTGCACAAAACGGGTGCGGCCGGCGAGGTCATCGCCAAGGCGGCCAATGCGGGCAAGTTCGACATGGTCATCATGGGCTCGCACGGCCACGGCGCGCTGGGCAACCTGGTCCTGGGCTCGGTCGCCACCAAGGTGCTGGCACAGTGCACGGCCCCCGTGCTGCTGGTGCGCTGAAGCGTTCGCCCCGCCAATCGAAAAAGCCGCCTGCGGGCGGCTTTTTCGTGTCCGGCTCAGGCCGGCGAGCGCAGGCTGAGCTTGGCCGCCGCGCGAAGGGCGGCGCTCAGCCCATCCAGCACATCCGAGCTGAGGTTCCAGCAATGCCAGTGCAGCGCCACACCCAAGCGGTGCTTCGGCGCCGCGTTCACCAGCTCGCCGCGCTCGATGAGCTCGCGCACCAGCAACCAGGGCACCACGCTCACGCCCCAGCCCGCCAGCACGGCGCGCACCTGCCCCTCGCTGGAAGGCACGAAACGCTGCTTGAGCAGCACGCGCTGCAGCCCGAAGGCCTCGGAAACGAAGGCGTGCTGCAGGTGGTCCTTGCGGTTGAAGGCGATGAAGGGCAGGCGGTGGAAGTTCTGCGTGTTCAAGCCGCGCGGACAGTGCTCGCGCGCGAAGTCGGGCTGCGCGATCAACACGTAGTCCATCACGCCCAGCGGCTCCATGCGGCAGCCGCGCAGCGCCTGGCCGAGCGAGGTGACGCAGCCCAACACCTGGCCCTCGCGCAGCCACTCGTGCGTGAACTCCTGGTCGTCCGCGATGATTTCGACCGGCAGGCCCGCGCGGGCCAATTCGTTCAGCGCGGGCAGCGCCCAGGTGGCGATGCTGTCGGCGTTGATCGCCACCGAGATGCGCTCCTCGCCACGGCCGGTGGCGGCGCTGCTGGGCGCCAGTTCCTTCAGGTCCTTCTCCAGGTCGGCGCGCAGCAGCCGCATCATCTTGGCGTGCTTGATCATGAGCTGCCCGGCCGGCGTGGCCTTGAGCGGGCGGCTGCGCACGATGAGCACCGTGCCCACCTGCGCCTCCAGCGCGCGCAGGCGCTGCGAGACGGCCGACTGCGTGATCGACAGGCGCTGGGCGGCGCGCTCGAAACCGCCCTCCTCCACGATGGCGGCCAGGCATTCCAGGGCGTCGGGGTCGAAGGTGGACATGGGCTTGCTCCATCAGCAAAACTGATGAACTCGATTTTGCTTGAATCCCGCTTCACTTGAATGCGCGCTTTCCCGACACTGCCGGGATCAGCGATCCGCTGTTCGGAGAAAGCCATGAAAGTCACCGTCCTGGGCGCCGGCATCATCGGCGTGAGCACCGCCTGGCATCTGCTGCAGCGCGGGCACGAGGTCACTCTGGTGGACCGTCAGCCCGACGCCGCGCTGGAGACCAGCTTCGCCAACGCGGCGCAGATCTCGGTGAGCTACTGCGAACCGTGGGCCAACCGCGAGGCGCCGCTGAAGGCGCTGAAGTGGATGTTCTCGCCCACCTCGCCGCTGCTGTTCCGCCCGCAGATGGACCCGGCGCAGTGGCGCTGGGGCCTGCAATTCCTGGCGCAGTGCAACGATGCGGCGTTCGAGCGCAACGTGGCCCAACTGGTGGCGCTGGGCTCGTACAGCCACGCGGCGCTGAAAGACGTGGTGCGCGAGACCGGCATCGACTATCAGCGCCTGGAGCGTGGCATCGCGCACTACTACGTGGACCAGAAGTCCTTCGAGGGCGCGGCCGGCGCGGCCGAGCTGATGGCGCGCTTCGGCGTGAAGCGCCGCGTCGTCTCGCGCGAAGAGCTGTTGCGCATCGAGCCCGCGCTCTCGGCCTTCGCCGATCGCATCGTGGGCGGCACCTTCACCGAGACCGACGAATCGGGCGACGCCCGGGTCTTCACGCAGGCGCTGGCCGCGCTGTGCGCCAATCGCGGCGCACGAATGCTGTTCAACCACGACATCGAACACCTCGGCGTGGCCGGCGGCACGCTGAACACGGTTCGCGTGCGCAGCCGCGCGACCGGCGTGCTCAGCGCGCTCAAGGCCGACGCCACCGTGGTGGCCTGCGGCTCGTACACCACGCCACTGCTGGCGCGCATCGGCGTTCGTGTGCCCATCTACCCCGGCAAGGGTTACAGCGCCACGCTGCCGCTGCTGCGGCCCGAGCGCGCGCCGGTGGTGAGCATGATCGACGACAGCCTGAAGATCGCCATGTCGCGCCTGGGCAATGAGCTGCGCGTGGCAGGCACCATCGAGCTCGGCGGCTTCGATGTGTCGCTGGACACGCCACTCGCGCGCAAGCGTTGCGAAATGCTGGTGCGCCGCATCGAGCAGGTGTTCCCCGGCGTGGCCGACACACGGCTGCCGGCCGAGGGCGGCAACCCGCGCTTCTGGACCGGCCTGCGCCCCGCGACGCCCACCAACATTCCCCTGATCGGCCGCCTGCCGGTGAAGGGCCTGTGGATCAACGCCGGGCACGGCACCCTGGGCTGGACGCACGGCGCGGGATCGGGCAAGGCGATGGCGGAACTCATCAGCGGTGAGCGCCCGGCCATGGCCTTTGGCTTCCAAGGCTTCGACACGGCCGGCGCGCTGCGCCAGCCTCGGGCTCAGGCGTCCTTCTCTCCAGGTTCGTAAAGCGTCTCGCGCCCCATGCGGTCGACGATGAGCTCGGCCGTCCAGGGCAGCATGAGCGAGCCGCAGCGGCTGTCGCGGTACAGGCGCTCCAGCGGCAGGTGCTTCATCATGCTCTGGCCGCCGCAGGTGCGGATGGCCAGCCTCGCGATGTCATTGGCGCCCTCCATCACCGCGTGGTGCGCCGCGTACAGGCGCAGCTTCTCGTCCTTGCCCGGGTTGGGCCGCGCCTCGGCGATAGCGCGCGTGAACAGCGCCTTCATGCCCTCGAGCTGCAAGCGCATCTGCGCCACCGCGATCTGCTTGGTGGGGTACTGGCGGCGCTTCACGGGTGGCTCGCCCGGCACCTCGCCGCGCAGGTATTGCACGGTGAAGTCGTAGGCCGCATTGGCCAGGCCCAGGTAGGTGGGCGCCAGCGTGAAGAACATGGCCGGCCAGGTCTGCGCACCCACGAAGTAGATGCCACGCGGCATGAGCTGCTCGGCGTCGGTGACGAACACGTCCTTGAAGGTGAGGTTGCGGCTCACGGTGCCGCGCATGCCCAGCGGGTCCCACTCACCGCTGATGGTGAGGCCTTCGCTGGTGGCGGGCACGCTGATGTACATCGTGTCGCGCGGGTCCGGATCCTTGCCCTCCACGTCTTCGGTGCAGAGGATGCCGTAGTAGTCGGCCGCGCCCGAGAGGCTGGCGAAGATTTTGCGGCCATTGATGAGCCAGCCACCGTCGACCTTCTTCGCTGTCGTGCCGAAGGGCGCACGCCCGGCAGCGGCGGCCGAGCCTTCGCTGAATGGCTGGGCGTAGAGCGCGCCATCGTTGACGATGCGCTGGAAGTGCAGCTCGCGCCGCGCCGCGTGTTCGGCGCGCTGGGTCTCGGTCATGGCAATGCCGTCGGCCAGCACGCCGGTCCACATGGTGCTGCAGATGTGCATGTTCCAGGTGAGCGCGGTGGCGCCGCAGAAGCGCCCGATCTCGGCGGCGACCATCATGTAGGTGGGGTAGTCGGCGCCCAGGCCACCGTGGTCCTTGGGCACGCACAGGCGCAGGAAGCCGGCCTCGCGCAGGTCCTCGTAGTTGGCGAAGGGAAAGCTCGCCTCGCGGTCCCACTGGGCGGCGCGCGGCGCGAACTTCTCGCGGCCAAGGCGGTTCGCCACGGTGAGCAGCTCGCGCTGCAGCGGCGTGAAGGCCATGTCGCCCACGGCGGGGGTGAAGTCCAGGCCGGTGTTGAGGGGCTCGCGTTGCATGCTGTCGTCTCCTTGCGTCTCGTTCAGTGCAGGTCGCTCGCAGGCGATGGCGCGGGCTCGGCCAGGAAGTCGAGCAGCAGGCCATCGAAGTCCTCGGGCGCTTCCAGGTTCATCAGATGGCCGATGCCCTTGAGTTCGGCGTAGCGCGCGTTCGGTATGGCCTCGGCCATCTGCTTCATCACCGAGGGCGCGGCCACGCGGTCGAACTCGCCGCCGATGAGCAGCGTGGGCACGCGGATGTCGCGCAGCGCGGCCTGGCGGTCGAAGGTGACAAGGCAGTCGAGCGCGCGGCGGTAGGTGGCGGCCGGTACGCCGCCCATGCAGTGCTCGGCCAGGCGCAGGCCCTCGGGCAAGGCGCCGGGGCCGGCCATTTGCGGCACCAGCACCTGCGCCACCTCGGCCATGCTCTTGCCGGCGTCCAGCGGCGCGGTGCGCTGAGCGACGAACTGGCGCGCCCAGGCGTCGGCGTCGCGCCCGTCGGTGCGCTTGCCGAAGGCGGCCGAGGTACCCGCGAGCACGAGCCGGCTGACCTTGTCGGGCCGGCGCGCGATCACCTCCTGCGCGACCATCCCGCCCATGCTGTGGCCCACCAGCGTCACGCAGTCGCACTGCAGGGCGTCGATGAGGTCGACACAGCTCTGTGCCAGGCCCTTGAAGGTGTAGGGCTCGATGGGCGCGCTGCGGCCGTAGCCGGGCATGTCCCACGACACGGCGCGGTAGCCGGCGCCCGCGAGCGATTCGACCTGCGGCGCGAAGGCCAGGTGACCACCGCCGATGCCATGCAGCATGAGCACGGTGGCGCCGCTGCCGAGAGCGGTGAAGGTGGGCAGCGCGTTCATTCCGGCACCACCTTGCCGGCGTCGATGACGACGGTGTCGTCGAGCATCACGGTGCAGCCGCGCAGCGGGAAATCGAAGTGCCCGCGCGTGTGGCGGCCCGCCACTTCGTTGGCGCCGGTGCTGTAGAGGAAGTTGCCGGCGAAGGCGCGCAGCTCGGTGCCGTTGAAGTCGCGCTTGTCGTAGAGCGCCATGCTGTCCCAGCGCGCGCGTTCGTTCAGGCCGTAGCCCACGTGGCTCACGGCGTAGGCCTCGGGTTCGCCCCAGGCGGCGTAGTGGCCGCGCAGCAACTCGGCGTCGACGCCGCTGCCTTCGATGCGCGTGACGGTGTCGGATTCGATGCGCAGGGTGATGGGCCGCTCGATGTAGCGCTTGAAGGTGAGGTTCACGTCGCCCTCGGCCAGCACCAGGCTGCCATTGACCGTGCCCGCCGCGGGAAAGCCCAAGACCATGCCGCCGGGCCAGTGCGTGAGCGTGCCGGGGCGCGTGGTGCTGCCCCAGTTGCCGCCGAGCACGGCGCCGGTGAGGTCGACCGTGAGGTCGGTGCCGGCAGCTGAGGTGACGCGCAGGCGTCTGGCTCCGCGCAGGCGTTTGACGTGCGCCTTCACGCGGGCCTCGGTGGCGTCGTCGGGCAGCAGGCGCATCAACGCCTCGGGGTGCTCGTCGCTCACGTAGACGACGCGCGGCTGCGTATGGCCATTGCCCTTGAGGATGGCGGGCAGCTCGGGCGCGTGCATCAGGCCTTCGGCGGTGCAGTCGATCACGAGCTGGCTGCCGGCGAGCGCGGCGATCACGGGTTGCAGTTGCTGGATCGCCGGGCTCGCGCCGGTGGAGCGCTGCACCGGCGCGTCGCCGCTGAACACCGAGGGCAGCGTGAGCCGGAAGCAACGCGCGCCCAGGCGCGCCGCGGCCAAGAGGGCCAGTTCGACCAGCACCGGCCGGCTCTGGGTCTCGCCGAGAATGGCGACCACTTCGCCCGGTTGCAGCGCGCAGCGCCTCAGCATGGCCTCGAAGGCCTCGATCCAGGCGGGTTCGATCCGCTCTTGCAGCATCCGTGCTCCTGTCGGGGTTGTGAATGGGTCGAGGCCCATTATTCATGAAAATTCATGTAAATTGCAGTCCATGTCTCCCGCCCGTCCAGCCGGCCACGCGGCCCGCCCCCCCGATTTCTCGGCGCACGAGTTCCGCGCCTCGCTGGGCATGTTCGCCACGGGCGTGACCATCGTCACCGCGCGCACGCCCGATGGCTCGCTCATCGGGCTCACCGCGAACTCCTTCAACTCGGTGTCGCTGTCGCCGCCGCTGGTGCTGTGGAGCCTGGCGCACCACGCGGGCTCCATGGCCTTCTTTCGCAACGGTTCGCACTACGCCATCAATGTGCTCGCGGCCGACCAGCAGGCACTGGCCGAACGCTTCGCCGCGCGCGGCATCGATCGCTGGGCCGACGTGGCCTTCACCGAGGGGGGCAATGGCGCGCCATTGCTCGACGGCGCGGCCGCCAGCTTCGAGTGCTTCAACCGCAGCCAGTACACCGAGGGTGACCACGTCATCTTCGTGGGCGAAGTGGAGCGCTGCACGCATCGCCCGGGGGCATCGCCCTTGCTGTTCCACGGTGGGCGCTTCTATGCGGAGCATCCGTTGTGAAAGAACGGCGCGATCCGCCGCCGGGCCGCCCCAAGGCGGATCAGCCCCCTCGGGGGGCAGCGACCCGCGAAGCGGCGGAGCGTGGGGGCACACGCTTCACCAACGATTACCTCGGCTACCTGTTGGGGCAAGCCAATCACGCCCTCTTCAAGGAGTTCGACGCCCAGGTGCGCGAGGCCGGCGTGGGCTCGCTCGAGTGGCGCGTGCTGGCCGTGCTCAGCGGCGAATCGCCCATGGCCGTGGGCCGGCTGGCGCACGAGGTGCTGAGCCAGCAGCCCACCGTCACCAAGCTGCTGCAGCGCATGCTGGCGCAGGACTGGGTGGCCCTGCACGACGACCCCGCGGACCAGCGGCGCACCTTGGTGTCGATCACGCCCTTCGGGCAGAAGACGGTGGCGCCGCTGCTGCGCCGCGCCCGCGCGCACGAGGAAGCCATGCTCGCCGACCTGTCGGCCGCCGAGGTCCAGCGCCTGAAATCCCAGCTCCGGCGTCTGGCGCAAGGGCGCTGAGCGAAGAACCCCCGTGACACGCGGGGCGCACGCCGCCGCGCACAATCGCCGGCCATGTCCCCTGCCCTGCCCGTTGCCCGCAAGACCCACCTCGACTCTCTGGCCGTCACGCTGCTCGTGGTGTGCTGCGCCTTCTGGGGTTTCCAGCAGATCCTGATCAAGTTCGCGGTGGCCGAAGTGCCGCCGCTGTGGCAGGCCAGCCTGCGCTTCTGGGGCGCCACGCTGTTGCTGTGGCTGTGGTGCCGCGCCCGTGGCGTGCCGCTGTTCGAACGCGACGGCACGCTCAAGGCCGGCCTGCTTGCAGGCGTGCTGTTCGCGGGCGAGTTCACCTTCATTTACCTGGGCCTGCAGCTCACCTCGGCCTCGCGTCTTACGGTCTTCCTCTATACCAGCCCCTTCGTGGTCGCCCTGCTGCTGCCGCGCGTGGTG
>Ga0209970_1000073_pt1 | contig 13735 bp, 14 predicted proteins | sample InoplaCoSAM_FD_187585 | JGI IMG/M metagenome (GOLD analysis project Ga0209970, IMG submission 187585) | Arabidopsis thaliana rhizosphere microbial communities from the Joint Genome Institute, USA, that affect carbon cycling - Inoculated... | ecosystem: Host-associated > Plants > Roots >...
ACACACCGCTTGAACAACGAGCCTTGCCCCCCGGAAAACAAGCTGATCCATACGAACAGTACGCGGTGCTCAAGCCGTTCACTGTCGTGGAAGAGAAGATCGCACCCGCATTCAGTCAACCGGGAGGTGGGATGCAGATGCGAGCGAAGATCACGGAAGTTCCGAACCGTTTTGCAACGATCGAAGACTTGATCTGGCATGGCTACTTGAAGGACCCGACCAAATGAAAATTGAATGGAGCGAGGTGTATGAGTTCGTGCAAACACCACCTGAACCAGTACCCAACTGGGCGCTGCGCGAGTTGGCACAGGAGCTACTGCGCCTGAAGATCGATGTCGATGTGCGATTGCTAGGTGTCCCGGACGCCTTCCCGGATGGTGGATGGTGCATTCACCAAGAAGACGATGTCTGGCTCGTGTATCACAGCGAGCGGGGCCGACGTTCGGGGCCGGCGATCTTCACCAGTTCGTTCGATGCGGCCAACTTCTATCTATGGTGCCGCGCTTCGCATCCAAAAAATGGGAACGGGGATGTGGGCAGACTGCCCACGTTCAAGGGGGGACATTGCTCCAATGGGCTTCCTTGCGCTTGAAGGTGGGCTACATCGTGAAGAACGGATACTTGAAATGATCGAACAATATGGCGTGCCGATAGTCGACATGAAATCATTTGAAGCCGAGAAGCAAGCTGTATTTGCTACTTTTCGAGCTGAAATGCGCCGCTGGGAAAAGGTCAATTCAGCATGTCGAGTTGCATTGGGTGGCGACGATCACTCCGGTGATTGGAGTGTGGTTTTTGAGGAAGGGTTTTGGTTGGCCTTTGTTGGCGAGAGAGGTGTGCGCCACCATGTTTGCTTGTTCACGAATGTATGGGATGCTTTGTCGTACGCTGGATATCGCGCCGTTTTGGCCGCAACAGGCGAGGTGACCTTTCCCTTGTTGCGACCGTAGATCGAACTGGGGGGATCCAGTCAAATGAAAATTGAATGGGGGCGCGGTGTATGAGTTCGTGCAAACACTAACTGAACCAGTACCCAGCTGGGCGCTGAGCGAGGCAGAGGAGCTACAGCGCTTGAAGATTGATATCGACGTTGGCCTGCTGGGCTTGCCGGATGCCTTCCCGGATGGCGGCTGGTGCATTCATCAAGAAGTTGAGGCGTGGATCGTCTATTACAGCGAGCGAGGCCGACGTTCAGGGCCAGCGATCTTCAACAATTCGTTTGATGCTGCCAACTTCTATTTGTGGTGTCGCGTCGCGCACCCAAGGAACGAAAACAGCGATGTGGGTATGTTGCGGAGGTTTCGAGGATGAGGAGCATTGACATTCCATTGGGAAAGAATGGAGGGCTTGACGAAGACGATGACGCTCCCGTGAGGCAGACCATAAAACTGGTGATTAAGGTGATCGAGTCTGCTGATGGTCAACGAGCCGACTGGATCATCGACGGCGGAGATCAGCCTGCGGACATCTATTGGTCCGTCTTGGATGGACTGAAGCGGCCCACCCATACGGTTGAAACACGTCTGCTGCTCGATACGGGAGAAGTAATCTCTCTCCCTTTGAAGGATTTCGCTTATCTCCTTCCGGATCGCAGCGGCGTGCTCGTCATATTCAAGCCCGGCAGCTACACCCATCCCGACGGTAGCGACATCTTTCCGTTTCCCAACCACGCCGCCATCTTCAACGCAGACGGCAGCCTGCGTTGTCAAGTGCGCTTTGCAGGTGCGCCAGAGCGAAGCGCGAGCTACGTCATTGGGCTGCCATTCACACGAACGATCACCCACAAGGAATTGCCCATCGGTCGCCGAGGTGAGCCGATTGACCCTCCTATCGTGCAGTTCGGTGTGCTGGTCGGCACGAAAGAGCACCCACCCGAGAGCTTCTATGTGTTGAACACAGAGACTGGCGAGTTGACAGACGGCTTGTTCACCGTTCCGTACTGATCAACACAACTTCCCCACAACGATCCTCATTTCGTCCAAGAGCAATCCATGAGAACAACCTTCCAATCTTTCCTCGTCATCGTGGCGGCCTTGTCGCTGTCCGCCTGTGCCAGCATCTCGCGCCCCGACTTCGCGGGCGATGTGCGTCACGCCGATCTGCGCGCGGCGGCACTGAGCACCAAACCCATCGGGCACGTCGAGTACGGAAACGCAAGAAACATAAAAATCGGGACGAATTCACCTTTGATGGTTGCCGATCCACTCAACGGCCGATTCGAAATCGTCTCGATTCAAGGCGTCAAAGGGCGTCCCTACGCCATCACCGTGGCAGCCATCTGTGATTGCCTTGGGTTCCGAAAATGGTCGGTGGTCCCCGAGGCCTACTTGCTGGATCAGCACGGCGATACCCTGGCCCAGGGCGCGAAGACCGCCCTCACCACGCGGTACATCACCGGCACGTTTCCTGAAGATGGCGAATACAAGGTCTTGGTCCTGGCTGACGCTACCAGCGAAGGGGAACGGGTAGGAGAGATTCAGGCCTGGTTGCCGGGGCCTGCCGCTGCAGCCGGTTTTCTCAGCATTTCAATGCGGTCGCACCCAACCGGTGTTGTTCAGGTGAACCATCAGAAGGAAACGCCGTAGAAGCGATGGGGCTGGCGCGCCCTCAATGCAACTTCACCAACGGAGTAGCCCTCTTCACCAGAAACCTCGCCACCGCCAGCGTCGCCGTGCGCGCCGTCCCCAGCACCGCTTGGTGGTGCATCAGGTGCAGGCTGGTGTACATCAGCCGCGCCAGCAGCCCTTGCACGAACCACTTCGATCCGAACAGGTTGCCCATCAAGCTGCCCACCGAGCTTTGCGTGCCCAGCGACACCAGCGACCCGTGGTCGCGGTACCGGTACGGCTCGTTGTCGAGCGCGCGGCCTTCGTTCAGATCGCGCAGTCGCTTGGCGAGGTAGCTCGCCTGCTGGTGCGCGGCCTGTGCGCGCGGCGGCACCAGGCCGCCACCAGGCAGCGCGCAAGCCGCGCAGTCGCCCAGCGCGTAGATGGCGTCCTGCCCTTTCGCGCGCAGGTTCGCCTCCACCTCCACCTGCCCTGAACGGGTCACCGGCAGGCCCTGCTCGCCCAGCAGTGCGGGTGCCTTTATGCCGGCCGCCCACACCACGAGGTCGGCGGGGAAGCTGCGGCCTTCGGTGTCGGTCACCGCATCCGGCGTCACGCCGGCCACGCGGCAGCCCGTGACCACGTTGACCGCGCGCTCGCGCAGCAGCGCCGTGGCCGATGCCGATACGCGCTCGGGCAGCGGTGCCAGGATGCGATCGGCGCCTTCGATGAGCGTGAGCTGCACGTCGCGCAGGCCGTCGAGCCGGCGAAAGCCGTAGCGTGTATGCACCTGGCTGGCCTCGCGCAGTTCGGCCGCCAGTTCCACGCCCGTGGCGCCGCCGCCGATGATGACCACGCGCACCGCGGCCTCCACGCCCGCGCTCTTGCGCAGCTCGGCCGCGGTCAGCAGCTTGAGCATGCGCTGGCGGAAACGCTCCGCGTCGGCCGGCTGGTTGAGCGACATGCTGTGTTCGGCCGCGCCGGGCACGTTGAAGTGGTTGGCTGTGCTGCCCAGGGCCAGCACCAACTGGCCATAGGCCAGCGTGCGCTCCGGGATGAGTTGTTCGCCGTGTTCGTCGTGCACCGCGTCCACGGTGATCACGCGCTGATCGGCGTTCAGGCCCTTGAACGCGCCCAGGCAAAAGGTGAAGCGGTTGTCGTACGCGAGCATCTCGTACGACAGGCCCTCCTGGTGAATGTCCAGCGTGCCGGCGGCCACCTCATGCAGTGAGGGCTTCCAGATGTGGAAGAGCTGGCGGTCAACGAGGGTGACGCGCTCGGGCCCGAGCTTGCGGCCCAGTTTGCAGGCCAGTTCAAGGCCGCCGGCACCGCCGCCGACGATCACGATGGGATGGTTCATGCACAGGTCCTTCGTGGGAGACAAGGGTCTAGCGCATCATGCCAAAGCCCATCGGCCGCTACCCCTGTGTCACCCGCCCCAACAGACTTGGCGCGGCCCTTACGCCTCCGGCCATGGGTTCAGCGCGGCTGGAACGCGATCAGCGCCATGCCCGCGAGCGTGATGGCCACGCCCGCCGCGTCCCAGGTGCTGGGTCGCACGCCATCCACCGCCCACAACCAGGCCACGGCCACGCTCACGTACACGCCGCCATACGCCGCGTACACGCGCCCCGAGGGCGCGTCGTGCAGCGTCAGCAACCACACGAAAACCATCAGGCTCAGCGCCGCCAGCGGCAGGGCCCACCACCCGGCGGCCTGTTGGCGCAGCCACAGCAGGGGCAGGAAGCAGCCAAGGATCTCGGCCAGCGCGGTGACGGTGTAGAGCAACAGGGTCTTCATGGGCCCCGATTGAAGCAGAGCCTTCGCGGTGTGCGGACAAGGCACTTGAAATCCGCCGCGCAAGCCTGAAGTGACTACAGTGTCAGCTTCGGTCTGAAAGGAGCGCCACCATGCAGATCAAGGACCTTGCCCGCGCCACGGGCGTGGACATCGAAACCATCCGCTACTACGAGCGCCAGGGCCTGCTGCCCGAGCCCGCGCGGCGCGACAACGGCTACCGCGACTACGCGGTCGAGCACCTGGAGCGCCTGGCCTTCATCCGCCACTGCCGCGCGCTGGACATGCCGCTGGCCGACGTGCAGCGCCTGCTGGGCTTCCTGGACGACCCTGATTCGCACTGCCACCACGTGGACGGCTTGGTGGACGAACAGCTCGCGCGCGTGCGCGCCCGCCTCAAGAGTCTGCGCGCGCTGGAGAAGCAGTTGCTGCGCCTGCGCGAGCGCTGCCAGGACGGCGAGGACGGCTCGAGCTGCGGCATCCTGGACGAGCTGGTGTCGGCGGCGCACGGCGAAGCCTGCGCCTGTCATTCCTCAGCCAACTGAGTGTGTGCCTCAACCCGATCACGCCCCATGACCCACATCACCCTGCACCGCCTCGGCCCCGACGACCACGCCCTGCTGCTGCGCCTGAACGCGATGTTCGCCGTGGCCTTCGACGACGCCGATACCTATGAAGGCGCGCCGCCCGACGAGGCCTGGGCGCGCGAGTCCCTGGGCCGCCCGAACGTGATCGCCCTCGCGGCGCGGGATGGGGAGGCAGTGGTTGGTGGCCTCGTGGCCTACGAACTCGACAAGCTCGAAAGCCGCCGCCGCGAGGTCTACCTGTACGACCTGGCTGTGGCCGAATCGCACCGCCGCCAGGGCATCGCCACACAGCTCATTGACCACCTGCGCGCCATCGCCCGCGAGCGCGGGGCCTGGGTGGTCTATGTGCAGGCCGACTATGGCGACGAACCCGCGATCGCGCTGTACACCAAGCTCGGTGTGCGCGAGGACGTGATGCACTTCGACCTCCCGCTGGATGGCGTTGCATAGTCCCGCTGATGCCCGCGCCCTGGGCGACTCGCCGAATCTTCAGATGGACGAAATGGACTGGGCCGTCTGTGACAGGCGATCGCAGAGGTGCTGGAACGCCTCAAGGCCTGGTGCAGCGTCTTCGTCATCTCCCAGTTGCTCGCGCAGATCGATGGCCGTGCCATCGGGCATCTGAACCTGCACCGTCAGCAGGCCGGGCACATGGTCGGGCAGGATGAGCCCCTGTTGAAGCAACATCTCCAGGGCCTCCGTCAGATACGCCATGTGCTTGACGTCGTGTTGAGCCAATGCCGAATAGAACGGTGGGTAGATCAACCCTTGTTCCATGTCGATCCCCTCGGGCAGGACCCAGACTTCGGCGCGTAAGTCGGCTGCATGTGCACTTTTCTTCACAGCCTCCCACGCGTCATTGGGCGACTGGTGGGCTTCCTCTGGACGATCCGAAGCTTGCAAGCGATGGGGCATGAGGAGAATCGCCAGCTCGTCCGGCGTCGGTGATCGGCCGCAAATCTGCTTGATCAGCAACACGTGCTCACACCACGCGTGGAGGGAGTGGCGCCCGGGCGTAAGGGGCGATTGCATCAGCGCTTCAGACGCGTGAGCTGTCGAACAGGGCCTGCCCACGCAAGCCAGGCCCAGCAGCAGTTGATGACAGATGGCGCCTGGCGTGAGCCCCCATTCATGCAGCAGTTGAACGACGGCCCTTGTCGTCGCCATGGTCCGGTTGTAGCGGAGGTATGCGTCGACCGAATTGGTTCGCGCGAACATGATGTCCAGGGCCGCGTTCAGTCCTTGTTCTTCCCGCACCCTGCACAACTGGACCCGCCAGTTGGCCAAATCATTGGCTCGATAGAGCAGGCCGATGGCGGATGCGCCACACGCGGTGTTGGTCGGCATCATCAACGACACCGGAGCTTCAATGGGGGATCCGGACGGAGCGCCCGGCTGCGCCGGAACCTCTGACAACAGCATGACTTTGTCGTCGGACTGTTCGTCGGGCAGATAGGCCTTCCACAAAGACTCGCCATCCGGCGTTCGAAACACATCCAGTGTCCACTGACGCATGAGTTCCGCCGACGTTGTCCACCGATTCTGGTGTTGTGCTGTGCCGTTCGGGTCGTAGAAGGACACCCGGAAATGGGTTATGCCGCTGGCGTCGGATGGCGTCCAGAGTCTGAGTTCCAGTGCCATGGCGTGGTGGGCAATTTGCAGACTGTAGTGCCGGACCACTCCTTGAGATGGCATCTCCGAAAACCTGGCCTCCAGCCAACCACCCAAGATCGCGTCCGCGACGACGTGGTGAGAGGAATAGGCGAAGTTCGCCAGCTCGGTAATCCAGTAGCGATTGAGCGTGAGAAAGTCGGGCGAGCTCAAATGGGCATAGCTGAAGCTGTCTGTGCCCCGCGGCTGTCGCCGCTGGTGAATCCAGAACTTGCTCAACTCGTCGCAGGCGAGGCTGCCGTTGGCACCATCGGAGGCGACAGTGCCATTGAGTCTCACCGTCCTGAGGGACGATGAGTGGGAGGCCTTGTTGATGTAGGTGCCGGAATCGATCGGTTCGAACGAATGGCTGCCGGTGGCGGCATCGGTGTTCCTCGCGGACGGAATCGGCACCTCCCGCCATTTGCCGTCGTGCGTACGGATCTGGATGCTCTGGAGATCACCCATCGCCTTCACGAATGCAGGCAGGGCCCTCGTGGTCGCGGGCAACTTCAGCGAGGTGATCGGCCGCTTTTCGATGGCGGCAACCACGCAGAGGGATTTCATCAATGCCGGCGAAACCGTCGCCAGCAACGTGGGCTTGCAGCGGCTCAGATCCAGTTCGGCGTTGGTCAGCCGAAGCGATTGCGCCAACCAGGGGTCTTTCTCTGAGAAGGCTTGACTGCCTTGCTGATTGCGCTGCTTGATCGATTCGAGTGACTTGGGGGTGTAGCGAGGCTGGCTGTTGGACGCTCTGTCCCGCTCTGGCGGCCTGCCCGCACTGCCCTTGTCTCGATCACTTCGCCGGGTGTACAGAGTGGAGTTGGCGCGGGCCTTGGGCGGATCGCGCGTCACCGTCACAGGCCCGGAGGGATCACCGCCTGAGGCCTCGCCTCGGTGTGTGGGTTGTGGTGCTTCCTGGCGGGGGGCCATGGAAGGCAGTTGAGGAAGCGATCGGGTGCGGCGCATGGCGATCTCGCGGATGGCAACGGAACGCCCATGCTTGCATCACCAAACAACTTCCGCTTCTGCCAATCGTCCTGCATGCAAGAGCCTAAGCGGCGCTCACTAGGCCCAATGGGCAAGGCCTGCGGCCGGCAGGTGCTACACCCGCGATCCGGTCGCCTGCTCGATCGCCTGCATCGCCGCCTTGAAGATCCGCTGCCGATTCGCCAGCGGCACCTTGTGCTGCTCGTGCAGGTCGTTGAGCGCAATGGTCAGGTCCAGCATCAGGTTCTTCAGCGCCTTGCGGTCCAGTTCGTGCCCGATGCGGCCGTTGGGCAGGCGCACGCCCGGGCCCAGGGGCAGCAGGCACAGCAGCAGCACCGTCCACAGTTCGGGCACGGGCGCCAGGAAGTGCAGCCAGTACGGCCAGCGCTCGTGCAGGGCGCGCAGCATGTCGCGGCATTCGGGGATGGTGTGCACCTGGCGCGGGTCGCGGTCCAGGCCGTTGAAGGCGAAGTAGACGCCGGCGGTGAGCTGCTCCACGCGGATGGTGTTGTCCGACAGGTGCAGCAGGTCCTCCACGCAGCGGGCCAGGCCCTCGCCGCTGGCGTCGGCCAGGTTCAGCGTCAGCACCAGGCGGTGCAGCTCGGTGGGCAGGGCGTCCAGCCCCGAGCCCAGCGCCAGGCGCTGGGGGGTGTCATCGGGGTGGTCGAGTGGCATGGGTTCGGATTCTGCGCTGAAGCCGGGCGTATTCGTTCAGCGCCGTCCCGCCAGTGGGGGAGGCAGTGGGTCGCCCGCCTGGCGGCGGCGGAACAGCGCCGCGCGCGCCAGCACGATGGTGGTGACCGGGGCGGTGATGGACAGCACGATGATGATCAGCCACACGTGCAGGGCCAGTGCGCCTTCCTCGGTGTGAGAGGTGAAGTGAACGATCGAGGCCAGGGTGACGATCCAGGCACCCAGCGTGGACGCCAGCGCCGGCGCGTGCATGCGCGAGAAGAAATCGGGCAGGCGCCACAGCCCCAGCGCGGCCACCAGCACCACCACGCCGCTGGCCAACAGCAGCGTGGCCACGAAGATTTCGGTCCAGGGAGGCATGGTCATTCGATCACCTCGCCGCGCAGCAGGAACTTGGCCAGCGCCACCGAGCCGACAAAGCCGAACAGCACCATCAGCAGCGCGCCCTCGAAGTACATGTCGCTGTCGTAGCGGATGGCCAGCACCAGCATCACCAGCATGCCCACCACGTAGAGAAAGTCGACCGCCAGCACGCGGTCCTGCGCGCTGGGGCCGCGCAACAGCCGCATCAGGCCCAGGCCCATGGCCAGCATGTACATCACCATCGTCACGGTGATCGACACCATCAGGAACGAACTCATCCGAAAACCTCCTTCAGGGGCAATTCGTAGTCGGCCTTGAAGTGGGCGATGAAAGCCGCCTCGTCTTCCAGGTCGAACACGTGCACCAGCAGTGCGGCGCAGTCAGGCGCGAGTTCGCACCACACGGTACCGGGAATCACCGCGGTGATCATCGACAGGGCTGCCAGCCCGTGCACGTTGCGCAGGTCCAGCGGCACCACCACAAAGCTGCCGCGCGGCGGCTCGCGGCGCGAGCGCACCACGCCGATGGCCACGTCGATGGCCGACCACACCACGTCGCGGCCCACGCGAAGGATCAGGCGGACGAGCGTGCCCCAGTGGCGCAGCGGCCCCGGCGTGGGGCGCAGCGGCGCCATCAGCAGCGGCACCACCACCGCCACCAGCAGGCCCAGCAGGATCTGGCCCGCGCTCATGCTGCGCGTGAGCAGCAGCCAGCCGCCGAACAGGCCCAGCGACAGCCAGGGGGACGGCAGGAGCGCCGCCCGGCCGCCCGAAGGCGCTCGCTCCGGAGCCGCAGGCGAAGGCACGTCGGTGTTGCGTTTCATGGCGTGCCCTCCCGCGCCATCGGATGCGGCACGGTCATCGCGCCGCGCACCGCGTCGATGTAGCGCTGCGGCTCGTGCAGCGCGTTGGCCGTGGCACGGGTGTAGCCCAGTACGGTCTCGGCCTGGCTCACCATGAGCAACGAAGCCAGCAGCAACGCGGCGATGGGCAGGGTTTCGGCCACGCGCAGGCGCGGCGCGGGCCGGTCCTGCGTGGTCCAGAAGTGGCGCATGCCCACGCGCATGAGCGAGATGGCAGCGAACAGGCCGGAGGCGATCACCAGCGCGAACAAGGTCCATGCGGCCGTGCTGCGCACCTCGATCAGCGCGCCGAGCATGGCCAGCTTGCTCACGAAGCCGGAGAACGGTGGCAGGCCCGCGATGACCATGGCGCACAGGGTGAAGGCCACGCCCAGGAAGGCAAGCGCGGCGGGAATGGCGCGGCCGATCAGCTCTTCTTCGTTGTCGTCGAGGTTGATGCCACGCGGCGGTTCGGCGTCCAGGAAGGCGGGCAATGCGTAGTTGCCATCGTCCAGGTCGTCCGGCCCCTCCTGCGCCTCGCGCGCGCGCTCCAGCAGTTCCACCAGCAGGTACAGCGCGCAGCCCGCCAGCGTGGAGCTGGCCAGGTAGAACAGCGCCCCGCCGCTGAGCGCGGGCGCGTCGAAACCGATGGCGGCGATCAGCGTGCCGGACGACGCGATGACGCTGTAGCCCGCGAGCCGGTTGAGCTGTTGCGAGGCCAGCATGCCGATGGCGCCAAAGGCCAGCGTGGCCAGGCCGCCCCAGATCAGCGCCGTGCCGCCGAAGCCGGCCGAACCGCCCGCCTCCGCCGGAAAGCACAGCGTCCACAGGCGCAGGATGGCGTAGACCCCCACTTTGGTGAGGATGGCGAAGACGGCGGCTGCGGGCGCGCTGGCCGCGCCATAGGCGGGTGGAAGCCAGAAGTTGAGCGGCCACAGCGCGGCCTTGGCCAGGAAGGCGATGGCCAGGATGGCCGCGCCGGCGTGCAGCAGGCCGCGGTCGCGTTCGGCCACCAGGAGCAGCTTGTCCGCGATGTCGGCCATGTTGAGCGTGCCCGTGACGCCATACAGCAGAGCCACGCCGATGAGGAACAGCAGCGAGGCGAACAGGTTGATGGCGATGTAGTGCAGGCCCGCGCGCACGCGCGCGATGCCGCCGCCGTGCAGCAGCAGGCCGTAGCTGGCGGCCAACAGCACCTCGAAGAACACGAAGAGATTGAACAGGTCGCCGGTGAGGAAGGCGCCGTACAGGCCCATGAGCTGCAGCTGGAACAACACGTGGAAGTACACGCCCGCGTGCTGCCAGCGCGCCAGCGCGTAGAGCAGCGCGGCCAGGCCCACCGCGCCCGCCAGCACCGCCATGAAGGCGGCCAGCGGGTCGGCCACCAGCACGATGCCGTACGGCACCGGCCAGTTGCCCGGCAGGTAGATGCCGAAGGCCGCGGTGCCACCGGCCTGCACGCGCATCAGCAACAGGATCGCCAGTGCCAGCCCCAGCGCGGTGGAGGCGGTGTTGATGACGGCCTTGGAGCGGCGGCGGCCTTCGCCCAGCATGAGCATGAGCGCGGCGGTGCCGAGCGGCAGCAGCACCGGCGCCACCAGCAGGTGTTCGATAGGGGGAAGCGAGGTGAAAGCCGTCATGAACGCTCTTCCTCGCCGTCAACATGGTCGCCACCGGACAAGCCTCGCAGTGCCAGCAGCACCACCAGGAACAGCGCCGTGGTGGCGAAACCGATGACGATGGCGGTGAGCACCAGCGACTGCGGCAGCGGGTCGGTGTAGTGCTGAAGGTCGGCCGGCAGACCGGGGCGCACGATGGGCTCGGCGTCCACCGACAGGCTGCCCACGCTGAAGATGAACAGGTTCACCGCGTACGACAGCATCGACAGGCCGATGAGCACCTGGAAGGTTCGCGGGCGCAGCAGCAGCCAGACGCCCGCCCCCGTCATCACGCCAATGGCGATCGAGATGATGAGTTCCATCAGCGCGCTCCTTCCCGTTGCTGTTGTTGTTCCTGTGCTTCCAGCTCTTCGTCCTGCGCGGCGAGCTGGCGGCGCGCGCGCAAGGACTGGTGGGCGATCGCCGTGAGCAGCAGGAGCGTGGAGCCCACCACCACCGCGAACACGCCCAGGTCGAACAGCGCGGCACTGGGGATGTGCACCTCGCCCACCAGCGGCCAAGTGACGTGGGCGGTGTGCGTGGTGAGGAAGGGGTAACCCAGCACCAGCGAGCCCAGGCCCGTGGCCAGGGCGACCGCCAGGCCGAAGGCGATCCAGCGCGGCGGCAGCAGGCGCATGCGGTCCTCCACCCAGCGGGTGCCGCTCACCATGTACTGCGCAATGAAGGCGATGGCCACCACCAGGCCGGCAACGAAGCCGCCACCCGGTTCGTTGTGGCCGCGCATGAACAGATGGAAGGCGAACACGCCGGCCACTGGCAGCAGCAGACGCACCAGCACGGCGGGCACCTCCAGGTAGCGCTGCGGCGTGTCGCCGTCCTCGCGCGTCACCAGGTCGCTCTCGATGTGCTGCGGCACCGCGCGCTGCTGAGCGGGCCGGTCGATCACCTCCACCGGCGGGCGAAAGCGCCGCAGCAGCGCATACACCGTGACGCCCACGATGCCCAGCACCGTGATCTCGCCCAGCGTGTCGAAGGCCCGGAAGTCGACCAGCATCACGTTGACGATGTTCGTGCCGCCGCCCTGCGGCAGCGCGTTCTCGATGAAGAAGGGCGAGATGGACAGCGGCGCGGTGCGCGTGAGCATGGCGTAGGACAGCGCCGCCAGGCCAGCGCCGATCAGCACCGCGACGAGCAGGTCGCGCCGGCGGCGCCAGAAGGTGCGCAGCGCGAAGCGTGGGTCGTCTTCCACCACGCGCTTGGGCATCCAGCGCAGGCCCAGCAGGAACAGCACGGTGGTCACCACCTCCACCGACAACTGGGTGAGCGCGAGGTCGGGCGCCGAGAACCAGGCGAAGGTGATGCACAGCGCCAGCCCGACCACGCTGAGCATGATCAGCGCCGCGAGCCGGTGGAACTTGGCTTGCCACGCAGCGCCGATGGCGCAGGCACCCGCGACCACCCACAACATCACGAAGCCCGGCGAGGCAGGAATGCGCGGGCGGTCGCCCCAACTGAGTGGCACCACCAGGGCAGCGCCCACACCCGCCAGGCCGGCGATCGCCACCATGGCGAACAACTGCGGCTGCAGGCGCCGCGTGCCCAGGTGGCGCAGCAGCCAGCGCGCCAGCGTGGTCAGCGCGACGAAGGCGCTGTCGAACACGGCGCGCCCGTCCAGCCCCAGCAGGCCCGGCGCGCGCGTGCTGGCGCGCCGCTTGAGCCATTGGCCGAACAGCAGATAGGCCACCAGGCCGCCGCCGGTGGCGATCAGGCTCATCACCAGCGGCGTGTTGAAGCCGTGCCAGAGCCGCAGGCTGTAGACGGGCAGCGTGCCGCCGACCACCGGCTGCGCGGCGGTGGCCAGCATCGGCCCGACCGCCCACTCCGGCAGCGTACCGACCACGACGCACGCCACCACCAGCAGTTCGACCGGCACGCGCATCCAGTGCACCGGCTCGTGCGGCTGGCGCGGGCAGTCGGGGGGCGCGCCGAAGAACACGTCGTGCCCGAAGCGCAGTGAATACACCACCGCGAACACGCCGGCCAGCGTGGCCAGGGCGGGCAGGCCGATGGCGATCACCGGGTTGGCGCTGACGTACACCGTCTCGGCGAAGAACATTTCCTTCGAGAGGAAGCCGTTGAGCAGCGGCACGCCCGCCATGGCCGCGCAGGCCACGATGGCCAGCGTGCCGGTGATGGGCATGGAGCGGAACAGGCCATCCAGGCGGCGCATGTCGCGCGTGCCGGTCTCGTGGTCGATGATGCCCACCGACATGAACAGCGAGGCCTTGAAGGTCGCGTGGTTCATCATGTGAAAGACCGCCGCCACCGCCGCAAAGGGGCTGTTCAGGCCCAGCAACAGCGTGATCAGGCCCAGGTGGCTGATGGTGGAATACGCGAGCAGGCCCTTCAGGTCGTTCTGGAACATGGCCGCGTAGGCGCCCAGCAGCAGCGTGGCCAGGCCGGCACCGCCAACGATCCAGAACCATTCCGGCGTGCCCGCCAACGCCGGCCACAGCCGCGCCAGCAGAAACACACCGGCCTTCACCATGGTGGCCGAGTGCAGGTAGGCCGACACCGGCGTGGGCGCGGCCATGGCGTGCGGCAGCCAGAAGTGGAAGGGGAACTGCGCGCTCTTGGTGAGCGCGCCCA
>Ga0209970_1000074_pt1 | contig 13722 bp, 10 predicted proteins | sample InoplaCoSAM_FD_187585 | JGI IMG/M metagenome (GOLD analysis project Ga0209970, IMG submission 187585) | Arabidopsis thaliana rhizosphere microbial communities from the Joint Genome Institute, USA, that affect carbon cycling - Inoculated... | ecosystem: Host-associated > Plants > Roots >...
CGGACTACCTTCGCGTCACCCCGCCCACCGCCTGGAAAAAGGCGAACATTCACACCTACGACGACCACCGCGTCGCCATGTGCTTCTCGCTCGCCGCCTTCAACCCGGCGCGGCTGCCCGTGCGCATCGAAGACCCCAAGTGCGTGGGCAAGACCTTCCCCGACTACTTCGAAACCCTCTTCAGCGTGTGCCACACGCCGGCCGAGCGCATTCCCGTCGTCTGCATCGACGGCCCCACCGCGTCGGGCAAAGGCACGCTCGCGGCCGAACTGGCCTCACGTCTCGGCTACCACCTGCTCGACTCCGGCGCCCTGTACCGCCTGGTGGGCCTGGCCGCCGAACGCGAGGGTCTGTCCACCACCGAAGCCGACCTGCGCGAGCCCGCCCACGCTGAACGCCTGGGCCGCCTCGCCGCCGGGCTGGATGTCCGCTTCACTCCCGGCAAAACCTGGCTGGAAGGCGAAGACGTCACCGAGGCCCTGCGCACCGAATCCGCCGGCATGGCAGCCTCACGCGTCTCGGCCGTGCCCCAGGTACGCACCGCCCTGGTCGACCTGCAACTGCAGATGCGCCGCCTGCCCGGCCTGGTGGCCGACGGGCGCGACATGGGCACGGTGATCTTCCCGGGCGCGCCGCTCAAGATCTACCTCACGGCCAGCGCCGGGCAGCGCGCGCAGCGGCGCCATAAGCAGTTGATTTCAAAGGGAATACCGGCTATACTCGCAGACCTTCTGGCCGACCTTGAGGCACGCGACGCACGCGACATGAACCGCGCGCACGCACCGCTCAAGCCGGCCGAAGACGCGGTGCTGCTGGACAACTCCGAACTGGACATCGAGCAATCGGTGCAATTCGTGTTGAAACGCTGGCACGGCCAACAGGCTTTCCCGGTCCGCTGAGAAGGCAACCCGCAAGCCCCGAAGACCCCGCCGGATGTTCCCCGTCCGCAGGTCCCAGGGATCGTCAACCAACCCGCCGTGTTTCGCACGGCACAACGTCACACCGCCCACCCGTCGTCACCCGCGCTGCTCCCTCCAGGGCATCTCCGCGTCGACACGCCAAGCGGTTTCAGGAAATTTCCATGTCTGAATCTTTTGCCGCCCTCTTTGAAGAGTCCCTCAAGCGCGCCGAAATGCGCGCGGGCGAAGTCATCACCGCCGAGGTTGTTCGCATCGAGCACAACCACGTGGTGGTCAACGCCGGTCTGAAGTCGGAAGCCTACGTCCCGCTGTCCGAATTCAAGAACGACCAGGGCGAACTCGAAGTGCAGGTCGGCGACTTCGTGTCCGTCGCCATCGACTCCGTCGAAAACGGCTTCGGCGACACCCTGCTTTCGCGCGACAAGGCCAAGCGCCTGGCCTCGTGGATGGCCCTCGAGAAGGCCCTGGAATCGGGCGAATTCGTCACCGGCACCACCACCAGCAAGGTCAAGGGCGGCCTCAAGGTCATGGTCAACGGCATCAGCGCCTTCCTGCCGGGCTCGCTGGTCGACAGCCGTCCCACCAAGGACCTCACCCCCTACGAGAACAAGACCCTGGAATTCAAGGTCATCAAGCTCGACCGCAAGCGCAACAACGTGGTGCTGAGCCGCCGCGCCGTGGTGGAAGCCTCCATGGGCGAAGAGCGCGCCAAGCTGATGGAAACGCTGAAGGAAGGCGCCATCGTCAACGGCGTGGTCAAGAACATCACCGAATACGGTGCGTTCGTGGACCTCGGCGGCATCGACGGCCTGCTGCACATCACCGACATGGCCTGGCGCCGCGTGCGCCACCCCAGCGAGGTGGTGCAGGCCGGTCAGGAAATCACGGCCAAGATCCTCAAGTTCGACACCGAGAAGCAGCGCGTGTCGCTGGGCCTCAAGCAGATGGGCGACGACCCGTGGCTGGGCGTGAGCCGCCGCTACCCGCAAGGCACGCGCATGTTCGGCAAGGTCACCAACATCGCCGACTACGGCGCGTTCGTGGAACTCGAGCCCGGCATCGAAGGCCTGGTGCACGTCTCCGAAATGGACTGGACCAACAAGAACGTGGCCCCTTCCAAGCTGGTGTCGCTGGGCGACGAGGTCGAGGTCATGGTGCTCGACATCGACGAAGACAAGCGCCGCATCTCCCTGGGCATGAAGCAGTGCCGCGCCAACCCCTGGCACGAATTCGCCGAGCAGACCAAGCGCGGTGACCGCGTCAAGGGCCCGATCAAGTCGATCACCGACTTCGGCGTGTTCGTCGGCCTGGCCGCCGGCATCGACGGCCTGGTGCACCTGTCCGACCTGTCCTGGAACGAAGCCGGCGAACAAGCCGTGCGCAACTACAAGAAGGGCCAGGAAGTCGAAGCGGTCGTGCTCGCCATCGACGTCGAGCGTGAGCGCATCAGCCTGGGCATCAAGCAGCTCGACGGCGACCCGTTCACCACCTTCGTGTCGGTCAACGACAAGGGCTCCGTGGTGACCGGCAAGGTCAAGACCGTTGACGCCAAGGGCGCCGAGATCGACCTGGGCGAAGACGTGCTGGGCTACCTGCGCGCCTCCGAGATCAGCCGCGACCGCGTCGAAGACGCGCGCAACGTGCTCAAGGAAGGCGACGAAGTCTCGGCCGTGGTCGTCAACGTGGACCGCAAGACGCGCAACATCCAGCTGTCGATCAAGGCGAAGGACAACGCCGACGCGCAGGAAGCCATGGCCAACCTGAGCCAGAGCTCGGGCAACGCCGGCACCACCAGCCTGGGCGCCCTGCTGCGCGCCAAGCTGGACAACAACGGCAACGGCCGCTGATCCGCGTCCAATGACCCGCAGCGATCTTGTCGAAGCCCTGGCCGCCCGGTTCGGCCAGCTCACCCACCGAGATGCCGAGTTCGCCGTCAAGGCGATCCTCGACGCCATGGGCGACGCCCTGGTGAAGGGCCACCGCATCGAGATCCGGGGCTTCGGCAGTTTCTCGGTCAATCGCCGCTCGCCTCGCATCGGACGCAACCCGCGTTCGGGCGAGAGCGTGATGATTCCCGAGAAGCGCGTGCCCCACTTCAAGCCCGGCAAGGCCCTGCGCGAGCAGGTCGACGAGCGCACCGCCCTCATGCAGCAGCACGAGGACAAGCAGCGCACGGGCTGAAGACCCCCTCGCTACAATCGTCCCCCACCACTTGAGGGGATGTTTTGAAGTACCTCATGTGGCTGCTCAACGCGGCCATTTTTTTTGTCCTCTTCGCCTTCGCGCTGAACAACCAGGACAGCGTGACGCTGAAGCTGTTCTTCGGACACAGCTGGGAAGCTCCGCTGGTGCTGGTGTTGTTGCTGGTGCTGCTCATGGGTGTCTTTCTCGGCGTCATCGTGATGCTGCCGCTGTGGCTGCGCGCGCGCCGGCACCGCCAGCGCAGCGGCAACACCACCCTGTTCGGCAACGAGACCACGCTCATGCCGCAAGACCCCGTCGATCGCCGGCATGGACTTTGACCTGACCTGGCTGCTCTGGGGCCTGCCACTGGCTTTCGCGCTGGGCTGGGTGGCTTCGCGCCTGGACCTGCGCCAGTGGCGCATCGAAGGCCGGCAGGCGCCCAAGGCCTACTTCCGCGGCCTCAACCACCTGCTCAACGAACAGCAGGACCAGGCCATCGACGCCTTCATCGAGGCCGTGCAGGGCGACCCCGACACCACCGAGCTGCACTTCGCCCTGGGTAACCTGTTCCGTCGCCGCGGCGACTACGACCGCGCCGTGCGCGTGCACGAGCACCTGCTCTCGCGCGCCGACATCAACCGCAAGGAACGCGAACGCGCGCAGCACGCCCTGGCGCTCGACTTCCTCAAGGCCGGCCTGCTCGACCGCGCCGAGTCCGCGCTGAGCAAGCTCGAAGGCACCGCTTTCGAGAACGAGGCACGCCTGGCCTTGCTGGGCATCTACGAGCGCTCGCGCGACTGGGCACGGGCCCGCGCCATCGCCGAGAAGCTCGACGCCGTGGAGCAAGGCGCCTTCACCACGCGCATCGCGCACTACCTGTGCGAACTCGCCGAACTCGCTCACCGCGAGGGCCAGGCGGAACGCGTGCGTGCGCTGCTCGACGAGGCCGTGCGGCGCGTGCCCACGCTGGCGCGCGGATGGATGGCGCGATCGGCCTTGCGCAACCAGCAAGGCGACGCCGCGGGCGCACTCGACGATCTGCTGGCCCTCACCGAACATGCTCCTGCCGCGCTACCGCTGGCCGCGCGCACGATGGCAGAGCTCGCGCAGCAGACCGGTCGAACCGATCCCGTGCTGCGCACGCTGGGCAACGCCCAGGCCCGCGCACCCTCGATCGACGTCACCGAAGCCCTCGCCCGCCTCGCGCCGCAGCCCGACGGCGCTCGCGGCATGTACCTGCGCCACCTCGAAGCGGAACCCTCGCTGGTCATCGCCAGCCAGTGGCTGGCCGGTGAAACCCTCTCCGATCCTCAGGCTCAGGCCAGCGTGCAGCGCGCGCTCGATCAGGCGATCGGCCCGCTCAAGCGCTACCGCTGCGCGGCCTGCGGCTTCGAGGCCCGCCAGCATTTCTGGCAGTGCCCCGGCTGCCAGGCCTGGGACAGCTACCCGGCACGCCGGGTTGAAGAGCTCTAGGCCTTTCCGTAGCCACCGCCCCCGGGCGTGTGGATCTCGAAGATGTCGCCCGGGGCCATTTCGGCCTGGCCGATGTGCTGCAGCTCTTGCGTGCGCCCGTCGACGCGCACCACGCGGTTGATGCCTAGCGCACCCGGTGCGCCCCCCGCCATGCCGAACGAAGGGTGCACCCGGCCGTTCGAGAGGATGCTCGCCGTCATCGGCTCCAGGAAGCGCAGCACCCGCGTGCCGCCGTCGCCGCCGCGCCAGCGCCCGGCACCGCCGGACGCCGCGCGGATGGCGTAGCTCTCCAGCCGCACCGGGAAGCGGAACTCCAGCACCTCCGGGTCCGTCATGCGCGAGTTGGTCATGTGCGTCTGCACCACCGCCGTGCCGTCGAAGCCCTCGCCTGCGCCGGACCCGCCCGAGATCGTCTCGTAATACTGGTGCCGCGCGTTGCCGAAGGTGAAGTTGTTCATCGTGCACTGGCTCGCCGCCATCGCACCCAGCGCGCCGTACAGGGCGTTGGTGATGCAGGTGGACGTTTCCACGTTGCCCGCCACCACCGAGGCCGGCGGGTTGGGGTTGAGCATGCAGCCCGGCGGAATGATCACCTCGATGGGTTTGAGGCACCCTGCGTTGAGCGGGATGTCGTCGTCCACCAGCGTGCGGAACACATAGAGCACCGCCGCCATGCACACGGCCGTGGGCGCGTTGAAGTTGTTGGTCTGCTGCGGGCTGGTGCCGGTGAAGTCGATCTGCGCGCTGCGCTCGGCGGCGTTCACGCGAACCGCCACCTGGATCTGCGCGCCGTTGTCCAGCGGCAGCGTGAATGCGCCGTCCTTCAGCCGCGTGATCACGCGGCGCACCGACTCCTCGGCGTTGTCCTGAACGTGGCGCATGTAGGCCTGCACCACGTCCAGGCCGAACTGCTCCACCATCTTGCGCAGTTCCTGCACGCCCTTCTCGTTGGCCGCGATCTGCGCCTTCAGGTCGGCCATGTTCTGCTGCGGGTTGCGGCTGGGGTACTGGCCGCTCTGCAGCAGCGCGATCATCTCGGCCTCTCGAAGGCGACCCCCTTCCACCAGCTTCACGTTGTCGATCTGCACGCCCTCTTCCTCGATGCGCGTGGAGAACGGCGGCATGGAGCCGGGCGTGGTGCCGCCGATGTCGGCGTGGTGGCCGCGCGAACCCACGTAGAAGGTCGGCTCGGTCGAGGCACCCACGTACACCGGCGTGATCACCGTCACATCGGGCAGGTGCGTGCCACCGTGGTACGGGTCGTTGAGCACGTACACGTCGCCCGGCTGCATGCGGCCCGCGTTCTTGCGGATCACGGTCTTGATGCTCTCGCCCATCGAGCCCAGGTGCACCGGCATGTGCGGCGCGTTGGCGATGAGGTTGCCCTCGGCGTCGAACAGCGCGCAGGAGAAGTCCAGCCGCTCCTTGATGTTCACCGAGTAGGCGGTGTTCTGCAGTTGCAGGCCCATCTGCTCGGCGATGTTCATGAACAGGTTGTTGAACACCTCCAGCAGCACCGGGTCCACCGTGGTGCCCACGGCGTGGCGCGCGGCGCGCGGCACGCGGCGCTCCAACACCAGGTGGTCCAGCGCGGTGAGCTGGGCCTCCCAGCCCGGTTCCACCACGGTGGTGGCGTTCTTCTCGGCGATGATGGCCGGGCCGGGGATCACGTCGCCGGGACGCAGGTCTTCGCGCACCACCAGCGCGGCGTCCAGCCACTGGCCTTCGGCGTACAGGCGCACCGTGTCGCGGCGCGGCACCTCGCGCGGCTCATGCAGGGCGTGGCGCGGCTCGGCCGGCGCGTCGCCGGCCACCACCGCCTCCACCGACACCGCTTCGGCGATCAGCCGCTTGCCCGGCATGAGGAAGGCGAAGCGCTGGCGGTACGCGGCCTCGAACGCCGCTTCGATGGCCGCCTGGTCGCCGAAGGGCACGATCAGCGCGGCGTCGCTGCCCTCGTAGCGCACGTGCACGCGGCGGTGCAGGCGCACCTCGCCCTCGCTCACCTGCTGCGCGCGCAACTCGTCGCCGGCGGCCAAGGCCAGGGTGTCGAGCTGCGCGGCGATGGCGTCCAGCGCGCCGGCATCCAGCACACGCTCCACCGCCTGTTCCTTGATCACGTTCTGGTCGGCCAGGCCCATGCCGTAGGCGCTGAGCACACCGGCCAGCGGGTGCACGAACACGCGCCCCATGCCCAGCGCGTCGGCCACCAGGCAGGCGTGCTGGCCGCCCGCGCCGCCGAAGCACTGCAGGGTGTAGCGCGTCACGTCGTAGCCGCGCGCCACCGAGATCTTCTTGATCGCGTTGGCCATCTGCTGCACGGCGATCTGGATGAAGCCCTCGGCCACGTCCTCGGCGGTGCGTCCGGTCTGTTGCGCCAGCTCGGCGAACTTTTCGCGCACGGCCTCGGCGCTGAGGGCTTCATTGGCTTGCGGGCCAAAGACCTTCGGAAAGTGCGCCGGCTGGATTTTGCCGAGCATCACGTTGGCGTCCGTCACGGCCAGCGGGCCGCCGCGCCGGTAGCTCGCGGGCCCGGGATTGGCGCCCGCGCTCTCGGGGCCCACGCGAAAGCGCGAGCCGTCGAAGCTGAGGATGGAGCCGCCGCCGGCCGCCACGGTGTGGATGCTCATCATGGGTGCGCGCATGCGCACGCCGGCCACCTGGGTCTCGAACTCGCGCTCGAAGGCACCCGCGTAGTGCGACACGTCGGTGGACGTGCCGCCCATGTCGAAGCCGATCACCTTGTCGTGCCCGGCCAGCGTGGCGGTGCGCGCCATGCCCACGATGCCACCCGCCGGACCGGACAGGATCGCGTCCTTGCCCTGGAATCGGTGCGCGTCGGTCAGGCCGCCGCTGCTCTGCATGAAGAACAGCGGCACGCCGGGCATCTCGCCGGCCACCTGGTCCACGTAGCGGCGCAGGATGGGCGAGAGGTAGGCGTCCACCACCGTGGTGTCGCCCCGGCTCACGAACTTCATCATCGGGCTGGTTTCGTGCGAGGTGCTGATCTGCGTGAAGCCGATCTCCTTCGCCAGGCGCGCGGCCGCGGCCTCGTGCGCGGTGTAGCGGTAGCCGTGCATGAACACGATGGCCACGCTGCGCAGGCCGGCGTCGAAGGCGGCCCAGAGGCGTTCGCGCAGGTGCGCCTCGTCCAGGGGAACCATCACCTCGCCATGCGCGGCCACGCGCTCCTGCGCCTCGATCACGTGGCTGTACAGCAATTCGGGCAGCACGATGTTCCGGTCGAACAGGCGCGGGCGGTTCTGGTACGCGATGCGCAGCGCGTCGCGAAAGCCCTGCGTGGTGACCAGCAGCGTGGGTTCGCCCTTGCGCTCGAGCAAGGCGTTGGTGGCCACGGTGGTGCCCATCTTCACGCAGGCCACCTGTTCGGGCGTCACGGCTTGGCCGGGTTTGAGGCCCAGCAGGTGGCGAATGCCCGCCACCGCCGCGTCGCGGTATTGCTCGGGGTTCTCGGAGAGCAGCTTGTGCGTGGTGAGCGAGCCGTCGGGCCGCTTGGCCACGATGTCGGTGAAGGTGCCACCACGGTCGATCCAGAACTGCCAGCGGGGGTCTTGCGTCGGGGTCATGTCGGTCGGGCGCGTGCGCCGTGAAGGAATGAAGGAATGAAAGGAAAGCCGGGTCCACGCGGGGGACGGATCCCGCGGATCGTAGCGAGTCGCGTGCCGGTGCGGTGCTCAGCCCTGCATGTGCGATGGCAGCCACAGCGCGACGCCAGGCACCACATAGGTCAACAGCACGGCCACCATCATCAGCACGAACAGCGGAAGCGCCGTGCGCGCGATCCAGGTCACCTCGCGCTGCGTGAGGCCCTGCAGCACGAAGAGGTTGAAGCCCACGGGCGGCGTGATCTGCGCCATCTCCACCACCAGCACGATGAAGATGCCGAACCAGATGAGGTCGAATCCGGCCGCCTGCACCGTGGGCAGCAGCACGGCGATGGTCAGCACCACCATGGAAATGCCATCCAGGAAGCAGCCCAGCACGATGAAGAACACCACCAGCAACAGCATGAGCGCAAAGGGCGATAGCCCGAGCCCACCGATGAACTCGGCCACCTGGCGCGGCAGGCCGATGAAGCCCATGGCCAGCGTGAGGAAGGCCGCGCCCGCGAGGATCAGGCCGATCATGCAGTAGGTGCGGCAGGCGGCCACCAGTCCCTCGCGAAAGCTCGCCCAGTTCAGCGAGCCCTCCAGGCGCGCCAGAACCAGCGAGCCCGCCACCCCCAGCGCCGCCGCTTCGGTGGCGGTGGCGATGCCGCTGTAGATGCCACCCAGCACCAGGGCGATCAGCGTGACGACGGGGATGAGGTGTCGCGAGGCGTGCAGCTTCTCGCGCAGCGTGGTTTCTGGCTCCTTGCCGGGCAGGCGGTCGCGGTTCAACAGCGACCAGACCACGATGTACCCGCTGAACAGCGCGGCCAGCATCAGCCCCGGCACCACCCCCGCCAGGAACAGCTTCGCGATGGACACGTTGGCCGCCACGCCGTAGACGATCATGATGATCGAGGGCGGTATCAGCAGGCCCAGCGTGCCGGCACCGGCCAGCGTGCCGACCGCCTGCGCGTCCGGGTAGCCGCGGCGTTTGAGCTCGGGCAGCGTGATCTTGCCGATGGTGGCGCAGGTGGCCGCCGACGAACCCGAGATGGCCGCGAAGATGGTGCAGCCCACCACGTTGGTGTGCAGCAGGCGCCCGGGCAACCAGTTGAGCCAGGGCGCCAGGCCCTTGAACATGTCGTTCGACAGTTTGCTGCGGAACAGGATCTCGCCCATCCACAGGAACAGCGGCAACGCGGTCAGCGTCCAGCTCGAGGTGGAGCCCCAGACCGTGAGCGCCATGCTGTCGCCCACCGGGCGCTGGGTGAACAACTCCATGCCCACCAGGGCCACGCCCAACAGCGACAGGCCGATCCACAGGCCCGAGCCGAGCACGGCGAACAAGAGCACGATCAGGGTCAATGCGATCACGGCTTCCATGAGGACGGCTCTTTCAAGGGCTTATTCGGTGCGCGCGGCCGAGGCCACGGCGAAGGGGTCGCTGCCGCGCCAGCGCTGCAGCACGGCCTGCACAAAGGCCAGCGTCAGGCCCAGGCAACCCACGGCCATGGCGATCTGCGGAATCCACAGCGGCGTCACGTCGGCGGCGGGCGAAACGTCGTGCGTGAGGTGCGACACCCACACCAGCCGCGCCGCGTACCAGCTCAAATAGAGCGAGAGCGCCGTGCCGGCGAGCAGGCACCACCACTCCAGCGCGGCGCGGCCCCGTGCGGGCAAGCGCTCCAGCACCAGGGTCACGCGGATGTGTTCACCACGCAGCAGAGTGGCCGGCAGCGCCAGGAACAGCGAAGCCGCAATGGCGTAACCCGCGTAGGCGTCCAGACCGGCTATGTCCCAGCGCAACAGGCGCGCCAGGATGCCCAGCGAGACGGTGATGAAGGCCGCGAGCATGCTGACGCAGGAGAGCGCCAGCAGCCAGCGGTGAACGGTACGGACGAACGCATCCATCGTGCCCTCCGGCATCGGTTCAACAGGATGAGAAAGGAAGCGCGATCGGCGGGGCGAGGCGGCCCGCAGGGGACGGGCCCCGCCGTGCGCGGCGATCGGATTACGGCTGCTTGCGGTACGCGTCGACGATGGCCTGCCCCTCGGGGCCCGCGGCCTTGATCCACTCGGCGGTCATGGTCTCGCCGATGGCCGCCAATGCCTTCTTCACGTCGTCGTTGGGCTGATTGATCGACATGCCGGCGGCCTTGAGTTGACCGATGTACTCGCTGTCGAGCTTCTCGCTCAGGGCCCAGCCGCGGGTCTCGGCCTCGGCCGCGGCCTTGGTCAACGCGTCCTGCGTGGCCTTGTCCAGGGCATTGAAGTCCTTGAGGTTCACCACCGTCACGTTGCGCGGCAGCCAGGCCGACACCGGGTAGAAGTGCTTCACCTGCTCATGCAGCTTGCTCTCCACGCCGCTGGCGCTGGAGGTGAGGAAGTTCTGCACCGCCCCCGTGGCCAGGGCCTGCGGCAACTCGGCGAGCTGGATCGTCACCGGCTGCGCCTTGAGCAGTTGCGCGATGCGCGTGGTGGCCGGGTTGTAGGCGCGCATCTTGGTGCCGGCCAGATCGGCCGCGTAGTTCACGGGCTTGATCGAGTACAACGACTGCCCCGGCCAGGGCACCGAGAACAGCACCTTCAGGCCCTGCTGCGCCAGCAGCTTCTCCTGCGCACCGCGCGACGCGTTGTACAGGCGGCGCGCATCTGCATAACCCGTCGCCAGAAAGGGCACCGAGTCCACACCGAACAGCGGGTTCTCGTTGGCCGCGCCGGAGAGGATGAACTCGCCGATCGGCGTTTGCGCCGTCTGCACCGCGCGCTTGATCTCGTTGGCCTTGTAGAGCGAGCCGCCCGCGTGCAGCGTGATCTTGAGCTTGCCGCCCGTGGCCTTGTCCACGTCGTTGGCGAACTGCTGCAGGTTCTGCACCTGGAAGGTGTTGGCGCCGTAGCCGCTGGGCAGGTCCCACTTGGTCTGCGCGTGGGCCGCGCCGGCCAGTGCCAGGGCACTCAGGCCGATTGCCGTCTTGATCATGGTCGCTCTCCTTGGTCGTTGGCGAGTTGCTGGTTGAGAAGGTCGGTGATCAACATCGCGCCCGGGGCGTGCGTGATGCAGAACGGGGGACGGGCCTGGGCGATCGCCGCCTGGGGCGTGACGCCGCAGGCCCAGAACACGGGCACCTCGTCGGGCAGCACCGCCACGGCGTCGCCGTAGTCGGGCCGCGACAGGTCGTCGATGCCGATGAGCGCGGGGTCGCCCACGTGCACGGGGGCACCGTGCACGTCGGGAAAGCGCGAGGTGATGTCCACCGCGCGCGCCGCGTCGGCGGCCTTGAACGGCCGCATGCTCACCACCATCGGGCCGGCGAAGGGGCCCGCCGGCGTGGTGGCCAGGCGCGTGCGGTACATGGCCACGTTGCGGCCCTCGTCCACATGGCGCAGGCGCAGGCCGGCGTTCATCAATGCCTGCTCGAACGAGAAGGAACACCCGATCACGAACGTCACGAGGTCTTCGCGCCACAACGCGGTGATGTCGGTGGGCTCGTCGACCAGCTCGCCCTCGCGCCACACGCGGTAGCGCGGCAGGTCGCTGCGAATGTCGATGCCCTCGCCCAGGCCGGGCAGCGACGGGTCACCCGGCGCCCCCACCGCCAGCAGCGGACAGGGCTTGGGGTTGCGCTGGCAGAACAGCAGAAAGTCATCGGCCAGTGCCCGGGGCAGGATCACCACATTGCCCTGCACGAGTTCATCGGCCAGGCCGCTGGTGTGGCGCGTCCACTCGCCCCGGCGGATGTCGCCCCTGACGCGGCGCGCCAGGGCCTGCGCATCGGCGTCGATGCGGCGTGCGCCCATGTCGACCAGGAATCCCACTTCGTCCGTCTCCGTTGCGTTGGCTTCGTGACAGGCTTGTCACATTGGGGCCGGATTGTGGGCAGTGGCCATCGCCGCCACAAACGCAAATTTTCTTGCTCAGCTCATCGATTTTTTCGATGCCTTGGCTTGGGGAGGTTTCATGCGCTGCCGCCCCATTGCGGTGCCTTCCCGCGCCGCGCTCCACGCATCGACGAAGGCCTGCGCCGAGCGCATCACCGTCTCGACCGCCTGGGCCGACGGGTCGCTGCGGTAGCTGGCGTGGATGGGCAGGGGTTGCAGCCGGGCGTCACAGGGCAGCTCGCGCAGGTCGGCCACCACGAACAGGTGCCGCACGGCCTCTCGCGGCAGCGTGGCCACGCCGAATCCGCCCTGCGCCATCTGCAGCATGGCCGAGACGGAAGAGATGGTGTGCACGCGTCGCGGCTCCACGCGCGCCGCGCGGAACAGGTCGAGCAAGGCCACGTGCGGCAGCGAGCCGCGCTGGAACGTGAGCAGTTCCAGCTCGGCGAGATCGGCCAGGGTGTAGCGCCGCCGCCGGTGCAGGCTGGCGCTGCCCACGAACACCATCTCCATCGACGGCAGCGCGCGCGAGCGCACGCCGTCGGCGGTGGCGGGCAGGGCCGTGAACACCAGGTCCTGCGTGCCCCGGCGCATCTGCTCGATCAGCACCGGCGTGGTCTCCACCGACAACTCCAGCGCCAGCGCCGGGTGCTCGGTGCGCAACTGCTCCATCCAGGGAATGAGCCACGAGTGCAGCACCGATTCGATGGCCCCGATGCGCAGCGACACCGCCAGGGCGTCGCTCGAACCCATCTCGGCCTTGGCCTCGCGTTGCAGCTCCAGCAGGCGCTGGGCGTACACCAGGAAGCGCGTGCCGGCCATGGTCAGACGGAACTGCTTGTCGCGCCGGTCCAGCAGCAACACACCCAGTTCCTCCTCCAGCGCCGCGATGCGGCTGGACATGGCCGACTGCGTGAGAAAGAGCTTCTCGGCCGCGCGCGTCACGCTTTTGAGCGAGGCCACCCAGTAGAAGGCTTCCACGAAGCGCAGGTTCATGCGCGCCTCCGGGGAAATACGGACGGGCCTGGCCCGGCTTTTGCAACTATGCTGCCCGTCTTTGTCATCCGATCAACTTTCTGGAGCGACCATGAAATTCAAGCTTGCCCTGGCCAGCGCCGCCTTCGCACTGAGCGCCGGTGCCCAGGCCCAGACCGCCTGGGACCTGCCCGCCGCCTACCCGGCCACCAACTTCCACTCGGTCAATCTTGCCAGCTTCGCCAGCGACGTCGAGAAGGCCACCGGCGGCAAGCTCAAGATCACGGTGCACCCTGGCGCCTCGTTGTTCAAGGCGCCCGAGATCAAGCGCGCGGTGCAGGGCGGCCAGGCCCAGGTGGGCGAGATCCTGCTCACGGCCTACCAGAACGAATGGCAGATGTTCGGTGCCGACGGCATTCCCTTCCTGGCCACCAGCTATGCCGAGTCGAAGAAGCTCTACGCCGCGCAGAAGCCCATCCTGCAGAAGAAGCTCGCCGAACAGGGCATGGTGTTGCTCTACGCCGTGGCCTGGCCGCCGCAGGGCCTGTACAGCAAGAAGCCCGTGGCCAGCGCGGCCGACCTGAAGGGCAGCAAGTGGCGCGCCTACAGCCCGGCAACCTCGCGCATCGCCGAACTGGTGGGCGCGCAGCCCGTCACCGTGCAGGCCGCCGAGCTCTCGC
>Ga0209970_1000079_pt1 | contig 13348 bp, 11 predicted proteins | sample InoplaCoSAM_FD_187585 | JGI IMG/M metagenome (GOLD analysis project Ga0209970, IMG submission 187585) | Arabidopsis thaliana rhizosphere microbial communities from the Joint Genome Institute, USA, that affect carbon cycling - Inoculated... | ecosystem: Host-associated > Plants > Roots >...
GTTCAATGTGTCCAGCTACACCAGCGAGCTGATCCAGAACCAGCAGCCCGCCACCATCGCCGACATCCTGGACAACGACCCCGCCGTGCGCATGAGCTCGCGCGGGCGCAACACCAGCGTCGGTGGCGGCGACAACTTCTTCCTGCGCGGCTTCGGCCTGGCCAACCGCGACATCTCGCTCAACGGCCTGTACGGCGTGCTGCCCTACGGCACGCTGTCGCTGGAAACTGTGGAGCGCATCGAGGTGCTCAAGGGCCCCAGCGCGCTGCTCACCGGCATGGCGCCCAGCGGCGGCGTCGGCGGCGCCGTCAACGTGGTGCCCAAGCGCGCCACCGACGCGCCCATCACCCGGTTCACCGCCAGCTACGCCAGCGACTCGCAGTGGGGTGGCCACATCGACCTCGGCCGCCGCTGGGGCGACCAGAACCAGTTCGGCGTGCGCATCAACGGCGTCTACCGCGACGGCGACGCCGCCACCTCGGGCCAGTCGGCCCGGCTCACGGCGGGCGCCGTCGGGCTCGACTACCGGGGAGAGCGCCTGCGCGCCTCGCTGGATCTGGGTTACCAGTCGGACGACGTCACCGGCGCGGCCGTGGGCTACCGCCTGGCCCCGGCCCTCACCACCATCCCCGCCGCGCCCAAGGCCGGCGAACGCTTCGCCCAGTCGTGGGAGCGCCGCAAGTACACCGACGACTATCAGGTGGCGCAGGTGGAATACGACCTCTCCGACAGCTTGATGCTCTACGGCGCCGCCGGCGCGCGCGACCACCGCCACACCAACTACCGCACCGAATCGCGCATCCTCAACAGCGCGGGCAACCTCACCACCTCGGCGGTGAGTTACCCGGAATACTCCAGATCCAGCTCCTACCTGCTGGGCACGCGCCTCAAGTTCGACGCGCTGACCGCCCGCCACGAGCTGAACCTCGCCGCCTCGTCGATGGACATCGACGCCGGCTACGGCTACGCGCAGTGGGCTGGCGTCGCCTCCAATCTCTACAACCCTGCCGTGGTCGCCGACCCGATGGCCACCGGCGCTCCCTTCGCGGGCTTCTTCGACATGCGCCTGGCCTCCGACACGCGGTTGAGTTCGGTCGGCCTGTCGGACAGCATCTCCTGGCACGACGGCGCGGTGCAACTGATCCTCGGCCTGCGCCACCAGAAGGTCTCGGTCGACAACTACGCCGGCACGGCACCGGCGAACCCACGCATCAGCGGCTATGAGCGCTCCACCAACTCGCCGGCGCTGGGGCTGGTGGTCAAGCCCTGGGACCACACCTCCGTCTACGCCAACTACATCGAAGGCCTGAGCGCCGGCGTGACCGCGCCGCCCGACGCCGAGAACGCGGGCGAAGCCTTCCCGCCGGTCAAGACGAAGCAGAAGGAGCTTGGCATCAAGCGCGATTTCGGGCGGGTCATCGGCTCGCTGGCCTTGTTCGAGATCGAACAGCCCAACGCGATCACCGTGCCCGGCAGCACGCCCGCGACGCAGCGCTACGTGATGGACGGCGAGCAGCGCAACCGCGGCCTGGAGTTCAGCGCCTTTGGCGAGGTGGCGCGCGGCGTGCGCGTGCTGGGCGGCGTGACCTACCTGCAGGCCAAGCAGGTGCGCACCCAGGGAGGCGCCAACGACGGCAAGGACGCGATCGTCGCGCCGCGTTGGTTCGGCAACGCCGGCCTGGAGTGGGACACCGGTTTCCTGCCAGGCCTCACCCTGAGCACGCGCGTGCTGCTGACCGGCTCGCAGTACGTGAACGCGCAGAACACCTTGCGCCTGCCCGGTTGGGCGCGTTGGGACGTGGGCGCGCGTTATGCGCTGCAGGGGTTCGGGCGGCCCGTCACGCTGCGCGCGAACGTGCTCAACGTGGCCAACCGCGGCTACTGGGAAGGCAGCGCCGGCTCGGGCGGCATCGTGCTGTCGGCGCCGCGCACCGTTAACCTGTCGGCCACCATCGACTTCTGAGGATGCGCCTGCGTGCGGCGATCACCTGGCTGCATCGCTGGATCGGCCTGGTGGCGGCGGGCTTCCTGCTCGTCGCCGGCCTCTCGGGCGCACTGCTGGCCTGGTACGAAGAACTGGACGCCTGGTTCGCTCCCGGGTTGTTGACGGTGCCGCGGGCGTCGTCGCAACAGGTGCCGCAGCAGGTGCCGCTGGATCCGGTCGTGCTGCGCGAGCGCGTGCAGGCGGCCTACCCCGACCGCTGGGTGAACCACCTGCCGCTGAGCCAGCCGCCGGGGCGGGCGGCCGTGTTCTACGTGGTGCCCCGGCCCGGCGCCGCGGCGGATGCACCCGCGATGCTGCAGGTGCAGGTGAACCCGTTCACCGGCGACGTGCTGGGCGACCGCGTGACGGGCGAAGCGCGCTGGGGAGCGAAGCACGTGATGCCTTTCGTGTACCGGCTGCATCACTCGCTGGCGCTGGGCCTGTTCGGCACCGTGACCTTCGGGTTCGTCTCGGTGCTCTGGACGATCGACTGCTTCCTGGGCTTCTGGCTGACGCTGCCCGCCCGCGCGCGTGAGGCCCGCGCATCGGCACCCGCCGTGGCGCCGCGGCCTTCCTGGTGGCGGCGCTGGTGGCCCGCGTGGTGGGTGCGCTGGAGCGCGGGCGGCCACAAGCGCGTGTTGGACCTGCATCGCGCGGGCGGGCTGTGGCTATGGGCCATGCTCTTCGTCTTCGCCTGGAGCAGCGTGGCCTTCAACCTCACGCCGGCTTATGACGCAGTGATGCGCCCCTGGCTGTCCTTTCAGCCCACCGCCAGGGCCGTGCCCGCGAGGGCCGCGCCGCAGCCCACGCCCGGCATGGACTGGGCCCGCGCCATCGACACCGGCCGTGAGCTGATGGCGCAACAGGCGCGGGCGAACGGCTTTCAGGTCGAGCGCGAGGATCTGCTGTTCTACGACGCGCGCAAGGCCTTGTTCAGTTATTACGTGCGCAGCAGCCGGGACGTGCGCGAGCGCGTCGGCCGCACCCTCGTCGCCTTCGACGCGAACACCGGCGAGCTGCGCACCGTGTGGCTGCCGACCGGCGCCGCCAGTGGTGACACCGTCACCAGCTGGATCGGCGGTTTGCACATGGCGGCACTGTGGGGCTGGCCGTTCCAGGCCTTCGTCATGCTCGCCGGCCTGGGGGTGGCCTTGCTCAGCGTCACGGGTGTTCTGATCTGGAAGAAGAAAGCCGATGCCCGCCGGGCGGGGAGGCGGCTTCGCGGCGGTTGAGGCGCCGCGAGAAGGCGTGTTACCGCGCGCGCTCGTGGCCGACGAAAGCGAACGGCAGCCCGTTGACGGAGACGTGCGCTTCGCGCGAGGTCTCCGTCCATTCCGGGCCCAGCGCCGGCATGAAGGCGTCGCCCTCGAAATCGCGCGCGATCTCGGTCACCACCACGCGCTGCGCTTGCGGCAAGGCCTGTCGGTACACCTCGGCACCGCCGATCACCCAGACCTCGGCCGCGTCGGCGCACAGCGCCAATGCCTCGTCGATGGAGCCCGCGCGGCTCGCGCCCTCGGCCTGCCATTGCGGGTCGCGCGTGAGCACCACGTTGCGCCGCCCCGGCAGCGGCCGAAAGCGCGGCGGCAGCGAATCCCAGGTCTTGCGGCCCATCACCACCGGGCAACCCATGGTCTGGCGCTTGAAGTGCGCCATGTCCTCGGGCAGGTGCCAGGGCAGGGCGTTGTCCTTGCCGATCACGCCGTTGGCGGCGCGCGCGTAGATGAGGTTGAGCCGGGGCATGGCGATCAGACGGCCACCGGCGCCTTGATCACCGCGTGGTGCTGGTAGTCCAGGATCTCGAAGTCCTCGGGCTCGTAGTCGAAGATCGAGGCCGGGCGGCGCTTGATGCGCAGCGTGGGGTAGGGAAAGGGCGTGCGCGAGAGCTGCTCCTGCACCTGCTCGCGGTGGTTGCTGTAGATGTGGCAGTCGCCGCCCGTCCAGATGAACTCACCCACCTCCAGGTCGCACTGCTGCGCGAGCATGTGCGTCAGCAGGGCGTAGCTGGCGATGTTGAAGGGCACGCCGAGGAAGATGTCGGCGCTTCGCTGGTAGAGCTGGCAGCTCAGCTTCCCGTCGGCCACATAGAACTGGAAGAACGCGTGGCAGGGCATCAGCGCCATCTGGTTCAGGTCGGCCACGTTCCAGGCGCTCACGATGATGCGGCGCGAGTCCGGGTTGGTCTTGAGTTGCTTCACCACCTCGGCGATCTGGTCGATGTGGCGCCCGTCGGGCGCGGGCCAGTTGCGCCACTGCACGCCGTACACGGGGCCCAGGTCGCCGTCCTCGCGCGCCCATTCGTCCCAGATGGTGCAGCCGCGTTCCTGCAGCCACTTGACGTTGCTGTCGCCGCGCAGAAACCACAGCAGCTCCACGATGATGGCCTTGGTGAAGACCTTCTTGGTCGTCACCAGCGGGAAGCCCTCGTTCAGGTCGAAGCGCATCTGGTGCCCGAACACGCTGACGGTGCCGGTGCCGGTGCGGTCGGTCTTGGGCACACCCGTGGTGAACACGTGGCGCATGAAGTCTTCGTACTGGGAGCGGACGGGGCGGGGGGAGGTCATGGCGGTGGCGCGGGGAGCCGAAAAGAGATGGCGCCGGCATTGTGCACCGGCCCGCGCCGCCGCCTTCAGCGCCTGGCCGATACCGGCTGCAGCAGCAGGGGCGAAGGGGAGGTCAGCGCCGCGTCGAACGGGTGCTCGGTGAGCGCGTAGAAGCGCTGGATGCGGCGCACGTAGTCGCGCGTTTCGGCGAAGGGGGGAATGCCGCCGTGCCGGTCCACCGCGCCTTCGCCCGCGTTGTAGGCCGCCACGGCCAGCGGCACCTGGCCGCGGAAGTACGACAGCAGCCAGCGCAGGTAGGACATACCGCCGCGGATGTTCTGCTCGGCGTCGAACGGCTGGGTCACCGCGAAACGCGCCGCCGTCTCGGGGATGAGCTGCATCAGCCCCTGCGCGTTCTTGTCGGACACGGCGTGCACGTTGAAGTTGGACTCGGCGCGGATGACCGCGTAGACCAGACCGGGCTCCAGCCCGTAGCGCGGCGCGAGCTTGTACACGATCTTCATGATGCGTTGCTGCTCGGCCGTGTCCACGTGGGCGCGGTAGGCGGTGGACATCGCCAGCTTTTCTTCGGCCAGGCGCTTGTCCTCGGCCTGCGCGGCGGCGACGCGCGCTTCGCGCTCTTCCACCACGCGCACGCAGTCGGGCTTGTCGGCCGGCACGCCCAGGCGCTTGAACATGGCCTCGGCCTTGTCGTCGCCCAACAGCGCGGCGCGCGCGAACCAGTGGGCGGCCAGGCCGTCGCTGCGGGGCACGCCACGGCCGTTGGCGTGGATCCAGCCGAGGTTGTAGGCGGAGGCCGCGTCGCCCGCGAGCGCGGCCTGGCAATACAGGCCCATGGCCGCCACCGTGTCGCGGGGCACGCCCTCGCCATGCTCCAGGGCAATGGCCTGCTCGCGCCAGGCCTGGCGCTGGGCCACGTCGGCCGCCTGCGCGGCAATGGCGAAGAGCAAGCCGGCGAGCGTGCCAGCACCCCAACCCAGGACGCCGCGGAACCGGCTTTGCCGGGCCGCAGGCGTCGCCCCCTGGAGGGGGTCACGCGAAGCGTGGTGGGGGTGATTCATTTGAGTACCCGGCCGGGATTGAGGCGGTTGTGCGGATCGAGGGCTTGCTTGATGCGGCGCATCAGCGCGAGCGCGACCGGGTCCTTGAAGTGCGTGAGGTGCTCCGCCTTCAGGCTGCCCACGCCGTGCTCGGCGCTGATCGAGCCATCGTAGCGAGCCACGGTGTCGAACACCAGTTGGTTGACCCGCGTTTCCTCCATCTGGAGGAATTTTTTGGCATCTCCGCCGGCCGGCGCCTGGACGTTGTAATGGAGGTTGCCGTCGCCCAGGTGGCCGAAGTTGACCAGGCGCACACCCGGAATCTCGCGCTGCAGCAAGGCGTCGGCCTCGTCGCAGAAGGCGGGGATGCGCGACACCGGGATGCTGATGTCGTGCTTGATGTTCAGGCCTTCCTGCGCTTGCGCCAGCGGGATGCTTTCGCGGATGTGCCACAGGGCATGGGCTTGCGCGATGGACTCGGCCACCACGGCGTCGCTCACCAGGCCCTGCTCGATGGCCGTCTCCAGCAGGCCCTCGAACTGCGCGCGCGCATGGTCCTCGCTTTCGCTGTCGCTGTTTTCCAGCAGAACGCAGTACGGAGAGTTCTGCCACAGCGGCACACGCAGCTGCGGCATGTGCCGGTCCACCAGCGAGAGTGCGAACTGTCCCATCACCTCGAAACCGGTGAGCCCGGCCGCCAGGCGCTGCTGCGCCAGGCCCAGCAGGTCCACCGCCGCCTGCAGCGTGGGCACCGCGGCCCAGGCCGTGAGCGTGGCCGCCGGTTGCGGATAGAGCTTGAGCGTGGCCGCCGTGATGACGCCCAGCGTGCCCTCGCTGCCCACGAAGAGGTCGCGCAGGTCGTAGCCCGTGTTGTCCTTGCGCAGGCCGGTGAGCCCGTTCCACACCTCACCCTGGGGCGTCACCACCTCCAGGCCCAGGCACAGCTCACGCGCGTTGCCGTAGCGCAGCACCTGCGTGCCGCCCGCGTTGGTGGCCAGGTTGCCGCCGATGGTGCAACTGCCCTCGGCGGCCAGGCTCAGCGGGAACAGCAGGCCCTCGGCCTCGGCCGCCTGCTGCACGGCCTGCAGCACGCAGCCGGCCTCCACGGTCATGGTCAGGTTGGCGCGGTCGATGGCGCGCACGGCGTTCAGGCGCTGCAGGCTCAGCACCACCTGCGTGCCGGAGTCGTCGGGCACCGAGCCCACCACCAGGCCGGTGTTGCCGCCCTGGGGCACCAGGCTCGCGCTGTGTGCCGCGCAGGCGCGCACCACGGCGGCCACTTCGGCGGTGCTGCCCGGGCGCACCACGGCCAGAGACCGGCCGTGGGCGCGCTGGCGCCAATCGCGCTCGTAAGCAGCCAGGTCGTGGGTGTCGCGGGTGAGCACCTGGGCGGCGCCCACGGCCTCGCGCAAGGCCAGCAGCAGGGCGGTGTTCATCGCTTGTCGGCCAGCGCGCGTGCTGCCGCCTCGTTGGCGGCGGCCACGTCGGCCGCCACAGCCTCGGGGCCGGCGGCGCGCAGGCGCAGGCGCACGTGCAGGGCGCAGGCCACGAACAGCAGCACGCACAGCAGGGTCTGCACGGCGGCCAGGGTGGTGGACATCGCACTTTCGCCGCTGGTGGCGCGCACCACGCCCTCGGTGAAGTACAGCCACACCAGCAGGCTCAGCCAGCGGTAGGTGTACATGCGGTTCTTGAGCAGGCCGGCCAGCGGCAGGGTCAGCGGCAACACCTTCAGGGCCCACCAGGACCCGCCCTCGCGCAGCGGCGCCAGCCACAGTTCCCAGGCCAGGCCCAGCACGATCAGGCCGACGAGACAGGCCACCGCGAGGCGGCGGGTGAAGGCCACGCGCGAGGCCGTGGCGAAAGCAGGGGAAGACATGGCGGCCCGACGAAAAACGAGGCTGGCATGATACCGGGATGACCTTGTCCGAGCGGCTCGACACCCTGCGCGAACTGGCGCGCGACATCTGGAGCGCCGCGTTGCGTTTTCCGTGGCGCAACACGGCCATCACCCTGCGCGAGCGCTTCGGGGAAGACCGGCTCGGCATCACCGCCAGCAGCCTCACCTTCACCACCACCATCTCGCTAGTGCCCCTGTTCACGGTGGCGCTGGCCATCTTCAGCGCCTTTCCCATGTTCGACCGGCTGCAGCGCACCCTGCAGCGCAACCTGGTCGAAAGCCTGGTGCCCGAAAGCATTGCGCGCCCGGTGCTCATGTACCTCAACCAGTTCGCGGCCAAGGCCACGCAGATGGGCGGGGCTGGCGCGCTGGCGCTGCTGGTCACGGCGCTGGCACTCATCCTCACCATCGACCGCAAGCTCAACGACATCTGGCGCGTGCGCCAGCCGCGCCCGGTGACGCAGCGAGTCCTGGTGTACTGGGCGGTGCTCACGCTGGGGCCGCTGCTGCTGACGGTCAGCACGGCGGCCACCACCTACGCCATTGGCAATGCGCGCAACGTGGCCGCGCTGCCCGCGCCACTGGGCTTTCTGCTCGACTCGGTGCAACTGATGCTGGTGACGGGTGGCCTCGCGGCGCTGTACCGCTACGTGCCCAACACCCGCGTGCGCTGGAGCCACGCGCTGGTGGGCGGCTTCTTCGCCGCCGTGGCGCTGGAATTGGCCAAGGAACTGCTGGCCTGGTACCTGAAGCAGGTGCCCACCTTCTCGGTGCTGTACGGCACCTTCGCCACGGCGCCCATCCTGCTGGTGTGGATCTACCTGGCCTGGGTGATCGTTCTGCTGGGCGCGGTGGTCGCGGCCTACCTGCCCAGCCTGCTCAAGGGCGTGGCGCGGCGCGGCGACTCGCCGGGCTGGAGCTTCCAGCTCGCGCTGGAGGTGCTGGCGCAGCTCAGCGCCGCGCGCGCCGATGCGCCGCGCGGACAAAGCCTGGAGGCCTTGGCCGCCTCGCTGCGCGTGGAGGCGCTGCAACTGGAAGAGCCGGTGGCGGCGCTGGTCGCACTCGACTGGCTGGGGCGGCTGGACGAGGAGGGCGAGCGCTACGTGCTGCTCATCGACCCTGAGCGCACGGCGCTGGGGCCTTTGATGGAGCGCCTGCTGCTGGCGCGCCAGGGCCCCACGGCGCGGCTGTGGGACCAGAGCCGCTGGGCGGGCATGACGGTGGCGGAGGCCTTGCCGGAGCCGATGATGCTGCGCTGAGCGCGCGCTCAGCCCACCACGAACGGCGCCGCCAGAAATCCCCGAAAGCGCGCCCGACCGCCTCGCGTGGGCGCGGCCGTGAGCCGATAGCCCGGAAAGCGCCGCAGGAAGCGCCCGATGGCGATGCGCCCCTCCAGCCGCGCCAGGCTCAGCCCCGCGCACTGGTGGATGCCGAAACCGAAGGCCAGGTGTTTGTTGGGCTCGCGCGCGATGTCCAAGGTCTCGGGATGGGTGAACTGCGCCGGGTCGCGGTTGGCCGCGCCGATGCACAGCGTCACCAGCGTGCCCGCCGGCAGGTCCACACCGCCGATGCTCACGTCCTTCACGGCGCGGCGATTGCCGAGCTGGTTGGACGATTCGTAGCGCAGGAACTCCTCCACCGCGCGGTCGAGCACGGCCTCCTCGTCGCCGCCGTCCATGCGTTGCAGCAGTTGCTGGCGCACCTCGGGGTGTTCCTGCAGCGCCACGAGCGCGTTGCCGATGAGGTTGGTGGTCGTCTCGTGCCCCGCGTTGAGCAGGAAGATGCAGTTCTGCAGCAGTTCCACCTCGCTGAGCTGCTCGCCATCGGCCTCGCCCTGGATCAGGCGCGTGAGCACGTCGCGCTCGGGGTCGCCCGGCGCCTGGCGGCGCGCCGCCACCAGGGTGCGCAGGTAGTCGCACATCTCGGTCACGGCGCGGTGGCCGCGCTCGGCCTGCGCGGGGGTGATGGTGGGCTCCAGCGCGCCCAGGATGGCCAGCGACCAGTCGCGCAGCGGCCCACGCTCGGCGTGCGGCACACCCAGCAGGTTGCCGATGATCTCCACGGGAATGGCGGCGGCGAAGTCCTCGATCAGGTCGCCGCCCTCGTGCGCGGCGATGTGGTCGAGCAGGCGGTCCACCAGCTCCACCAGGCCGGCTTCCATGTCGGCGATGGCGCGCCGTGTCAGCGCGCCCATGATCAGGCGGCGCACGCGCGTGTGCAGCGGCGGGTCGTTGAACACCAGGCTGGTGGTGTGGTGCTCGAACAGCGGCGTGCCCGCGCCGTACTTGGGCGCGAACTCCACGTGCTTGTCGGAGCTGAACGCGGCCGCGTCGCGGTACACGGCGGCCAGGTCGGCCCAGCGCGTGAGGAAGACCGAGCCGTCGGGCATGCGGCGCACCGGATCCTGCTCGCGCAGCGCGCGGTACACGGGGTAGGGGTTGGTGAAGAAGTCGGGCGGCAGGGCGCGCAGGTCGAAGGCCTGCGCGATGGCCTGGGCGCGGTCGGCCGCCATGGGCGGGGTGATGTCGTCGGTTGTGATCGTCATGCTTGCAGGAAGTCGCGGATCGCGAACAGCGTCGCGTCGGGGGTTTCGGTCATCTGGTGGTGGCCCACGGGCAGCGTCTCCACCTTGAAGGTCTTGCCCGCTCCCATCGCGGTGTCGATCAGCGTCTTCGCGGCCTTGGCCTGCGTCATCTGATCCTGCGCGCCCAGCACGAACAGCACGGGGCAGGTGAGGGCTTTCATCGCGGCCTCGCCGTTGGCGTAGGTGTCGCAGGCCACGAAGCCGCGGTGGAACACGTTGACCTTGGCGTTGCTGCGCAGCACGCGCCGGCCCAGCGCCAGACTGGCGCCGTACACCCACGTGCCCGGCCCCAGCGCCGACGGTGGCGCGGCCAGCGTGCTGCGGCTGAACACGTTGATCATCTTCAGCGCCTTCTCGGGCTCGTTCAGCGAGGCCTCGATCAGCGCGGGCGAGACCTTCATCGGGTAAGCCGTGCCCACCAGCACCGCGTGCGTGATGCGATCTTTGAGCCGGCCCGCCACCTCCAGCGCGATCAGCGAACCCCAGCTGTGGCCCACCAGCGCGGCGCGTTGCACGCCGGCGGCGTCCAGCAGCGCGGCGACGAAGTCGGCCGCCCGCTCCACCGATTCCGGCGCCTCGCCCAGGCTGCGCGCGTGGCCCGGCAGGTCCACGGCGAGCACGTTGAAGCCGTGGTTGGCCAGGTAGCGGCTTTGCAGGGCCCAGACGCTGTGGTCATTGACGACGCCGTGGATGAACACCACGGTGGGTTTGGCGGGGTCGAAGGCTTTGCCGCCGGTGTAGCAGTAGGTGCGGGCGCCGTTGACGGTAAGTTCCATTGTTTTGCTCCATGTACCCCCGTTCGCCTTGAGCTTGTCGAAGGGCTTGCCAAGGTGTTGGCGAGGGCCCTTCGACAAGCTCAGGGCAGGCTTCGACGGGCTCAGCCCGAACGGAGGAAGGTCAGGTGGCCTTCTCGGCGGCCTTCAGCGCGCGCTTGAGGTCGTCGATCAGGTCGTCCGCGTCTTCCAGCCCGATGGACAGGCGGATGGTGCCCGGCCCGATGCCTGCGCCCGCCAACGCCTCATCGCTCATGCGGAAGTGCGTCGTGCTGGCGGGGTGGATCACCAGCGAGCGGCAATCGCCCACATTGGCCAGGTGGCTGAAGAGCTTGAGCGCCTCGATGAAGGCGCGTCCTTGCGCGCGGGAGCCTTTGATGTCGAAGCTGAACACCGAGCCCGCGCCGCGCGCGCCAAAGCGCAGCAGCTTTTCGGCCAGTGCGTGGCTGGGGTGCGACTCGATCAACGGGTGGCCCACGCGGCCCACCAGCGCGTGGCTGGCGAGGAAGCTCACCACCTTCCCGGTATTGGCCATGTGCCGGTCCATGCGCAGCGACAGGGTTTCGATGCCCTGCAGGATCAGCCAGGCGCTGTGCGGGCTCATGCAGGCGCCGAAGTCCCGCAGGCCTTCGCGGCGCGCGCGCAGCAGGAAGGCCCCCACCGTGGACTCCTCGGTGAACACCATGTTGTGGAAGCCCTCGTAGGGCGCGCTGAACTCGGGGAAGTGGCCCGCGGCGTCCCAGTCGAAACTGCCGCCGTCGATCAGCACCCCGCCAATGACCGTGCCGTGTCCGCTGAGGAACTTGGTGGCCGAGTGGTACACCAGGTCGGCGCCCAGCTCCAGTGGTTTGACGAGGTAAGGCGTCGTCAGGGTTGAATCCACCAGCAACGGCACACGCGCCTCGTGCGCGATCTGCGCCACCGTGGGCATGTCCAGCACGTCCAGGCCCGGGTTGCCCACGGTCTCGCCGAACAGCAGGCGGGTATTGGGGCGAATGGCCGCGCGCCAGCCGTCGATGTCGCCCGGCTTGACGAAGGTGGTCTCGATGCCGAAGCGGCGCATCGTGTAGTGCAGCAGGTTCTGGCTGCCCCCGTACAGCGCGGTGCTGGCCACGATGTGCGAGCCCGCGCCCATCAGCGTGGCCACCGCCAGGTGCAGCGCGGCCTGGCCGCTGGCCGTGGCGATGGCGCCGATGCCGCCTTCCAGCGCGGCCATGCGCTGCTCGAACACGGCGTTGGTGGGGTTGCTGATGCGGCTGTACACGTGGCCCGCGCGCTCCAGATTGAACAGCGCAGCGGCGTGCTCGCTCGATTCGAAGACGAACGAGGTGGTGAGGTGGATGGGCACGGCGCGCGCGCCGGTGGCGGGGTCGGGCGCGGCGCCCGCGTGCAGCGCGAGCGTGTCGAAGCCGGGGTCGGCGTGGCCTGCCATGGGGGCTGTCTCCTCTGTGATTTCCGGGGCATTGTGGGCTATATTGGGTGCCCCGCAGAGAGCGGACGTGACACATTCCCGAGGAGACCACCATGAAAGTCAGCGACATCCTGCGCGTCAAGGGCGGCACGCTGTACACCATTTCGCCCGACGAGCGACTCGAGGTGGCCGTGCAGACCATGGCGCAGTACGACATCGGTTCGCTGGCCGTGATGGAGCATGGCGAACTGGTGGGCATGCTGACCTTTCGCGAGCTCATCGAAACCCTGGCCAGCAACGGCGGGCAGCTCGGCGGGCGCATCGTTCGCACGGTGATGGACGACCACCCCATGACCTGCACGCCCGAGACCGAGCTGGAGCAGGTTCGGCCCATGATGCTGGAGCGGCACACGCGCTACATGCCGGTGATGGACGCCCGCATGCTCATGGGCGTCATCAGCTTCTACGACGTGGCCAAGGCCGTGGTGGACAGCCAGAACTTCGAGAACAAGATGCTCAAGGCCTACATCCGCGACTGGCCCGAAGAAGAGACGCCCGCGGACCCGCCGCCGCAGCTCAGGGCCGCTCGCTGAGGCTTCAGCCCATCGCGGAGTGGATGTGCTCGCGAACGCGCGGGTAGATCTGTGAATTCCAGCGCCGCCCGCTGAACACCCCGTAGTGCCCCACGCCGGTCTGGATGTGGTGCGTCTTTCGGTAGGGCCGGATGCCGGTGCACAGGTCCTGCGCCGCCACCGTCTGGCCGATGGAGCAGATGTCGTCGCGCTCCCCCTCCACCGTCATCAGCGCCGTGCGGCGAATCGCCCCGGGGTTCACGCGCCGCCCACGCCACATCAACTCGCCGCGCGCCAGGTCGAAGGTCTGGAACACCTTCTCCACCGTCTCCAGGTAGAACTCCGCCGGCAGGTCGTTCACCGCCAAGTACTCCTCGTAGAAGTCCTGAATGGTGCGGGCTTCCTCCACCCGGCCCTCCACCAGGTGCTCCGCCATGGTGCGAAAGGACTGCTGGTGCCGCTCGGGGTTCATGCTCATGAAGGCCGTGAGCTGCACGAAGCCCGGGTACACCCGGCGCAT
>Ga0209970_1000086_pt1 | contig 12889 bp, 11 predicted proteins | sample InoplaCoSAM_FD_187585 | JGI IMG/M metagenome (GOLD analysis project Ga0209970, IMG submission 187585) | Arabidopsis thaliana rhizosphere microbial communities from the Joint Genome Institute, USA, that affect carbon cycling - Inoculated... | ecosystem: Host-associated > Plants > Roots >...
GAAGGTGCTGAGTTCCGCCGCGAGTTCCTGCAGGCGCAGGCCGCTCACGTAGCCGGCCAGGTGGTAGGCGTGGGTGCCGATGTCGCCCAGCGCGCCGGCCGGGCCGGCCTGCGCCGGGTCGTTGCGCCACGCGGCCTGTTTGTTGCCCTGCTGTTCGATGGGCTCGCCCAGCCAGTCCTGCACGTACTCCACCTGCACGATGCGGATGTCGCCGATGGCGCCGTCGGCCACGAGTTCTCGCGCCTGGCGCACCATGGGGTAGCCGCTGTAGGTGTGCGTCAGCAGGAACAGCACACCGCGCTCGCGCACGCGCTGGGCCAGGGCCTCGGCCTCGGCGAGCGAGGTGGCGAGCGGCTTGTCGCAGATGACATGAATGCCCTGCTCCACGAAGGCGCGCGCCACCGGCACGTGCAGGTGGTTGGGCGTGACGATGGCGACCACGTCGATGCCGTCGGCGCGCTGCGCTTCGGTGCGCGCCATCTCGGCGTAGTCGGTGTAACTGCGATCGGGCGCGATGTGCAGCGCGGCGGCACTGGCGTGCGCGCGCTCGGGCGTGGACGAGAGCGCGCCGGCCACGAGTTCGAACTGGTCGTCCAGCCGCGCGGCGATGCGGTGCGCGCTTCCGATGAAGCTGCCCTCGCCGCCGCCGACCATGCCGAGGCGGATGCGGCGCGAGTGCCGGTCGTCAAGGCGGTCGTCGCTCATCGGTTCAGGCCCAGCAAGATGGACAGGGTCTTCGCATCGCCCGCGCTCGCGGCGAAGTCGTCGAAGGCGCGGTCGGCCACGCGGATGATGTGCTCGCGGATGAAGGCCGCGCCCTCACGCGCGCCGTCCTCGGGGTGCTTGAGGCAGCACTCCCATTCCAGCACGGCCCAGCCCGCGTAGTCGTACTGCGCCATCTTCGAGAAGATGGCCTTGAAGTCCACCTGCCCGTCGCCCAGCGAGCGGAAGCGGCCCGCGCGGTCGACCCAGTTGGAGAAGCCGCCGTACACGCCCTGCTTGCCGTTGGGGCGGAACTCGGCGTCCTTCACGTGGAAGGCGCGGATGCGCGGGTGGTAGTGGTCGATGAAGGCCAGGTAGTCGAGTTGCTGCAGCACGAAGTGGCTCGGGTCGTACAGGATGTTGGCGCGCGGGTGCTGGCCGACGGCGTCGAGGAAGCGCTCGAAGGTGACGCCGTCGTGCAGGTCCTCGCCGGGGTGCAGCTCGTAGCAGACGTCCACGCCCGCGTCGTCGAAGGCGTCGAGCACGGGGCGCCAGCGCTTGGCGAGTTCTTCGAAAGCCGCATCCACCAGACCGGGCGGGCGCTGCGGCCATGGGTAGAGATAGGGCCAGGCCAGCGCGCCCGAGAAGGACGCGTGGGCCTTGAGGCCGAGCCGCTTCGAGGCCTTGGCCGCGAGCAGCAGTTGGTCGTGCGCCCACTGCGTGCGCGCGGCGGGGTTGCCGCGCACCTCGGGCGCCGCGAAGGCGTCGAACTGCAGGTCGTAGGCCGGGTGCACGCAGAGCAACTGGCCCTGCAGGTGGGTGGAGAGTTCGGTGACCTGCAGGCCGTGCGCGGCGAGCTGGCCCTTCAATTCGTCGCAGTACGCGTCGCTCTCGGCGGCGCGCTTGAGGTCGAAGATGGCCGCGTCGCTGGTGGGCATCTGCACCCCCTGGTAGCCCAGCGAAGCGGCCCAGCCGGCCAGGCCCTCCAGCGTGTTGAAGGGCGCGGCCGCGCCGATGAACTGGGCCAGGAAGATCCCGGGGCCTTGAATCGTTTTCATCCGGGTCCTCCTGGCGCGCGTTCAGAACGGCGAGTCGGGGAAGTAGAAGTCCTTGGCGTTCTGCTTGGTGATGAGCACCGAGGGCACGATGGTCGAGGCCGGCAGCTTCTCGCCCTTCTTGCGCGCCAGCGCGGTCATCTTGATGGCCTCGTAGAGGAACTTGGGCGAGTAGGACACGTTGGCCTGGATCAGCGGGTTGCTGCCGTCCATGAGGGTCTTGACCATGGACTTGGCGCCGGCGCCGCCGAAGACGATCTTGATGTCCTTGCGCTTGGCCTGTTCGATGGCGCGCAGCACGCCGAAGGCCATGTCGTCGTCGGCCGCCCACACGGCGTCGATCTCCTTGAAGCGCGTGAGGAAGTCCTGCATCACCTTGAAGGCGTCGTCGCGGTTCCAGTTGCCGTGCTTGGCGTCGAGGATCTTGATGCCGGGGTGGTTCTTCATCACCGCGGTGAAGGCGTCCATGCGCTCGTTGTCGATGGTGGTGGGGATGCCGCGCAGCGCGACGATGTTGCCCTTGCCATTGAGGAACTTGGCCAGGTACTCGGCCGGCACCTTGCCGAAGGCGGTGTTGTCGCCCGAGACGTAGGCGTCCTGCGCGCTGGTGTCGGTGAGGCCGCGGTCAACCACCGTCACGTACACGTTCTTGGCCTTCACCTGCTGCACGGGGCGCGTGAGCGCGGCCGATTCGAAGGGCAGGATCACCAGCGAGTCGATCTTGGTCGCCGTCACCAGGTCCTGCAGCTGGTTGGCTTGCTCGGGCGCGCCGCTGGCGGTCTTGATGGTGACCTTGATGGCCGGGTCCTTCTCGAGCTCCTTCTTCGCCTCGTTGGCCCAGTACACCAGGCCGGCAGCGAAGCTGTGGGTGGCGGCCGGGATGGCCACGCCCAGGTTCACCTTGTTCTGGGCCTGCGCCAGCAGCGGGCTGGCCAGGCCGATGGCGGCCACGGCGGCCAGCGCGTGCAGACGGATGCGGTTCTTCATGCTTGTCTCCTTGAGGGTGGTGGTACTTGCTGACAGTGGAAAAGCGAAGGCTTGGCGTGCCTTCACGGACGCCGCCGCTGCATGAATGCGACGGCGATGATCACGAAGCCCTGCACCGCCGCGTTGAGGTACACGCTGATGATGCTGGTGAGGTTGAGGATGTTGCTGATGACCGAGAGCAGGATGGCGCCGATGACGGTGCCGCCGATGCTGCCGGCGCCGCCGCGCAAGGCCGTGCCACCCACGATGACGGCGGCGATGGCCTCCAGCTCCCACAGCAGGCCGGTGGTGGGCGAGGCCGAGCCCAGGCGCGGCACATAGAGCAGCGTGGCGATGCCCACGCACACGCCGAGCAGGGTGTAGGTGAGCACCTTGGTGCGGTCCACGTCCACCGCCGCGTAGCGCGCCACCTGCTCGTTGGAGCCGATGGCCTGCACGTAGCGGCCATAGGCGGTGCGGTTGAGCAGCAGCGCGCCGCCGATGGCCACGAGCGCGAAGACCCACACGGGGATGGGAACACCCAGCAGGCTGCCGTAGTAGACCGGGCCGTAGGCGTCGGCCAGATCGTTGTCGAGCGCGAGCGCGCCGCCGTCGGCGAAGTAGGTGAGGTAGGCGCGAAAAATGCCGAGCGTGCCCAGCGTGACGATGAAGGGCTCGATGCGCCCGCGCGTGATGAGCAGGCCGTGCGCCAGGCCAAACAGCGCGCCCAGCAGCACCGCAGTGGCCATGCCCACCACCACCAGTGCCACCGGCGGCCAGCCCAGCGGCACCAGCTTGTTCATCAACAGGATGGTGACGCCCGCGATGAGCGCGGCCATGGAGCCCACCGACAGGTCGATGCCGCCGGAGATGATGACGAAGCACATGCCCACGGCGATGATGCCGATGAAGGCCGTGCGCGTGAGCACGTTCAGGGCGTTGGGCAGGGTGGCGAACTCGCTGTTGAGCCAGGTGCCCACGACACACAGCAACACCAGGCCCAACAGCGGACCGAAGGACGGCAGGCGCCAGCGCGGCGACGCGGGCGCCGCCGTTGCTGACGCGGCAGTGGATTCAGTGCGTTCCGGTGGCATGGGCGATCAACTCCTGTTCGTTGAGGTGCTCGGCCGACAAGGTGGCCTGCAGCCGGCCCGCGCGCATCACCGCCACGCGGTGGCACAGGCCGATGAGTTCCATGAGTTCGGACGAGATCACCACCACCGCGCGGCCCTCGTCGGCCAGGCGGCGGATGAGCGCGTAGATCTCGCGCTTGGCGCCGATGTCCACGCCGCGCGTGGGCTCGTCCAGCACCACCACGCGCGGGCCGGGGTGCAGCACCTTGGCCAGCGCCAGCTTCTGCTGGTTGCCGCCCGAGAGCGAGCCGGCGGGCACAGTGAGCGAGCCGGTACGGATGCCGAAGTCGCGCACGGCCTGCTCCAGCGCAGCGACCTCGCTCGCGGGTTTGAGCCAGGGGTTCGCGTGGCGCTGCAGCGCCATGAGGGTGAGGTTCTCGCGCAGGCCGAAGCGCACGTGCAGGCCACGGCCCTTGCGGTCTTCGCTGAGGTAGGTGAGGCCGGCATCGGCCGCCTCGCGCGGCGAGCGCGGTTTCAGCGCCCGGCCCGCGATCTCCACCGAGCGCGCCGAGCGCCCGCGCAGGCCCAGCAGGCCCTCGAACAGTTCCGTGCGCCCCGCGCCCACCAGGCCCGCGAAGCCGAAGACCTCGCCCGCGCGCACCTCGAAGCTCACGTCCTCGGCCCACCCCGGCACGCACAGGCCCTGCACCGAGAGCAGCACCGCCGCGTCTGCCGGCACGGCGTGGCGCGGCGGGTAGAGGTCGGCCAGTTCGCGGCCCACCATCAGGTTAGCCATCTGCGCGCGCGTGAGCGCGGCGGTGGGTTCGCGCGCCACGACGCGGCCATCGCGCATCACCACCACCTCGTCGGTCACGCGCTCCACCTCGTCGAGCTTGTGCGAGATGAAGACGACGGTGACGCCCTCGGCCTTGAGGCGCGCCATGAGCTCGAAGAGGCGACCGGTCTCGCTCGGCGTGAGCGTGGCGGTGGGCTCGTCCATGATGAGCACGCGCGCATTGCGCGACAGGGCCTTGGCGATCTCCACCAGTTGGCGCTCGGCCACGATGAGGTCGCGTACGCGCGTGTCGGGGTTCACCTTGTGCAGGCCCACCTCGTCGAGCACGGTGCGGGCGGTGGCGCGCATGGCGGTGTCGTCCAGCCACCAGCCGCGCCGCTTCTCGTGGCCCAGGAAGATGTTCTGCGCGACGGTGAGGTCCTCGGCCAGGTTGAACTCCTGGTGGATGAGCACGATGCCCTCGGCCTCGGCGGCGCGCGGGCCATCGAAGCGCACCAGGCGGGCGTTGACGAGCACGTCGCCCTCGCTCGGCGCCTCGTAGCCGGCCAGGATCTTCATCAGCGTGGACTTGCCCGCGCCGTTCTCTCCCAGCAGGCCGACGATGCGGCCGGGCTCGAAGGCGAGGTCGACACCGTGCAGCACCTGCACCGGGCCGAAGCGCTTGACGATGCCACGCGCCTCGACGCGCACGCCGGCGTTCGAGGCGGGCGAGGACATGGGTGCGGGGGCGTTCATCACGCCGTCTCCATCCGCCGCAGGCTTTCCTGCATGGCCAGCACGCCCGCGCCGATGAGCCCGGCGCGCTCGCCCAGCGGCGTGTACTGGATCTCCAGGTGCCGCGTGGAGAGCGCGAGCGAGCGGTGGTACACGCTTTGGCGCACGGCGGCCAGGAACAGCGGCCCCACGCGCGTGATGCCGCCACCGATGAACACGTGCGAGGGATTGAAGAAGTTCACCACCGACGCGAGCATCTGCCCCACCAGCGCCCCCGAGCGCTGCATGACCTGGTTGGCCGCCATGTCGCCCGCGCGGCTGGCCTCGGCCACGTCCTGCAGGCGCAGCGGGCCGCGCTCGGCGATGAGGCGCGCCAGCAGCGGGCTTTGCCCGGCCTCGGCCGCTTCGGTGGCCATGCGCGCGATGGCGGGACCGGCGGCCATGGCCTCCACGCAGCCCAGGTTGCCGCAGTGGCAACGAGGGCCGTCGGGCACCACGCAGATGTGGCCCACGTCGCCCGCCGAGCCGTTGGCGCCGCGATAGACCTGCCCGTGGCAGACCACGCCGCAGCCGATGCCGGTGCCCACCTTCACCACCAGGAAGTTCTGCAGGCTGCGCTGCATGCGCCAGAGCTCGCCCAGCGCCATCACGTTCACGTCGTTGTCCACGAAGACGGGCGCGGCGAAGTCGGTGGCGATGTCGTCGCGGATGGAATAGGCGTCCCACTGCGGCATGAGCGGCGGGTTCACGAGTTGGCCGGTGTCGAAATCCACCGGGCCGGGCAGGCCGATGCCGATGGCGATGACCTGGCGCGGCAACACGCCGCACTGCGCCAGCAGCTCGCGCATGAGCGCGCGGATGCGCGCGAGCACTGGCACGGGGCCGTCGCGCACGTCGGCGGGTTCGCTGTGGTGGGCGAGCACGGTGAGGTCGGGGCTGAGGATGCCGACCTCCAGGCCCGTGGCGCCGACGGCCACGCCGATGAGCACGCCCAGGCTGCGGCTCAGGCGCAGGGTTTCGGCGCGGCGCCCACCGGTGCTGGCGAGTTCGCCGGTGGGCTCCAGCAGGCCCTGTTCCAGCAGCTCGGCCACGGCGGCGTTGGCGCGGCTCTTGGAAAACGAGGATGCCGCGGCGAGCGCGTCGCGCGAGATCCCGCTCGCCCAGAACACGTGGTCGAGCAGCGTCTTTTCGCCGTTCTTGAGGCCTTTCCAGCTCACGTCTTGTCTCCTCTGCCGACGCCCGAGGAAGCCCGGGCGCGACATTGCGGTGGATGCTAGTGGGTCGAATTCGGCCCGGAAAGTCCGAACTTTGACCAAAACAAGGCCAAAGCGGGGTCAAGCCCGTGCGGGTATCGGGTCGATCGGATACTCGCGGTCTGCCCATGGACTCCAGCCACACCCCCTCCTTGCCCCCGGACGTGTCGGTCGTGGTGCTCTGCGCCGAGTGGTGCACGCAGTGCCGCGCCTTCCGCGAGGTGGCCGACAGCCTGCCCGCCGAGTCGCTGCGCTGGGTGGACATCGAGGACGAGGGGCTGGACGCGGACGAGTTGGAGATCACCGCGTTTCCGAGCGTGGCGATCCTGCGGCCGGCGGGGGTGCTGCGTTACCTGGGGCCGGTGCGGGCGGACCTTGAGGGGTTTCTGGCGGCGGTGGGGCAACTGAACCGGCTGCCGGAGCGGGCTGTGCCTGACGGGCTTCAGGTTGTGTTGTCTGCGTCTCGTTGAGTCAGCAGGCGGAGACCTCGCAAGGATCGGGCGCCAGGGCGCTCTGTTCCGCGAATGTCCCCCGGGCGACTGCGCCGCCCTCCTCCTTTATTTCGCTACACAGAGCGCCCTGTCACCCGATCCGCCAACCCAGTGGCGCACCAACAGGTGTTGGCGGGCCTGGGCCTATGCGGCCCGAGGACACTGGGTGGCCGACGCAGCGAAATAAAGGAGGAGCCAAGGGCGCAGCCCTTGGCGGGGGACATTCGCGGAGTCGGCCACCCAGTGGCCTCGGGCCACCACCAACCCAGCAGCCCAACAAAACCTCACCCCACCAGCCGCCCCAGCGTCTTCAATGCCGCGTCCAGTTGTTCCATCCGTGGATGCCCCACGTTCAAGCGCACGTGGTGGTGAAAGCGCCGGTCCGCCGAGAACAGCGGCCCTGGCGCCAGGCTGATGTGGCGCGCCAGCGCGGCCTGCTGCAAGGCCATGGCGTCCACCGACTCGGGCAGTTCCACCCACAGGAAGTACCCGCCCTCGGGCCGCGTGACGCGTGTGCCCTCGGGAAAGTGCTTCTCGATACCGCGCAGCGCGCGCTGCTGGCGCGCCGCCAATGCCGTGCGCAGTTGCCGCAGGTGCTTGTCGAACGCGCCGTGCTGCAGAAAATGCAGCACCGCCTGCTGCGCCGGAACCGACACACCCAGCGTACTCATGAACTTGAGCCGGTTCACCTGCGGCGCGAAACGCCCCGCCGACACCCAGCCCACCCGATACCCCGGCGCCAGCGATTTGGAGAACGAGCTGCAGTGCATCACGCCACCGCGCCGGTCCCATGCCTTGGCCGGCAGCGGGCGCTGCGCGCCGAAGTACAGCTCGGCGTACACGTCGTCCTCGATCAGCGGCACCTCGTGGCGCGCCAGCAGCTCCACCATGGCCCGCTTGGCGTTCTCGGGCATGAGCGCGCCCAGCGGGTTCTGAAAGTTGGGCATGAACCAGCAGGCCTTCACCGGGTGGCGCCGCAGCACCTCGGCCAGCGAGTCGACCTGCACGCCGGTGCGCGGGTGCGTGGCCACCTCCACCGCCTTGAGCCGAAGGCGTTCCAGCGTCTGCAGGCAGCCGTAGAACGCGGGCGATTCGATGGCCACCACGTCGCCGGGCTGCGTCACCGCCTGCAGGCCGAGCGTGAGCGCCTCCATGGCGCCACTGGTGATGACGACCTCGTCCACGCCGATGTTCACGCCCTGCGCCACACCGCGCAGGGCGATCTGGCGGCGCAGCTCGGCGTTGCCGGGGGTGAGGTCTTCGAGCAGTTGGCGCGGGTCGAGCCGGCGCATGGCCGCGCCCATGCCGCGCGCCAGCCGGTCCAGCGGGAACAGCTCGGGCGAGGGAAAGGCCGAGCCCAGCGGCGCGACCTGGCGGTCGCGCACCGAGCCGAGCACGGCCTGCACCACGTCGTGGATCGCGACCTCGTGCGAACCCCGGACGGGGGTGGCACCACGCGGTTCCTCGCGCGGCGCGGGAACGGCTTTGACGAAGTAGCCGGCGCGCGGGCGCGCCTCGACCAGGCCGCGCGCTTCGAGGCGGTAGTAGGCCTCGAACACGGTGGCCGGGCTCAGGCCGCGGCTGGCCACGGTGTCGCGCACCGAGGGCAGGCGGTCGCCGATGGCCAGGGTGCCGCTGGCGATGAGTGCCTCGATGTCGTTGGCGAGCGCTTCGTACTTGATGGTCACGGGTCGAGGGGAAAACGGCCGCTGATTCGGCTGATCCGGTCGATTTGAACGCAATCTGCCCCTACCGTCGGCGCCCGCTCTGGCGCACAGTGCCGGGTGTGAGATTCCCAAGACTTCCCCACCTGCTGCTGGCCGCCGCGCTCGCGCTGCCCGCAGTGGCGGCCCAGGCGGCCGACCCCCTGCCCGCGGACCCGATGGCCCGGCGCATGCTGGCCTGCGTGGCCTGCCACGGCCAGGACGGCCGCGCCACCAACCAGGGTTACTTCCCGCGCATCGCGGGCAAGCCCGCGGGCTACCTCTACAACCAGCTCCTGCACTTCCGGGACGGCCGGCGCATCAACGCCACGATGACCCACCTGGTCGAGCACATGTCCGACGCCTACCTGCGCGACATCGCCGGCTACTTCGCGGGGCTGGACCTGCCCTACCCCGCGCCGCAGACCACGGGCGCGCCGCCGGAGGTGCTGGCGCGCGGCGAACAACTGGTGCGCGTGGGCGATGCGGCGCTGGGCGTGCCGGCCTGCGCCGCGTGCCACGGGGCGGCCATGACGGGCATCCAGCCCGCCATGCCCGGCCTGCTGGGCCTGCCGCGCGACTACCTGCTGGGCCAGTTCGGCGCCTGGCGCAACGGCCTGCGCAAGGCCAGCGCGCCCGACTGCATGGGCGAGATCGCCCGCCGCCTGAGCCCGCAAGACGTGAGCGCGATGGCGGTGTGGCTGTCGTCGCAGCCGGTCACGGGTGGGCCCGCGCCCGCCAGCGCCGCGCCCGATCCCTGGCCGATGCGCTGCGGCAGTGCGGAGGTGCTGAAATGACTCGGCGCACCCCCCTCATCGCCGCCGCACTGCTGCTGGGCCTGGTGGCCGCAGCGGCCGTGTGGGTGCGGCACGCCACCCAGCTGGTGCCCGTGGAGCCCGGCCCGAACGTGAAGCACACCGCCGAACTCGTGGAACGCGGGGCGTACCTGGCGCGAGCAGGCAACTGTGCGGCCTGCCACACGGAACGCGGCGGCGCGGCCTACGCAGGCGGCAAGGGCATCGACACGCCCTTCGGCACGGTGTACGCGTCCAACCTCACGCCCGACGCCGAGACCGGCATCGGCCGCTGGAACGCGGACGACTTCTGGCGCGCGCTGCACCACGGCCAGTCGCGCGACGGGCGCCTGCTCTACCCCGCCTTCCCCTACCCCGACTACGCCCGCGTGACGCGCGATGACAGCGACGCGCTGCACGCCTTCCTGATGAGCCTGCCGCCCGTGCGCGAGCCCAACCGCACGCACACCCTGCGCTTTCCCTACGACACACAGGCCGCGCTGGTGGCCTGGCGCACCCTGTTCTTCTCGCCCGAGCCGTACCGCCCGGACACCACGCAGCCGGCCGAATGGAACCGTGGCGCCTACCTGACGCTGGGCCTGGGCCACTGCATGGCCTGCCACGCGCCACGCAACGCCTTGGGCGCCACCGCGAACGAGCCCGACTTCAGCGGCGGCCAGATCCCCATGCAAGGCTGGTACGCGCCCTCTCTGGCCTCGCCGAAGGAGGCCGGCGTGCAGGACTGGCCGCTGGACGAGGTGGTGCGCCTGCTGCGCGACGGCCACGGCGAGCGCGGCGCGACGATGGGGCCGATGGCCGAGGTGGTGGCGGGCAGCACCAGCCACCTGAACGAAGCCGACCTGCGCGCGATGGGGCTGTACCTGCAGTCGCTGCCCGTGGTGGAGCCGCCTGCGCCCGACACCGAGACCGCCGAGCCTCAGGCGCTGGCGCTGGGCCAGCGCCTGTACGCGGCCAAGTGTGCGCAGTGCCACGGCGAGAACGGCGTCAGCAGCGAGCCCGAATTCCCCTCGCTGGCGGGACACCGCACGGTGACCATGGCCTCGAGCGCGAACCTGGTGCGCGTGATCATCGGCGGCGGCTTCCCACCCACCACAGCCGGCAACCCCGCCCCCTTCGGCATGCCGCCGTTCGGGCAGGAGCTGTCGGACGCTGAGATCGCGGCGCTGGCGAGCTACGTGCGCGGCGCCTGGGGCCACATGGCCTCGCGCGTGCTGCCGCTGGAAGTGCAGAAGATCCGCTGATCCCCGGTGCAGCGCGATTCGCGCAGGAAGCGCGGCAGGTCCCAGCCCGCACCCAGCAGCACCATGCGCGTGTGGAAGTCCTCCAGGGTCGCCGTGTCGACCTCGGTGCCCAGCCAGTGCAGGGCCTTGTCGCGCAGCGAGACGAAGCCCAGCGGGTGCCGGCGCGCCAGCGCGCGCCACAGCGCGTGCGCGCCGGGCGACTGGCGCGGCCCGCTGATGAGGCAGAGGCCAGCGTCCAGCGCCCAGCCGTAGACTGCGCTGGCCACGCCGCGCCGCCGGTAGGCCGGTGCGTAGCGCGAGTGCGGGCCACGCAGCACGCGGTCGGCGCGCCGGTCGAGTTCGATCAGGCGGTTGAACACGGTGAAGCCGGCGAGGCGGTCGAGCGTGGTGTCCTGCACGTAGACGTAGTGCTCGCCGTCGGCCTCGCGGTGGCGCAGCACCAGGCCGGGCAGGCCCGAGGGCAGCGTGGCGCAGCGGTGCAGCGCGTCACCCGGCGTGCGCAGCCGCCGCTGCAGGCGGCGCAGGTCGGCATCCACGGCCTCGGCGGGCAGTTCCACGTCGATGCGCAGTTCCATGGGGGTGCGATTCCAGGGCGGCCACAGGGAGCCCGTTGGAGCGACGAGCGCAGACACGCTCAGGCCTCCATGACCGGTTCGACCCAGCAACCGCTCAGGAGATCGGCGGGTCGCGCCGACGCGCTCACGCGCGCGCTGCTGGCCCAGTCCTCACGCTGTACGCACAGGCCGGCGTACACGCCGTAGCCGGCGCCAGCGGTGATCTCGCCCCCGGCGCTCAGGCTTTCGCCGGCGCGGATCGCGCCGCGCGCGGTGATGGGGCCACCGGCCCTGATGCCCCAGCCAGCGTCGAGGTGCGCGCCGCAATCGATCGCGCCGTCCACCAGCACGCCGTCAACGGCGCGCACGCTGGCGCCGGTGCGCAAGGTGTCGCGCACACGCAGGCTGCGGCCCACGCGCACCTCGCCATCCACCACCAGCACGCCGCCCACGCTGGCCTGCGCGCCCACGTCCAGATCGCGGCGGCACACCAACTCGCGCGCGCAGCGCAACTGGCCACCCACGCGTACCGCGCCGTCCGCCGTCACCAACGTGGCCTGCAGATCGCCACCGGCGTCGATGGACACGGCCTCGATGGCGCCGCCGGCCACGATGGCCTCGCCCGCCATCACGTCGCGCCCGGCCCGGATGGCGCCCCCCGCGCGAATGCCGCGGCCCGCGCGCACGAGGGTGCCGGCGTCGATGTTGTCGCGCACCTCGATCGCGCCCGCGAACACGATGGCCTCGCACGAGAGCGAGTCGAGCCGCAGCACGGCATGCGTGGGGCCGAACTGCGCGAGCAGCCAGCAGGCGTCCTCCACGCGGCCATCGGCCACCAGAGCGTCGAGCACCGGCTGGTAGTCGTTGCCTTGTGGGTGGTGGCGCAGGAACCAGCGAAAGCCGTCCGCGCAGGGGTTCTTGGCCTTCACGAAGCCTTTGGAGAGTTCCATCGCGCTCACCCCCGCCAACCGATCGCCCGCGCGATCCACGACCACCAAGGCCCACGCGGCAGCGGCACCACCAGCGCGTCGGCGCCTTGCGCCGCGAAGGCTTGCACGCGCGTGCGCGCGGCGCCCAGCGACCAGGGCCGCCAGCGGTGGCCGATCAGCACCAGCCCGGGCCGCACGGCCTGCACGTGCTGGCGCATGCGCTCGTTGACGTCGCCCATCAGCACAGCGAACGCCATGTCGCAGCCGGCCGCGCGCAGGGGTGCGGACACCACGTCCAGCGCCTGGAAGGCCTGCACGCGCAACTGGCGGAACACGTGGTCGAACACCGTCATCTCGACGGCGTCGCGCACGTCGGGCGGCGGTGCCGTGGTCTGCAGCACGTGCACCAGTTGCACCGTGCGCCCCTGGGCGAACACGCGCGCCCAGTGCATCAGCTCACGCTCCACCGGCGTGGTGCGGGCGAAGCAGGACAGCAGGGTGGCATCGGGCTCGTCCGCGCCGTGCACCACCCACAGCGGTCCCTGGCCTTCGCGCAGCAGCACCGACAGCAGGTCGGGGCCCAGGCGCGGGCGTTCG
>Ga0209970_1000087_pt1 | contig 12837 bp, 11 predicted proteins | sample InoplaCoSAM_FD_187585 | JGI IMG/M metagenome (GOLD analysis project Ga0209970, IMG submission 187585) | Arabidopsis thaliana rhizosphere microbial communities from the Joint Genome Institute, USA, that affect carbon cycling - Inoculated... | ecosystem: Host-associated > Plants > Roots >...
CGCGACGCGAAGATCCACGTCCTGACGCACACGTTGCATTACGGATGCGGCGCCTTCGAAGGCGTGCGTGCCTACAACACCACCGGCGGCACCGCCATCTTCCGGCTGCGCGAGCACACCGAACGGCTGTTCAACAGCGCGAAGATCCTGCGCATGCGCATCCCGTTCTCGTTCGACCAGGTCGTGGAGGCGCAACGCGAGGTGGTGCGGGCGAACAAGCTCGAAAGCTGCTACCTGCGCCCGCTCGTGTGGATCGGCGACGAGAAGCTCGGCGTCAGCCCCAAGGGCAACACCATCCACCTGATGGTCGCCGCCTGGGCCTGGGGCGCCTACCTGGGCGAGGAAGGCCTGAAGCGCGGCATCCGCGTCAAGACCAGCAGCTACACCCGCCACCACGTCAACATCACCATGACGCAGGCCAAGGCGGTGAGCAACTACACCAACAGCATCCTGGCCAACACCGAGGCCACCGACGAGGGCTACGACGAGGCCCTGCTGCTCGACTCCTCCGGCTTCGTGAGCGAAGGCGCTGGCGAGAACATCTTCGTCATCAAGGGCGGTGTGATCTACACACCCGACCTCTCGGCCGGCGCGCTCAACGGCATCACGCGCAACACCGTGTTCCACATCGCCAAGGACCTGGGCCTGGAGATCGTGCAGAAGCGCATCACGCGCGACGAGGTCTACATCGCCGACGAGGCCTTCTTCACCGGCACCGCCGCCGAAGTGACACCGATCCGCGAGCTCGACCGCATCGAACTGGGCAGCGGCTCGCGCGGGCCGATCACCGAGAAGATCCAGACGGCCTTCTTCGACATCGTGAACGGCCGCAATTCGAAATATGCCCACTGGCTGACCAAGGTCTGAGGAGCGCAGCATGAGCAAGGCGGTCGTCGAACTCAAGGCCAAGGACCTCAACAGCCACGGCGGGGTGTTCTGCCCCAGCCCGCTGGCCGACATGAAGCTGTGGAACAGCCACCCGAAGGTTTATCTGGACGTGGCGAGCACGGGGGAAGCGATGTGCCCGTACTGCGGCACCGTGTACAAGCTGGCCGCTGGCGAACACGTGGCCCACGGCCACTGAACACGCGGACACGCGGGCGGTGATGACCCGGCACCGCACAGGGAGACGACTCGAATGATCCTGGTCACCGGCGGCGCCGGTTTCATCGGCAGCAACTTCGTGCTGGACTGGCTCGCGCAAAGCGACGAGCCGGTGCTCAACCTCGACAAGCTCACCTACGCGGGCAATCTGGGCAACCTGCGGAGCCTGGAAGGCGATGCGCGCCATGTGTTCGTGCGTGGCGATATCGGCGACGCGGCCCTGGTGGCGCGCCTGCTGGCCGAGCACCGGCCGCGAGCGGTGATCAACTTCGCGGCCGAGAGCCACGTGGACCGCTCCATCCACGGCGCCGAGGACTTCATCCAGACCAATGTGATGGGCACCTTCCGCTTGTTGGAGGCCGTGCGCGCCCACTGGTTGTCGCTGCCGGAAGCCGAGCGGACCGCCTTCCGCTTCCTCCACGTGAGCACCGACGAGGTGTACGGCAGCCTGGCGCCCGAGGCGCCCGCGTTCACCGAACAGCACGCCTACGAGCCCAACAGCCCCTACAGCGCCAGCAAGGCGGCCAGCGACCACCTGGTCCGCGCCTGGCACCACACGCACGGGCTGCCGGTGCTCACCACCAACTGCAGCAACAACTACGGCCCGTTTCATTTCCCCGAGAAACTCATCCCGCTGATGATCGTCAATGCCCTGGCGGGCAAGCCGCTGCCGGTGTACGGCGACGGCCTGCAGGTGCGCGACTGGCTCTACGTCGGCGACCACTGCAGCGCCATCCGGCGCGTGCTGGATGCCGGCCGCGTAGGCGAAACCTACAACGTGGGCGGCTGGAACGAGCAGCCGAACATCGCGATCGTGAAGACCATCTGCTCGCTGCTCGATGAACTGCGTCCGCGCGCGGACGGGCAGTCGTATGCGGTGCAGATCACGCACGTGAAAGACCGACCGGGACACGACCGACGCTACGCCATCGACGCGCGCAAGATCGAAGCCGAACTGGGCTGGCGCCCGGCCGAGACCTTCGACAGCGGCATTCGCAAGACGGTGCGCTGGTTCCTGGACCACCCTGAGTGGGTGGACGAGGTGCAGAGTGGCGCCTACCGGGAATGGGTGCAGACGCAGTACCAGGGGGCCGCTTGAGGATCCTGTTGCTGGGAGCCAATGGCCAGGCGGGCTGGGAGCTGCGGCGCAGCCTGGCGCCGCTGGGTGAGGTGTTCGCCTTTGACCGCGACCCGGACGATGCGGGCACCGTGGACCTGGCGCGCCCCGACAGCCTGGGCCCGCTCGTGGATCGCATCGCGCCCGACGTGGTGGTGAACGCGGCGGCCTACACCGCCGTGGACAAGGCCGAGTCGGAGCCGGCATTGGCGCACACCGTGAACGCCGAAGCGCCCGCAGCACTGGCCCGCGCCGCCGCCTCGCGCGGCGCGCTGCTGCTGCACTACTCCACCGACTACGTCTTCGACGGCAGCGGCGAAGCGCCGCGCGACGAGGACGCCGCCACCGCGCCGCTGAGCGTCTATGGCCGCACCAAGCTTGCGGGCGAGCAGGCCGTGCGCGAGAGTGGCGCGCGGCACCTGATCCTGCGCACGAGCTGGGTGTACGCGGCGCGCGGCGCCAACTTCCCGCGCACCATGCTGCGGCTGGCGCAGGAGCGCGAGCAACTGCGCGTGGTGGCCGACCAGGTGGGCGCACCGACGGGCGCCGAGTTGCTGGCCGACGTGAGCGCGCACGCCATTCGTGCGCTGGCCGCGCAGCCGATGCTGGCGGGCACGTACCACGTGGCCGCGGCGGGCGACACCAGCTGGCATGGCCTGGCGCGCTTCGTGATCGAACTGGCGCGTGAGCTGCGACCCGATCTGCCCTGGAAGATCCAGGCAATCGAGCCCATTGCCACCACCGACTACCCCACGCCCGCGCGACGCCCATTGAATTCGCGCCTGGACACCACGCGCCTGCGCGCGGCCTTCGGGCTGCGCCTGCCGGGCTGGGAAGCCGGCGTGCGGCGTATGCTCGCGGAGTACCTGGGAACACCATGAGCAGCACGCAACGCAAGGGCATCATCCTCGCCGGCGGTTCGGGCACGCGCCTGCACCCGGCCACGCTGGCCATCAGCAAGCAGCTGCTGCCGGTGTACGACAAGCCGATGGTCTATTACCCACTGAGCACGCTCATGCTCGCGGGCATCCGCGAGGTGCTGGTCATCAGCACGCCGCAGGACACCCCGCGCTTCCAGCAGTTGCTGGGCGACGGCAGTGCCTGGGGCATGAATCTGCAATATGCGGTGCAGCCCAGCCCGGATGGCCTGGCGCAGGCCTTCATCATCGGCGCAGACTTCGTGGGCGATGGCCCCAGCGCGCTGGTGCTGGGCGACAACATCTACTATGGCCACGACCTGGCGAACCTGCTGCACGGTGCAGATGCGCAAGCCGCCGGCGCCACCGTGTTCGCGTACCACGTGACCGACCCGGAACGCTACGGCGTGGTGGCCTTCGACGACCAGGGGAAGGCCTTGAGCATCGAAGAAAAACCGGCCAAGCCAAAGAGCAGCTACGCCGTGACCGGGCTGTATTTTTACGATGCGCAGGTGGCGGACATCGCACGCTCGGTGAAGCCCAGCGCGCGCGGCGAACTGGAAATCACGGCGGTGAACCAGGCCTACCTGGAACGCGGCCAGCTCAACGTGAAGATCCTGCAGCGCGGCTATGCGTGGCTGGACACCGGCACGCACGACAGCTTGCTGGACGCGGGGCAGTTCATCGCCACGCTGGAACACCGGCAGGGGCTGAAGATCGCGTGTCCGGAGGAGATTGCCTGGCGCAATGGGTGGATCGATGCGGGACAGGTGCGGCGGCTGGCGGAGCCTTTGAGCAAGAACGGGTATGGGCAGTATCTGTTGCGACTGCTGGAAGACCGAGTATTCGGAGGCCCGGCGGCATGAGCGGCCAGCTCAAGGTCACTCCCACCGACATTTCTGGCGTGCTGATCCTCGAGCCCCAGGTGTTCGGCGACGCGCGCGGCTTCTTCTTCGAGAGCTTCAACCAACAGGCCTTCAACAAGGCCACCGGCCTGGACCTGCGGTTCGTGCAGGACAACCACAGCCGCAGTGCGAAAGGCGTGCTGCGCGGACTGCACTACCAAGCGGCGCCACACGAACAGGGCAAGCTGGTGCGGGTGGTGAGGGGCAGCGTCTTCGACGTGGCGGTCGACATCCGCGAGGGCTCGCCGACCTACGGCCGTTGGATGGGGCTGGAACTTAGCGAAGACAATCACCGGCAACTGTGGGTTCCGCCGGGGCTAGCGCATGGTTTTCTTGTCACCAGTGACAGCGCGGACTTTCTCTACAAGGCCACTCACGCATACGCCCCGTCGGCGGAGCGCTGCATCCGGTGGGACGACCCCACCCTGAACATCGACTGGCCGTTGACGGAGCCGCCCACCCTGTCGGCCAAGGACCAGCTTGGCGAGCCCTTCCGTGGCACCAGCTTCCAACTCCCTCACCCTCAACCCTTCCAAAAATGAACCTCGAACAGAAAACCATCGCCATCATCGGCCTGGGCTACGTGGGCCTGCCCTTGGCAGTGGAGTTCGGCAAGCACCGCCCCGTGCTGGGCTTTGACATCAATGCCCATCGGGTGGACGAGCTGCGCCAGGGCCGTGACCACACGCTGGAATGCAGCACGGAGGAACTGGCGCAGGCCACACAACTGACGTTCAGCTGCGACAACGCGGACCTGCACCAGGCCGAGGTATTCATCGTCACGGTGCCCACGCCAGTGGACCAGGCAAACCGCCCGGACATGACACCTCTGATCAAGGCCAGCGAAACCGTGGGACGTGCGCTCAAGACGGGCGACGTGGTGATCTACGAGTCCACCGTGTATCCCGGCGCTACCGAGGAAGTTTGCGTCCCGGTACTGGAGCGCCTCAGCGGCCTGGTGTTCAACAAGGACTTCTTCTGCGGTTACAGCCCCGAACGCATCAACCCGGGCGACAAGGTCAACACCCTCACCACCATTCGCAAGATCACCAGCGGCAGCACGCCCGAGGTGGCGGATGCGGTGGACGCGCTTTACGCGCAGATCATCAAGGCGGGCACCTGGAAGGCCAGCAGCCTGAAGGTCGCCGAGGCGGCCAAGGTGATCGAGAACAGCCAGCGCGACCTCAACATCGCCTTCGTCAATGAGCTCTCGGTCATCTTCGAGCGCATCGGCATCGACACGCTGGAGGTGCTCGAAGCGGCGGGCAGCAAATGGAACTTCCTGCCCTTCCGGCCCGGCATGGTGGGCGGTCATTGCATCGGCGTGGACCCTTACTACCTCACGCACAAGGCGGAAGAGCTCGGCTACCACCCGCAGGTGATCCTGGCGGGTCGGCGCATCAACGACAACATGGCGAGGTATGCGGCCCGCAGCATCATCCGGCGGATGTTGGGCAACGGCATTGACGTCGCCCGCAGCACAGTGGGCGTCATGGGCATCACTTTCAAGGAGAACTGCCCGGACATCCGAAACAGCAAGGTGGCGGACCTTGTGCGCGAGCTGCAGGGGTGGAACGTGAACGTGGTCGTCACCGATCCCTGGGCCGACCCGGCGGAAGTCGAGCACGAATACGGCATCCGGCTCGGCCAACTCGATGCCGAGCATCCGGTAGACAGCCTGATCGTGGCCGTGGGTCACCAAGAGTACCGCGAGCTCGCACCACCCGCGCTGCGCGCGCTGTGCGGCAAGGACCATCAGCCCGTCATCGGTGACCTCAAGAGTCTCTATGACCGCCACGCCCTGGCGGCCCAGGGTTTCCAAGTCTTCCGTTTCTGAACCATACAGATGAAAAACTTCGCACTCATCGGCGCCGCCGGCTACATCGCACCGCGCCACATGCGCGCCATCAAGGACCTCGGCCATCGGCTGTCGGTGGCGTACGACGTCAACGACTCGGTGGGCATCATCGACAGCATCTCGCCGCAAAGCGAGTTCTTCACCGAGTTCGAGCGCTTCCAGGAGCACGCACACCAGCTCAAGCGGCAGGCCGACACCGCGCTCGACTACGTTGCCATCTGCTCGCCCAACTACCTGCACCATGCCCACATCGCGGCGGGCCTGCGCCTGGGCTGCGACGTCATCTGCGAAAAGCCGCTGGTGCCCACCCCGGAACTGCTCGACGAGCTGGCCCTGGTGGAGCGCGAGACCGGCAAGCGGGTCTTCAACATCCTTCAGCTGCGCCACCACGACGCCATCAAGCAACTCAAGGCCAAGGTGGCGGCCGCGCCGGCCGACACCAAGCTCGATGTCGAACTCACCTACATCACCTCGCGGGGCCGCTGGTACGCCGAAAGCTGGAAGGGAGACCCACGCAAGGCCTTTGGCGTGGCCACCAACATCGGCGTGCACTTCTTCGACATGCTGCATTTCATCTTCGGCAAGCTGCAGCGCAACGTGGTGCACCACAACGGCGAAGCCAAGGCGGCGGGCTACCTCGAGTACGAGCGCGCGCGGGTGCGCTGGTTCCTGTCGATCGACGCCAACGACCTACCGGACGAGGTCAAGGGCAAGAAAACCACCTACCGCAACATCGACATCAGTGGCGAGCAGTTGGAGTTCTCCGAAGGCTTCACCGACCTGCACACCACCAGCTACCAGGAGATCCTGGCTGGGCGTGGGTACGGCGTGGAGGACGCGCGGCATTGCATCGAGACCGTCAACGTGATCCGGACGCTGTCGCCCACCAGCGCGGCCAACGGTGAAGGGCACCCCTTCCTCACCCGGCTCAAGCTGGGTTGAACGCGCCCGCGACCGGGCGCCCAACACATGACCTCACCGTCGCCCGGCCCGGCAACGCCTGACATCCGGCTCGACATTCAGGGCCTGCGCGCGCTCGCTGTGCTGGCCGTGATCGTGTTTCATCTCGACAGGTCGCTGCTGCCCAGCGGTTTTGTCGGGGTGGACATGTTCTTCGTGATCTCGGGCTTCATCATCGCGCGCCTGCTACTCAAGAGCGAAGGCCGGGTGTCCTTGTCCAGCTTCTATTGGGGGCGCGCCAAACGGATCATCCCGGCCTACTCGGTCATGCTGCTTGCAAGTGCGCTGGTGGCCGCGATCCTTCTGTTGCCACCCGATTACCGACTGTTCGAGCGCAGCCTGACGTCGGCGCTGAAGTTCACTTCCAACTGGTTCTTCGCGAATAGCACCGGGTATTTCGATCCGGCGGCCCACGAGTTGCCGCTGCTGCACACCTGGTCCCTGGCGATAGAGATGCAGTTCTATCTGCTGCTGCCGCTGTGCTTCATGTTTTTGCGCCCCGCCACCCTGAAACCCCTGTTCCTGCTGATGGCTGCATCCGGCCTGGCGTTTGCGCAATGGCAGCTCGCCGACCCTGTGGATGCGCGCGACGCGTACTTCTCGCTCATCGCCCGCATGCCCGAGTTCCTGCTGGGCTCGTTGGCAGCCCTGTACGGGATGGGCAACTCCTGGACGACCCGACAACGCGCCATCGCCAGCCACGTGGGCCTGGCCTTGACCGTCTCTTCCTGGGTGTTCATTCACGAAGATCGTTTTCCGGGAGTCTGGAGTCTCTGGCCGTGCCTGGGTGTCGTACTGGTCATCGCCGGTCGCGCCGAAGGCAGGGCAACGGCCTGGCTGAAGTCCCGCTGGATGGTCTGGCTGGGGGGCCTGTCGTATGCCTTGTACCTGTGGCACTGGCCGGTGCTGGCCTTTCTGCGCTATATCACTCAAGCCTATGAGCTCTCGCCGGTGCTGTGGCTGGCTTTCGCGGTGCTGACCTTGTTGCTGTCCTGGCTGTCGTGGTCATTCATCGAGACGCCCGCACGCGCGCTCAGCCTCGACCGACGGCAGCTCGTGCGTGTGTGGTTGCCATTGGCGGCTGGCGTGACACTGGCCCCGCTGGTCATCGGTCGCCTGAATGCCGCCATCGTTGCACCGATCCCTGGATCAATGCTGCGCTATGCCGATCCCGCCACCATCTGCCATGCACAGAAGTTCGGCGAATGCGTGCGCGGTGCCCCGGGACTGCCCCCGGCGGCGATCGTGCTTGGCGACAGCCATGCGGCGCAGCTCAACCGCGCGTTCGACGTGGCGGGCCAGGACAAGGGCTTTGCGGCAAATCTCATTTCGGCCAGCAATTGCGTACCCATCGATGGCTTCGACACGGAGAGAATTCCCACGTACGACCGGCGGCCCTGCCTCGACCAGACTCAGAAGATCAAGGGCCTGCTGCCCACGGTGCGCACTGTCATCGTCGCGGGCATGTGGTCACGGCACGCCTCCAGCCCGGCGTTTCTCGGTGCACTCGAACGCTTCCTGCGCGAGGCCGAACTGCGACAGCAGCAGGTAGTCGTGTTGGCGCAAGTACCCATGCTGCGGGGCAATCCCGTGCGCTCGGCGCGACTCAATCAACTGGGGTTGCCCACGACCATTGCGTCGTCCGACGAGGCCGATGCCGCCAACCAGACCATCCACACGCTGACGCGGAGGTTTCCGAACACCCGTTTTCTCGACTATCGCGATACCGAGCTGTTTGCCGCCCGGCCCTTCCTTGACCGCCAGTTGATGTACATGGACCACCACCACCTGAACGAAGTGGGGGCCATGGCGTACGGGCGCGTCATCGCACCAGATATATATTCGGCGCTTCAATCGCCAGCGCTGCCACCGTGATCACCGCATGAGCTACACCGTCCATCCCAGCGCGATCGTCGACGAAGGCGCCGTCATCGGCGCGGGTTCGCGTATTTGGCACTTCGTTCACGTCTGTGGCGGCGCGCGCATCGGTACCGGTGTGTCGCTGGGCCAGAACGTCTTCATCGGCAACAAGGTGTCCATCGGCGACCGCTGCAAGATCCAGAACAATGTGAGCGTGTACGACAACGTTACGCTGGAAGAAGGCGTGTTCTGCGGTCCGAGCATGGTGTTCACTAACGTGTACAACCCGCGGGCCCTCATCGAACGCAAGAGCGAATACCGCGACACGCTGGTGCGGCGCGGCGCCACCTTGGGCGCCAACTGCACCATCGTCTGCGGCGTAACCATTGGAGAGTTCGCGCTCGTGGCGGCCGGTGCCGTGGTCAACAAGAATGTGCCCGCCTACGCGCTGGTGGTCGGGGTACCCGCGCGCCAGATCGGTTGGTGCAGCCAGTACGGTGAACGACTCGATCTCCCCGTGACGGGCAACGGCAGCGCCACTTGCCCCCACACCGGCCAACGCTACGTTCTTACCGACGGCGTGTGCCAGCTTGCCCCTTGACACCGAACCGCCCAATACACATATGGACTTCATTGATCTCAAATCGCAGTACCAGCGGCTGAAGAAGGACATCGACGCCGGCATCCAGCGCGTGCTGGACCATGGCCAGTACATCCTCGGCCCCGAGGTCGCTCAGCTGGAGGAACGCCTCGCGGCCTACACCGGCTCGCGGTACTGCATCACCGTCGCCAACGGCACCGATGCGCTGCAGATCGCGCAGATGGCGCTGGGGATCGGCCCCGGCGACGAAGTCATCACGCCAGGGTTTACCTACATCGCCACCGCCGAAACCGTGGCGCTGCTGCGGGCGAAGCCCATCTACGTGGACGTCGACCCGCGCACCTGCAATCTCGATCCAGCCAAACTGGAAGCGGCCATCACGCCACGCACCAAGGCGATCATTCCCGTGAGCCTGTATGGCCAGTGCGCCGACTACGACGCCATCAACGCCATCGCGGCGCGCCACGGCATCGCGGTGATCGAGGACGCGGCGCAGAGCTTCGGCGCGACCTACAAGGGCCGCAAGAGCTGCAACCTCACGACCATCGCCTGCGCGAGTTTCTTCCCCAGCAAACCACTGGGCTGCTACGGCGACGGCGGCGCCATCTTCACGAACGACGACGAACTCGCTAAGGTGATGCGTCAGATTGCGCGCCACGGGCAGGACCGCCGCTACCACCACGTCCGGGTGGGGGTGAACAGCCGCCTGGACACGCTGCAGGCCGCCGTGCTGCTGCCCAAGCTCGCCGTGCTCGACGTGGAACTCGAGCAGCGACAGGTGGTGGCTCAGCGCTACGAGCAGCTCCTTGCCCCGGCCAAGGACGTGCTCACCCCATGGATCGAGCCGCACAACTTGTCGGCCTGGGCACAGTACACCGTTCGAGTAAAGCACCGCGAAGCGGTGCAGGCACACCTCAACGCCTCGGGCATTCCCACGGCGGTCCACTACCCCATTCCACTGAATCGGCAACCGGCCGTGGCCGACGCCGATGTGTTCTTACCCGTGGGCGACGCGGTGGCCGAGGAAGTCATCAGCCTTCCCATGGGGCCACACCTGTCGCAAGACGACCAGGAGCGAATCGCCGCTTGCCTGCAAGCCCTGCAACCCGCATGAGCCGCCCGGCCTCTGCCGCCCAACCGCTGGCATGAGCTTCCTGCGATCTGTGGCGGTGCTGGTGGGCGGCACCGCCATGGGCCATGGCATCACGGCAGCGGCGCTGCCAGTGCTCTCACGCCTTTACAGCCCTACCGACTTCAGCATGCTGGCCGTATTCGCCGGGCTGGTGTCCATCGTGTCGGTGGTCGCGTGCCTGCGGTTCGACGTGGCCGTCGCGTTGCCCGAAGGGGACGATGAAGCGCTTCGCCTGCTCGCGCTGTCCTTGGGTGCGGCAGTGGCGTGCTCGATCGGCCTGCTGGTCGGGGTGCTGCTCTTTCCAGCCTGGATCGCCCAGCGGCTCAACCAACCGGGCCTGCAGGGCTACCTGTGGCTCCTGCCCGTCAGTGTGTTGCTGGCTGGTGGCTACAGCGCCTTGCAGATGTGGTTCGTGCGCAAGAAGGCCTTTGCCCTGATCGCCCGCAGCCGCGTCGCACAATCCACCGCCAGCGCCGGCACACAGATCGCGTCGGGCGCCATGGCCATTGGGCCCGGTGGCCTGCTTCTGGGGCATACCATGAACACCGGTGCAGCCTGTCTGCTGCTGGGTTACCGCCTGCTGTCGGGGCACAGCGTTCGTGCCGCACTGGGCCGCATGTCCCTGTACGAGCTGAGCCTGACCTTCAGGAAGTTCGACCGCTTTCCCAAGTACTCCACGTTCGAAGCCCTGTGCAACAGCGCAGCCATCCACCTGCCGGTCATCATGATCGCCGCCCTAGCCGCACCGAAGGAAGCCGGTTACCTCATGCTGGCCACCTATGTAATGCAGGCACCGATGGCGCTGATTGGCGCGGCGGTGGGGCAGGTGTACCTGGCCGGCGCAGCCGAGAAGCACCGGCAGGGTCAGTTGAGCGGATTCACTGCCGAGGTTCTGGGCGGGCTGCTGAAAACGGGCGCCGGCCCTCTGCTCGCCGCGGGAATCGCTTCACCCGCCGTTTTCGGGCTGGTCTTCGGTGCGGGCTGGGAGCGCGCCGGCCTGCTCGTGGCGTGGATGACACCGTGGTTCGTTCTGCAGTTTCTGAGCACCCCGGTCTCCATGGCACTGCATGTGACCGGTCATCAAAGGGCAGCTTTCGCACTCCAGCTGTCCGGCCTGGTGCTTCGGGTGCTGATGGTGTATCTGGCCGCCACATTCGACCAAGCCCGCGTGTCCGAGTGGTACGCCGTCTCCGGCGGCGTGTTCTACTTGCTCTACCTGACGATGATCCTGCGGTTTACCGGCTTTGACTGGCAACAGTTCCAGCAGTCAAGCCGGCATGCCGTTCCGATTGGCCTGACGTGGGTGGCCCTGGCGGCCCTGCTCTTCTGGCTGGCTTCCGCACTTCAACACTAGCAGCCATATCGACTCGGGAGCGCTTCAGTGCGCCGACGCCCCCTTCAACTGCTGCAACTCGGCTCGCTTTAGGGTGAGGCGAGAGATACCGAGGCGCTGGACGGCGATTCGCAGATACCCAGCGCTGTCCATAACGCGGAAGCGGCGCTGAAACTTCAGCTGCGGTACATCGGACGAGAGGGCGAAGTCCCCCACCAGGTCTCCTCTGCGGAGTTCCACATCCGGCGAGCTCAACTGACTGACCCAGACGCGAATGAACCCATCGCCCTCCACGTCCAGCGTGAGCGTGTATTCCCCTCCCGGCTGAACAGCGATCGGCTCGTTTTCCTCCGGGTCGTGTGGCTGCCCACCCCCCAGTTCCAGTATGTGGCTGTAGGCTGCCGGCAGGAAGGTCGAGGAGGAGCGGTTGGAATACGGCAGGCCGTCGGCCCGCTCGCTCATGCTGCGCAAGGCCACCGAGAGACGGCCGGTCCCCAGGCTGGGGTAGTGCACCCAGGTCATCGAGGACAGGTCCACCGGCTGTGGCGACTCGCCTGGCAGGCTGGCGTCGTCGACCGCAGGCGTCAGCCGGTACAGCTGATAGGCATACACATCGCGCACCAGGGTCGACAGCTCGGGGCTAACGAGTGCCGGCATCAAGGCCGAGTTCGCCACCGGCGGAATGAAGTAGTTGGGCATCTGGACGTACTCGACACCCAGTTCCTTGAGCTTCGACACGAAGCTCGCCGGCTCAGGCTCACCGTAGAGCGGCACCATCGTTGGATCGAGATAGCTGACCATGCGCCGATCCGTGTAGAACATGTCGGCCGGGCGGATCGCCAGCACTTTCTTGTCGGCGGCCACATCTGCGTTCAGGCGTCTGGCGATCGCGATGCCCGGGATGTTCCCCGCCGGGTCGTCGATGACCAGATCACTGAGGCGATCGAAGGCTCCCGGCGCTTCGCCTGCGAACACCATGGCATATAGCTGGCGCGGCATGAAGTCGGCCACGAGGGCCTTCAGATTGAAGAGCTGGCCCCATTGCATCAG
>Ga0209970_1000088_pt1 | contig 12764 bp, 10 predicted proteins | sample InoplaCoSAM_FD_187585 | JGI IMG/M metagenome (GOLD analysis project Ga0209970, IMG submission 187585) | Arabidopsis thaliana rhizosphere microbial communities from the Joint Genome Institute, USA, that affect carbon cycling - Inoculated... | ecosystem: Host-associated > Plants > Roots >...
CGGCCGCGCGACGATTACACGACCTGGAAGGATCATCGGCCTCGTACGTCAACTTCGCAACAGGTTATTGACGCAAAAGCGAAATATTGTAAAAAGCCGGCGCTTCGTGACGAAAACTTGTCAACTATTCACCTTGCGCCGCATCATCGTGGCCATCGCGTTTCCGCTGCGCGGGGTCATACGCCGAGATATCGCTGCAGCAGGTCCGGCTGCGCCCTGAGCTCCTGCGCCGGACCTTCGTGCGCGATGTGGCCGTTGCTGATGATGTAGACGCGTTGCGCGAGCGAAAGCGTGGCCGCGAGATTCTGCTCGACCAGCACGATCGTCTGGCCGGCGGCAGCAAGCTTGCGGCAGGCCTCCAGCAGGTCGGCCATCGTTGAGCGCAGTCGATCGGCCGCCTCCGTATCGCCTGTCCTGGCCGTCTTGTTGAGCGCCCATGGCTGCTCGTCATCGACAAAGCGGTTGGCGTGACCGACGAAACTCCACAGGGCTTCGAGCGCCTCGTGCAGCAGGTAGGCGTCCATCGCCCTGGTGTACGACGCCCACGTCGTCGCCCAGGCCGATGCCAGCTCGCCTGCAGTCGCGGGGGCCGGCCGCTCGCCGTCGAGGAAGCGGCTGGTCATGGTCAGCGTTCGATTGAGCAGGTTGCCGAAGTCGTTTGCCAGGTCGGCGTTGTAGCGGCGCACGAACGAGTCGTAGGAAACGTCGGCGTCGCGGTCGAACGGCACCTCGCGCAGCACCGCGTAGCGCACGCCATCGACGCTCATCAGCTCGGCCATCGCTTCGGGGTCTAGCACGTTGCCCTGGGTCTTGGACATCTTGGCGCCGCCGCGGTCGAGCTTCCACGTGGTGCAGGTCTCCACGGTGCGGGCGAACGGCTCGAGCGGAAAGGGGTGCTCCGCGGCGGCCTGGGGCTGCCGGGCCAGCGCTCCGAGGCGCTCGCTACGGCCTCGATACGTCGGCTCGTAGTCGCCGGTGAACACCAACAGCGAGGTCGCCATGTCCAGGTGCAGCTTGACCAGCCGGTAGCGCGCCTCGGGCGACGGAAGCGCCTCCCAATCCGCCGGCGATGGCATGGCCTCGACCTGCTCGATGATCCGGTTGCAGAGCAGGCGCCACGCGTCCTCCATCGGAACGTCCCGGGCATTGAGCTCCGGAATCAGTCGCAGCACGGTCGGATCACCCCAGACGACGCGGCCGCACGAGCGAAGCTCGTACGCGAAGATGGCCGGCCGGAGCGCGCGGAGATAGCCCTCGGCGACCGCACTCAGCGTGATCGGACAGCTGATCCGGCGCTCTCGCAGGGCGGCCTGGATCTGGGCGGCCGTCGCCCGCATCGCGGAGGCCGCGGGGCGCCGCGCGCCATCGGCGAACACGGCGAGAAACTCGGCGTCGCCCTGGACGCGGCAGTGCTCGCGGTCCAGGGTCACGGTGCCTTCCTCCCGCGCGAGGCTGCCGGTCAGGACCAGCGCGCGGAGATCTTCGCGGTGCCGTATCAGGATCTGCTGGATCGCTTCGGCGCAGATGTCAGGCCCGGGATTCCGCGGGTCGCGTCCGGGGCGAGCCGAGGCGCGGTGACGTGGGTCGATGCTCATGCCGGCCGCGAGCGGCTCAATCCGCGGACGTGCCCGGCACTGGCGGCAGACGACCGCCGGCCGCGGCCACGTCGGAGGCCAGCATCATGTGCACGAGGCCGGCGAAGTCTACCGACGGCGCCCAGCCCAGATCGCTCCGGGCGAGACGAGCGTCCCCGCGCAGGTCGTGGATCTCGCCGGAACGGAGCAGACGGGGATCGGTCTCCACGTAGTCCGCGATCAGGGGCGTCGCCTCGCGGGGATCCGGGATGCCATGGACCAGGGCCAGCACCATGCTCAGGAACTCCTCCACGCTGTGAGACTCGCCGGTGGCGATCACGTAGTCCCGCGGCGTGGGCTGCTGGAGCATGGCGTGCATCGCGCGCACGTAATCGCCGGCGAAGCCCCAGTCGCGACGCGCCGCCAGATTGCCCAGACGAAGCTTGCTGCGATCGCCGGCGGCCCATCCCGCGGCGGCCCGCGTGATCTTGCGGGTGACCATCTCGGGGCCGCGCCTCGGGGACTCGTGGTTGAAGAGGATTCCCCCAACCGCGAACAGCTTTCGGGCGCGGTAGACCTCGAGCAGCCGGTGCGCCGCCATCTTGGAGACGCCATACGGTGACGTCGGCGCCAGCGGCGTGTCCTCGTGGCAGAGCCCGTCCACGTTGCCGAACATCTCGGAGCTGGACGCCTGGTAGAGGCGGGTCTCCGGCTTGCGCTGCTCGATGAGGCGGAGGAGACGGCTCGGGCCTCCGACGTTGATGTCGAACGTCTCATCGGGGATCTCCCAGCTGGTCGGCACGAACACCTGGCCGGCCAGGTTGTAGATCTCGTCGGGCCACGCCTTCTGAAAGGCGATCTCCAGAGAGGTGGCGTCTCGCAGGTCGCCGGAGATCATCTCGATCCGGTCGAGAATCGGGACCAGCCAGCGCAACGACTCGGGCTCCCGGCGACCCAGCCCGAAGACCGTGTACCCGAGGCTCAGCAGGTACTCGGCGAGATAGCTGCCGTCCTGGCCGGCGATGCCGGTGATCAGCGCACGCTTCATGTCGGCGACGCCTCCGATCGCACCGCGTGCGCGGCCGTCACCATGAGCGGATGGATGTCGAGCAGGCTCTTGACCTCGGTGGCGGGTCGGCGGCTGGACAGAAAGATCCCGTCGGAATAGGCATCATCCGGGTGGTAGCCATGCATGCCCGCCGGCGCCCATCCGCGGCCGTTGAAATCGCTACCCCCGATCAGCCAGCCGGGCTCCAGCAGGAACACCAGCTCACCGTAGCGTCGATCCGGAAAGAGGATGCCGAGCCGCTCGAGCTCGTCGTCGGCGAGAATGCGACCGTAGGGAACCGCCCGAAGCCGATCCTCGACCCGCCGGCGCGCTTCGTCGGTCGAGAACCAGAAGCGACCCATGGTGGAGTCGTAGACCGCCAGATATTCGCGCGGCATGGCCAGCCCCAACCGCTCGACCTCTCCGACCAGGTTGCCGACATGGCGGACCGGGGTCATGCCGTGGTCGGAGATCACCGTGAACTCCGCGGCCGGGTCCACCGCACGGGCGGCGTCGAAGACCTTGCCCAGGCCGCGGGCGTACCAGTCGAGGCGCTCGTCGAACGGAGCGTCGGTATCGCAATGGTGGTGGAGGAACCGATCCATCTCGCTCAGGTAGAGGAAGAAGAAGCCGGTGGTGCGTCGCTCCAGATCGCGCCGAGCCTGCTCCAGGATCTCCTCGTCGCGCAGGGAGTGGTACGAGTAGACCCGATGCGGAACGCCCCGCTGCACGAGGTGATCGAAGATGGAGTCGACCGCGATTCCCCTCGGGGCATAGATGTTCCGCCTCTCGGTCCAGTTGAACCAGGGAAGCAGCCGCGGGCTCACGCATACCTCGAAGAGTGGGCCCAGGCCCAGGACGCGCCGGCCCAGCTCCTTCAAGGCTTTTCGGCCGAAGCGATTATCGAGCAGGCGCTCGGGAAGGAAGCGAAGAAATCGAAGCCATCCGAACGGGGAGCCCGCCCGATCTCGGTACATGAGATTCCAGTGGCCGTGATCGGCGGGCACGCGGCCGGTCAGGATGGATGGGATCGCGCCCGAGCTGTATCCCAGCACCGTGCGAAGAGGCTGCTGGTGCGGCAGGAAGTTCCGGAGGAAGTCCTTCTTCTCGATCAGCGCCCAGCCCAGGGCGTCGATGAGAACGAAGATCCGAACTGATCCGCGGTTGCTCATCGACGATCCACCCGAGCGAGCGCTCGCCTACCGGGCTCCCCGACCGAAGAGAACGATCTTCGCGGTGTCCACGAGAATTCTCAGGTCGAGCCAGAAGGACATGTGCTTGATGTAGAAGAGGTCGTGCCGCATCTTCTCGGTGACTTGCTCGAGGCTCACCGAATAGCCGGAGCGCGTTTGCGCCCAACCGGTGAGCCCCGGGGCGATCGAGTGGCGAAGCGCATAGTAGGGGATCTGCTCGGTCATCGCCCGGACGTTCGAGAGGATCTCGGGCCGGGGCCCGACCAGGCCCATCTCACCCCTCAGGATGTTCCAGAACTGGGGCAGCTCGTCGAGACGCAGCGGCCGCAGCCAGTGGCCCACCCGGGTGATGCGGCCGTCGTCGTCGCGATTCCAGATCGAGTCGGGGGAACGCTCACCCGGCACCGCTGGGTGCATCGTCCGGAACTTCACCAACCGGAAGGCCCGTCCCCCTTGGCCGGCGCGCTCGTCGATGAAGAAGACCGGCCCCCGTGAGTCGATCTTGATCGCCAGCGCGATGACCGCCATCAGCGGCGCGGTGACCACGAGCCCGACGATCGCGGCGACGAAGCTCGCCAGACGTCTCATGCCGAGCTGCAGGCGCGACTTCTGGAAGGCCCCCGAGAACACCAGGAACGACGGCGTGAGCGACTCGATCGGGAGCTTGCCGGTGAAGTACTCGTAGGTGCTGAGTCCGTCCTCGACCAGGATGCCCTTCGTTCCGCATTCCAGGAGGTGGGCCATCGGCATGCGGCCGCGACGCTCGGTCAGCGCGACGATCAGGCGATCGGGCTTCACGTCATCGACGATCTTGTCGAGGCGCTCCAACGGGCCCAGGACGGGATAGGGCAGGCCGCTGACCTCGGCCTCGAGACCGTCCTCGACGATTCCGACGACCGCATAGCGGAAGTTCGGCCGAGATTCGATCTCGTCGATGATGCGTCGCGCGAGCGATCCGGCTCCCAGGATGAGAACGCGATCCGCGAACGCCCTCCGGCGCATGACGGTGTAGCCCAGGGCACGCAGGGGTACGAGCAACCCGATGCTGACCACCAGGCTCGAGAAGAAGGCGCCACCGCCGATCCGGGTGTCCGGGAAGATCGAGTAGAAGCCGCCGAGGAAGATCAACGCGACCCCGAAGGACTGCAGCAACCGCGCGGAGAAGAGGCTGAAGCTGCGCACGACCTGGAGATCGTAGAGGTCGTTGTAGTAGAAGGCGATGATGCAGCAGGAGGAAATGGCCGCGGCTTGCCAGATCATGGTGGCCACGTCGATCCAGTCCACGAACAGGAGATGACCCCAGGCAAAGATGCTTCCGCACACCGCCAGGAACAGGACGAGGCCTTCGAGAGCGGCCAGGCTCAACGGACTCGGTCCCGGGGGCGGCTCCCGGCTGCGCGGCCACCGCGACCCAGGAGCGAGCCAACCCCCTTCGAGATCTTCCGGAGTGTTCCGGCGCCGTGCCCGGGCGTCGAGGCGGGCGCGTAGTACGCCGAGTAGTACCGATTGTAGCGGTTCGACAGCAGGTGATCGAACCCGTTGAAGACGAGCCCGACCACCTTTGCGGGGTCGAGCACGTCGAGCGCGGCTTCGAGGAGCGCTCGCGGAGTACGGTCCGCCGCGACCACGACCACGACGCCGTCCACCCAGCGGGCGACGACCCGGCAGTCCTGCACCGCCACCAGGGGCGTCGTGTCCATCACCACGTAGTCGTACTGCCGGCGCGCCTCCTCGAGCAGGGTCCCCAGCCGTGGAGATTTGAGCACCTCGTACGGACTCGGCGGTGTCTGGCCGGCGACCACCACGCTCAAGTTGTAGGGGGGCCGTGGCTGCACGATGTCGGCGAGGGTGAGCTTGGAGTCGAGGATGGCGTCCACCAGCCCCAACCGGGCCGAATCCCCGAAACCCAACAAGCGGCCGATGGCGGGCTGACGCAGATCGGCCTCGACCAGCAGCACCGACGCGTCCGCTCCCTGGGCCAGCGCTCCGGCCAGGTTGATGGCGGTAGTGGTCTTCCCATCGCCCACGCCGGGACTGGATATCGCGATGACCGACAGATTGTCGGTCTTTCGTCGCTGCTCCACCACGTGACGAAGCGCCCGATACTGCTCGGCCTCCAACCCGGCCGGCGACACCAGGCTCACGAGGTGACCGTCGACTTCGCCAGATGCCGCCACGGAGGAACGGCGGGGCGGAGCGGGGACACGGCGGGTCGGTACGGCCGCCGGCGGAGCCGCAGTGGGGGGCGGCGGCGTGAACGGAGTCGGTGGCGGCGGAGTCGCCGGAGGCGCGGGCGTTGGGCCGGTCGGGGACAACGGGGTCGGCGGAGGGGTCCGCAACGCGCGGTCCCGCTGGGCTTGCTCGAGTGCTTTGGTGAACTTGCTCATCGTGCCATCAGGGTCCGGACCATCCGGGCAATGTCCGAGAGGTAGGTGGTAGAAAGGTCCATCGCGTGGGGCAGCAAAGACGGATGCGCGACGAAGGTCATCGCGACTCCGGCAATCAGGGCCGCAGAGGTACCGAGCAAGCCCCATCGCAGCGGGGTCATCCGCGACGGCCGCGCCCGACTCCGGCCGGTCCGGGCCCGGACCCTCGTCCTTCGCGTCTGCCGCGGCACCGCGCCGGCCTCGAGATAGCCGATCGCCTGCTCGACGATGTCCCGATCGATCCGTCTGGTCTGGTCGGCATAGCCGATCAGCAGGCAGTGGTCGCAGAGGGTATTCACGATCCGCGGGATGCCGTCCGCGTAGTCGGTGATGCGGGTGACCGCTTCCTCGGTGAAGATGCCCGCGTCGTTGGCTCCGGCTAGACGGAGGCGCGTACGCATGTAATTGCGCGTTGCGTTGCGGGTCATGCGTGGGATGGAGCAGAGCATGCCGATGCGCTGCTTGAGCTGCCGAAGCTCCGGGAGTTCGAGCCGGGCGAGCAGCTCCGGCTGTCCGACCAGAACGATCTGGAGGATCTTCTCTTTGGTGGTCTCGAAGTTCGACAGCAGCCGGATCTGTTCGAGGGTCTGGGGGTAGAGGTTCTGGGCCTCGTCCAGGATGAGCACCGTGTTCTGCCCGGTCCGGTGGCGCTCGAGCAGGAAGTTCTGCAAGGTCACCAGGCGCTGCGCGTGCGACTCCCCCGGCTTCTGGATCTCGAAGTCCTCGAGCATGTACTCGAGGAGGCCCTGGAACGGCAGCATCGAGTTCGAGACGTAGGCGACCGCGGTCGTGCTGTCCAGCTCGCGGCGAAGCGCCTGGAGCAGGGTGGTCTTGCCCATGCCCACCTCGGCGGTAATCAGGATGAAGCCCTTTCGCTCCTGGATGCCGTAGAGCAGCTGGGCGAGCGCCTCCCGGTGGCCCGGAGTCATGAACAGGAATTCCGGATCGGGAGTCACCCCGAAAGGATCCCGCTCGAGTCCATAGAACGGCAGGTAGATGGCCACGACGTCAGGTCCGGGCGGCGGCAGGTCTGGATAGCAGCTGGGCGAGCTGCTCGTTCCCGTGAGCAAAGAAGTAGGACGAGCCGGCCACCACGAGCACGCTCAGCACGACTCCAGTCGCGAGAAAGCGGAACCGCCACCGCTGCCGCCTCACGTCGTGATCGGTGAGGATCCTCGGGATGCTGACCAGCAGGGGAATCCCGACGTGTCCACGCAGGTCCGACGCGGAGTGAAAGGACGTGTCGAGCACTTCCGCCAGGATGACGGCCCCGGCCCCGAGCGCCAGCGACAGCACGATGCTCACGATCAGGAGGCGATCGCGCCGGGGCGCGGTCGGGCTGGCCGCGGGTACCGCCGAGTCCAGGATCTTGAACTGCTCGCCCTTCTGCCGCTGCTCCATGCTTTCGGCGAGCTGGGCCTCCTCGAACCGCCTGGTGAGGTTCTGGTACAGGTCCTTCGTGGTCTCGTAGTTCCGGGTCAGCTCCTGAAACTCCTGCTCGTTCTTGGGCGTCTCGTCGATCCGCGCCTGATAGGAGTCCATCGACTTGCGGAGTCGCTGCTCGTCGGTCTTGGTCAGCGCCAGCTCGGTCTCGGCGGACTTGAGCATGCCCTGAAGGCGCATGACCTCGGGGGTGGGGGGAATCTCGGCGGTCTTGGGCTTGGATTTCGGATCGGCCATCTGCTTCTCGAGGCGCGCGATCTCGTCCTTGATCTGGACGATGTCCGGCCACAAATCGGTGTACTTCATCCGCAACGCGACCAGTGCCTGACGGAGTCGGGCCAGCCGTACGTCGTCGGGCTCGGGGCCTCCCGCATCGATCCTGGCCTGCGCGAGCTGGGATGCCAGTTGATCCCGGCGCTCGGCGAGGCGGACCTGATTGTCCACGTTGCTCCGGAGCCGGGCGTTCAGCGAATCCAGTGCCGTGAGGTTGGCGGCCATCTGCTGGGGCAGTGAGCCCATGTTCCGACGGCGGAAGGCGCTCACCTTCGCCTCCTGCTCATCCAGCCGCTTCTGGGCCTCGCCGAGTTGGGCCCGCAGGAATTCGGCGGTGCCCGTGGCCTGGCGCTCCCGCGCCTTCAGGTTCTCCTCGATATAGAACGAGGCGAGTGTGTTGGTCACCTGGGCGACCGTCTGAGGATCGGCACCCCGGTACGACAAGGCGAAGGCGGTCGTGCTTCCGCCCTTCTTCGGGTCATTGCCTCGGAGGTCGATCTGGATATCCCGCCGCATCTGATCCACCGCCTCCTCGCTCGACGTGCGCGTGCGGAGGTTCGGATAGAGGCCGAAGCGCGTGATCAGGCTCTCGAGGCGTGAGCGGCTCAGGATCTCCTGGCTGATGGTCTGCAGTCGAATCTCGAGCTGGCTGGTCACGGTGGGGCGGACGAAAGCCTCGGGCACCTGCTGACGCTCGACCAGGACCAGGGCGGTGGACTGGTACAGATCCGGCAGCGCCATGATCGCGGTGAGCGTGGCGGTCAGCGGCAGGAGGCACACGATGATCCCCAGCCACTTCCGGCGCTTCCAGGCCGCGGAGATTCGCTCGAGCCCCGCTCCGCCCGATGGGCGCTCGTCGGCGTCTTCGAAGGTCTGGGCCGACGGGCTCACGGCCGATGGGCTCCCCGTCGCTCCCGATCCAGTCCGCTGTCCTTGATCTTGTAGAGCAGGGCGCGGTAGGAGATTTCCAGGAGCTTTGCCGCCCGCACGCGGTTCCACTGGGTCTGCTCGAGGGCTTGCAGGATCGCCTCTCGCTCCGCGACCTGGGCGGCCTTTCGAGCGATGTCCTTCAACGAGAGGCTGGCCGCCTTGGCCGGACGGGCAATGCCGTTCTCATCGACCGGCGGGGGCGCGCCGAACAACGGGCTACGTCGCAGGAGCGGATCGCCCAGCACGATCATCCGCTTGACCATGTTTTCGAGCTCACGCACGTTGCCCGGGAACCGGTGGTGCATCAGCCGCTGCAAGGTCTCGGGCGGCAGCCGCAACCCCTCGCGCCGAAACACCTGAGAGTAGCGCTGCATGAAGTACTCGGCCAGGACCGGGATTTCCTCCGGGCGCTCGCGCAATGGCGGGACCATCACCTGGATGACGTTCAGCCGGTAGTAGAGGTCTTCGCGGAACCGTCCGGCTGCCACCGCCTGCTCGAGATCCTGGTTCGTCGCGGCGAGGACGCGCACGTCCACCTTGACGGTGGAACGGCCGCCCACGCGGGAGAACTGGCCATCCTGGAGCACGTGCAGGAGCTTGCCCTGCAGAGCCGGATGCAGGTCGCCGATCTCGTCGAGAAAGATGGTGCCGCGATCGGCGGACTCGAACTTGCCGATCTTCAACTGGTGAGCCCCGGTGAACGCGCCCCGCTCGTGACCGAACAGCTCGCTCTCCAGCAATTCGCGAGGCACCGCGGCGCAGTTGACCTTGATGAACGGCCCGGTTTCCCGCACCGAGGCATCGTGGATGGCCCGGGCGACCACGTCCTTGCCCGCGCCGGTCTCGCCGCAGATGAGCACGGTGACGTCCACGCGGGCGGCCTGCTCGATGATCTCGCGGACCTCGCTCATCTTCGGGCTGCGCCAGAGGCCGACCTCGTCCCGGAGCCGCTTCCGGGCCTCGTCGTCGACCGTGCGCTCCCAGCTGCGGCGGGGACGGGCGAGGGCGCTCTTGATCACATTCTCGAGGTCGTCCGCAGAGAACGGCTTCTGGAGGAAATCGTCGGCGCCGAGGGCGGTGGCTTCGACCGCTCGCTCGCTGGCATCGGCGTCGGCGATCACCACGATCGCCCCGGGCGAGCCGCCCTGAATCTTCAGACGACGCAGGAGGTCCGTGACATTGTTCCCGAGGTCGAGCAGGCTCACGAGGAAGCGCCGCTGCGCAATCTCCAGCAGCGCGGACTCCATCGAGGCAGTACAGACCGGCTCGTAGCCCCATTCGCTGAGGGTACCGGCCAGGTGCTGCTGGGCGCTCGGTTCCGGGACAGCGACGAGCACGACTCTGTTCTTCATTGCATGGTTCTTTCGTCCAGGGGTTCGGGCGGCCTCTGTGAATAGCTGAGCATATGCGGTAGCGCGCTCAGAAAGAGCAAACACAGTGCCAGTGGCCTCCCTGGAGGCACCTGCCAAATACTTGATCTATCGTATCAGATCGGGCTCCAGAGCCGGCACTCGTCTTCACTTATTGGGAAATCGACTTCCTTCCTGACACTCTCGGCCCGAAACAGGCCGACCCTGCGTCATGATATCGATGGTTTGCTAGTTAAATCATGGACTTATACGACGACATGTGAGACGGTGATCTCTCGCATCTGTTGCGTAGAGTGCGAAGGAATGTGCTAGCGCCTTCATGCTGACCCTTCCCTTCACTCCATGTCGCACGACGCCAACCTAGTCCTGCACAGATCGTGAGAGAGATTCTCGTTATCTTCTCGGATATTACACGACGACCCGCCAGGCCTGATCCCGGCTTGCCGGATCAGCGGAGGACGTTCATGGCCCCTCAGGAAGACTATGCACAAGTGAGTTGCACATAGTATCAGGGTGAAATCGCGCGGAACTCCGTGACGCATTCGACGGGGTAGAAGTTGCCCGACCGGACAGGGCCCGCGGCCGCCACATTCTTGCAAAGTGGCCCGCTCGGCAGAAGAACTTACCGCCGCTTCAGTGTAAGTCTTACACCAAGATTGGCGGCATTACTTCGGAAGGTCGCCGTTCCTCGGCCTCTGAAGCAGCACGTCGAGGGCCTGGACGCGGTTCGCCAGATCGCCGAAGGCGTCGACCAGCTCGGCGCGGTCCGCTTCCACCGCGTGCAGGCGCTGCCGGATCCTGCTCACCTCTTCCCGCAACGCCTCGTTTTCACCCTCGAGAGTGTGTTTCCGCGCCTGCAAGCCCCGGATCTCGTCGAGCATCTCCAGACACAGGCTGAAGAATCGTTGACCGTCAGACAGCCAGCGCACCAGATCGGACGACGCGCCCTCGCTCACGGCCCGGGCGACCCGCCCTGGCGGGAGCGCCTCCAACGGCGAACCGCCGCCCCGCTGCAGCGAATGACGCGACCGGGAGGTGCCGCGAGGCAGGTAGCCGGGGGTCAGGTCCAGCACCTCGGCGATCCTGGAGTACGCGACGGCTGCGGACACGTGCGCCTCCTTGACCAACTCCGCGCTGTCGGCCCCGAAGAGGTCCACCGCTCTGCCGTCCGCGGGCATGACTGCGCTGCTGATGTAACGGATGCGCTTCCCCTCCGCCTTGAGCTGCAGGCAGGCCGACGCGATGTCCCGCTGGTCGACACGCAGTCGCTCCGGGGGGACGCCGCTGAGATCTCGCTCGACCACGAAGAGAGCCATTCGATGCCTGGCCGAGATGCTAGCCGAGTCGGCTTCTCCACGCAATCCTTGCACCCGCTTTTCGCTCGCGTCATCGATCGGCACGCCCCCGCGTCAAGTTCACGCTTGTGTGGAGCGAACTCGCTCATCTATTCTCGTAGATGAGCTTCATTTGGAGGGCGCACATGAGCAAACATCTGATCGACCTTCCCGCCGCTGAACGAGACGAATTCTCCTTTCGTCCGCTGGTGAGCAAGCACCGGATCCATGATCTCAATCTCGTCGGCGACGACGAGCTGATTGCCCTGCTCGACACATATCCGCGCGAGCGGCTACAGGCCTTCACGATGGGAACAGACCGGTGTCGGCGCGACGACTGGCACTACGTGGATGCGTCGGCGGCCTCCGGGAAGGAGATCTTCACGGCGGTGCTGCGCGGCCGGCTCTGGCTGAACCTGCTTCGAGTCGATCTGGTCGATCGGCGTTACGGCGATGTCATCCGCCAGCTCACCAGCGATCTGCAGGAGCAGTGCAAGCGGCTCGGCCTGCTCTCGATCAACTTCGGCACGCTGTTGATCTCGTCGCCGAGTGCGATGGTGTACTACCACTTCGACGCGAATCACCAGGCTCTGTGGCACCTCCGCGGATCGAAGCGCATCTGGCTCTATCCCGCGTGCGACGAGCGGTTCGCCTCGCGCGAGATCATGGAGCAGATCTTCAGCGGCACCTACGACTACGATGAGGAGATCCCCTACGCGCCCGAGTTCGACGACCACGCGGTCGTGTATCAGCTGGAGCCCGGCGATGTCGTCTCATGGCCTCAGAACGCGCCCCACCGGATCGAGAATCTCGACACGCTGAACGTGTCACTCTCGACCGGCTTCGTCACCGATGCGGCCGATCGCCGCCACCTCATCTACTCGGCGAACTATCTCTTCCGCCGCCGCTTCGGACTTCCGACGGTATCCACTCGCGAGTCCGGGCTGGCCGCGTCGGCGAAGTGCGCTGCGTATCGGTTGTTCCGCCGCGCCGGCTGGTTGCCGAAAGGGAAGGGGGCGGCCCGGAGCTATCCGAAGAACCTGCAGGTGGATCCGGTGGCGCCGCTGGGCTTCAGCCCGGTGGGGCGCTGAGAGTCTCTGGCCTATTCCAGCAGCCGGGCCGCGGCATGTGCCAGGAGCGCATCGTCACTGGTGCCGTCGGTCGGGAAGCACG
>Ga0209970_1000090_pt1 | contig 12750 bp, 19 predicted proteins | sample InoplaCoSAM_FD_187585 | JGI IMG/M metagenome (GOLD analysis project Ga0209970, IMG submission 187585) | Arabidopsis thaliana rhizosphere microbial communities from the Joint Genome Institute, USA, that affect carbon cycling - Inoculated... | ecosystem: Host-associated > Plants > Roots >...
CCAAACTTTCGAAACTCAGCATGTCGAATACGATCGAATCCATGAAAATCACGTGTGGACCTTAACCCGCCAATCGGCTATTCGTCGGCCGGTACATTGACGAATTCCAGAGCAGGGCCCGCTGACCGAAAGGGAGGCGGGCTCTCTTTTACCGTGCAAAAGAGACGAGACGACAAGCCCGCGGCGATGTGATGAGAGACAAGCATTCGTTTCACGAGATGGGGCGTGAGCGTGGTCCTATGAAGGCAGTTCAATTACGTACTTCCGATACCGAGAAGAATTCAATCAGCAGGGACTAAGGCTGGTCTTTCCACCATTGAACTGCTACGGCCGTCATCACTGAAATGAACGCAGCTGCAAACGAGTACTTGATGGCAGTTCCCCATCGGCCGGTATTGTTATTGTCCCGTCCGAGCTTTTGCTCAATAAAACGTCGAGTCCTCAGGTGGGCATACCGCTCGGCATCATGCTTCGTACTGAAGGTCTCCCTCTTTGGGATGACGGCATAACGTTGCCCCGCTTTATGAACGACGACCTTCTTCACGTGCCAAAGTCCATAGACATCATCTCCGAGTATGTTCTTAACTCGAATCACTCGTTTCCCATACTTCAGGCGTTGTCGTAGCCCACGACTGATCATGGTCCATTGGCATCCATCTTTAGGTGATGGACGCCAATGGATTCCATCGGCCATTCTCATAGCCTTTACCTCCGCCTTGATGAGCTACCGGCTGGAGGCCGCCTCGTCCTTATCGGACTGGGCTGCAAGGCCCGCATTCCTGTCGACCGGCTTTTCCATCGGTCGGCGGGCGAGGTCTTCCGAACCGATTGAGATGGTGCCTGCTATGTTCTCTTCTCCCCCGGGGTGACTCGCCGATTCGGCCCTAACCACATACTTCACCTCGCCAGGATCCCGGAAACACAGGCTGGCAGTCTCATTAGATCCCAGTTTGGCCGAATACTCATTGCGCTTTGTTAAGAATCCCATCGGTCCGCCAAAATTGCGCTGGCATGTCAGGTTTTCTGTCATGGGATTCAAAAACACTACTCGGACAGCGCCTTGACGCTTGTTGATCCAGCGAATCTCGTCGCCTGGATTGACCATCACGGATGTCGGGTCGACGGCATCACGGATGATGACGTCTTTGACTGCGCCCGTGCGCGTCAACGATGGCATACCTTCTCCGCCGATTGTTTGACAGCCCACCAGCATGAGCAGAGGAAATCCAAGAATGAGGCGTTGGACATGCATTGTTAATCCCTCCTTCTATTGAAGGTGATGAAAACTTCCCACCGTCCAGGTTGAAGGACCAGCATCACGTGACTGTGCCAGCTGCAAGACGCGCACCGAATGCATTGCTGATTGATTTGCTCATCTTTTGATAATTTCAGTACACCTTTGTAGACAACTTGTTCTCATTAATCGGACAGTCTGCACGCACCATATCGCTAGGGATCTCCCGTGATGATCGGGTATGACGCCAGGTTCACGAAAACATCAAGGTGAAGGAGGAAGAAGGCTCAATGTTGGTCGGAGAAAGCTGATTTAAACTGAGAAGAGTTGGTTCGGCAAGCAATGAAGCGCAAGGAAGTGCTCAAGGCAAGAAACAGCAGCAGCGGGAGACACGGAAAAAGCGCAAACCTTCCTTTTGATCTGATCTCGGGATCGGATGCGGTTGTCGCTAGGTAATCACCGCTTGACCCAGCCCTCTAGAGAGCCTAAGGTAGAGCACTCCCCTTACACTTGTGCTTGCGGCCTCCTTGGGAAGGCCCGACCGCCAGACACCAAATCAAAGGCGGTCCTCGATGTCTAGCTCATCACCTCTGTCCATCCGCGAAGACCTTCACAATTTTTGCCGATACTGCGAGCGACTGCTAGCCAGCGCTCAGGCGCCTGGCCATGCGCCATTCTCGCAAGATGAACTGCAGATGATCTGTCGCTACGCCAACGAAGTTGCCAAACTTGCCGATTCGCAGAGGGTGCAGAGTAATGGGAAGTCGGGAATAACAATGGAGTAGGTGGACACAAGTGCATTCGCATAACAACCCATGATCTCTCTTGTGCTGTGCTCCTCGACTTCGACACGCTTTTCCTGATTGCGTCCTACAGACTGACCGGACCCGCCCTTCTGCCACTGTCCTAGCCACTTTCCTCATTCGATGTCGCATTACTTAGCTGGAGGCATCGTTGTCGTCGTAGTCGTGGTAGTGGTCGACCTTGAGCTTGTTGGATCACTTTGGTCACTCGGTTTATCATCGGTTGTATCACTTGCTCGAGCACTGGTTTGACCGCTGCTTTGGCCGCGGTTTTGATCATTTGTCTGACCAACGGCCTGGCTGCCATGTCCCCCAACCTTGATGACTCCCGAAACGTTTTGCTCACCAGCCGTCCTAGCTGATTCCATCCTGACGGTATACCGGAACGTGCCGGCATCTCTGAAACAGATGCTGGCAGTTTCGTTCGTGCGCAGTTGGGCGGTATCGCTGGATGTCATCCACCCACCGAAATTATTCTTGCACGACACCTGCTTGTCCGACACAGGGTCAATTAAGATGACTCGTACAGGTGCGCCCCTTTTGTTGACCCACCGAACTTCATCGCCTGGATTGACAGTAATTTCCCCTGATGCCAGGCTATCCCCAATAATCACGTCTTTCACGTCACCGGTCCTCGTCACCGTGGGCATGCCCTGGCAGCCCAAAACGAGAACGCCCGCAAGACTAAGATATCGGATCGGGTTCATGAAGTACCTCCTTTGCCATAGGTCACGACATTCACTCACAACACCGTGTAATCGGCGATGAGTTTCTGACACCCAAATAATTCTACGCCTTTCAAGGGTGGCAACTGATCAAAACTGCTCACTTTCAAGCGCTTCCTACTGTGGTCACATTGGAGAACGCGCCGGGATTTGCCAATCGCACCAAACCCAACCGAAATTTACCTCCTGCTGAGCCGACGCGGCGAGAAGGCCTAATGCGTTTATATTAGTTCTTTAAATCTGAGCAATTCTGACCATACCGCAGCCTGGTGGCTAGCCATAATTGCTACTAATGAGAGGAGGAAAGAACAGATCGAACGCTGAGGTACCGCCATCTCGTTCATGAGGAGGAAATTAAGGTGGATCGACTCAAGGGAAAGTGGCTGCAGTTTAAAGGTGAAGTCAAAAAGCGATGGGGCAAGCTAATCGATGATGATTTGAGGCAGATCGAGGGGAACTACGAGAAAGTAATCGGCATGCTGCAGCAACGGTACGGGGCTAACTGTGTCCACTTGGTTCGGGAGCGGTACGGCGGGGAAAAGCACGAACTCATACAATGGGGTGGCCGGTGGCTACAACGATCTCAGCCGGAAGTCGCGAAAGAGAAGACGTGTCTAATGGGGGAGTCATCAAACAGAGAGAGCTGGATCGGCGACAAATTCACATTTCAGTTAAGGAGAAGATCATGATGCAACGCTATGGACTGATGCTCTGCACGGCTCTTGTTGCCGGGACCACGCTCATTGTGGGACTGGCGACGGCCGCGGACAAGGCCGCAGAGACGATACCGATCACGTCAGGTCTCCAGACAGTCCAGGGGGATGTGCTGAAGATTGAGGGAGATTCGTATGTAGTGAAGGATATGACCGGCAAGGAAATCCGTCTGCACGTGGACAAGACCACGAAACTGGAAGGTTCCTTCAAGGCCGGGGACAAAATCGAGGCCCAGGTGACGGAGAAGGGCCACGCATTGGGCATCACAAAACCCCTCGTAGCAGATGCCCAGATACCAGGTCCCCAGACTGTCAAAGGTGACGTGCTGAAAATGGATGGGGAGTTTTACATCGTCAAGGATATGGCGGGCAAGGAAATCCGTCTGCACGTGGATAAGACCACGGAGTTGGAGGGTTCCTTCAAGGCCGGCGACCAGATCGAGGCCCGCGCCACGGAAAAGGACCACGCATTGTCCATTAAACACGCCCAGCCGCCGAAGCTGTAAGGTGGCGAAATTTGAAATTCGATCACCGCATAAAGAATTGGGCCAGTCCTCAAGGCTGGCCCAATCCGTACCTGAAAGGTTGCTGTGTGGGCGATCAGGAGGTGCGCTACCATGCATCGGGAGCGTGAAGGAGAAACCAGATGAGTACCATCGTCATCATCGTGTTGGTGTTGTTGCTCGTTGGCGCATTGCCCACCTGGCCGCACAGCGCCAGTTGGGGATATTTCCCGAGCGGGGGACTGGGTTTGATCCTTCTGGTCCTGGTCATCCTGGCTCTGACAGGTCGGCTGTAACCTCGCAGGTCCTATCCGGTCGCGCAGCAACCTGCGCGAAAGGTACAGGCTGTGCTGCTTCACACAAAAGCGATGAACATGAAAACCACAACAATCCTCGGCATCATGCTCATCGTGCTCGGTGTCGTGGCATTTGCCTATAAAGGCATTAGCTACACGACCCGAGAAAATGTGATCGATGTCGGTCCGCTCCAAGCCACGGTTGATAAGAAAGAGGCCATTCCGCTTTCGCCCTTCGTCGCGGGTTTGGCCATCGTCAGCGGCATCGCGTTGCTGATCGTTGGAGTCAAGAAAGCATAGCAAGGGTGGTTTTAAAGCGAGGGCAGGAAGGTCTAACTACTTATTAACCAACTCTGCGTCAATCGAAGAGACGTGTTTGGGGGCTGGATCTGGGTTGAACTCTTGGCGGGCGTCATTTTAGTACTGCAAGGCGATCGTCATCTTCAAACTTTGTCCATTGTAGGAAAAACTGGCCGCCTCAAACGATGGCGCCCCCAATGAGGCTTTCGCATCGTTCGAGAATCCGTATCCCTCCTTCGGCACCCCCATCAAATTGGTCGCGAGTTCCCCATCCCGATTTTCGTCATGAATCACAGCCAATGCATACGTACCGAGCGCGATGTCTTCAAAGTCGCATGTGGCCTTTGCGGCACGTACCTTGACCATCATGATGTTGGTTGCAAAGCGCAAAAACTCAGTGGGAAACCCTTCCGGTGCTTCGAACAGTGCGCAGGCCACTGCCCCGATGCTATTGCGGATGCCCAGGATCTCCACATGTATTCCCGGCTGTGATGGCTGAGCGGAGCCGACTGTACTGACAACAGACATCACTATGAGTTCCGCGAGACAGAGTAACTGTGCAAGGGATCGTGGCGTACGGCTGTGCTTGTCCATCGGGGTGATGCGTGCTTGGTGCACGTTCATCTAATGGTCGCTCGTATCATGTACTTCGTCTACCCTGCAGGGCCCTAGGTTCAAGCTCAAGCGTTGCCCCGACATGTGCGGCATAATTCGAATAAAATAGAGCATGACGATCGAACTGATCACCAACTTGCTCACCACCACGGCGAGGAAGTGGTGGGATGATAATCCATGGCGATTAAGTGCCGCCCTGTCATATTACACGCTCTTTTCTCTCGCGCCACTCTTGACGCTTGCTGTAGCCGGAGCGGCAACGATCGTTGATGAAACGGTCGTGCAAGAAGAGCTACTTCGTCAGTTACAAGAGCTTATCGGGGGGAAAGGGGCGAATGCCCTGACCCCCATGTTGCACAGCGCCGGTCATCCTGTTCACGGCACCCTCGCCACTTTGATTAGTCTCATTACTCTATTGATTGTCTCTATGGGCATGTTCAGCGAGCTGCAGGATGCGCTGAATTTCATTTGGCGGATTCCAGGGCATCGACGGAGTTCTGCGCTGTGGGGACTGCTTAGAACCCGACTCTTCTCGTTTTTGCTGGTCATCGGAACAGGTCTCCTTCTTTTCACTGCCTTAGTCTTGAACGTCGTGATGGTTGCAGCAGCCAAATTTATTCACAGGGAGATGCCCGAGCCCCAAGTCATTATGACTGTGATCGATATCATGGGTTCTCCGGCGGTAATGGCCGTATTGTTCTCACTGATGTTCAAAATCCTGCCTGAAGGGCATATCGCTTGGCGGGATGTCTGGATTGGAGCCATTGGCACTGCCGCTCTGTTTACGTTGGGAAAGTGGGCAATCGCGCTATATCTTGGAGGGCCGGCGCTGACCTCAATGTACGGAGCCGCCTCTTCGCTGATGGCGATCTTGGTGTGGGTCTATTACTCCGCCTTGATTTTCTTCCTAGGTGCCGAGTTTACCTACGTGTATGCGCATCAGTTTGGCTCGCAGCGTCCTGCCACACGCAGTAAGGCTGCAAATATGGAAGTGGAATAGGGGAGCCAACGACGATGATTGGAGCTAAATTGCTCAAGGATGGAAAAGAGGCGGCATTCAGTGGTTCCTGACTCATCTTCGCGATCACCCTTTCTTCCAGAATCGCGACGACGGCTTTCTTGCCCTCCTGTAAGACCACGGATAGCTTGACCTTGCCCGCCTGGATATAGAACACGGCATCCGCTGAATCCCCTTGGGAAAAGATCGTGTTTGCTGACTCGGGAATGGTCAGTTTTATACAGTTTGGCTCCCGCCCCCCGCTCTACCATGCGCGCATGATCACGAGGGTTCTCACTAGTGCTTCATTTTCAGTCCCGTACGTACTGATTCTTCTATCTCACTTACTGAGGCAATAAAGGAGCCGCATATGAACCCTTCAAAGAATAATGGAAACTTGAGGGCAGACTTTGGCTCTCAGGAAATCGAGGTCAGCGCGGAGCGAGCGGCACATGCCATGCTGCAGCAGCGGAACCGCTTACTCGAACGGCAACTCACCGAGCGCACTCAGGAGTTAGGTCGTTCCCTGGTGGATCTCCGGTCCCTGGCGACCGCGCTCGATGCTGCGGAGCAGCGTGAACGCACGCGCCTCGCAGCAGAGCTGCACGACTACCTGGCGCAGTTGCTCGTGCTGGGCCGTATAAGAATCGAACAGCTGCAGCGACTCCCTGTACCTCCAGCAAGCGATGGGATAGTCCGAGATGTCGACCAGGTGTTGAGCCAAGCCTTACAGTATTGCCACACCTTGATGGCCGAGTTGAGTCCACCTATCCTGCACGAACAAGGACTGGTCGCGGGGATTCGAGCGCTCGCGACACAGATGAAGCGTCACGATCTGGAGGTACGAGTGGACCTGGATCAGGTCGATGAGTGTGACATTCCTCTCAGTTGCGCCGTTCTGCTCTTTCGCTCGGTGCGGGAACTGTTGATCAACACAGCGAAGCATGCGGCCGTGAAACAGGCGACGGTCCGCCTGACCTGCGATCAGGGCCTCCTTCAGATCGTCGTGCGTGATGAGAGCGGCTTCGATCTCGCGGCCTCGCAAGGGCCACCACCTGCCGGCACGGGGAGCGTCCTCTCTTCGAAGATCGGCCTCCTCACGATCCGGGAACGCATGAAAGCCTTGAACGGTCGCTTTGATTTCGCCTCGGCGCCGAAGCAGGGAACCACGGCGACCCTTACTTTGCCGATCGGCCCGCGCGCCACCACAATTATCTCTCCATGAGAGGCAGGGATCAGAGGAAAGCCCTTTGTACTTGTTATGGCTTCCATGCCCCCTTAATCCCGCTCAACTATTCGCGCTGCCACCTGAGCACTTTTGACCAGATTAGCCTCATCAGGAAGCATAGCGTTGACCTGCAATGTATCTTGTCCACCGCATAGCTTGTGGCTCGGTGATGAGCCTTCCTCTCCCACCTCTGAGCCCAAGATCCTAAAGGAGTAGTGTAATGAGAACTGATCTCTTCCTAAGGCACATCGTCATCCTCACCTCGCTGGTCCTGATCTCCTGGCTCCCTGCGCTGGCTGCCGAGCCACCTCCGGCAAAAACCCCTCCTTCCGTTTCGACCGTCGGGCAGGCCAAAGTCACCGCGGGTTCGGTCGAGGATACACTGAAGGGCTGCCTCGCCAGAATTCCAAAAGGGAGTACCGGTCAGCGCATGTTGGCTGAACAAAGCTGCCAAACGGCCGAGGGGACTAGGAAACTAGACAACGCTGCCCCCAAGTTCTAAAGACCCTCGACGAATCATAGTGGCTAGCGAGTTCTCGGAAGGAAACCACAACGGTAAGCAGAAAAGGCATCTAGCCACCGCGTTAAGGCGTTTTGCCTAGGCCGCTATGTCATACTGAGACGGCACGAACGCCATGTGATCCATGACTACTCGATGCACTGCTGCAAGCACATGCGTCATCATCTTCTCTGGAACCGTCAGCGTGTCGTGAAGAGGTGGGATTCTTTATATTGATCACACATTCTCCCTCTTGGTCAGACGCACTCGTGGTACCGGACGCAGGTTGGATGGGAGAGGTGCCGGCATCGTCTACGGCACACTTGTTCTCATAGTGAGACCTCCAGAAAGCTCTTGCTCCGCTCGCAGCCAGTTCTGGACGTTGTGGCCTTCCTGCCGCCCCTCAGTCTCATAAAGCTCATAGGCCCGCCTTGCAATTGACGCATGGCACCTCTTCCGGTTCCCCACTTCGTCTAACAGTGTCTTGATGTTGGATTCTAGATCCCCAAAATCATAGTTTCCGTTTAGATTAGCTGGTGCCTGGACAACGCGGGTCACTCGTAAGCCGCTGGCATAAACGACATTCACAATAGGCATCATTGAGGGCCCCGACAATACCAGCATGGCCCCGGCATACCCGTGGTCATGCATGAGTCTCAAATTTTCCGCACCACTGCGATCCGATAAATACAGGTCCAAAATTACCAGTTCTGGCTTTGAATCCTTCAGGACCGTGAGCATATCCTCTCGATGCCGCGGAATGGCCACGTCATGGCCCCTCAGATGCAAGGCGTGGGTAAGTTGACGTCTGAGTTCTTCTTGATGCGTAAGAAGCATGATCATGAAAAAGACCTCCGGAGGCGGCTACCACGCCTCAGTTCTGATGAATATCCATTAGTCGGCCCTGGTCATCATCTCCACGGTTACCTTTGGTGCCTTCTGGAATGCTCTGGAGCCTCGCCTCGTGCAGCTTGGTGGGAACCGACTGCATGCCCGCCTGTAATCCCATCGCCTCCACTTTCACAGGATTCTCTCAGAAAAGCCTTCTAGGTCGTTCGAGTTACTGATAGGGCAGCAGGCGACCGAGCGTCGCGGAACTCGCGCCATCGACTACGACAGAACCGCTCAACCTCCGTTTCCGTTCCCGATTCTTTCCCGTGAGAATATGCCGTTTGCCCGCCTGCTTTCGCATAAACTTCCCCGTGCCCGTCTTGTGAAAGCGTTTTTTGGCCCCGCTATGTGATTTCATCTTCATCATCCGTAGCCTTTGTTTAAAGTGACTGCCGCAGATCCATCAGGATACGATTCAGAATCAGGAAGAGGACTTTTTTCGTTCGTGTAAGTCTTGTCGCATGGCCAAGTGATCAGCGTGACGAATCTCGGTATTGAAAATTGAGATGTCGACATAGAACCCTCTTCGCCTGCGATTCCCAATGACCGCGCCATCCATGAGAAGCACGCGCGGGAGAATACTATAGCCTTACAGTGTGTGTTGTAGGACCAGTCAGGTGATATGTCCCCGACAGCGGTTCTAGGCCCTTACAAAACGCCCGATATACCCAGTATGCCTCTTTAGGATGGAGGCAGTCTGAGCAAAATTGCTCAAGGGTGATGTTGAAACGAGACAATGTACTTGTGTTGCATCGAATATCTTCCAGGCCTGCAACCCGCGGCAGTCGTGGAAGCAATATGTAGTTCCTCACGGAGGCGGTGATATTTCATGAAACAGGCCGAAGAATTTCGTAGCTTCCAATGCCTGCGAACGGATGATCTTCTCAATAATGAGAATAGACAACTCAGCGAGAAGGAAACCCTGATTGTCGAGCACTACTGCAAGGAAAATCCTGGCCAAGGTTGCACCGTACCTGCCCAATCGACCGCCACAGACCTAAAGCGTCTATAATGGTCGCACATGGACGCTGCTGTCTGGGTAACCAGACCGTAGGTTCGAATCCTACCCTCTCCGCCAATACCTTCTAAACAAACTGACCAGGGTTCGAATTGGACTCTTTGTGCGTAGATGTGGCCGATCGGTAAATTACGAAACGCGATGGAAGAAGGAAAACACATGGGAGCAGTCGGGGAGGGGGGTGTTTAACTTCTTGCTAACGAATGCATCAGCTGGGGTTTTTCTTTTCCCTGTGATCTCTCTCGCAGCTTTTCCCAAGCCCATCATGTTGTTCACACTATAAGTGAATCGTACACATAGATTGACCTCATATCGAGTACATCTGCCGGTTTCATGGGTGCAGATAATAGCGATGACATTTGATCATTGATACGGTGGCCTTTTAGAAACGCCGGAGCGCTTTGAAGCGGAAGGTAACTTCGTCCGTGTTTGGTCAACCACGCCTCCCAAATGCGATCCACATTACAATGATTCATATAAAACACAGGATCATTTGGCGAGCTTGATGGCAACATGTCACCTCCTACCCAAACGTGCACACGATTATGCAGTGCAGGAGGTGTTGGGGCAGCCCAACCTTCCACCCGGTTACGGAAGCCAGACGATGACACATCCCACGGTGTAGCATCGTATGGGGTCAGTGTTAACACGCCACCCGTGTCGGCTTTGTTTGGAAGCTTTGACACATTCGCCCCAAGGGCTCGTCTCAATCCGTGATTTCGTTGCACTAACTGCCCATTCACGTCCGCTTCAATACGAACACGGAAACTAGTCGAATCAGCGGAGTTAAACTTGAATGGTCCTGTCTTGACGGGACTCCCTGAGCCACCCATGGCATCAGCTGCCCATACGCTAGATTTCTTCTGTTGCGCTGCGGTTTTTTGCCCATCTACGGCCCAATCCCAATACGGCAGGCCGAACGTGTTGTCGTTGAGCACTCGCTGAAGATTGAGTTCCAGTTGGCGCAGCATGAAGCGGTGCCAGGGGCAAAATACCGGACCTCGATGTGCCGCATTCCGATCACCCTGAGTTGGAGGAGTCATTGTCGACATTGCTGTGTGGTGCCAAACGACGAACAGATCATAGGTGCTGACTGGTCGCGATGGGCCAGGGATACCTAAACTTGCAGTGGTTGGTCCGGTGAACTCACGCTTCAATAGATTGACGCCTTTTGCATACTTCTGCCTTGCCGACGCGTCCTTCACAATGTTGGGCCGTACATTAGCCATAGCAAACTCCTAAGTATGTTTATGGCCTGATAGGGTCCTTTTCATTTTTCTGCGATGCGTCTTACGATTACCTTTCGCCACAAAGTCGTCAGGGAAAATGTTAATAAGCTGTTTGACAAGGTCCACTGCGGAGGCAAAGGACAAATTCGGGACTGGATGATAATGAACCTGACCGTCATTCGTTACCCCCAAATGCCCCATTACCATTTTCCCGTCGACTTCGATCTGGTATTGCGTTGTTATGACGATGTGATGTCCTTTGTAATCGGCTTCCCGTACACTTTCCGTCCTCTGGTGCTTATGTGCTTTTTGGGCTTTCTTAACATGTAAGGCATTCTTCTTGACGTAGGACGCTATGGACTTTGCTGTTGGAGATATAGTCATTCCATTACTCGGCATATGTGATTCCTCCTCATAAAGCGAAAGAAGCGGTGAGCGGGTCGGAATTAGGCAGCGGGGCGGGTATCTGCTTTCTTGATTGATTTCTCCATTGGGCCGTTCTTCCAATTGGCGTAGGGAGGACCAATCTCCTGTCAGACTGAGACTTAAGCCATATGCTGCGCTTTGCGCGACGCCACTGAAGTACACCATGTAAATTCATTCGGATCCACTCGCTAGCGTCGCAGTCTATGAAATATAAAGATTAGGATCAATGTAGGAATGTAGAGAAGATCTGTGAGCTATTGCATTCCCTTGTTTACGAGAACGATTCTGCTTGGGCCGAATGGCTCTCAAGTGATCGACAGCCGCCGATAGGACATTTTGCCCTATAGGTTCCCCGCGCGGGATCTCACGATTGGCTGACCAACCACCGCTCGTCATAATCTAGAAGATGCGGGCTAGGATCCACAAAAAGAAATTCAGCCAGTGCTGGAAGTGTTACGGCGTTTTGTGGCCGCAGAAAGCAATTAATACGGATTGTGGCGTTTCGGTAGAGCTCTGGGTTTGTGTCGCCTGTGGCCAGCGGTGAGCCTCGAGCGATCAGGTCTGCGTTCAAGTGACAGTGTGCCTGAACAGAAGTGGCCAAAGCCAGCTCTCCGGGAATATGTCCAAATCTCACAGCGGAGAGAGCTATCACCCAAAAGGCAGAGGAGGGAACACGCTCATGAGGAATGTATTCAATCTAGCAAGTGCATTGTTGCTCCTAACCTTCTCAGGCTGTGCTATGACGAGCAAGGCGCCCGATTTTAGTGGACTGAAAGACGTGGACGGTTCGGATGCCGTGCACATTAACATGACGAAAGCCGCGGTGCACTTTGCGGTCGCCATGCCCTTTATCGGCGACGCCTCATTGGAAGGAGCGGTTCGCGATTTTACAGAAGAAGCGAAAAAGGAAGGAGCGGAGCGCGTAAGAATCGTGCAATCCGACGAAACCACCTTATGGTGGATCCTACCTCCCGTTAGCTTTCTGTTCACACCAAAATTTACTAATGTCGCGGGGGAGGCATTGCTGGCATTCCATGACACGACGCAACAGAAACACACAGAAGCTGAGGGTGACAAGAGGGTGAAGGAATAAGGCCGGGGGGTCGCTCACCTTTTTTTCGGAGAGGGCGTATTAAGCTAATGTCGAAAAGTATTCTGCCTTACTCTGCATGGCTCGCTTGTTTCCTTCGCCGTTAGGACGTGGCATGGCCACGTTCGCCAATTACCGATCCAACACCTTGCGATGAGACAAGAATGATGATTTTTTTCATGA
>Ga0209970_1000094_pt1 | contig 12663 bp, 9 predicted proteins | sample InoplaCoSAM_FD_187585 | JGI IMG/M metagenome (GOLD analysis project Ga0209970, IMG submission 187585) | Arabidopsis thaliana rhizosphere microbial communities from the Joint Genome Institute, USA, that affect carbon cycling - Inoculated... | ecosystem: Host-associated > Plants > Roots >...
CTGGTGTAGCGGCGCGTGATGCGCTCCAGCTCGCCGCGCGAGAGCAGCTTCGGGTCGACCCGGATGCCGCCCTTGGCGCCCCCGTAGGGCACGTTCACCGCGGCGTTCTTGATGGACATCCAGGCTGAGAGGGCCATCACCTCGGACAGCGTCACGTCCTGGTGGAAACGCACACCGCCCTTGCCCGGGCCGCGGCTGGTGTTGTGCTGCACGCGGTAGCCCTCGAAGTGGGCAATGGTGCCGTTGTCCAGGTGGATGGGCACGTCGACGATGAGCGTGCGCTTGGGGCGTTTGAGGGTGTCGACCCAGCGGCCCAGCTTGCCGAGGTAGGGGGCGACGCGGTCGACCTGCTGCAGGTAGATGCCCCAGGGGCCGAGGTGGTTGGGATCGAGGTAGGAGGGCAGCGCCTGGGTGAAGACGGCGGGAGGGGTTTGCGACGACATGGTGGGTCCTTCATGTGGACGTGGCCGCTGTGTGGGCCACGGCGAAAAGCACTGTACGCAGCCGTCCCGCGCTTGTCCAAGGCGGGCTCAGGATGGCTCCATGCCCGGGGCGCATGGCCTGCCCGGCGGCGGTGCTAGCATGCGCCGGCCTGCAAATGGAGGGAGGCACCATGAAGATCATCGACACACCCGACGGTCGTTTTCCGGGCGCGCAGGACGCGCGCCCACCCGTACAGACGCTGCCGATCCGCTTCACCGGATCGGGCAGCGAATACTTCCGCATCTGGATCGTCAACCTGCTGCTGATCCTGGTGACGTTCACGCTGTACTGGCCCTTCGCGCGGGCGCGGCGCATCGCCTATTTTCAGAACAACACCCTGGTGGGCGACGACCCGCTGGGCTTTCACGCCAATCCCTGGAAGATGTTCCGCGGCTACCTGCTGGTGGCGGGCCTGGGCCTGGCCTACGCCATCGCCTCGGAAACGGCGCCGGAGGTAGCCGGGGTCATCATGTTGGTCTTCGCGTTGCTGTGGCCCGCACTGTGGCGCGCCTCGCTGCAGTTCCGCCTGCGCAACACCAGCTGGCGCGGCGTGCGCCTGGCGTTCGAGGGCGACCTCAAGGGCGCCTACCTGGCCTATGCGCCGCTGTTGCTGCCGGTGCTCGCGCTCGTGGCCGTGGGCCTGAGCGCGTCGGCGATGGTGCCCGCAGAAGAGGCCACGCGAGAGGACCGTCAGTTCTTCGCTTTCCTGTTCTTTGGCGCCATGCTGCTGTTCGCGCTCGTGTTGCCCTGGTGTTTCGTGCGCCTCAAGCAGTACCAGCACGGCGGCTACCGCTTCGCCGGTGAACGCACCGAACTGCGCGCGGGGTGGCGCGAGTTCTATGGACTGGGCCTGCGCGCGGGTGGCGTGCTGCTGCTGGTGGTGCTCGTCCTGGGTGGGCTCGCAGTGGGTGTTGCCATGGCCGCACGCGGCATGGCCAGTGGCGTGGTGGCGGTGTTCGGCATCGTGGCGCTGGGCTACATCGCCGTGCCGCTGATCCTGGTGCCTTTCGTCACCGCCCGGCTGCAGAACCTGGTGTGGGCGAACACGCGCAGCCGCAACACCCGCTTTCGCAGTGAGCTGCGCTTCGGCACGCTGGCGCGCGTGAACGCCCTCAACTGGGCGCTCATCATCGTCACGCTCGGCCTGTACTGGCCCTTCGCCCAGGTGCGCCTCACCCGCGTGCGGCTGGAGGCCATGGCCCTGCAGGTCAAGGGTTCGGTGAACGACTGGCTGGCCAACGCCCAACAGCGCGATGTGGGCCCGCTGGGCGACGCCGCTGGCGACTTCTTCGGCATCGACCTGGGCCTGTAAGCCAGCCATGCGCCTGCCCCTGCGCACCCTCTGGTTCGACGGCCGCAGCCCGCGCGGGCGGGCGGTGCGCGTGCACCTGGACGGCGACGAACTCGTGCTGCAGCCGCTGGACGAAGCGGCCGATGGCCCCGCGCGGCGCTACCCCCTGCGCCGCGTGCGCTGGCCCGAGCGCCGCACCCACGGTCAGCGCCAGACCGACCTGCCCGACGGCAGCCTGATCCAGCACGCCGACGCGCCCGAGTGGGACGACTGGTGGGCCGGGCAGGGCTTGAGCGAATCCTGGGTGGTGGGCTGGCAGCAGAGCTGGCGCGCCACCGTCTGGGCGGTGGTGGGTGCCGTGGCCGTGGTGCTGGCCAGTTGGCTCTGGGGGGTGCCCGCCGCCAGCCAATTCGTGGCGCAGCGCCTGCCGGTGGAACTGGACGAGCGCCTGGGCCGCGACAGCCTGGAGCAACTGGACCGCGTGCTGCTCAAGCCCACGCGCCTCGACGAAGCGCAACAGCGCGAGATCGAGCAGCGCTGGAAGTCCTTCGTCGAGCGCGCCCACGTCGAAGGCGACGAGCCCGCCTGGCGCCTGTCGTTCCGCCACGCGCCCGACCTGGGCCCCAACGCGCTGGCCCTGCCGGGCGGCCACATCATCGTCACCGATCAACTCGTCGAGCTGCTGCGCGACCGGCCCGACGCGCTCACGGGCGTGCTGGCGCACGAACTCGGCCACGTGCGGCACCGCGACGGCCTGGACATGCTGGTGCGCGCCAGCCTGCTGAGCGCCATCGTCGGCGTCGTCTTTGGCGACGCCAGCACCTTCATCGCGACCGTGCCCGCCGCGCTGCTCACCCAGTCGTACTCGCGCGACGTGGAGCGCCGCGCCGACGCCTACGCGGCCGAGCGCCTGCACCGCGCCGGCCTCTCGCCGGCCGTGATGGTCACGCTGTTCGAGCGCCTGGCGGCCGTGCGCCAGAAAGAAGGCGAGCGCGGTGGCGTGTTGCCCATCGCCCTGGCCAGCCACCCGGCCGACGAGGACCGCATCCGCTACTTCCGCGAGTGGACGCCCGAGCGCTGAAGCCGCGCCGCCCGCTCAGGCGTTGAACTGCAAGGCCGCCAGCCCCGCGTACACCCCGCCGCGCGCCACCAGCTCCGCGTGTGTGCCTTGCTCCACCAGGCGCCCGTGGTCCAACACCACGATGCGGTCGGCCCGCTGCACCGTGGCCAGCCGGTGCGCGATCACCAGCGTCGTGCGGTCGCGCATCGCCGCCTCCAGCGCCGCCTGCACCACGCGCTCGCTTTGCGCGTCCAGCGCGCTCGTGGCCTCGTCCAGCAACAGCAGCGGCGGGTTCTTCAGCATGGCCCGCGCAATCGCAATGCGCTGGCGCTGCCCGCCCGACAGGCGCACCCCGCGCTCGCCCAGGAAGGTGTCGTAGCCCTCCGGCAGCGTCGAGATGAACTCGTCCGCGAAGGCGGCGCGCGCGGCGGCCTTCACCTCATCGTCGCTGGCGCCTGGCTTGCCGTAGCGGATGTTCTCCATCGCACTGCTGGAGAAGATCACCGGCTCCTGCGGCACGATGCCGATGCGCTCGCGAAGATCCTGCAGTTGCAGCGCGTTGATCGGCGTGCCGTCCAGCACGATGCGGCCCTGCTGGGGGTCGTAAAAGCGCAGCAGCAGCGAGAACACCGTCGTCTTGCCCGCGCCGCTGGGCCCCACGATGGCCACCGTCTGCCCCGGCTCCACCGTTAGAGAAAACCCGTCCAGCGCCGCCTGCGCCGGGCGCGATGGGTAGTTGAAGTGCACGCCCTCGAACGCCAGCGCGCTGCCCCCCGCCGGCAGCGGCGCGGCCAGCGCCTGCGGGGGCGACTTCACCGGCGATTCGCTCGCCAGCAACTCCACCAGCCGCTCGCTCGCGCCCGCCGCGCGCAGCAGATCGCCATACACCTCGCCCAGCACCGCCACGGCGCCCGCGAAGATCACCACGTAAAACACCGCCTGGCCCAGTTGCCCCGGCGAGAGCTGGCCATCAAGCACCGCCTGCGTGCCCTGGAACATGCCCCACAGAATGAGCGCCGCATTGGCGATGATGATGAACGCCACCAGCACCGCGCGCGCCTTGGTGCGGCGCACCGCCGTCTCGAAGGCGTGCTGCGTGGACTGGTCGAAGCGCTGCGACTCGCGCCCCTCCGCCGCGTAGCTCTGCACCGTGGGAATCGCGTTCAGCACCTCGGCCGCGATCGAGCTCGAATCGGCGATGCGGTCCTGGCTGGCGCGCGAGAGCCGGCGCACCCGCCGCCCGAACCACATGGCCGGCAACACCACCAGCAGCACCGTCGCCAGCACCAGCACCATCACATACGGGTGCGACCACACCAGCATCACCAGCGCGCCAATGCCCATCACCGCATTGCGCAGCCCCATGGACAGCGACGACCCCACCACGGTCTGCACCAGCGTCGTGTCCGCCGTCAGGCGCGACAGCACCTCACCCGTCTGCGTCGTCTCGAAGAACTGCGGGCTCTGGCGCAGCACGTGGCGGTACACCGCGTTGCGCAGGTCCGCGGTGATGCGCTCGCCGATCCAGCTCACCAGATAGAAGCGCACCGCCGAGAACAGGCCCAGCGCCACCGCCACCCCGAACAGCGCCGCAAAGTGCTCGCGCAGCGCCAGCACCTGATCGCCGCGCCCCGCCGGCACCAGCCCATCGTCGATCAGCAGCCGCAGCGCCACCGGAAACGCCAGCGTGGCCGCCGCCGCCAGCACCAGGAACAGCAGCGCCAGCCCCATCTGCAGGCGGTAGGGGCGCATGAACGGCAGCAGCCCGCTGAGCGAGCGCGGGCTCTTGCCCGAGGGGCGGTCGGAGGCGGTGGGCATGTGGGGGAGGGGACGCGAGGGTCGGTGCCGGAGTGGGGGAGTAGCTTAGGCCATGGCGCGCGACCTTCAATGACGGCGCTGTAATTCACAGGGATGCACTGAATGAAAACCCGCGCGCAGTTGACGCGTCCCGTCAACTGCAGTGCAGATTCCATTCAATTGAGCCTGTCCTCCAGAGAGAGGATTGATACAGCAGACGCCTGCCGGGAGCTCCCGGCACGGGCTGCATGCGGCCATTGCGGACGTGTGGATCGTCGCTGAGCTTGAAAAGCAAGGGGCCGACCGATGGGGGCTCGCACGGTGCTGGCCTCCACAGCGCGTCGATCCAGCTGAAGCTCCAACTCGGGCCTGAATCGCGGTGCCGGTCCAGGCGGGCGACGCCCTTGAGGTCCGCGACGGGGATCTCGGCCAGCATGTCCAGCAGCGTGTTGTCCCAGGCGACCAGCGAGGTCTGCGACACCTTCTGGCCGTTGTACGAGACGTCGTAGACCAGCAGGCACCAGGGGCGCTCCATCGAGAGCGTGACGGCGGGCCAGTGGGTCTGGCGCGGGGCGACCAAGGAAGGGTGGAGGTACTGGACGAGGCCGGCGGCGGTGATGAACACGTTGTGACTCCCTGCGAAAGGATGTCAATTGTTTCTCATAACAATCCAAACAGGTTGATCATGAGTCAACACTTTTTGGGTGCCTGAACTTGCATCCAAGCCATCGGATCCGTTCGACCTCCTGGTCACCAACGTCGTTGCTCTGCGGGAGAAGGGGAACTGGAGCACCCGTGCCTTGGCGGAGCAAGCGCATGTAAGCCGAAGCTCGGTTGTCGGGTTGGAGAGTGGGCATACCAAGCTCTCGTTGAGCATCGTTGACAACTTGGCCAGAGCATTGGGCGTCAAGACCGGGTCTTTGTTTGGCAAGCGACCCGTCGTGCGAGATGAGGCTGACGGCCTGATTGAGGTCGTGCTGGCGCAGAACCTAGTGTCGGCAAGGAAGAGGATGATGCTCACCCAAGAAAAGTTGAGCCAGCAGTCAGGCGTCAACAGGGCTGTCATCGCAAACATCGAACGTCGAGCTCGCAACCCTTCACTTCCAACTCTTGCGAAGCTTGCCGTCGCACTTGGCTTGTCGCTCGAAGCGCTTCTTAGCGATCCGCGCTGTAACTCTACAGTTAGTTAGAGACACTGAAGGGGACGTATGAACTGTGATCAATGACATGACGGACCTATGAACTCTCATCGCTTAGATCACTTTGCTGGCGCGAGGAGTTCGCTGTTGAGCGGTGGCCGGGCTGCCTCCAATGGCCTTTACTTCGAGCTACTGAGGAAAATGTAGTCATCAAGGGATAGCAATAATGACCTCTGGAACATATCATCTGTCATCGCCTTGTATGTGTACCCTGTAAGTTGCAGCAATAGAGGGGCTTTTGTTTTCTATATGTCATACAGTCCTGAGCAGATCGCCGCGTTCGTGGGTGCAGCCGCTTGGCTCCCTCAGTTGTTTCGCTGGGGATATGGATATTTCAGTCGTCCGAAAGTTGTTCTGATTCCAAATTCCACCGTGGAAATCGGATATACAGCGTTTGGACCAATTTTTAATATTAAGCTGGCCTTGTCGGGTGCGCTGCGGGACGTGTTGCTAGAAGAGTTTACGGTTGAGATTAAACATGAAAATGGAGAGACTAGAACTCTGCATTGGCGCGGTACGCAAGAGGTCTTGAACCAGATTCGCGATGCCTCGGGAATTCGAGAAACAGTAGAGCGAGAGGGTTCCGCAATCGCGGTGAAGGTTACGCCTGATATGCTCGTTGATCGAGTTTTTCGCATGCAAGATACGCGCTTTCAAGAGCAGTATAGAACGTTGCTCGAGGATTTGAGCTCTCAGGTTAGTTTTCAGAAATCGCAGGGTGATGGTGCAAGGGCGAGGGTGGAAGCATCAGATGTGCTGGATAAATGCATCAGATATTACAGAGCCAATTTTTCCTGGCGACCTGGAAGGTATCAGGCGCGATTTCATTGCAAATCAATAAACGAGCCGATTCGCCTCGAAACTTCGGATTGCAATTTTTTGCTTTCACAGGCGGATGTGGATGTAATTCGTGAAAATACGAATTTACTGAGAGATCACTTTCTGTGGGTGCATTTTAGGAATGAAACTATACCTCCACAGCCGGAGATCCAGTTTGCTTGGATTTACCCTCAGATATCAAGATGATTCGCGAGTCATCAAGCTTCAAGTGGGTGGCGAAGGAGTTTTCTCTCGGTGCCTGAGGTGTTGCTGGGAGCCAAGTGCTCTAGCAGAGGTAGAGCACTATTCAGTTTATGGAAAATGTGCCGGCCAATTTGTCAGTCATCAGGGTGTCCAGGCATCCCCTTCGCCCGCAGGGCTAACTGCTCTGAACTCTCTCAGATGGCAGTCGGATGCGCCCTTTCGTCGCACCAGACACGCAGGTCCGCCGAATGAAAAGCTCAGAGCGCCTGTAAGCACGCGCATATCAAGCCAACGCGGAGTTCGGCTGTTTCCGGCGTCCAACTCAACGCTACCCCCCACCGAAAACCGCAGCCGCAGCAACGCTTACTTCAGAGACGACGACCTCGCACCATCGCATCTGACTGCGATCCTCTGGCTCTTCACGCGCCGCGGTGGACAGCTCGATTTTCTATTGCCGTTTCCTGCTGTCCAAGTCGAAAGGGCAGGCAGGCATTGCGCGACGTCAGATGATTTCTCTCCGAGCGTTTGCTCGGGACGCGCGAAGTTGAGCTTAAGGCCTTGGCAATTCTTTTCGCCCATAGAGCGTTCCTCGTAGTGCTTGGCGTAGCACTTGGTTGCGCCGCTGAGTGCAAGCGTGATCGGCGCTAGGTTGCGAGAAATGCGGTTCATACACGTTCCCAATATTCTTGCCGGTCTCTGCCGGGTATCCCGTCTAAAACGTCCAATCAGTTGCGCCCAATCAAATTGAGTGATAACAATCGACACCCCTACACCCCAGGAGTGCCCATGCTCATCCGAACCCTGATCCTCGCCGCCGCCCTGGCGTTCACCGCCACGGGCTCCTGGGCCGAAGGCGCCACCTGCCACGCCAAGTCCGCCGAGAAAAAGCTCGCCGGCGCCGCCAAGAACTCCTTCCTCACCAAGTGCGAGAAAGACGCCGCAGCCGCCTGCACCATGGCAGCGGGCGAGAAAAAACTCTCGGGCGCGGCCAAGACCAGCTTCACCAACAAGTGCGTGCGCGACGCGGTGGGCGCCGAGGCGCAGAAGCCGTCCTGAACCGGGTGAGCCGGTGCGCCGGCTCAACGCACGGTAACCTGCACCCGCCGGTTGCGCGGCTCGTCCACGTTGTCGGCCGTGCGCACCAGCAGGTTCTTCTCGCCGTGCGCCTCCTGCTTGAGCGACGTGAATTTCACGCCAGAGGCTCGCAAGCGCTCGGCCACCAGCGTGGCGCGTTGGGTGGAGAGGACCACGTTGTCCGCATCGCCGCCCACGGTGTCGGTGTGGCCGATCACCACCACCTCGGTCATGGCTTGCGGTGGCCGGTCCCGGAGGTAGCTCAGGATGTTCTGAAGCTCTTTCGCCGATGCGGCGGTGAGTTGCGCGTTGCCCGACATGAAGTACAGCATGAAGTGGCCGGGCAGCACGGGTTGGGCGGCTTTGGCGTCGCCGAAGGCGGCGTCCACCTCGGCGTGGTTCATCACGATGTTCACCGCGCCGCCGTCGATGGCCGCGACCTGGCCCGCCTCTGTCAGCACCTGCCGCCCCTTGGGCCCGCTCACCACCACCTGGCCCACGGCCCCATCGGGGTCGGGCACCAGCACCACGTAGGAGCGGGGCAGGCTGGGCGCGCAGGCCGACAGCAGGAACACGGCGAGCACCAGCCAGGGTGCCCGCGCGGCAGAGGGGTGGGAGCGATCGTTTTTCATGCAGAGGCCTCGAGAGCCTGGGACTTTCGCACATCGTGCCGGCAGGGGGCGGCGCAGGCTCCCGATCTTGTGGGAAGCGGGGAAGGCGGGGATACTCCCCGCCGATTGAGGAGGCGCGGCGTCTGCCCTGGCGCGCAAGGTGCATGTCCTCGTGGGTGCCTTGACGACGACGACGAGACAGACATGACCTCAGACGACTTCGAGCCGGCCGAGCGCCGCGCGGCCCAGGCCTGATGCACCTTTCCCTGCGCGCCATTGCGGCGCTGTTGATGCTGCTGACGGGTGGCCTCGGCCTGGTCGTCGTGCTGGCCGACCCGCTGGCCGTGCAGACCCTGCGCCACCAGGGCTTCGACCAGTACCAGCGCTGGCAGCCGCGCGTGGTCCAGGCCGCACCGGTGCGCATCGTCGACATCGACGAGGCCAGCCTCGATCGCATCGGCCAATGGCCCTGGCCCCGCACGCGGCTGGCCAGCCTGGTCGAGCGCCTGGGAGAGCAAGGTGTTGCAGCGATCGGCTTCGACGTGTTGTTCGCCGAGCCCGACCGCACCTCGCCGCGGCGCGTGTCGGGCCACTGGCCCCTCACGCCCACGGCGCGGGCCGAGTTGCAGAGCCTGCCGGACAACGACGCGGCCTTTGCCGAGGCGATCGAGAAGCAGGACGTGGTGCTGGGCTTCGCGGCGCGCAGCGAGGCCGATGCCGATGCCCAAGCCAAGAGCCCCCAGCCACGCTACCGCTACGTGTGGATGGGCGAGCCCGACGCGGGCATCCTGAACACGATCGGGGACGCCGTGCGCCCGCTCGCGCCACTGGAGACCGCGGCCAAGGGCGTCGGTGCGCTCAGCTTCGTGCCCGACGCCGATGGCGTGGTGCGGCGCGTGCCGATGGTGATGTCGCTGCAGGGCCAGCCCGTGCCCAGCCTCAGCGCCGAGCTGCTGCGCGTGGCGCAGGGCACGCCGAACTACATCCTGCAGCGCGCCGGCGGCGGGGCACCCGCGCTGGAGGCCCTGCGCATCGGCGCGCTCACCGTGCCCACGACCGCGCGCGGCGAGATGTGGCTCCACTACACGCCGGCGCAGCCGCAGCGCTATGTGCCCGCGTGGCGGGTGTTGAACGGCACGGCCGATCCGGCGCTGCTGCAAGGCCACATCGTGGTGATCGGCAGCTCGGCCCCCGGCCTGCTCGACCTGCGCTTCAACCCGCTCGGCCAGCTCATGCCCGGCGTCGAGACGCACGCGCAGGCCATGGAGCAGGCGCTCACGGGGCAGCACCTGGGGCGCCCGGCCTGGGCGATGGCGGCCGAGGCCCTGCTGGTGGCGGTGGGCTGTGTGCTGCTCGTCGCGATCGGGGCCTTCATGGGTTCGCTGCGCGCGGCCGCTGCCTGGCTGGTGCTGGTGTCGGCGTTGTTGTGGGGCGGCTGGTGGGCGTTCTCGGCGCACCGGGTGCTGCTGGACACCTTCACCCCCGCCATCGCCTGGACCCTGGCCTACGGCCTGGCCAGCGTGTGCCGGCATTTCCGCAGCGAGCTGCAGCACCGCTGGGTGCGGCAGGCGTTCTCGCGCTACGTCTCGCCCAACCGCGTGGCGCACCTCATGCAACACCCCGAGCAACTGGAGCTTGGCGGCAAGCGGCAGCAGTGCAGTTTCATCTTCACCGACCTGGCGGGCTTCACCTCGCTGATGGAGTCGATCGACCCGGCCGATGCGGTGCACCTGCTCAACCGCTACCTCGAGGAGATGATTTCCATCGCCTTCCGCTACCAGGGCACGCTGGACCGCATCATGGGCGACTCGCTGGCCATCATGTTCTCGGCCCCGGTGGAGCAGGCCGATCACGCGCAGCGCGCGCTCGACTGCGCGATGGAGATGCACCGCTTCGCCACCGGGTTCACGCGCCAGCAGCAGGCCCGTGGCTTGGCCTTCGGCCACACGCGCTTTGGCATCCACTCGGGCGAGGTCATCGTGGGCAACTTCGGTGGCAAGGCCCTGTTCGACTACCGCGCGCTGGGCGATCCGGTGAACACCGCGGCGCGCCTGGAAAGCGTGAACAAGCACCTGGGCACCTGGGTCTGCGTGTCCGAGGCCACGCTGTCGGCGTGCACGCCGCGTGTGGCCCGCCCGGTGGGCCGTCTGGTGCTCAAGGGCAAGACCGAAGCGCTGCAGGTGTTCGAGCCGCTGGACGAGGTGCCGATGGGCTATGCGCCGCTGGCGATGTACCGCAGCGCGCTCGACGCCCTGCGGGCCGGCGACGTCGCGCAGGCGCTGGAGCGCTTCGAGCAGTTGCGCCGCGCTTACCCGGACGATCCGCTGGTGAACCTGCATGGCACCCGTTTGCTGGCGGGCGAGCGCGGCGACCTCATCGTGCTGGCCGCCAAGTGATCGGCAGCAAGTCGGGGATCACTCCTCGTCGACCTTGAGCAGGAATTGCGTGCCGCGCACGCCGATCATGCCGGTCGGCGTTTTCACGGACACGGCTTCGGGCTGCAGCTTGGCAATGCCGCCAGACACGTAGTTCAGGGTGCCCTTGCCCATGCGCGCGCCCAGCTTGAGCTTGCCGGCGCTGGGCTCGTACATGTACTCCTCGACGGTGAGCGAGGTGTTCGGCCCGAAAGACATGATGGTGTTGTCGCCGAAGACCACGCCCAGACTGGAGCCCGCTTGCGTGCTGAGCGCGCTGCCCTGGTGCAGCGGTGTGCCGGGCTGGGCGTTGACGACCTGGCCGTCGGTGGTGACCGTGGCCACGCCCTTGACGGTCTTGACGTGACCGACCGGGGCCTTCTCCATTGCCGTGGCCGTGCTCGCAAGAGCCAGGCACAGCAGCCCGGCGCTCACGGCGGACAACCGGGTGGTGCGGACGTGGGAAGGTGGGTGGGCCATGGTGTTCTCCGTCTGACGAGCGGGATGATAAACCGCATGAACGGCATCGCCTTGGCCGCCCCTCAAAGCACCAGCCGCTTCGCGTACCCCGTCATCTCCAGGTAGCCGCGCCCCACGGTGCGGCCGTTGCTGTCGATCAGGTCCGACAGGCCTTCCCAGTAGATGGCGCCGGTGCTGGCGCGGCTGTCCAGTTCCTGCGCGTCGATCAGCGCACGCACGGTGTAGAAGTCGGCCGGCGTGCGCACCAGCCATTCCACGGGGTAGCGCGTGTTGGTCAGCGGGCTGGTCCACCAGCGTTGGGGCTTGAACTCCACCTCGCCCGGCCGGAAGCGGTGGATGGCGTTGGGGTCTTGCGCGTCACCCGCGGCGCGGAAGGAGCCGCCGGTCCACACGGTGGAGCCATCGGCGCGGCGCAGGCGGAAGGCGGTGAGCGCGTGGCCGTCGAACAGGTTCATGCCGATCCAGTCCCAGCCCACGGCCTCGGGGTGCAGCAGGGCCTCGCTCCATTCGTGGTCCAGCCAAGCGGTGCCGGTGATGGCGAAGCGCCGGCCCACCAGGCCCAGCGTGCCGCGCACCTGCAATTGCGGTTGCGAGACGTAGAAGCTGGACTGCGCGGCGTCCGGCCCCTTGCGGGAGAAACCGCGGTCACCCTGCAGCAGCCAGGCCTGCGGGGCGCTGGCCTCGATGTCGATGAGCAGGGTGTCGCCCACGGCGCGGGTGGCGTAGCCGCCGTCGGGGCGGCGGCGGATGAACCAGTCGCGCAGCACGACCTCGGTGTCGCTCTCGCTGGCGAAGACGGCGCGTTCGGTGTGGGCGGGGCGCTGGCCGTTCCAGCGCGCGATGCGCTCGTCGTGGTGCAGGCGCTGGCCCGCCACGTCGGTGATGGCGGCGTGCGCGAAGAGCAGTTGCCGCGCCGCGAGGCGGCCGGGCAGTTCGCGCGCTTCGTCCACGCGGCTGCGGAAGAAGGTGATCTGGAAGCCGAAGTCGCGACCCGCGTCGTCGCGCGCGTGGCCGGTGAGGTACCACCACTCGGTGCGGGTGTCGTTGTGGGTGCCGTGGTCGCGTGGGAAGCGCAGTTCGCGCGGGCGCAGGGTGTCGCCGGGGCGGGCGATGTCGAGTGCCGGGGGGGGCGAAGAGGCGCCTGCCGGAGCATGTCCGGTGGCGCCTGCGGGCGCGTGCGGCCAGGCCAGGGTGGCGGCGCTGCCCATCAGCCAGTGGCGCCGGTTGAGGT
>Ga0209970_1000095_pt1 | contig 12605 bp, 13 predicted proteins | sample InoplaCoSAM_FD_187585 | JGI IMG/M metagenome (GOLD analysis project Ga0209970, IMG submission 187585) | Arabidopsis thaliana rhizosphere microbial communities from the Joint Genome Institute, USA, that affect carbon cycling - Inoculated... | ecosystem: Host-associated > Plants > Roots >...
CCCGCCCGATCACTGCCCCCGCGGCCCCGCCGCCGCGCCCTCCCATGAGCACCACCCCCCTGTCCTACAAAGACGCCGGCGTCGACATCGATGCGGGCGACGCCCTGGTCGAGCGCATCAAGCCGCTGGCGAAAAAGACCATGCGCGAGGGTGTACTGGCCGGCATCGGCGGCTTCGGCGCCCTGTTCGAGGTGCCCAAGCGCTACAAAGAGCCGGTGCTGGTGAGCGGCACCGACGGCGTGGGCACCAAGCTCAAGCTGGCCTTCGAGTGGAACATGCACGACACCGTGGGCATCGACCTGGTGGCCATGAGCGTGAACGACGTGCTGGTGCAGGGGGCCGAGCCCCTGTTCTTCCTGGACTACTTCGCCTGCGGCAAGCTCGACGTGGACACCGCCGCCGCCGTGGTCGGCGGCATCGCCAAGGGCTGTGAGCTGTCCGGCTGCGCCCTCATCGGGGGCGAGACGGCCGAAATGCCGGGCATGTACCCCGCCGGCGAGTACGACCTGGCCGGCTTCTGCGTGGGCGCGGTCGAGAAGTCGAAGATCCTCACCGGCAAGAACGTGGCCGAGGGCGACGTGGTGCTGGGCTTGGCCTCGCATGGCGTGCACTCCAACGGTTTCTCGCTGGTGCGCAAGTGCATCGAGCGCGCGGGCGCGAACCTGCCCGCCACGCTGGATGGCCTGCCCTTTCGCGAGGCGGTGATGAAACCCACGCGCCTGTACGTGAAGAACGTGCTGGCCGCGCTGCAACAGCACCCCGTCAAGGCCCTGGCCCACATCACGGGCGGCGGCCTGCTGGAGAACATCCCCCGCGTGCTGCCCGACGCCCTGGCCGCGCACCTCGTCAAAGGCAGCTGGCCGCAGACCGAGCTGTTCGCCTGGCTGCAGAAGACGGCGGGCATCGACGACATCGAGATGAACCGTACCTTCAACAACGGTATCGGCATGGTGGTGGTGATCGCCGCCGACCAGGCCGCGGCCTGTGCCGCCACGCTGCGCGGTCTGGGCGAATCGGTGCACGCCATCGGCCGCATCGCGCCGCGCGGCAACGGCGCGCCGGTGGTGGTGGCCTGACGGCCGCCCTGCCCGCCCTCAGGTGATGTCTTCGGACATCACCACCCGCACGCCGGGCGTCGCGGTCAGCGCCGATTCCAGCAGTGTGCGTGCGATCGCCTCGGCCGGCACCACGCGCCAGCGGCGCGGCAACACCGGCCGCACCGCCTCGCTGATGCGCACGAACAGCCGCTCGCGCGGCCGGTCCTCCACGCGCTCGCCGCCGATCAAGCCCGGTCTCACCAGCGTGAGCGAGGGATAACCCAGCGCCAGCAGGTCCCGCTCGACCTCGCCCTTGGTGCGCGAATAGAACACGCGCGAGCGCAGGTCCGCGCCCAGGGCCGAGTTGAAGGCGTAGGCCTGGGTGCCCTGGCGCAGCGCCAGTTCGGCCACACGCAGCGGCAGGTCGTGGTCCACCCGGTAGAAGGCCTCGCGCGAACCCGCGGTCTTGATGGTGGTGCCGATGGTGCAGATCACCGCGTTGACACCCCACCACTCCGCATCTTCAGGCAGGCGCTCGAAGTCCACGACGGGGTTCAACAGTTTGGGATGGGTGGGCAAGGCGCGCCGGGTGGGCGCCACCACCAGCCGAACCTGCGGGTGCGCCAGCGCCTGGCGCAACGCGTGGCTGCCGACCAGGCCGGTGGCGCCCGCGATCATGAGTGTTTTCAAGAACGAGGCTCCGGTTCCGGGCCCGGCGGGCCACGGTTCCCGGTGAATGTTCGTTGCAGCTCTGGCCGCGCGTCAACAGCGCTTACACGCCGATACGGCGGTGGCGCTCAATTCATCGCGCGCCGAAGGGTCTGCAGCCGCTGCTCGATCGCGCTGCGCTCGAGCGCGTCGTCGGTGTGGTCGACGAAGGTTTCGAGGTCGTTTACCGCGAGGCGCAGGTCGCCGATCTCGGCCCAGGCCAGGCCGCGGTCGCGGAACTCAACCCAGGCCTCGGGCAGCAGCACGATGAGGCGGTCCTGCACGGCCACCAGGCGCAGCCAGTCGGACTGCGTGCGGTGGATCTCCTTCAGGTTGCGCAGCAGGCGGGCGAGGATCTCGCGCGGCGTGGCGGCCTGCAGGTACAGGCCCACGGGCACGTCGAAGTCGTCGATCAGGCCGTTGCGGCGTTTGTACGGCTCCAGCCGCTCCGACAGATCCTCGCGGCTGAGCGACTGGCCGGTGAATGGGTCGATCACCACCTGCCCGTTGGGCAGGTTGATCTTGATCATGAAGTGCCCGGGGAAGTTGACGCCACGCGCCTTCAGCCCCATGCCCTGCGCGAGTTCCAGCCACAGCACCGCCAGCGAGATGGGAATGCCCCGGCGCGTGCGCAGCACGGCGTTCAGGTAGCTGTTGTCGGGGTCGTAGTAGTTGTTGACGTTGCCGCCGAACCCCATGTCGCGGAAGAAGAACTGGTTGAGCACGCGCAGGCGCTGCAGCGGGCCGGCGTCCTCCGGGCAGCGGCGCTTCACGCGCGCGAGCATCTGGTCCACGTCGCCCAACACCTGTTGCACGTCCAGGTCGGGGTACTCGTCCTGCGCCACCGAGGCGGCCGCTTCGAACAGCGGCAAGGCCTCGTCGTCACGCACGAGCGACGCGAAGTAGCTCAGGGGCGTGGGCGCGGTGAACTCGAACGTGAGCGGCATGGAAAAGGGTCGAGAGCGGGCGCGGGACGGTCTATTGTCGGACGAACTGCCGCAAGTTCAAGCCCGAGAGAACCAAGGCCCCGAAGTACAGCGCGCCAGCCCCCACGATACCCAACGCCAGCAGGCCGACACGCTGCAGTGCAGCACCTTCGAAACCCAGCCAGCCCACGCGGGCCGACAGCCAGGTGAGGTAGACCGCCAGCAGCACGCTGGCCGCCAGCACCTGCAGGCCGAATTTCGCCCAACCCGGGGCCGGTTTGTAGGCTCCGCGCCGGCGCAGCCCGATCAGCAGGAAGGCCGCGTTGACCAATGCCCCCAGGCCAATGGCCAACGCAAGCCCGGCGTGCGCCAGGTGCGGCACCAGCACCACGTTGAGCAGTTGGGTGAGCACCAGCACGCCGATGGCGATCTTCACCGGCGTGCGGATGTCCTGGCGGGCGTAGAACCCCGGCGCCAGCACCTTGATGGCCACCAGCCCGATCAGCCCCGCCCCGTAGCCCATCAGGGCCATGGAGGTCTGCTGCACGTCGGCCACGCCGAAGCGGCCGTAGTGGTACAGCACCGCCACCAGCGGCTGCGCAAAGGTCAGCAGCGCCACCGCGCTGGGCACCGCCAGCAGCACCACCAGACGCAGGCCCCAGTCGAGCAGGCCACTGTAGCGCTCGTTGTCGCCAGCAGCTTGTGCGGCCGACAATTGCGGCAACAGCACCACCCCCAGGGCCACGCCCAGCAAGGCCGTGGGGAACTCCATCAGGCGGTCGGCATAGGTGAGCCAGCTCACGCTGCCCACGGCCAGGTGCGAGGCGATCTGGGTGTTGATCAGCAGGGAAAGCTGGGCCACGCTGACGCCCAGCAGCGCGGGCAGCATGAGGGTGAGCACGCGGCGTGTGCCGGGATGCGCCCAGGCCGCCTTCAGCGAACCCCAGCCCAGCCGCACGCGCGGCCACAGGCCCAGGCGCCGCAGCGCCGGGATCTGCACGCCCAGCTGAAGGGCGCCGCCCAGCAGCACGCCGCCGGCCATGGCATAGATCGGCGGGATGCCCAGGCGCTCGAACCAGGGCGCGCCAAACCAGGCAGCGCCGATCATGGCCAGGTTGAGCAGCACCGGCGTGGCCGCCGGCACCGCGAAGCGCTTCCAGGTGTTCAGGATGCCGGCCGCCAGCGCCACGAAGGACATGAAGCCGATGTAAGGAAACATCCAACGCGTCATGACCACGGCGGCCTCGAAGCCTTCGGGCGACTGCTTCAGGCCGGCCGCCATGGCATACACCAGCAGCGGCGCGGCCAGCACGCCCAGCACGCAGGTGACCAGCAGGGCCCAGGCCAGCACGGTGGCGATCTGGTCGATCAGGCGGCGGGTGGCCTCGTCGCCCTCCTGCGCGCGTGTGCCGGCCAGAACGGGCACGAAGGCCTGGCTGAAGGCGCCTTCGGCGAACAGCCGGCGCAGCAGGTTGGGGATGCGGAAGGCGACGTTGAAGGCGTCCGTCAGGGCGCTGGCGCCGAAGGTGGCCGCCATGAGCAACTCGCGCACCAGCCCCGTGATGCGCGAGGCCAGGGTCAGCAGGGAGACGAGGGAAGCGGACTTGAACAGCGACACGGCGCACAGTGTAAGCGGCTCCTAACCGGCGCCCGACAGATCACCTGGGTGAGCGGGAGGCACCGGGCTATAATCGCGGGCTTTGCTGGCAACATCCACAAACACCTAAGGAATACACCATGGCCACCAAGCCGAAGAAAAAGAACCCCCGCCTGGCGTCCGGTCGCAAACGCGCCCGCCAGGACGTCAAGCTCAACGCCGCCAACAGCTCGCTGCGCTCCAAGTACCGCACCGCGGTGAAGAACGTCGAGAAGGCCGTCGTCGCCGGCGACAAGTCCAAGGCGACCGAGCTGTTCGCCAAGATGCAGGCCGTTGTCGACACCATCGCCGACAAGGGCATCTTCCACAAGAACAAGGCCGCTCGCGACAAGAGCCGCCTGTCCGCGAAGGTCAAGGGTCTGGCCGCCGCGGCCTGATCCCCACCACCAGCCGCCCGGGCCCCTCGGGGCCTGCCGTTTGAATCGGGTGCGCTGCCAGCAAAAGCAGAAAAGCCGTCGCAAGACGGCTTTTTTGTTGCCTGATCGTTTGTTGCCCGCTCGGGATCAGGCCTTCTTCGGGGGAGGTTCGGGCAGCAGGCAGGCCTCCGCCACCTGCAGGTTGTTGTCGCGCGCGAAGTTGAGGCAGAAATCCCAGGCCATGGGCTCGGCCTCGCGCAGATCACCGTTCACCACCACGCACTTGACGCCGTTGATGACGGTGGGCACGCACCAGGGGGAGTAGCTCAGGTGGCTGCCCGGCTGCACGCCGCCGGGGCGAAATCCGCTCATGACCCCGGCAAGGCGTTCGGCCCAATCGCTGGGGCGAAAGGTGCGTCCATCGCGGGTGATGCCCTGGATGAAAACTTGCTTGGGGGTGGGTGCGGCCATCGGGTGGAGGGTAAGCCTCGGATGGTGGGCTCGTGCAGGAATCGGGCCATCGCGACGACCGGGATCGCCGGCCGGGAGGGCAGCCAAGAATTCTATCTTATATAAGACTTGTGACGGCCCAGCGACCCCAGACCGGGGGCATGGCACCGATGCCCAGCCGTCATCGATCCGGCGCAAAACGTGTGCCTACAATCGCGCTTCAACGGCTCCACCCTGCCCCGCAGGCGTTGAGCCGATTTCTTTTCTGGCCCGCAATCGGAGAGTCCCCGCATGAACGCCGCGCTGAAACCCGTCGCCTCGCCCCACGTGATGAACACCTACGGTCGCCTGCCGATCGCGCTGTCGCACGGACGGGGCTGCCGCGTGTGGGACACCAACGGCAAGGAATACCTCGACGGGCTCGCCGGCATCGCCGTCAACACCCTGGGTCACGGCCACCCCAAGCTGGTGCCCGCCCTGCAGGACCAGATCGCCAAGCTGATCCACAGCAGCAACTACTACCACGTGCCCGATCAGGAACGCCTGGCGCAGATGCTGGTGGAGCGCTCGGGCCTCACGAACGTGTTTTTCTGCAGCACCGGCCTGGAGGCCAATGAGGCCGCGCTGAAGCTGGCGCGCAAGTATGGCCACGACAAGGGCATCGAGCGCCCCGAGATCGTGGTCTACGAGAAGGCCTTCCACGGCCGCTCCATCGCCACGCTGTCGGCCACCGGCAACCCCAAGGTGCAGGCCGGCTTCGGGCCACTGGTGGAGGGTTTCGTGCGCGTGCCTGCGAACGACATCGAGGCTTTGAAGAAGGCCACGGCCAACAACCCCAACGTGGTGGCCGTGTTCTTCGAGACCATCCAGGGCGAAGGCGGCATCAACCCGATGCGTGCGCAGTACCTGAAGGACGTGCGCGCCCTGTGCGACGAGCGCGACTGGCTGCTCATGATCGACGAGGTGCAGTGCGGCATGGGCCGCACCGGCAAGTGGTTCGCGCACCAGTGGGCCGGCATCGTGCCCGACGTGATGCCCCTGGCCAAAGGCCTGGGCTCGGGCGTGACCATCGGCGCGGTGGTGGCCGGCCCCAAGGCGGCCAACATCTTCCAGCCGGGCAACCACGGCACCACCTTCGGCGGCAACCCGCTGTCCATGCGCGCAGGCGTCGAGACCATCCGCATCATGGAAGAAGAAGGCCTGCTGGCCAACGCCGAGCGTGTGGGCGCGCACCTGCGCGCCGCGCTGGAAAAGGGCCTGGCCGGCGTGGACGGCGTGAAGGAAATCCGCGGCCAGGGCCTCATGCTGGGCATCGAACTCGCCAAGCCCTGCGGCGTGATCCTGCAGCGCGCGGCCGACGCGGGCCTGCTGCTGTCGGTCACCGCCGACAGCGTGATCCGCCTGGTGCCGCCGCTGATCCTCAGCACGGCCGAAGCCGATGAGATCGCCGCCATCCTGGTGCCCCTGATCAAGGCCTTCCTGGCGGAGTGAGCGCGCCCATGTCGACGACGATTCGCCACTACCTGCAGTTCAAGGACCTGAGCGCCGAGGAGTACGGCCACCTGTTCGAGCGCGCCGCTTTCATCAAGCGCAAGTTCAAGGCCGTCGAGAAGTACCAGCCCTTCGCCGACCCCGACCGCACCCTGGCCCTGATCTTCGAGAAGGCGAGCACGCGCACGCGCGTGAGCTTCGAGGCCGGCATGTACCAGATGGGCGGCTCGGTGGTGCACCTCACCACGGGCGACAGCCAGCTCGGCCGCGCCGAGCCCATCGAGGACAGCGCGCGCGTGATCAGCCGCATGGTCGACCTGGTGATGATCCGCACCTTCGAGCAGGCCAAGATCGAACGCTTCGCCGCGCACTCGCGTGTGCCGGTCATCAACGGCCTGACCAACGAATTCCACCCCTGCCAGATCCTGGCCGACCTGTTCACGCTGGTGGAGTACCGGCCTGCACCGAGCGGCCAGCCGCTGGACGCGATCCGCGGCAAGGTGGTGGCCTGGGTGGGCGACGGCAACAACATGGCCAACACCTGGCTGCAAGCGGCCGAATTGCTGGGCTTCACGGTGCACGTGAGCACGCCCGGCGGTTACGAGGTCGACCCCGTGCTCGCGGGCATCAGCGACCGCAATTGCTACAAGGCCTTCAAGGACCCGCGCGAGGCCTGCCGAGGCGCCGATCTGGTGACCACCGACGTGTGGACCAGCATGGGCTTCGAGGCCGAGAACGAGGTCCGCCGCCAGGCCTTCGCGCAGTGGTGCGTGGACGAGGCCATGATGAAGCTGGCCAAGCTCGATGCCCTCTTCATGCACTGCCTGCCCGCGCACCGCGGCGAGGAAGTGGCCGCCGACGTCATCGACGGCCCGCAGAGCGTGGTGTGGGACGAGGCCGAGAACCGCATGCACGCGCAGAAGGCCCTGATGGAGTACCTGCTGCTCGGCCGCGTGGCCTGAGGCCATGTCCGCCTGCACGAGCTGCGGCGCCTGCTGCGCGTGCTTTCGCGTGGACTTCTCCATCCACGAGACGGAGGACATGGGCGGCAGCGTGCCGGGCGGCCTCGCGGTCGAGGTCAACCACAGCACCCTGCGCATGCGCGGCACCGACCACTCGCCGCCCCGCTGCGCGGCGCTGACGGGCAAGGTCGGCGTGAAGGCCACGTGCGGCATCTACGAGTGGCGACCCTCGCCCTGCCGGGAATTCGAGGAAGGCAGCGACGCCTGTAGCCGCGCCCGCGCACGGCACCACCTGCCGCCGCTCGGCGAAGCGGCTTGAACCCGGCCCGACATTTCAGGTCTGAAGTTTTCCGTCACCTGTTGGCAATAACCGACACCACGGGTATTTTTGCGGTGCTACCTTCGCCGCGCCATGAAAACCCTCTGGGACATTTCCCCTCCCGTTCACGCGGGCGCACCCGTCTTTCCCGGTGACACCGCGTATGCGCAGCAGTGGGTCGCGAGCATCGGCCCCGGTTGCCCGGTGAACGTCAGCGCGATCACGCTCTCGCCGCACGTGGGCTCGCACGCCGACGCGCCGCTGCACTATGACCCGGCGGGCGCGCCCATCGGCGAGGTGCCGCTGGAGACTTTCATCGGCCCGTGCCGCGTGATCCACGCCATCGGCGTTGGCCCCCTGGTGCGGCTCGAACACCTGGCGCACGCCATGAAGGATGTGCCGCCGCGCGTGCTCGTGCGCACCTACGCGCGCATGCCACAAGACGCCTTCGACAACGACCTGCCCGCCTTCGCACCCGAGACCGTGGAGCGCCTCGCCGACCTCGGTGTGGTGCTCATCGGCATCGACAGCGCCAGCATCGACCCCGCCAGCAGCAAGACGCTGGACAGCCACCAGGTGATCCGCCGCCGCGGCCTGCGCGTGCTGGAGAACCTGCTGCTCGACGACGTGCCCGAGGGCGACTACGAACTCATTGCCCTGCCCCTGAAGCTCACCACCGCCGACGCCTCACCCGTGCGCGCGGTGCTTCGTTCCCTGCCATGACCACCACACAGCAAGACTGCCGCGCGCTCGACGCGCAAGACCCGCTGCGCGCGCTGCGCGATCTGTTCGACGTTCCCGCGAACACCATCTACCTCGACGGCAATTCGCTCGGCGCCATGCCGCGCTCGGCGCCCGCGCGCGTGGCCGAGGTGGTCACCACCGAATGGGGCCGCGACCTGATCCGCAGCTGGAACAGCGCGGGCTGGTTCGAGATGCCACGCAAGGTCGGTGACCTGATAGCGCGGCTGATCGGCGCCGAGCCGGGCACCACCATCGCCACCGACAGCACCAGCGTGAACCTGTTCAAGGCGCTCAGCGCCGCGCTGCGCATCAGCGCCGAGACGAAGCCCGGCCGCTGGCGCATCGTGAGCGAGCGCAGCAACTTCCCCACCGACCTGTACATCGCCGAGGCCCTGTGCAAGGACAAGGGCTGGGAGCTGGTGCTGGTGGAGCCGCACGAGATCGCCGAGGCGTTGAAGGACGAGAAGCTGGCGATCCTGATGCTCACGCACGTGAACTACCGCACCGGCGCCATGCACGACATGGCCGCAGTGACCCAGGCCGCGCACGAGGCCGGCGTGCTGGTGGTGTGGGACCTGGCGCACAGCGCGGGCGCGGTGCCGGTGGACCTGACGGGCGCCGACGCCGACTTCGCCGTGGGCTGCGGCTACAAGTACCTCAACGGCGGCCCGGGCGCGCCGGCCTTCGTGTGGGTGAACCCGAAGCATGCCGACCGCTGCTGGCAGCCGCTGGCCGGCTGGTGGGGCCACGACAAGCCCTTCGCCTTCACGCCCGACTACCAGCCGGCCGCCGGCATCGTGCGCTACCAGTGCGGCACGCAGCCCATGATCAGCCTGGCCGCGCTGGAGTGCGGCGTGCAGAGCGTGCTGGCGGCCGAGCCCCTGGGTGGCATGGCCGCGTTGCGGCGCAAGTCGCTGGCGCTCACCGATCTCTTCATCGCACTGGTGGAAGAACGCTGCGCCGGGCACGGCCTGTCGCTGGTCACACCGCGCGAACACACCCGGCGCGGCTCGCAGGTCTGCCTGTCGAAAACGGAAGGCGCCTACGCCATCGTCCAGGCGCTCATCGCGCGCGGCGTCATCGGCGACTACCGCGCCGGCGACGGCGCGGGCCACCCCGACATCCTGCGCTTCGGCTTCACGCCGCTGTACGTGGGTTTCGAGGACGTGTGGAACGCCGTCGAACACCTGTGCCAGGTGCTGGAGACCGGCGAGTGGCAAGGCCCCGCATTCCAGCGCCAGCACGCGGTGACCTGAATGAGCGACTCCACCCAACGCCCCGAGGACGTGGTGCGCGAGGAGCGCGCCCAGCTCGACTTCAGCCGCGACATGAGCTACGGCGACTACCTGCAGCTCGACGCCATCCTCAACGCGCAGAAGCCGCTGTCGCCCGCGCACGACGAGATGCTGTTCATCGTGCAGCACCAGACCAGCGAGCTGTGGATGAAGCTGATGCTGCACGAGCTGCACGCGGCCATCGCCCACATCGCGCGCGACGAGTTGCAGCCAGCGTTCAAGATGCTCGCCCGCGTGAGCCGCATCATGGAGCAGCTGGTGCACGCCTGGGACGTGCTGGCCACCATGACGCCGCCCGAGTACAGCGCGCTGCGGCCCTACCTGGCGCAGTCCAGCGGCTTCCAGAGCCATCAGTACCGCTGCATCGAGTTCGCCATGGGCAACAAGAACGCCGCCATGCTCAAGCCGCACGCGCACCACCCCGAACGCGCGGCGACGGTGCAGGCGGCCTACGAAGCGCCCTCGCTCTACGACGAGTGCCTGCGCCTGCTCGCGCGCCGCGGCCTGCCCGTTCCCGCCAGCCACACCGAACGCGACTGGACCCAGCCCTATGAGGCCAGCGAAGCCGTGGAACAGGCCTGGCTCACGGTCTACCGCGACCCCAAGGCCCACTGGGACCTGTACCAGCTTGGCGAGGAGCTCACCGACCTGGAGGACAGCTTTCGCCTCTGGCGCTTCCGCCACGTCACCACGGTGGAGCGCGTGATCGGCTTCAAGCGCGGCACCGGGGGCACGGGCGGCGTGAGCTACCTGCGCAAGATGCTCGACGTGGTGCTGTTTCCCGAGATCTGGCGCCTGCGCACCGATCTCTGAGCGGCGTCACAGGAGCGGCCCGCGCAAGCTGTCCACAGGGCTGGGAGGCCCCTGCCAGGCGCGCTCGCACTCGGCGCGTGCGCGCCGAAAGGCCTCGTCGCCCAGGCCCGCGCGCAACTCCAGCATCAGGGGCCGCACCCAACGGGCAGCGGCGTCGCGCCCCACCAGGTGCGCCAGGGTGGTCCAGCCCATGGCGAGCATCTCATAGGCCTGCGCGTGCTCGCCCCGTTCCACGTGCACGGCGGCCGCCTGGCTCACGGCGTCGAGGTAGTGGATGGCGTCGCGCACCTCCAGTGCGCCCCGGCGCGCCATGTCCAGACGCTCCAGCGCCTCGGCGCGCTCGCCCAGCGAGCGCGACAGGCGCGCCCCCAGCAGACCACGCCGCGCGGCCCCGGCACCCGAGCTGTCGCCGATGGACGCCAGGTCCTGCCACAACTCGTCGGCCCGTCGGGGATCGTGGTTCATGAGGGCGGCCACGGCCGCCAGCCGGGCCGCCTCGGCGTCGCCAGACAGCCCCTGCGCGGAAAACAGGCTGGCTGCACGCAGGAAGCGCTGCGTGGCGCCTTCGGTGTCACCCACGGACAAGGACTCGCGGGCCTGGGCCAGCAAGGTGTCCGCCACGTCGTGCGCCCGCTCTCGGGCGTTCTCGGTCGTCCAGCCCACCGGGCCGGGCACGGTGTCGTCGTACGCACCCATGACCGCCTCCTTTGTCGTCCACCCATCGGCATGGGCGGATCCGGAAGCTTAGATCAGCTCGGGCGAATGTTGTTGCGTTTGATGACGTCGGCCATGGCGGCGGTGTCGGCTTTGATGCGCCGCGCCAGACCCTCGGGCGAGGTGCCGGCCACGGCCCAGCCCTGGTTGAGGATCTTCTCGCGCACGTCGGGGCGGCGCACGATCTCGGTCAGCAGCGTGGCCAGGCGGTTCACGTGCGCCTTGGGCAGGCTGTTGGGTGCGGCCACCGCGTTCCAGATCTCGAGCGAAAAGTCCTTTACCCCCGCTTCGGCCAGGCTGGGCACGTCGGGCACCACGGCGCTGCGACCGGCTGAAGTAACCCCAATGGCGTGCAGCTTGCCGGCCCTGACCTGCGCCATGGCCAGGCCCGGCGGCAGCAGCGACATCTGGATCTGCCCGCCGACCATGGCGGCCATGACCTGCGGATTGCCGGGGTAAGGCACGTGCACCGCGCCGAGGCCGGCTCGCGACTTGAGCAGCTCCATGCCCAGGTGCGCCACCGTGCCGATGCCCGGGGTGCCGTAGTTCCACTTGTCGCCGTTGCTGCGCGCGGCGTCGAGGAAGGCGCGCGGATCCGTCGGCGTGCCAGGGGCACCGGCCAACAGCAGCGGTGCCACGGCGATCAGCGAGACCGGCGTGAGATCGGTGAGCGGGTCGTAGGTGGTGGCGGGGTTGAGGATCTTGGCGATCGTCATGTTGCCGTTGATCATCAGGCCGATGGTGTGGTCGTCGTCGGCGCGCGCCACCTGCGCGGCAGCCACGTTGCCGCCAGCACCGGGGCGGTTCTCGATCACCACCGGCTGGCCCAGCAGGCCCTGCAGCGGGTCGGCCAGGGTGCGGGCCATCAGGTCGGGCGAGGAGCCACCGGGGAAGCCCACCACGATCTTGAGCGGGCGGCTGGGCCACGCCGGCTGGGCCCAAGCAAGGGGCACGGCGGTGGCGGCGGCCAGCGCGGCACCGGTGGCAATGGCTTGGCGGCGGTTGACGGGCGTCAGGGGCATGTCGGTCTCCGGTGGTGTTGTCAGGGGCTCGGGCGCCCGATCGAAGGTGGCTCGCCCGGGCCGGCATAGAGCCAGGGATTGTCCAACAAGCGCTCGCCCAGCACGGCCATG
>Ga0209970_1000097_pt1 | contig 12429 bp, 11 predicted proteins | sample InoplaCoSAM_FD_187585 | JGI IMG/M metagenome (GOLD analysis project Ga0209970, IMG submission 187585) | Arabidopsis thaliana rhizosphere microbial communities from the Joint Genome Institute, USA, that affect carbon cycling - Inoculated... | ecosystem: Host-associated > Plants > Roots >...
AACGATCGCCGCGCGCGCCGGCATGTCGCCCAGCGCCGTGCACAACTACCTCGCCAGCTTCGTGCGCACGGGCATGGTGAGCACGGACACGCGCGGCCAATACCGCCTGGGGCCCAGCCTCGCGGCGCTCGGCCTGGCGGCCGCGCGGCAGGTGGACCACTTCGAACTGATCCGCACCAGGGCCGTGGCATTGAGCGACAGCACGGGACTGGGCGTGGCGGTGCTCATCTGGAGCGCGCTGGGGCCGGTCATCGTGTTCAACCGGCCCGACCCGCGCAACCACGTGTTCGAGCTGCGCAACGGACCGGTATCCCTGCTGTCCACCGCGGGCGGCCACGTGTTCGCCGCCTGGTTGCCCCGGCAGGCCACGCTGCCCATCGCCATGGCTGAGCGCGGCCAGCAGGCAACGGCCGCCGAATGCAATCAACTGCTGGACAAGATCCAGGCCGACGTGCGCACCGCCGGCCACGCCGACGTGATGCTGGATGCGCTGCCCGGCTACGGTGCGCTCAGCGTGCCCCTCTGGAACTCGCAGGACGCGCCGGCCTATGCCCTGACCATCACCGCGCCCGTCGAACTCATGGACAAGCGCCGTGAGGGACCGCACCTGAAGCAGTTGATCTCGGCCGGGCAGGAGCTGTGCCGGCTGCTGGGGGCGCCCCCAGCCCGCTGGGCCGGGTGATCCACGCGCTGGAAAGGTGTTACCACCGGCAACGGCCCTCCCGGGCGGGGGCCCCGGGAGCGCCGGTGGTAGAAAATGCCGGGTTACCCGCCGCCGACCCGCCCCCCTCTTGCGCCGCCCCTCCCCCCGCTCCGCCCTCGTGCGCCAACTCGTCGGCTACCTGCCGGCGCCGCCCGACGCCCCGCGCCAGGACCTCGCCGAGCGCCTGGGCCAGTGGTTGAACGTGCACGACGCCATCGCCTTGCACGCGGCGCACCAGCCCCTGCCTCCTGCCCTGCCTGCCCAGGCCCCGCGCCGCGCCGCCACCCAGCCCCGCGCCGCCGATCTGCTGGCCGCGCTGCACCGCCTGCGCGCCACCCTGCGGCAAGGCATCGCGGCGCCGCCCGCGCTGCCGGTCGAGCCGCAGGACAGCGCCTTCGCCCCTCACCATCAGCGCTGCCTCGATCAGCAGCGCCGCATGGAAACTGCCATCGAGCCCCTTCGCGCCCACGTGCGCCAGACGCTCGCCGCCGCCTCGCCGCGGCTGGCGCGGCTCGCCGCGCTGGACGCCACGCTGGAGCGCCTGCTCGGCGGGCGAGAACAACGGCTGCTGTCCGGCGTACCGGCTTTCCTCAAGGCGCGTTTCGAGCAACTGCGCCAGACCCGACCCGACGATTGGCCCGAGCCCTTCGAACAGGAACTGCAGCAGGCCCTGGTGGCCGAGCTCGACTTGCGCCTGCAGCCCGTGACGGGGCTCATCGAAGCCCTCGCCCAGGCCAACGCCTCGCCCTGAACAGACACCCATGAACCGACCCTTCCTGAACCGAACGTTCTTCGCCGCCGCTTTCGTCCTCGGCCTGCTCTCTGTCGTCTGGGTCGGTGCCGGCTTCATCGGCACCAGCGCCCTGGCACTCACCATGACCGCGCTCATCGGCGGCGTGTTCCTGTTGGGTGCGCTGGAGATCCAACGCTACCGCCACGACACCGCCGGGCTCGCCACGGCGCTGCAGCAAACACCCGCGCCCGAGGCCGCACTCGCCGACTGGCTGGCCCGCGTGCCCGCCGGCTTGCGCCACGGCGTGCGCCAGCGCATCGAAAGCGAGCGCGGCGCCCTGCCCGGCCTGGCGCTCACGCCCTACCTCATCGGCTTGCTGGTGATGCTGGGCATGCTCGGGACCTTTCTCGGCATGGTGCTCACCTTCAAGGGCGTGGTCTTCACGCTCGAAGGCTCGGCCGACCTGCAGGCCATCCGCACGGCCTTGGCCGTACCCATCAAGGGCCTGGGCCTGGCCTTCGGCACCTCGGTGGTGGGCGTGGCCACCTCGGCCATGCTGGGCCTGATGTCGGCCATCGCCCGACGCGAGCGCGCCGAGGTGTCGCGCCAGCTCGACGCGCGCGTGGCCGACGCGTTTCGGCCCTTCTCGCTCACGCACCAGCGCCAGGCCACCGTCGAGGCCCTGCAGCAACAGGCCAATGCCCTGCCCGCCGTGGTCACGCAACTGCAGGCGCTGGTGGAGCAGGTCGAGCGCCGCGGCCAGCAGCTCGACGAGCAACTGCTCGAACGCCAGACGCGCTTTCTCGACAGCTCGCGCGAGGCCTACCAGGGGCTTGCCCGCTCGGTCGAGCAATCCCTCAAGGACAGCCTGGACGCCAGCGCCCGCAGCGCCGCGCAGAACCTGCAGAGCGCGGTGGCGCAGGCCATGGACGCCATCGTCGAGCAGACCACGCGCCACCACGAACGCGTGGACGCCTCGCTGCAGTCGCTGATGCAGGCCGTCGGCAGCGGCTTCGAGCAGCGCGGCGGCGCGCTCATGCAGAACGTGCAGGAGACCCTGACCCGATCGCAAGCTGAACACCGCGAACACCTGGCCGAGCTGCAAAGCGCGATGAGCGAGCAGCAGAGCAGGCTGAGTGAGCAGCACACCCGCCAACTCGCCGAGCTGGGCACGGCCTTCGAAGCGCCGATGGCGCGACTGATCCACACGGCCGGCGAAGCGCCCCGGGCTGCGGCCGAGCTGGTCGCGCAACGGCGCGAAGAGATGGTCCAGCTGGCCGAGCGCGACCAGCAGGCGTTGCAGGAACGCGGCGCGCTGCTACAGCACATCGACTCGCTGCTGCAGCGTGTGCAGCAGGGCACGGGCGAGCAGGCGGCGGCCATCGAATCGCTCGTCGCCTCGGCCGGCGCGGTGCTCGACCAGGTGGGCCGCCAATTCGCCGACACCGTGGGCGCGCACGCCGGGCGCGTGGAAAGCGTGGCCGCGCGGGTCAATGCCAGTGCGATCGAGCTGGCCAGCCTGGGCGAGGCCTTCGGCCATGGCGTGCAACTGGTCAGCAGCACGAACCAGCAACTCATCGAAAGCCTGCGCGCCGTAGAGAACGCCGTCACGCAGTCCATCGCGCGCAGCGACGAACAGCTCGCCTACTACGTGGCACAGGCGCGCGAGGTGATCGATCTCAGCATCAGCTCACAGCAAGGCATCGTGGAAGACCTGCGCCGCCTGCGCGCCCTGCCCGAGGGGAGGCAACCCGCATGATGGCCGGCCTGGACGAACGCCCCGGCGATGACGGCGGCGACGGGAACGCCGCCCCGGTGTGGGCTGTGTTCGGCGACCTGATGTCCGGCCTGGTGGGCGCTTTCGTGCTCATCCTGGTGGGCGTGCTGGTGGTGCAGATGGACCTGGTGAACAGCTTGCAGGCCGAGGTGCGCAAGCGCGAGCAGGAGGAGCAGCGCCGCATGGCCCTGGAAAAGGCCTTGGCCATTCCCCTGCAGAACGGCCGCGTGACGCTGGACAACGGCCGCATCGGCATCAGCGGCAGCGTGCTGTTCGCGCTCAACTCCGACGAACTGCGGCCCGAGGGCCGGCTGATCCTGCGCAGCCTGGTGCCGCCACTGCAGGTGTACCTGGGCGAACGCGACGAGATGCTCATGGTGAGCGGCTTCACCGACGACCGCCCGGTGCAGGCCGGCAACCAGCGCTTCGCCGACAACCTGGAGCTGTCGGCCCAGCGCGCGCTCACCGTCACGCGCGCCCTCATCGAAGAGGGCATGCCACGTCAACGCGTGTTCAGCGCGGCCTTTGGCGCCGAACAACCCGTGGCCTCCAACGCCGACGAGAAGGGGCGCGCCCTCAACCGCCGCGTGGAGATGGCTCCCGTGCCCAAGGCCGGCCGCGAGGCCGGGAAGGCCACGCGTGACTGAGTCCGACGATGCCCCTCGGCCCCGCCACGGCGCAGCCCGGCGCGGGGTCCCCACCACCCAGGCCAGCGTCCTGGCGCAGCTCAACCGGCACATCGCCGACGTCACCGGGCAACCCCAGGCCGCGCGCACCGAACTGCGCAGCGCGCAGGCCTTCCGCGACACCTGGGAGCGCCTGCACGCCGAGGACGAAGTGCATCAGGCCCTGCAACGCGGCCCCGAGAACCCTGGCCCGCTCAACCCGCACCGCCTGGTGCTGCGCACCCTGGGCCTGCTGAGCGAGCTCTCGCCCGAGTACCTGCGCCGCTTCATGGCGCACGCCGACGCGTTGCTGTGGCTGAACGAGGCGAGCGCCCTGCTCAAACCCTCACCCACCGTCAAGGCACGGAAGGCGCGCTCGAAGGCGTGAGGCCGCGCTGCGCCGCGTTCTCCGCTTCGATCGCCCGTTGGAAGTGGGCCAGGCCCACGTCGTTGAGCACCTTCTTGAAGCGCCCCGCCACCGCGGGTTCCAGTTGCGCGAGGCGCGCGCACACCTGATTCGCCGAGGCCTCAAGCGCGTCGTCGGCCACCACCTGCCACACCAGCCCCCAGGCCTGGGCCTGCGTGGCATGGAACGGCTCGCCCAGCAGCATCAGGCCCTTGGCGCGCGCCAGCCCCACGGCAGCGGGCAGCGTGGCCGTGAGGCCGCCGGTGACGAACACACCCAGGGACGCTTCGGGCAGCTTGAACCGGGCACTGTCGGCGGCGATCACCACGTCCGCATCGAGCATCCACTCCAGGCCGGCACCCACCGCCCAACCGTGCACGGCAGCCACCACGGGCTTGGGCAGGGACACCAAGGCCTGCGCCACGGCCTGCACCAGTGTGAGGTCGTCTTCCGTCGGCGGTGCGCCCAGGTCGCGCCCGGCGCAGAACGCCCGGCCCGTGCCGCGCAGCAGCAGCACGCGCACCGCGTCGTCGGATTCGGCCCGCGCGATCGCCGCCAACAGCGCGCGCGCGAGACCGTTGTCGATGGCGTTGAGCTTGTCGGGGCGATTGAGCGTGAGCGCCATGACGCCGTCCTGCACATCCACCAGAAGCGTCGGTTCGTTCATGCGGCTGGGGCTCCAAAGGGGTGAAGCATGGACAGGGGGTTCGGCACTGGCCTGGCGTGTGTCGCTCAACTGCCCATGCCGAGCAGCGCGTCCACGTCCAGCAGCGTGATGCCACCGTAGCCGGTGCGGATCCAGCCCCGCGCGCGCATCCGGCTCAGCGCCTGGTTGCAGCGCGGGCGCGACAGCGAGGCCATGCTGGCCAGTTCTTCCTGCGACAGGCGCAACTGCGGCGATTCGCTGGGGTTGTGCAATGGATGCAGAAGGCCGCACAGCGCGCGCGCCACCTGGGCGTCGGTGTCGAGCAGGCTGTGGTCCACGTGCTTGTCCATGAACCAGTGCAGGCGCTCGTTGATCTGGCGCAGCAGAAATTCATTGAAGGCGGGCTGCGTCTCGCGCAGCACCTGGAACATGTCCCGCGGCATCAGCGCCACGCGGCTGTCGCGCAGGGCGATCACGTCCGCGTTGCGGGGCTTTTGGCGGATGAGCGTGCCTTCGCCGAACCAGCTGCCGCCGAGCTGCCCGCCGAGCGACACGGTGCGTCCGTCCGCCGACGAAACCGACCACTTGAAGAGTCCGTCGATGACGCCGTACCAGTGGCCCGGCAACTCGCCGCGGCGGCCGAGCGATTCGCCCAGGGGCACCGCCTGCTCGACCAGGCCCGCGCGCACATCGGCCTGCACGGCCGGTGGCAAGGCGTGGAACCAAGGCGACTGCGCGAGCAGCCCGTCGAGCGTGGGCGGTTTTGGTGCAATTGTCATCGTGCGAACTGTGAGCATACCCAGGGCTGCCCAGAATCGTGCGCACCGCTTCCGCACCACTTTCCCTCACGCCCATGCAAGCAGACGCTTCTTCCGATGGCTACGGCCAACTCCTGTGGACGCCTTCGGCCGAGCAGGCCGCCGCCAGCCGCATGGCCGACTACCAGGCCTGGCTGGCCCGTGAGCACGGCATCCACACCACCAGCTACCACGAGCTGTGGCGCTGGTCGATCGAGGACATCGACCGCTTCTGGTCATCGATCTGGACCTACTTCGACGTGCTGGGTGAGGGCCCGCTCACGCCGGTGCTGGGCCAGCGCGAGATGCCCGGTGCGCAGTGGTTTCCGAACACCCGGCTGAACTACGCGGAGAACATCTTCCGCCAGGCCAGCACCGAGCGCCCCGCGCTGATCGCGCGCAGCGAGGACGCGCCGCCGCGCGAGCTGTCCTGGGCCGAACTGGAGCGCGACACCGCGGCGCTGGCCGCCTTCCTGCGCGCACGGGGCATCGGCCCCGGCGACCGCGTGGCCAGCTACATGCCCAACCGACCCGAGACGGTAATCGCCTTCCTCGCCTGCGCGAGCATCGGTGCCATCTGGTCCAGCTGCGCGCCCGACATGGGCCCCACCGTGGTGCTCGACCGCCTGCGCCAGATCGAACCCCGACTGCTCTTCGCCACCGACAGCTACAGCTACAACGGCAAACAGCACGACCGTGCACCGCAGGTGGACGAGCTGCTGGCCGCGCTGCCCAGCGTGCGCCACGTGGTGCAGGTGCCCGGACCACTGCAGACCCTGGCCTCGTCGCCGGCGCGGCGCGCTGCGCCTTCCTGGCGCGACCGCCTGGACTGGGTCGACGCCATCGCCACGCCCGCCGCGCCGCGTTACGAGCGCGTGCCGTTCGACCACCCGCTGTGGATCGTCTATTCCTCCGGCACCACCGGTCTGCCCAAGGCCATGGTGCACAGCCACGGCGGCGTCGTGCTCACGCACCTCAAGACCTGCGCCCTGCAGCACGACCTGCGCCCAGGCGACCGCCTGCTCTTCCTCGGCAGCACCGGGTGGATCGTCTGGAACTTCCAGCTCGGCGCGCTGTTCACGGGCGCCAGCATCGTGCTTTACGACGGCAACCCCAACTGGCCCGACACGGGCGCGCTGTGGCGCTTCATCGACGAGCAGCGCGTGAGCCACCTCGGCTGCGGCGCGGCCTACCTCATCGCGGCCAAAAAGGACGGCCTGCGCCCGCGCGACATCGGCGCGCTCACGCAGTTGCGCGCCATCAACGTCACCGGCTCGCCGCTGCCGGTGGACGCCTACCACTGGGCCTACGAAGCGATCAAGCCGGACCTGTGGCTGGCCTCCATCAGCGGCGGCACCGACATCGCCTCGGGCTTCGTGGCCTGTGCGCCCACGCTGCCCGTGCACGCGGGCGAGATCCAGTGCGCCGAGCTGGGCGTGGCGGCCTTCGCCTTCAACGACGCCGGCCAGCCCGTGGTCGACGAAGTGGGCGAGCTGGTGATCACCCAGCCCATGCCCTCCATGCCCGTGCGCTTCTGGAACGACGAGGGCGGGCGCCGCTACCGTGAGAGCTACTTCGAGACCTTCCCCGGCGTCTGGCGGCACGGCGACTGGATCCGCTTCACGCCGCGCCACACCTCGGTCATCTACGGCCGCTCGGACAGCACCATCAACCGCTTCGGCATCCGCATGGGCACGGCCGAGATCTACCGCGTGGTGGAGGAGCTGCCCGAGGTGCGCGACAGCCTGGTGGTGGACCTGGAGTACCTTGGTCGCCCGTCCTTCATGCCACTGTTCGTGGTGCTGCAGCCCGGCCTCACGCTCGACGACGCGCTGCGCCAGCGCATCACCGAACAGATCCGCAGCAAGGCCTCGTCGCGCCACGTGCCCAACGAGGTGGTGCAGGTCGACGACATCCCGCGCACGCTGAGCGGCAAGAAAATGGAAGTGCCGGTGCGCAAGCTGCTGCTGGGCACGGCCGCCGAGAAGGTGGCCAGCCCCGACGCGATGCAAAACCCGGCCAGCCTCGGCTTCTTCGTGGCCTACGCGGCCCGGCTCGCCAGCGCCCTGCCCTCAGGCGCCTGAGCCCACCGGCCGCTGGAGGAAGGCCTCCAGGCCGGCGAGGAAGATCTCCACGTGGGCGTCGAAGCTGCTGTTGAGCGGCACCTCGCTGCCGTTCTGCCAGCGCAGGATGAAGGCCTTGTTGGCCAGCAGCGGCAGGTGGCGCACCAGCGTGGGGTGCGCCAGCGGGTCCACTGATCGCACGCGCGCCTCCAGCGCGGCGGCCCAGCCTTCGGGGTCGTCGGTGGGCAGGGGTGCCAGCTCCATGGTCATGAAACCCATCATGGCCGAGATGACGCAGTTGTAGGCCTCGCGCAGGTTCGTCTCGGTGGCGCCGGCCTCCAGCAACGCGTCGATCACGCCTTCGATGAGCGCGATGCTCAGGCTCGCGTTCGAGGCGAGCTGCGCGCCGATGAGCTGCGCCACGTTGGGGTGCTTTCGAATCGACTTGCGGTAGCGGTTGAACAGCTTGCGCATCCAGTCGCGCCAGTCGCCCTCGCCTCGCGGCGGCACCACGCCCGCCATCACCAGGCTCGACACGTCGGCCAGCAGCGCGTCCTTGGACGCCGCGTGCCAGTAGATGGTGCTGGGATAGACGTCCAGCGAGCGAGCGACGTCGCGCAGGCTGAAGGCGTGAATGCCGACGCGGTCGATCTGCTCCAGGGCCACGGAAACGATGCGCTCGTGCGTGATGGTGCTGTTCACTGGCCGCCCCGCGGTCTTGCGGGGCGCCTTGGCGGGAGCGGCAGGTGGCATGTGTCGTGCGCGAAAGGCGATGGCTGATGGGCCGGGCGATCGTACACCCAGGGTTTCCCCTGTCATCGACCTCCAGTTCCAAGGACAATAATTCAATTGTCGCGTGAACAATAAAGTAATTGTTCAACGTGGCATATTGATTGCTTGACACCGTTCAGGCCTGGCCCGCGCTCCGGATCACGCACCCGGACAGTGCACCAGATGGTTGTCGATGCCGCCGTTGAACGGCGCTACCCCAGGAGTTCCCATGCCCACCACGCGTCGTTTCACGCTCGCCTGCGCCCTTGGCGCCGCCCTCGTCCTGGCCACCGCGCCCGCCGCGGCGCAGTCCGCCCCCGCGGCCGGCAGCACCTTGCGGCTCGTGCCCTCGTCCGACCTGAAGGTGCTGGACCCCACCTGGACCACCGCCGTGGTCACGCGCAACCACGGCTACATGATTTACGACACGCTCTTCGGCACCGACGCGCAGGGCCGCATCCAGCCGCAGATGGTCGAGTCGCACACCGTCAGCGCCGACGGCAAGACCTGGACGTTCAAGCTGCGCCCTGGCCTGGCCTTCCACGACGGCCAGGCCGTGACGGCCGAGGACGTGCTGGCCTCGCTCGCGCGCTGGGCCAAGCGCGACCCCATGGGTCAGCGCATGTATGGCGCCCTCGCGAAGGCCGAGGCCGTGTCGGCCAACAGCTTCCGCCTGAACTTCAATGAGCCCTACGGCGCGGTGCTCGAATCGCTGGGCAAGCCCTCGTCGCTGGTGCCCTTCATCCTGCCCAGGCGCCTGGCCGAGACGCCGGCCGACCAGCAGATCGCCGAGCACATCGGCTCCGGCCCCTACGTCTTCAAGGCCGACGAATTCCGCCCCGGCGAGCGCGCGGTCTATCTGAAGAACGAGAAGTACGTCCCGCGCAAGGAGGCGCCCTCCGGCACCACCGGCGCCAAGCTGGTGAAGGTGGACCGCGTGGAATGGGTCGTGCTCAAGGACGCGCAGACCCAGGTCAACGCCCTCGTCAACGGCGAGGTGGACATGCTCGAGTCGGTGCCCTTCGAGCACTACAAGGCGCTCAAGGCGAACCCGAAGATCACTGTCACCGCGGCCGCGGGCGGCCAGTACCTGCTGCGCTTCAACCACCTGGTGCCACCCTTCAACGACGCGCGCGTGCGCCAGGCCGCGATGCTGTCCATGAACCAGGACGCGCTGCTGCGCACCCAGGTCGGCATCCCCGAGCTCTACAAGACCTGCATGTCGGTCTACCCCTGCGGTTCGCCCCTGGCGTCCAACAAGAGCCTGGGCATGACCGCCAAGCCGGACTTCGCCAAGGCGCGCGAGCTGCTCAAGCAGGCCGGCTACAAGGGCCAGCCCGTGGTACTGCTGCACGCCACCGACAACAGCTCCCTGGCCAAGCTGCCGCCGGTGGTGGCGCAACTGCTGCGCCAGGGCGGCTTCACCGTGGACATGAAGTCCATGGACTGGGGCTCGGTCGTGGCGCGCCGCGCCAAGAAGGAGCCGGCCGATCAAGGCGGCTGGAACGCGTTCGTCACCTACTGGGGCTCGGAGGACGCGCTCAACCCCATCAACTACGCGCCGCTGTCGGCCAATGGCGAATCCGGCTGGTTCGGCTGGGCCAGCGACCAGCGCCTGGAAGACCTGCGCGCCGCTTTCGCGCGCGCCGGCGACGAGGCCCATCGCAAGCAACTGGCCGAGGACATCCAGGTCCGTGCCTACGAGATCGGCGCCTTCGCGCCCATGGGTGAGCTGCTGCGCCCCGTGGCCTTCCGCCAAGGCGCGGTGCAGGGCGTGCTCGTGGGCTCGACCAACGTGTACTGGAACATCAGCAAGCCCTGAACGCCATGGCAGCCTTCATCCTGCGCCGGCTGCTGTCCACGCTGCCGGTCCTCCTCTTCGTCGCGGTCTTCGTCTTCCTCATCCTGCGCCTGGCGCCCGGCGACCCCGCGGCGCTCATCGTGGGCGACATGGGCACCGAGGCCGACATCGCGCGCGTGCGCCAGAGCCTGGGCCTCGAAGGCCCGCTGCCCGCGCAATTCCTGCACTGGGTCGGCGAGCTGCTGCGCGGCAACCTGGGCGAGTCCTACTACTTCAAGACCGGCGTGACCGAACTGATCGCGCAGCGCCTGGAGCCCACGCTCTCGCTCGCGGCCTTCACCATCGTGCTGGCCGTGCTGATCGCCGTGCCGCTGGGCGTGATCGCGGCCGCGCGCCATGGCGGCTGGCTCGACCGCGCGCTCATGGGGTTCTCGGTGCTGGGCTTCTCGGTGCCGGTGTTCGTCATCGGCTACGCACTCATCTGGGTCTTCTCGCTGCACCTGGGCTGGTTGCCGGTGCAGGGTTACTCGCGCCTGTCCAACGGCGTGGGGCCCTGGCTGTCGCAACTCGTGCTGCCCGCGCTCACGCTCTCGCTGGTCTACACCGCGCTCATCGCGCGCGTCACGCGCGCGGCCGTGTCCGAGGCGCTGACCGAAGACCACGTGCGCACCGCGCGCGCCAAGGGCCTGGCCGAGCGCGCGGTGCTGATGCGCCACGCGCTGGCCAATGCGGCCGTGCCCATCGTCACCGTCATCGGCATCGGCATCGCGCTGCTGATCGGCGGCGTGGTCGTCACCGAAACCGTGTTCGCCATCCCCGGCCTGGGCCAACTCACGGTCGACGCCGTGCTCTCGCGCGACTTCCCCGTCATCCAGGGCGTGATCCTGCTGTTCTCGGTGGTCTACGTCCTCATCAACCTGCTGATCGACCTGAGCTACGTGCTGCTCGATCCGCGCATCCGCTACTGAGGCGCCGCGAGCGACCCGCATGACCATGACCCTCGATTCCCGCCAACTTCCGCCAGACGCGGCGGCGGACGCGCCCGCGCCCTCGGTGCGCCCCTCCACCTGGCGCCTGGTGCGCGCCAACGGCGCCGTGCGCCTGGGCGCCACGGCGCTCACCGTGCTGGCCGTCGTGGCCGTGGCCGCGCCCTGGCTGGGCACGGTGGACCCCGCCGCCATCGACCCCGCCAGCATCAACCTCGCGCCCGGCACACACGCGCCCTTCACCGACCTGTCGGGCGCGTCGGCGGACCACTTCTTCCTGATGGGCGCCGACGGCTTCGGCCGCGACACCTGGAGCCGCGTGGCCTACGGCGCGCGCATCTCGCTGTTCGTGGGTTTCGCGGTGGCGGTGCTGGCCGTGCTCGGCGGTGGCCTCATCGGCCTGCTCGCGGGCTACTTCCGCCGCCTCGACGGCGTGCTCATGCGCCTCATGGACGGCTTCATGGCCATCCCCAACATCCTGCTGGCCATCGCGCTGGTGTCGATGTTCCGCGCCAGCCTGTGGACCATCGTCCTGGCCATCACACTGCCGGAGATTCCGCGCGTGGCGCGCCTGCTGCGATCCATCGTGCTCTCGGTGCGCGAGGAGCCTTATGTCGAGGCCGCCATCGCGCTGAACACGCCCACCTGGAAGGTGCTGTGGCGCCACGTGCTGCCCAACGCAGTGGCGCCGCTGATCGTGCACGCCACCTACGTCTGCGGCTCGGCCATGCTGGTCGAGGCCATCCTGTCCTTCCTCGGCATCGGCCTGTCGCCCGAGATCCCCACCTGGGGCAACATCATGTCGGAGGGCCGGGTCAACTTCAACGAGCACCCGCAACACGTGCTGTTCCCGGGCGCCTTCCTCGCGCTCACGGTGCTGGCCGTGAACATCCTGGGCGACGGGCTGCGCGACACGCTCGATCCGAAGCTGCGCCGGCGGGGAGACTGAGCATGAGCCACCCCGTCTCCCCCAACGTACAGGGCGTGCAGCCCGTGCTCAGCGTGCAGGACCTCACCGTGCGCCTGCCCGCCAATGCCGACCGCGCCCACGCCGTCGAACGCATCTCCTTCGAGGTCTTCG
>Ga0209970_1000101_pt1 | contig 12138 bp, 8 predicted proteins | sample InoplaCoSAM_FD_187585 | JGI IMG/M metagenome (GOLD analysis project Ga0209970, IMG submission 187585) | Arabidopsis thaliana rhizosphere microbial communities from the Joint Genome Institute, USA, that affect carbon cycling - Inoculated... | ecosystem: Host-associated > Plants > Roots >...
CGGGCCGCAGGTGTCGCCCCCTTGAGGGGGTCGCGCGAAGCGCGGCGGGGGTGTCTCGGTCAACCCACGCCATGCTGTTTGAACCAAGCCAGGGCTCGTTTCCATCCATCCTCGGCCGGCTCCTTGCGGAAGCTCGGCCGGTAGTCGGCGTGGAAGGCGTGCGGCGCGTCCGGGTACACCACGAAGGTCGATGCCTTGGCCGCCGCATTGCCGGCCGCCAAAGCTGATTTCATCTTATCAACTGTGTCAAGCGGGATGCCGGTGTCGGCCGCACCATAGAGGCCCAGCACCGGCCCATTCAACTGGGCGGCCACGTCGATGGGGTTCTTCGGAGTCAGTTCGTTCTGCTGGCCCACCAGGCGGCCGTACCAGGCCACGCCGGCCTTCACCGCCGGGTTGTGCGCGGTGTACAGCCACACTTGGCGCCCGCCCCAGCAGAAGCCGGTGATGCCCAGCTTGCTGGTGTCGCCGCCGTTGGCGGCCGCCCACTTCACCGTGGCGTCCAGGTCGCCCAGCACCTGCGCGTCGGGTACCTTGCTGACCACTTCCGAGATCAGCTTGGCGACCTCGCCGTAGCTCTGCGCATCGCCCTGGCGCACGAACAGCTCAGGTGCGATGGCCAGGTAACCGGCCTTGGCGAAGCGGCGTGCGGTGTCGGCGATGTACTCGTGCACGCCGAAGATCTCGGACAGCACCAGCACCACCGGCAGGCCCGTCTTGCCGGCGGGCGCGGCGCGGTAGGCCGGCATCTTGAAGCCGTTCACGTCGATCATCACCTCGCCCACGGTCAGGCCGTCGGAGGGCGTGCGGATGGCGGTCTGCGCCATCAGCGGCGCCGCAGCGGCCGCGTAGCCCACGCCCAGAGCGGCCTTGAGGGCGGTGCGGCGGGTGGCGCCGGACTGGTCGGCGCTGCCGCCCAGCAGGGCTTCGGCATCGCGGGTCATGTCGTGTTCGAGCATCGCGGGTCTCCTTGGGTGGTGGTTGGAAGTGATGCAGATTCCGGGGCGGGCCTGAAGTTCAAGCGCCCGCCCGCGGGTCAGTGGGCCTTGTCCCAGTTCGGCCCGACGCCGATCTCGGCCAGCAGCGGCACCTTGAGCTCGGCCACGGCGGCCATGAGGCGCGGCACCTCGCTGCGCACCCACTCCACCTCGGCCTCGGGCACCTCGAACACCAGTTCGTCGTGCACCTGCATGATCATCTTGGTGCGGCGCTCCTGGTCGTCGAGCGCGGCCTGCACGGCCACCATGCTCATCTTGATGAGGTCGGCCGCCGTGCCCTGCATGGGGGCGTTGATGGCCTGCCGCTCGGCCGCCTTCTTGCGTGGGCCGTTGCCGCCTCTGATCTCCGTCAGGTACAGGCGGCGCCCGAACACGGTTTCCACGTACCCCTTGCTCTGCGCGGACTCCACCGTCTGCTCCATGTAGCGCTTGACGCCCACGAAGCGCTCGAAGTAGCGCTGGATGTAGTTCTTCGCTGCCGTGTTGTCGATGCCCAGCGCTTTGGCCAACCCGAACGCGCTCATGCCGTAGATAAGGCCGAAGTTGATCACCTTGGCATAGCGGCGCTGCTCGCTGCTGACCTGCGCCACCTCCACGCCGAACACCTCGGCCGCGGTGGCGCGGTGCACGTCCTGGCCTTCGTGGAAGGCGCGCAGCAGGGCCTCGTCGCCGCTGATGTGCGCCATGATGCGCAGTTCGATCTGCGAGTAGTCGGCGCTGGCGATGACGCTGCCCGCCGGCGCCACGAAGGCCTCGCGCACGCGCCGGCCCTCGGGCGTGCGGATGGGGATGTTCTGCAGGTTCGGGTCGTTGCTGGACAGGCGCCCGGTGACGGCCACCGCCTGCGCGTAGTGCGTGTGCACGCGCCCGGTGCGCGGGTTGGCCATCTGCGCCAGCTTGTCGGTGTAGGTGCCCTTGAGCTTGGACAGGCCACGGTGCTCCAGGATCTTGGCGGGCAGCGGGTAGTCCTCGGCCAGTTTCTCCAGCACCTCCTCGTCGGTGCTGCGCGCGCCGGTGGCGGTCTTCTTGATGACGGGCAGGCCGAGCTTGTCGAAGAAGATCTCGCCGAGCTGCTTGGGGCTGCCCAGGTTGAAGGGCTGGCCGGCAATGGCGTAGGCCTCCTGCTCCAGCGCCACGATGCGCTGGCCCAGCTCGTGGCTCTGGGCCGAGAGCGTGGGCGCGTCGATCAGCACGCCGTTGCGCTCGATGCGGTAGAGCGTCTCGCTGCTGGCCATTTCCAGCTCGTAAATGAAGCGCAGCTTCTCATCCGCCTGCAGGCGCGGCCAGAGCACGCGGTGCACGTCCAGGGTCTGGTCGCTGTCCTCACAGGAGTACTCGGCGGCCTTGGCCACATCCACCTGCGCGAAAGGAATCTGGTGCGCGCCCTTGCCGCAGATGTCCTCGTAGCTGATGCCTTTGCGGCCGGTGTGGCGCTCGGCCAGGCTTTCCAGCCCATGCGGCTTGTGCACTTCCAGCACGTAGCTCTGCAGCATGGTGTCGTGCTCGTAGCCGCGCACCTCGATGCCGTGATTGGCGAAAACGTGGCGGTCGTACTTGACGTGCTGGCCCAGCTTGGGCTTCGTCGGGTCTTCCAGCCAGGGCTTGAGCTTCACCAGCACCTCGTCGAAGGGCAATTGCTCGGGCGCGTCGGGGCCCGTGTGACGCAGCGGCACGTAGGCGGCCTCGCCCGGCGTCACGCTGAAGGAGATGCCCACGATCTCGGCCACCATCTCGTCGAGCGAGGTGGTCTCGGTGTCCAGCGCCACCAGTTCGGCGGCGTGCAAGCGTTCGAGCCAGGTGTCGAACAGGTCCCAGCTGAGGATGGTGTCGTACTTCAACGCCGGGCGCGGCTCGGCCGGCGCTGCCGCTTCGTCGAACAGGCCCTCGGTCAGGCCGGGCTCCACCGCGGTGGCGTTCGGCGCCACGGGCGCCTCCTTGCCTACCGACGCCTTGGCCGCAAGCGTCTTGAAGCCGTACTTTTCGTAGAAGCCCTGCAGGGCTTCGTTGTCGGGCTCTTTCATGCGCACCGCGTCCAGCGCGGGCAGGCCGGGCACGAAGCCGTTGAGGTCGCAGTCGGTCTTGATGGTGACGAGCTGGCGGCCCGTGGGCAGCCAGTCCAGCGCCTTGCGCAGGTTCTCGCCGGCCACGCCCTTGACCTCGCCCGCGCGCGCCACCAGGGCGTCGAGCGAGCCGTACTCCAGCAGCCACTTGGCCGCCGTCTTCGGGCCCACCTTGTCGACGCCCGGCACGTGGTCCACCGCGTCGCCCACCAGGGTCTGGTAGTCGATCATCAGGTTCGCCGGCACGCCGAACTCGGCCTGCACGCCGGCCATGTCGCGGCGCTTGCCGCTCATGGTGTCGATGATGGCGATGCGCTCGTTGACGAGTTGGGCCAGGTCCTTGTCACCGCTGCTGACGATCACGTCGAAGCCCTGCTCGGCCGCCGCGCGCGCGAGCGTGCCGATCACGTCATCGGCCTCCACGCCGGGCACGTCGATCACCGGGAAGCCCAGCAGGCGCACCACCTCGTGGATGGGCGGGATCTGCGCGCGCAGGTCGTCCGGCATGGGGCTGCGGTTGGCCTTGTACTCGGTGTAGAGGGCGTCGCGGAAGGTCGGGCCCGAGGCGTCGAAGACGCAGGCCGCGAACACCGCGGGCACCTCCTTGCGCAGGCTCTGCATCATGTTGATCATCCCGCGAATGGCCCCGGTGGCGGGGCTGTTCGGGTCGCCGGGCACGGCCCGCAGATCGGGCATGGCGTGGTAGGCGCGGTACAGGTAGCTGGATCCGTCGATCAGCAGCAGGGTTCGGGCGGCGTCCTGGGTCATCCCGCCATTGTGTAGGAAGGCGTGAGGGCCGGGCGTCGGCCGGCACCGGACATGGCCCGGCGGCAGCGCTGCCAACACCCCGGTGCCTACAATGCGCGAATGGCCTCCACCCCCTCCCTCTTCGGCGCCGCCCTGCTGGCTGCGCTGGCCGCGCCGGCCCTGGCCCAACAGCCGCCGGCCGACCCCGCGCCCCTGCAGCACGCCCCGGGCGACCGCATCGAGCGCATCACGCACGAGGACGCACTCACCCGCATCGACGAGTTGCGCGTGGACGGCCAGACCCAGTCCATCCAGGTGCAACCCAAGAACGGCGCGCCGGCATACCAGATCCAGCCGCGCGGCGCGGCCAATACCCCCGGTGAAACCGCGGGCCGCCCCTCGGGCAACAGTGGCCGCAGCAGCTGGCGCCTCTTCGATTTCTGACATGGCCGTCTACACCGAGGTCCCGTTCGCCGACGCCGCCGCCCTCATCGAACGACTGAACCTGGGCACCCTCACCGAGCTGCGCGGCATCCAGGGCGGCATCGAGAACACCAACTACTTCGTCACCAGCGAACGCGACGGCCAGACGGTCGAGCACGTGCTCACCGTGTTCGAGCGCCTGAGCGCCGAGCAACTGCCGTTCTACCTGCACCTGATGAAGCACCTGGCCACGCACGGCGTGCCGGTGCCCGAGCCGGCGGCCGACGCGAAGGGCGAGATCCTGCACACGCTGCAGGGCAAGCCCGCCGCCGTGGTGGACAAGCTGCGCGGCGCGAGCGAACTGGCGCCCACGGCCGCGCACTGTGCCGCGGTGGGCGCGCTGCTGGCGCGCCTGCATCTGGTGGGCCGCGATTTCGACCACCACCAACCCAACCTGCGCGGCCTGGCCTGGTGGAACGAAACCGTGCCCGTGGTGCTGCCCTTCATCGACGAGGCACAGGCCGCGCTGCTGCGTGCCGAGCTCGCCTACCAGAACCACGTGGCCGAGAGCAGCGCCTACCGGGCCCTGCCGCGCGGCCCCATCCACGCCGACCTCTTCCGCGACAACGTCATGTTCGAGGACGGCGCCGTCAGCGGCTTCTTCGACTTCTACTTCGCGGGCGTGGACACCTGGCTGTTCGACATCGCCGTGTGCCTGAACGACTGGTGTGTGCGCCACGGCGGTGACACCGACGGCCAGCCCGACCCGGTGCTGGAGCAGGCCTTCCTGCAGGCCTATGAGAGCGTGCGCCCGCTGAGCCCTCCCGAGCGGCGCCTGCTGCCGGCCATGAAACGCGCGGGCGCGCTGCGCTTCTGGCTTTCGCGCCTGTGGGACCTGCACCTGCCGCGCGAGGCCGCCATGCTGCAGGCGCACGACCCGGGCCATTTCGAGCGCGTGCTGCGCGCGCGGCTGCCGAACACAATCTCCGTGAACCCACCGATGGCGCAGGAGGCCGTGCCCGCATGAGGGTTCAGATCAACAAGGCTGGCACCGGCTGGCAATGGGTCAAACTGGGTATGCGCACCTTCCTGCGCCAGCCGTTGGCCATGTCGGGCCTGTTCTTCATGTTCATGGCTTTGGTGTCGGTGCTGTCCATCGTGCCCGTGCTGGGCACGGCCGTGGCGGTCGCCCTGGTGCCCGCGGCCACGCTGGGCCTCATGGCCGCCACGCGCGAAGCTGAGCAGGGACGCTTTCCCATGCCCTCGCTGCTGCTCACCGCCTTTCGAGGCGGTAGCGCGCGCACCCGCAACATGCTGGTGCTGGGCGCGCTATACGCGGCGGGCCTGTTCCTGGTGATGGGCATCGCGGCGCTGTTCGCGGGCGACGTGCCGGCGGCCGCCCCCATCGCCGACGGCACCGAGGTCACACCCGAAGCGATGAGCGCCGCCATTGGCCGCCCTGGCATGGGCGTGGCCCTACTGGCTTATCTGCCTGTGCTCATGGCCTTCTGGCACGCACCGGCGCTGGTGTTCTGGCACGGCGTGTCGCCGGTGAAGAGCCTGTTTTTCAGCCTGGTGGCCTGCTGGAACAACAAGGGCGCGCTGCTGCTGTTCACCCTGGGTTGGGCGGGCGTGTTCATCATCACCGGCCTGCTGCTCGGCCTGCTGGGCTCCATCGTCGGCGGGCCTCAGGTGATGCAGATCGTGGTCTACCCGATCGTGCTGTTCATGGCCTCGATGTTCCACACCTCGTTGTGGTTCACCTTCCGCGACAGCTTCCGGTTCGAGGGAGCGGACGGCGCTGACCAGCCAGCCTCCGCGGCGGACCCCTTCTGAGGATCCCCGCGCTCGCGCCGTCCGCGCGGCCCATCAGGTACCGATCACACCGCCATCGTCCTTGGTGATGACGATGGTGGCCGAGCGCGGCAGCGCGCTGCCGCCTTCAGGCCAGTGGCTGTTGCCGCCTTCACCCGGGTGCTGGATGTTGATGAACAGGGTCTTGTGATCCGGTGTGAACGTCAGGCCGGTCACCTCGCATTCCACCGGACCGACGAAGAAGCGGCGGATCTCCCGGGTCACCGGGTTGGCGCACAGCATCTGGTTGTTGCCCTGGTTGGCGTACCGGCCCGCGTTGCTGTAGTTGCCATCGGTCTGGATCCAGAGGCGGCCCGCACTGTCGAAGCCCAGCCCGTCGGGGCTGTTGAAGGTGTTGTCCACGTTCACGTTGGACGTGCCCCTGTCCAGCGGGTTGGCCTGGGCGATGGTGGGGTTGCCGGCGAGCACGAAGATGTCCCACTCGAAGGTGAGCGCCGCGGCATCGCCGCCGGCCTCCCGCCAGCGCACGATCTGACCGTAGATGTTGGCCGGGCGGGGGTTGGCGTCGTCGGTGGCCGCGCGTCCCGAGTTGTTCGTCAGCGTCACATAGACCTCGTTGGTCTGCGGATGCACCGTCACCCACTCGGGGCGGTCCATCGGCGTCGCGCCCAGGGCGTCGGCGGCCTGGCGGGTGTGCACCAGGATGTCCGCCAGGGAAGCGAAGCCCGCCAGCGCGGGGTTGGCCGTGGTCATGGGCAGCCATTCGCCGGTGCCCATCATGTCGCCCGTGGCGGCGCCGTCGTTGAAGCGCGCCACGTACAAGGTGCCACTGTCCAGCAGGTTGCGGTTGTTCACCGTATCGCCGGCGATGTAGTGGCCGGTGGTCACGAACTTGTAGATGTAGTCGTTGGCCTGGTCGTCACCCATGTAGATCACCACACGGCCATCGGGGGCGATGGCGTAGGCCGCGTTCTCGTGCTTGATGCGGCCCAGGGCGGTGCGCTTCTTCGGGGTGGAGGAAGCATCGAAGGGATCGATCTCGACGATCCAGCCGAAGCGGTTGGATTCGTTGGGTTCCTTTTGCCAGTCGAAGCGGTCGTGGTAGGTCTCGTAGCGGCGCGCGGTGGTGCCGCTGGCAAGGCCGTAGCGAACCATGTTGGCGTCGCGCACCTGGCCGGGGTTGGCGGTGTCGGTGGTGCCGAAATACTGGTTGAAGTTCTCTTCGCAGGTGAGGTAGGTGCCCCAGGGCGTCCAGCCGTTGCCGCAGTTGTTGAGCGTGCCGAACACCGCCGTGCCGGTCGGGTCGGCCGAGGTCTGCAGCAGGGCGTCACCCGCCGCGGGGCCGGTCAGCTGCATGAGCGTGCTGCCCGTGATGCGCCGGTTGAGCAGCGAGTCGCGCACGATGTTCCAGGCGCCACCGCTGCGCTTGATGTGCACCACCGACACGCCGTGCGCGTTGAGGTCCTTGTTGGCGTCGTCCAGGCTGTCGACCATGCCGTTGGTGAACAGGTACTGCACGTTGGTGTATTCGTGGTTCATCACCAGCAGGCCTTCGTCGCTCTTGCCGGCGATGGCGAAGTAGTGGATGCCATCGTGGTTGTCGCCCATCTGGCGTGCCTGCGCGGCGGCGTCTTCGCTGCCGTCACCCACCCAGTTCGAACCCGGGCCAGTGGTGAACAGCGGCGTGCCCCAGGGGGCCAGCACGCTGGCGGTGTAGCCCGGTGCCACGGTGACGCGATCGGCCGTGTCGGTGGGAATGGGGGTGAAGCCCAGCAGCTCGCCGGGCGGGGTGGGCGCAGGCGTGCCGGGAGTGGCCGGCTCGCCACCATCGCCACCGCCGCCGCAGCCGGTGAGGCCGGCCGAGAGGAAGCCCACGGCCGCCGCGCCGACACCCGTCTTGAGCAGAAAGCCGCGCCGGCTCACCGCGCGGTTCACGACCGTCTGGAAGTGTTCGTTGGGGCTGGTATTGGTGGGCAGGTTTTCGCTGTCGATCTCGTGTTTCATCGGAAGATTTCAGGGAGGTTGCGTGGGAGCCTGCAAGGCTATTCACGCAAGGTGACCGATCCGTGAACCCGATGTGACGCGACGATGTCAGGCCCGGCCCATCACCGCGGTTCAGACAGCGAGCGACGGCTGCGGCGATGCGGACGGCGGAGGGCTCGACCAGCCGGCGGTGCGCAGAAAGATGTCTTCCACCTGGCGCGCGATCTGTTGCCAGTCGAGCTGCGCGACCTGTGCGCGCGCGTGGGCCGCCGCGGCCCGCACCTGGGCAGGGTCGCGGGCCAGCACGAGCGCCTGTTGCGCCAGGCCCCGCGCGTCGTCCACGGGCAGGAGCCAGCCGTTGTGTCCCGGGCTCACCCAATCACCCGCCGCAGCGGTGTCGAAGGCAAGGACAGGCAGGCCGCTGGCCAGCGCTTCGATGGTGACGTTGCCGAAGGTCTCCGTCAGGCTCGGAAAGACGAACAGATCGGCGCTGGCATAGTGCGCGGCCAGGTCTTCGCCGCGGCGCATGCCGGCGAAGTGCGCGGCCGGACATCGCTGTTGCAGCGCGGCGCGCTGCGGGCCGTCTCCCACGAAGACCAGGCGCACGTCCTCGCGTGCACCGCGCATCGCTTCGTAGGCCTGGATGACCACCTCCAGGTTCTTCTCGGCCGCCAGGCGCCCCACGGCCACCATCACGAGGTCATCCGGGCCGGCGCCCCACGACTGGCGCACGGCCTCGTCGCGGCGCGCCGGGCTGAAGAGCTGCGTGTCCACGCCGCGCGCGACGACCTGCACGTTCTGGAACCCGATGGCTTGAAGTTCCGCCCGCAGGCCTTGCGTAGGCACCATGGTGCAGCGCGTGAGGTTGTGGAACTTGCGCAGGTAGGCCACGATGGGCGTCTTGAGCCAGCCCACGCCGTAGTGCTGGCTGTAGGCGTGGAAGTTGGTGCGAAAGTCGGAGGTGACGGGCAGGCGCAGGCGCCGCGCGGCCTGCAAGGCCGACCAGCCCAGCGGACCTTCGGTCGCGATGTGCACGAGATCGGGTCGGTGCAGCGTCCAGGCGCGCACCAGCGCTCCCTTGCTCGGCAGGCCGAGCTTGAGGTCGGGGTAGCGCGGAATCGGCATGCCGCGCATCAGGAGTTCCTGGAAGCCCAGGTCATGGCGAGCCGCCTCTTCGCGCGCCTGGCGTGGGCGGATCAACTGCACCTGATGGTTGCGCGCGCACAGGCCCTGCACGAGCCGCGAGAGCGTGAGCGCGACGCCATTGATCTCCGGTGGCCAGGTTTCCGTCACCACGGACAGCCGAAGCGACGGCCTTGCCGCCGGGAATTCCTCGACCAGTATGGGTTCGGCGTTCGCGCTGCTCATGGGCGCATGCTCAGGCCGCTTCGCGGCAGTTTCATGACAGAGCGACGACGCGGTGACACGCCCGTGCCATGCCGGTGACGGCGCGCTGTTGTCACCGTGATTTCACAGACCCGTCCGACCATGCGCGGGTTTTCTGCCCGATTCCCTTCACTTCGACGATGGAGCGTCTGCCTTGAACGACTTTTTCAAGACCCTGGAGATCCAGCGCTGGGACGACCACCGCTACTACCACCACAGCCGCATCAACCAGACGCTGCACCTGATCAGCGCGATCAGTTTCGTGATCGCGTACGTGATGCTGTGGTTCGATCCGATCATCTCGGCGCTGATCGCGTGGCTGGTGTCGATGACCTCGCGCCAGGCCGGCCACTTCTTCTTCGAGCCGAAGGGCTACGACCACGTGAACCAGGCGACGCACGAGTACAAGGAAGAGATCAAGGTTGGCTACAACCTGCGCCGCAAGGTGGTGTTGATGAGTCTGTGGGCGCTGGCGCCGGTGCTGGTGTGGATCGACCCCGCGGTGATGGGGCTGTTCGAGCCGCACCACGACAACTGGGGGTACATCCGCCACGTGGGCACACTGTGGCTGGGGCTGGGGATCGGGGGGCTGCTGTTCCGCACTGTGCACCTCTTCTTTCTGCAGGACATTCAGACGGGGCTGGTGTGGGCGACGAAGATCCTGACCGACCCGTTCCACGACATCAAGCTGTATCACAAGGCGCCGCTGTTCCTTCTCAAAGGTCAGCTGATTGATCCTGGGGTGGGTCACCGCTGATGTGTCTCCTTGGTGTTCGGTGCGTTTCGCTCGAACACCTCGCGGGGCTCGCGGCCACTGGGTGCCTTGCTCCGCGAATGTCCTCCGGACGGCTGCGCCGTCCTCCCCCTTTATTTCGCTACGCAAGGCACCCAGTGTCCGCGAGCCGAAGAAGCGGTGGCGCACCAACAGACCGAGTGCCAACGAGGTCGGCGGTGATCGGGTGTCCGGCGTAGCGACATAAAGGAGGAGGAGCGGAGCGCGTCAGCGATCCGCTCCGGGGGACAGTCGCGGAGCCGGACACCCGAGCGCCGACGACCGGCCCCACCGGAGAAAGACTGTCGCCGAGGACCGGCCCACCCGGAGAAAGACTCAGTGCTTCCCGAAAAACGCCAACAAGGTCTCCCTGCGCAACTGCTTGCCGATGGCCTTGGCGTCCACACCTTCGGGCAGCGTCCACCAGCCAGCCGCCTGCATGTCCTTGCCAGCCGCCACGCAGCGTTGCACCACCTCATCGAACGCCGCGTCGTCGAAGTTCAACGCGAAGATGAAACGCCCCGTGCCCACCCAGCTCAAGGCCAGGCCATGCCAGCGCAGGTAGTACTGGTACATCCAGTGATAACGCCCCGGCTGCGTGTAACCCAGCGTCCACACGCTGTGAAGATTGGCCGCACGCACCGGCAGGCCCGCCTCGGCCATCGCCGCGTTGAAGCGCTCGCAGCGCGCGTTCCAGCGCTCATCGCTGCCGGCGTACATCGCCTGCACCTCGGGCGTGTCCAGGCGCTGGAAGAAGGCGTGCATGCCGCCCATCACGTGCGGGTGCGAGTTGAACGTGCCGCGCGCGAAACACAGGTCCGCGGGTCGGTCGGCGCGGAAGCGCTTCATCAGGTCTGCGCGGCCACACACCACGCCCACCGGGTAGCCACCGGCCACCGACTTGCCATAAGTCACCATGTCGGCCTTCACGCCGAAGTACGCCTGCGCGCCACCGGGCGCCAGGCGGAATCCCAGGAAGACCTCGTCGAAGATCAGCACGATGCCGCGCTCGGTGCAGACCTCGCGCAAGCGCTTGAGCCACTGCGTGTACGCCGCGCGGTCGTAGCCGGCGCTGCGCAGGCCGTTCATGAGGGTGGAGTCGCCCGGCGCGTTGCGGTTGGGGTGCAGGGCCTGCAAGGGGTTGATGAGCACGCAGGCGATGTCGCGGCGCGTGCGCAGCACCTGCAGGCTCCTGTCGTCCATGTCCTTGAGCGTGTAGGTCTCGCGCGGGGGCATGGGGTTGCCGGGGCCGGGCTGCACGTCCTCCCACCAGCCGTGGTACGCGCCGCAGAAGCGCACCAGGTTCTTCTTTCTCGTGTGGTAACGCGCCAGGCGCACAGCCTGCATCACGGCTTCGGTGCCGCTCATGTGGAAGGACACCTGGTCCTGACCAGAGATGGTCTTCAGGCGCGCGATGTTGCTGGCCACCACCGGGTGGTAGGCGCCGAGCACGGGGCCGAGTTCCAGGCCGATGGCCGCACCCTCTTCCATGCAGGCCTTGTAGAAGTCCACGCCGAAGACGTTGACGCCGTAGGAGCCGGTGAGGTCGAGGAAGCGGTTGCCGTCGAGGTCTTCGACCTTCACGCCGCCAGCCGATCGCACGAAGGCACCGACCTTCAGGCGCTCGCGCAGGTAGGGGCTGAAGGGAAAGGGCACGCGGTAGGCGCCGGTGAGCTGCAGATCGGCCAGGCCTTCGCGCGCCTCGGCGGTCAGTGCGAGGGACTTCGCATAGCGCTCGGCGTAGCCGGCGCACAACGTCTCGAAAGCGGCGCGGCGCTGCGCGGCGAGCGCGCCGTCGGCGCCGTCGGCCTGGAAAAAGCTCGACTCGTCGAAGGCGTAGCCCGGCAGCCAGCCCGCCAGGCGCTTGGCCATGCGCGAGTGGCCCGCGAGCGAGCGGTGTTTGGCGCGCGACAAGGCCAGACGCTGCCTGAGGTAAGGCAGGGCCAGCAGAAGG
>Ga0209970_1000102_pt1 | contig 12103 bp, 11 predicted proteins | sample InoplaCoSAM_FD_187585 | JGI IMG/M metagenome (GOLD analysis project Ga0209970, IMG submission 187585) | Arabidopsis thaliana rhizosphere microbial communities from the Joint Genome Institute, USA, that affect carbon cycling - Inoculated... | ecosystem: Host-associated > Plants > Roots >...
TGACCGCGAGCGTCTCCTCCGAAAGGTCCGCGACGAGCCTCCTGCCCGGTTCGAGCGCCGTCACGCAGACTCCCGAGACCGCGACGCTTTCCCCGCGCCGGAACGCGCCGAACCGCGCCGGAGGTGCGACAGTCAGGCGAGCGCCTCCCCCGCCCTTCGAAACGACCGCGGCGACGAGCCCGATGCCGATCAGAGCAACGGCAATCAGCATCGCGAGATACGTAAAACCGCGCTCGGTCCGCTTACCACTGCTCATAAGGTTTGCCGTTTGCGCCAGTGCCCTTGGCGCCGCTGCGCACGTCGAAGCGGCCCTGGTGAAAGGGGCACTCGATCTCATGCCCCTCCAGAAAGCCGTCGCACAGCTTGGCGTGGCCGTGCGTGCAGACGTTGTCGGTGGCGAAGACCTCGCCATCGATCGCGAACAAGGCAATGTCGTGCCCCTCGGGGGCGACGGGAATGCCCGCGCCCTCGAACAGCTCGGCCTCGGCGGCCACGTCGGTCCATTGGGTGGTGGTCATGGTGTTCGCCTCCGTGACATCAATCGGGTCGCAGGCCGGCGCGCTGGATCACCGGGCGCCAACGCGCCTCTTCCTCGCGCATGAAACGCCCCAGCTCCTCGGGCGTGCTGGCGATGACATCGAAGTACTGGCCCTTGAGCTTCTCCACCACCTCGGGCTCGCGCAGCACGGCCACCAGGGCCTGGTTCATGCGTTGCACGATGGCCGGCGGCGTGCCGGCCGGTGCCATGTAGGCAAACCAGGGCGCGGCCTGGATGTCGGGCACACCGGACTCCTTGAGCGTAGGCACGTCGGGCAGCAGCGCCGAGCGTTCGGCTGAGGTGATGGCCAGCACCTTGAGCTTGCCGGCCTTGGCCTGCGGCATCACCGTGGCGCCCGGCAGGCAGGCGAAGTGCACGTCGCCCTGCAGCATGGCGGTGACGGCCTGGCTCGACGAGGCATAGGGGATGTGCACCGCGAAGGAGTTGGTCTTCGCCTTGAGCAGCTCCACGCCCAGGTGGGAGATGGAGCCATTGCCGGTGGAGGCGAAGTTGAACTGGCCCGGCTTCGCGCGCATGGCATCCAGCCAGCCCTTCACCGAATCCACGCCCATGCCGATGGACGCCGCGCAGACGTTGGGCGAGCTCACGGCCAGCGTGACAGGCGTCAGTTCGCGAAACGGGTCGTAGCGCAGGTTCTTGAAGAGGATGGTGTTGTAGACCAGGGGCGCGTTGACCGAGAGCAGAAAGGTCTGCCCGTCGGGCGTGGCTTTGGCCACGTGCTCGGTGCCCGCGTTGCCGCCGGCACCGGGCCGGTTTTCCACGATGAAGCTCTGGCCCAGGCGCGCGCTCAGGCGCTCATTGACGATGCGCGCCAGGATGTCGGGTGAGGAACCGGGGCCGTAGGGCACCACCACGCGCACGGGGCGCTGCGGCCAATCGGGCGCTTGCGCCTGGGCCAGCGCGGCGAAGCCGCCCAGCGCGAGGCCGGCGAGCAGCGCGGCGCATGTCCTGTTGAATCGTGTCATGTCTTGTCTCCTGGTTCGACGTCGCTCATCTCGGTGAAGTCCCGCTGTTCACGGGCGATGAAGCCCGCGATCAGCGCGCGGTAACAGGCCTCCACCACCTCGGGGTAGGCGCCGTGCCGCTCGGCCAGGGCGATGACCTTGTCGATCACCTCCTGCTGGCGCGCCGGCGCCGACACCTGGAAGGCGTCGCGCTTGAAACGCGCCGCGTCCTTCACATAGCGGCCCCGCTCGGCGAGCAGGGCCACGATCTTTTCGTCCAGCGCGTCGATGTTCTCGCGCACCTCGGCCAGGTGGCGGCACAGCGGCACGTAGGTCGGGTCATTGAACCGCCGCAGCGGGCCGCCGTGGGGATCGGGCTCCTGCCTGTTCCGGGTCATATCGGGTAGATGATGGCGTTGGGGATCATTTCGCTGTCGTACACACACAGGCGCTGCGCGAACTTCAGGCCCTGTGGGGTGCGCACCACCACGTCGAGGTAGCGGCCCACGTTGAACACGGTGCTGGGCCCGTCGAGCTTGGTGCGGAACACCGCGTAGTTGGCCTCGCAGTGCAAGGCGCCCTGCCCGTCCACGCGGCGCACCAGCGGCGCGCCGACCACATGGCGCTGGTAGTACGGGTCGTGGAACAGCGTCTCCTTGATGCCGTAGACGCGGTCGCGCAGCATGGCCTGGCTCTCGAAGGACAGCGTGGCCAGCGGAAAGCCGCGTTCGTGGTTCTCGCGCGGCTGCAGCTTGTAGACACAGTCCTCGGTGAAGAAGCCGGGCCACAGGTCCCACTGGCCGCTGTCCACCGCCGAGGCGTAGTCGGCGTACAGGGCCTGCAGCTCGTGGTACAGGCCCAGGTCCAGGGGGGCGGCGTCGCGGTTCATTGCGGGGCCTCCATCACCTGGCGCCAGTAGGCGTACATGCCGCGGATGAGCGTTTCGGTGACCATGTGGTCGGTCTCGCCCACCTCGCGCCCGCCCAGTTCGGCCAGCGCGCGGTGCGCCGGCTTGCTGTCGAAAGCCTGCTGCGAGAACTCGATCACCTCGCCGTCGTCGGCGCTGACGAAGCCGGCCGGGCCAAACAGGTTGGCCTGGCGAAGGCGGCGCTGGGTCATCTCGGGCGTGTCGTCCTCGAAGCCGAAGTGCGTCCAGACGAAGTCGAAGGCGCCGTGCCCGTCGGGCTGGATGTGCCGCGTGGACACGCTGTTGACCTGCTGCTGGAAGATCACGCTGGGAAACAGCGTGGTCATGACCGCCGTGGGGCCGCCCCACCAGGGCTCGGGCACGATGTCGAGGAAGCGCGGGTCCTCCAGCTGCATGCTGGCCTTGAAGCTGGAGACCTGCGTCACCTGCGACGCGTTGCCCGTGGCCTGGCCCGCGCTGCCGCGCGTGGAGATCATGGCCGCGTGGCGGTGGTGCGCGTCCATGCGAAGCTCGGACTTGTTGTCCGCGCGCCAAAGCCCGAAGGTGACGAACCAGGTGTGCAGCAGGCCCGGGTGGTACGGGTCCTTGATGTTCTCCTGCATCAGCTTCCAGTTGCCCGGAATGCGCTGGCGGTTGTAGCCCAGGATCTTGAGTTTTCGGCCGTCGAACAGGCGGTCGAAATAGCGCAGGATGGTCGGCCCCATGTAGTCCTCCAGCGACTCGACGTCATGGTCGAAGGAGGCGAACACCACGCCGCCACGCACGGCCACCTTCAGCCGCGTGAGGTGGTGCTGCTTCGGGTCGAAGTCCGCCGGCATGCCACCCTTGACCTGCCCGTCCTGGCGCACGCCGCGGCGCAGCGGCACACCCTGCAGGCTGCCGTCCAGCGCGTAGCTCCACTGGTGGTAGGGGCAGACGAATTCCTTCCTGTTGCCGTGGCGTTCGCGGCAGAAGCGCATGCCGCGGTGGGCGCACACGTTCTCCACCACGTGCACCGCGCCGTCCTCGGCGCGCACCATGATCACGGAACGTTCGCCCACCACCGAGCGGCGGTAGTCGCCCGGGTTCGGAATCTCCGCCTCCAGGCCCACGTAGCACCAGTGGCCCCGGTAGAAGAAGCGCTCGAGCTCGCGCTGGTGGCGCGACGGATCGGTGTAGACGGCGAAGGGGATGCGGCTGGTGTCGCCGGCTTCCCAGTGCAGGGCGTCGGGCGCGTCGCCGGGGCACGCGCCGTTGGCGGGCGTGAGGTCCATGGTCTTGTCTCCTCGGTGGGGCGAGCGGCTATGGTGGCGCGCCGCGCGTCATCCGGCAACGGAATCCGGGTGATACAAGATATTCACAAATAGAATACCGACCCCCATGGAGCTGTCCGAGATCGACCTGAACCTGCTGGTGGTGCTGCACCAACTGCTGCGCGAGCGCAATGTCTCGCGCGTGGCGGCCAGCCTGGGGCAGAGCCAGCCCGCGGTGAGCAACGCACTGCGCCGCCTGCGCGAATGCCTGGGCGACGAGCTGTTCCTGCGCAAGCCGCACGGCATGGAGCCCACGCCCTACGCCCAGCAACTGGCCGAACCCGTGGCGCAGGCCCTGGGCACGCTGCGCGAGGCGCTCAACGTGCGCGCCTCCTTCGACCCCGCGCGCGGCCAGCGCTGCTTCACCCTCGCGCTCACCGACGTGGGCGAGATCTACTTCCTGCCGGTGCTGATGGACGCGCTGGCCGCCGAAGCGCCCGGCGTCACCCTGCGCTGCGTGCCCGTGGCGCACGACGCCCTTCGCGAGGAGATGGCCAGCGGCCACGTCGATCTGGCGCTGGGCTCACTGCCGCAGTTGCAATCGGGCTTCTTCCAGCAGGCGCTGTTCCGTCAGCCTTACGTGGCGCTGATGCGCGCCGGCCACCCCCTGGCGGCCAGCCGCAAGCCCCTGGGCGCGGCGCAGTACCGCCAGGCCGCGCACGTGCGCGTGGTGGCCGCCGGCACCAGCCATGGCCAGGTCGACACCGCGCTGGAGCGCCTGGGCGTGGCGCGCCAGGTGCACCTCACGGTGCCGCACTACGTGGCCCTGGGCCACGTGCTGGCCGACACCGACCTGATCGCCACGGTGCCCGAGCGCTTCGCCCAGCGCGCGCTGGGGCCGTTCAACCTGGTCATGCGCGCGCTGACGCTGCGCCTGCCCACCAACACCATTCACCAGCTCTGGCACGCCCACCTGCACCGCGACCCCGGCCACCTGTGGCTGCGCGGGCTCGTGGCGCGCCTGTTCGGCGACCTGCCGGCCTGACGTTCACCCCACCGTTTCAAGAGACCCCCATGCTGAAGTTCGAGGTGCTGACCACCGACCCCACCAGCCACGCGCGCCGCGCCACGCTCACGCTCAACCATGGCGTGGTGCAGACGCCCATCTTCATGCCCGTGGGCACCTACGGCACGGTCAAGGGCGTCACTCCCGCCAGCCTGGAGGCCATGGGCGCGCAGATCATCCTGGGCAACACCTTCCACCTGTGGATGCGCCCGGGCCAGGACGTGATGAAGAGCTTCGGCGGCCTGCACGCCTTCGAGCGCTGGAACAAGCCCATCCTCACCGACTCGGGTGGCTTCCAGGTCTGGTCGCTCGGCGAGATGCGCAAGATCACCGAGCAGGGCGTGCACTTCGCCAGCCCCGTCAACGGCGACAAGCTCTTCATGTCGCCCGAGGTGAGCATGCAGATCCAGACCGGGCTCAACAGCGACATCGTGATGCAGCTCGACGAGTGCACGCCCTACGAGACCAAGGGCCACATCACCACCGAGGCCGAGGCGCGCCAGAGCATGGAGATGAGCCTTCGCTGGGCGCAACGCTCCAGGGCCGAGTTCGAGCGCCTGGAGAACCCCAACGCGCTCTTCGGCATCGTGCAGGGCGGCATGTTCGAACACCTGCGCCAGGAGTCGCTGGACGCGCTGGTGGCGATGGACTTCCCCGGCTACGCCGTGGGGGGCGTGAGCGTGGGCGAACCCAAGGACGAGATGCGCCGCATCATGGCGCACACCCCCCACCGCCTGCCCGCGCACAAACCGCGCTACCTGATGGGCGTGGGCACACCCGAGGACCTGGTGGAAGGCGTGGCCTGCGGCGTGGACATGTTCGACTGCGTCATGCCCACGCGCAACGCGCGCAACGGCACGCTGTTCACACGCTTTGGCGACCTGAAGATCCGCAACGCAAAGCACAAGACAGACCACCGTCCGCTGGACGAGACCTGCACCTGCTACGCCTGCGCCGGCAGCAGCGGCGTGAGCTGGGCCGACGGCGGGCGCGAGGGCTTCAGCCGCGCCTACCTGCACCACCTGGACCGCTGCGGCGAGATGCTCAGCCCCATGCTCACCAGCATCCACAACCTGCACTACTACCTGAACCTCATGAAGGAGGTGCGGGCGGCGCTGGACGCGGGCACGTTCGGCGAGTTCCGGCAGCGCTTCCACGCGGAACGCGCGCGCGGTGTTTGATCCGCACCGAAGCGAAATCCCATCGCGCGCGATTAAGCTGCGCGCGATGAACACGCCCGCGATCCCCCGCCAAGTCCTCCCCGTCCTGGTCTTTGCCCAGTTCGCGGGCACCTCGCTCTGGTTCGCGGTCAACGCGGTCATGCCCGATCTGCAGCGCGAGCTGGGCTGGGCCACCAGCGCCGTGGGCACGCTCACCTCGGCGCTGCAGTTCGGCTTCATCGCGGGCACGCTGGTGTTCGCGCTGCTGGCCATCGCCGACCGCTTCCCGCCGCGCCTGGTGTTCCTGGTCTGCGCGCTGGCGGGCGCGGCCTGCACCGTGGGCGCCTGGTGGATGGTGCGCGAGTACACCGCCCTGCTGCTGTGGCGCTTCGCCACCGGCTTCTTCCTCGCCGGCATCTACCCCGTGGGCATGAAGATCGCCGCTCAGTGGTACAGCAAGGGCCTGGGCGGTGCACTGGGCCTGCTGATCGCCGCGCTGGTGGTGGGCTCGGCAAGCGCGCACGCGCTGCGCGCCCTCGGTGACGCCCTGCCCTGGCCCACGCTGATGCTGGGCGTGGCCGCACTGGCGGCATTCGGTGGTGTGTTGCTGTACCTGGCCATCGGTGACCCGCCCGGCGCACTGGCGCGCATGAGCCAGTTGCAGTGGCGCGCCCTGGGCACGGTGTGGACAGACACGCGCGTGCGCTCTTCGGTGCTGGGCTACTTCGGCCACATGTGGGAGCTCTACACCATGTGGGTCATGGTGCCGCTGATCCTGGCGACGCGGCTGACGGGCACCGGCCTGTCCTGGGCCGCCTTCTGGGTGCTGGGCGCGGGCGCCCTGGGCTGCGCGGCGGGCGGCTGGGTCGCGCAGCGCTGGGGCAGTGCGCGCGTGGCGGGCACGCAGCTCGCCATCAGCGGGGCCTGCTGCCTGGCCGCCCCGCTGCTGCTGGGCGCGCCCGACGCGGCCTTCTACACCTGGCTGGTGCTCTGGGGCATCACGGTATCGGGCGATTCGCCGCAGTTCAGCACGCTGACCGCGCGCAACGCGCCGCCGCAGGCCGTGGGCAGCGTGCTCACGCTGACCAACAGCATCGGCTTCGGCATCAGCATCGTCAGCATCCTGCTGTTCGTGTGGCTGGCCGAATCCGTGTCGATGGGCGCGCTGCTGCCCTGGCTGGCCATCGGCCCCGTGCTGGGCTTGTGGGCGCTGCGCCCGCTGCTGGCCGAGGAACGCGCCGGGCGCTGATCATTCGTCCTTGGCCTCCAGGAATTCCTGCGGATCCGGCAGCGGCGTGGTGTTGACCTGCATCTCCTCGGGCCGCAACTGCTCGGTGAAGCCTTCGATCGAGCCCATGCTCTTGCGGTCTCGCCGCGCCACCGGCTCGGACATCAGGTAGGCCACCGACAACTGCCCCAGCGCGCGCAGCGAGTCGACGTGCGTGCGCTCCTGCGCGTGCGAGGCGTCGGCGCCGAAGCCGATGAGGGCGGTGCGGATGTCGTTGCCCGCTTCCACCGCGGCGGCCGAGTCGCTGCGGTAGAACTTGAAGACGTCGCGCCGGTGCGTGATGCCGTGCGATTGCGCCAGCTTGATGAGCTTGTGCGAGAGGTGGTAGTCGAACGGGCCCGACAGGTCTTGCAGGCAGATGGTGACGGCGCGTTCGTCTGTGGCCTGGCCCGGCGCGGCGATGGCGATGTCCAGGCTCACCATCTCGGCGATGTCGCCGTGCAGCGCGGCCGATGCCCCCGATCCCACCTCCTCGGTGATGGTGAACAGCGGGTGCACGTCCACCGGCAGCGGCGCTCCGCTGTCCCTGATGGCCTTGCAGGCGGTGAGCAGCACGGCCACGGCGGCCTTGTCGTCCAGGTAGCGCGCGTTGATGTAGCCACCGGGCTGCACCTCGGGCTGCGGGTCGAAAGCGATCCAGTCGCCCACGTTGACGCCGGCCTCGGCGAGATCGGCCGCGCTGGACGATGGGAGGTCCAGCCGCACCTCGACGTTGTCCCAGGTGTTCGGCTGGGTGTTGATGGCATCGCCGAAGGCGTGGCCCGAGGTCATCAGCGGCAGGCAGGTGCCGCGGATCTGCTGCGTGTCGGTGAACAGCGTGAGCCGCGCACCCTCGGAAAAGCGCGAGGACCAGGTGCCGATGGGCACCACGCCCACGCGGCCATTGGGCTTCAACTCGCGCACCATGGCGCCCAGCGTGTCCAGGTGGGCCACGATGGCGCGCGCCGGGTGTCGCTCGCGCCCCTTGAGCGTGGCGCGGATGGCGCCGCGGCGCGTGATTTCGTAGGGAATGCCCAGCCCGTCGAGACGGCCCGCGACATAGCGCACCACGGCGTCGGTCAGGCCCACGGGGCTGGGGATCGCCAGCAGTTGCAGCAGGGTCTCTTCGAGGTACGCCTCGTCGAGCGGCGGCAAGGGTTCAAGGGTCCTCTCATTCATGGGGCTGCGACCTCCGTTGGCGCGGTGCCGGGAAAGAGCAGATCGACGAAGCGCTGCGCGGTGGGCTGCGGTTCGTGATTGGCCAGGCCCGGCCGTTCGTTGGCTTCGATGATCACGTAGTCGGGCGCTTCGACCGAGGGCACGAGGAAGTCCAGCCCCGTGACCGGAATGTCCAGCACGCGGCTGGCCTGCTCCGCCGCGGTCTTGAGCGCAGGGTGAAGGCGATCGGTCACGTCGTGGATGGTGCCGCCGGTGTGCAGGTTGGCGGTGCGCCGCACGGGCAGTGATTCACCAAAGGGCAGCACATCGTCGAGCGCCTTCCCCTGGCCCGCCAGGCAGCGCTTCGTCTCGCTGTCCACCGGAATGCGCGACTCGCCGCCCGTGGCCGCGGCGCGGCGTCGGCTCTGTTTGTCGATGAGCTCGGCGATGGTGGACTGGCCGTCGCCCACCACGGTGGCGGGCTGACGCACGGCCGCTGCCACCACCTGGTGGTTGATGACGACGATGCGCAGGTCCTGGCCTTCGCAGAACTGCTCCAGCAGCACGCCGCCGCCGAACTGCGCCGCGTGTTCGATCGCGGTCTCCACTTCCTCGATGGAGGTGAGGTTGACCGCGATGCCCTTGCCCTGCTCGCTGTCCACCGGCTTGACGACGATGGCGCCGTGCTGGCGCAGGAAAGCCTCGTTGGCTTCACGGTCGCCGGCCGTGGCCTGCGCGGGCACCGCCAGGCCCGCGCGTTCCAGCAGGCGCGCGGTCACGCGCTTGTCGGCGCAGCGGCTCATGGCCACGGCGCTGGTGAGTTCGCTGAGCGATTCGCGGCAGGTGACGCCGCGTCCGCCGTGCGTGAGTCGGAAGTAGCCGTGCTCGGCGTCGATCACCTCGACGCGGATGCCGCGCCGCTGCGCCTCGTCCACGATGATGCGGGCGTAGGGGTTCAGGCCGTCGCGGTCGGCGCCCTCGGTGAACAGGGGTTCGTTGATGGCGTTGCGCCGCTTCACGGCGAACACCGGGATGTTCTGGAAGCCCAGCTTCTTGTAGAGCGCGATGGCCTGACTGTTGTCGTGCAGCACCGACAGGTCCATGAAGGCCCGCCCGCGCGCAATGAACAGTTCGGCCAGGTAGCGCGTGAGCGCCTCGCCGATCCCGGGGTGGCTGGCCTGCGGCGCCACCGCCAGCGCCCAGAGGCTGCTGCCGCCGTTGTCGTCGCCGAAGGCGTCGGCGTGGTCCAGGCCCATGGCCACGCCCAGCACCTCGCCGCTCTGGCGGTCTTCGGCCAGCACGTAGACGCTGGTGCGGTCGCCGCGGTCGCTCCACACGCGCGCCGGGTCCACCGGCACCATGCGGCGCGAGCGGTAGATGGCGTTGATGGCCGCCACGTCGGCGCGCGAGCGCAGGCGGCGGATGGTGAAGCCCTGGCGGCGCGCGCGCTGGGGCGTGTAGGCGTTGAGTGGCAGGCGGAAGGTCTCGGAAGGATCGACAAAGAGCTGCTGCGGTGCGTGCGACACCACCACGTGCGGCTTGTCCAGGTAGAAGGCGATGTCGCGCTCGCCGGGCTTCTCTTGCAGCAAGGCCTGGGCGATGGCAGCCGGGTCCTCGAAGGTATGGCCACCGATGAGGCGGCCCCAGCCGCAGTGCACGATGGCATCGCGGCGCTCGGTGGCCTGGTGGGGAAAGGCGGAGCGCTCCAGGCGCAGGGCGCGCGCGGCGTGCTGACGTACGGTGCTCATCTCGGGTGTCTCCTGACTGGTGTGGTTCAACGCAGATGGGTCTGCAGCCACAGCTCCAGCAGGCCGAGCTGCCAGAGCTTGGAGCCTCGCAGCGGCGTGATGTGCTCGCCTGGCGCGGCCAGCAGCGTTTTCACGTAGCCCTCGCGGAACAGACCGCGCTCGCGCGCGGCGCGGCTGTGCAGGGCGTCTTTCACCATCTCCAGCACGCGCCCCTGCAGGTGCTTGAGCGCCGGTACGGGGAAGTAGCCTTTGGGCCGGTCGATCACCTCACGCGGCACGATGCGCCGAGCCACCGCCTTGAGCACGCCCTTGCCGCCGTCGGCCAGCTTGTGGCGCGCGGGAACGCGCGCCGCGAGTTCGACGAGCTCGTGGTCCAGGAAGGGCACACGCGCCTCCAGGCCGAAGGCCATGGTCATGTTGTCGACGCGCTTGACCGGGTCGTCCACCAGCATCACGGTGGTGTCCAATCGCAGGGCCTGGTCCACCGGGTCGCGGGCACCGGGGGCGTGCAGGCGCTCGCTGATGAAAGCGCGCGTGTGGTCCTCGCCCAGCCAGGGGTCCTGCAGCACGCCGCGCATCTCGGTCTGGTCGCGGTCGAGGAAGGCAGTGGCGTAGTCGTCCACCACGCGCTGGCTGCCCGCCAGCTTGGGGTACCAGTGGTAGCCGCCAAAGACCTCGTCCGCGCCCTGGCCGCTCTGCACCACCTTGCTGTGGCGCGCCACCGCCTCGCTCAGCAGGTAGAAGCCGATGCAGTCGTGGCTGACCATGGGCTCGCTCATGGCCTCGATGGCGGCGGGCAGGCGGTCGAGCAGTTCGGCCTCGGGCACGAACAGGCGCTCATGTGCTGTGCCGAAGTGGCTCGCCACGATGTCCGCGTACTGGAATTCGTTGCCGATCTCGCCGCCCACGTCTTCGAAGCCCACGTTGTAGGTGCGCAGATCGCGCACGCCCTGCTCCGCCATCAGGCCCACAATGAGGCTGGAGTCCACGCCACCCGAGAGCAGCGCGCCCACGGGCACGTCGGCCACCAGGCGGCGCTTCACGGCGGTGCGCAGGCTGTCGAGCAGCAGCTCCTGCCAGTCCTCGAAAGAGCGCTGCTCGTCGGTGTCGTCGCGATCGAACGACAGCGACCAATAGCGTTCCTCGCGCTGCTGCCCGTCGGGCTCCACGTGCAGCAGCGTGCCGGGCGCCAGCTTGCGCACGCCGCGCAGCAGCGTGTGCGGTGGCGGCACGATGGCGTGCAACGACAGGTAGTGGTGCAGACCGATGGCGTCGATGCCGCTGTCCAGATCGCCCGAGGCCAACAGCGCGGGCAGCGTGGAGGCGAAGCGCAAACCACCCGGCACCGGCGCCAGGTACAGCGGCTTGATGCCCAGGCGGTCGCGGCCCAGCAGCACCTTGCCGCTGTCGCGCTCCCAGATGGCGAAGGCGAACATGCCCTGCAGGCGTCGCACGAAGCCCGGCCCCCAGGCGTGGTACGCCTTGATGAGCACCTCGGTGTCGCCACTGGAGTGAAACTTGTAGCCACGCGCGACGAGGTCTTCGCGCAGCTCGTGGTGGTTGTAGATGGCGCCGTTGAAGACGACGCCCAGACCCAGCATCGGGTCCACCATGGGCTGCTGCGCGGCGTCCGACAAATCCATGATCTTCAGGCGCCGGTGGCCCACGCCCAGCCGGTCGAACACCAGCAGGCCCTGACCATCGGGGCCGCGGGCGCTCTGCCGGTCGTTCATTCGCGCGATCACGCCAGGGTCGACGGCGCGGCCGTCGAATCGAATCTCTCCTGCCAATCCACACATATCGCTGATGTCCTCCTGTTCAGATGCGGTGAAAAAGTCTTTGACCTTGATGGAGTGCCCTCACTCAGAAAGTTCACAGCGCAAGGCGCTGAGGCGAGCCCGAAAGACCGGTGGCGGGCATCCAGGCCCACACCGAATCGACCGTGACGGTCTCGATGCGGTCGGCGAAGCGTTTGTCGTTCGGGTGATCGTCGAAGGCGATGTGCGCCGTGCCCACTCGCGCCCCCAGGCGCGTGAACGCG
>Ga0209970_1000104_pt1 | contig 12037 bp, 12 predicted proteins | sample InoplaCoSAM_FD_187585 | JGI IMG/M metagenome (GOLD analysis project Ga0209970, IMG submission 187585) | Arabidopsis thaliana rhizosphere microbial communities from the Joint Genome Institute, USA, that affect carbon cycling - Inoculated... | ecosystem: Host-associated > Plants > Roots >...
ACAGGCGATGCCGAACGCCAGGTAGAGCGCCCCGCCGCCGAAGTCGCCCACCAGGTTGAGCGGGGGCACGGGCTTGCCGCAACCGTTGCCGATCGCGTGAAGCGCACCTGTGAGGGCGATGTAGTTGATGTCGTGGCCGGCGGCCTGGGCCAGTGGCCCTTGTTGACCCCAACCCGTCATGCGGCCATAGATCAGTCTGGGCCGGACCGCCAGGCACGCATCCGGACCCAGGCCGAGCCGTTCCATCACGCCCGGACGGAAGCCCTCGATCAGCACATCAGCGGACGCCACCAGGCGCATGACGGTGGCAGCACCTTCGGGGTGCTTCAGGTCGACGGCGATCGAGCGCCGGCCCCGGTTCATTGCCTCGAACCGGGGATCGCGCTCGCTGGCCGCGTCCACCGCATCGGCCCGGTCGATCCGCAGGACCTCCGCGCCCATGTCGGACAGCAGCATGGCGCAGAAAGGCCCCGGGCCGATCCCGGCCATCTCGACCACCTTGATGCCGTGAAGAGGTCCCATGCGCTATTCGATCTTGACGCCGAGCTGGGGGATCAGGTCTTTCCATGCGCGGTCTTCCGCCTTCACGATATCGCCCATCTGCGTGGTCGTGCCATCGCCCAGCGCGTGATCCAGCCTGGCGAACTTCTCCTTCACGTCCGGGTCCGCCAGGGCCGAGCGCAGGGCGCCGTTGAGGGCCGCGACGACCGGGGCCGGGGTGCCCGCCGGGGCCAGCAGGCCGTACCAGGCCTGCGCGTCGAAGCCCGGGATCACGCTGGACACCAGCGGGATGTTCGGACGACGCGCCATCGGATCGCGCGAAGCCACGCCCAGCAGCTTGAAGTGGCCCGATTCCACCAGACCCAGGTTGTCGGCCGTGGGCGTGGTGAACATCACCTTGGTCTCGCCGGAGCGAAGGGCCATGGTCATCTGCGGGCCGCCCTTGTAGGGCACGTGCAGCAGCTTGATGCCCGCCGCGCGCGCAAAGCGCTCGGCCGTGACGTGCCCGAACGACAGCAGGCCCGCGTTGCCACACTCGATGCCCTGCGGCTGGGTCTTGGCGTACTCGATGAACTCGCGCAAATTGTTCACCGGCACGCTGCTGTTCACATAAACCAGCATGGGCGTCTGGGAGATCAGGCCGATCGGCACGAAGCTGGTGATCGCGTCGTAGGTCGGCTTGGAGGTCGCGTAGCGGGCAATGACCTGGCCAGGGTTGATGAACAGCTGCGTATAACCGTCGGCCGGTGAGGTGGCGACGAACTGGGCACCGATCGCGCCAGAGGCGCCCGACTTGTAGTCGACCACCAGTGGCTGCCCCAGGCGCTTGGCCATGTGCTCGCCGACGGTTCGGACGATGAAGTCCGACAGGCCACCGGCCGCATAGGGAATGATGATCTTGAAGGGCCTGTTCGGGAAAGTCTCCTGGGCGTTGGCCCAGGCGGGCGCGATCGCCGATAGCAGCAACGTGGAAAAGTGTCGTCTCCGGATCGTTTTCATTCTTCACTCCAGCCTTTGTCGCGTGGGGGTTGAACGGTGGCTACCGCGTGAGCTCGAGCTGGCCGCGATCCAGCACGGTCACGTTCCTCTCTGGCACACGGACGCGCCACTGGAAGTGGGGCCCTTTGCCGAAGAACTCGAACCGCAGACGCTCGCCCGGGTACACCGGGCTTGCGAAGCGGATGGACATGGACTTCAGCCGTTGCGGCTGGTTGTCGCAGAGCAGTCGCAGCGCGGCGCGGCAAGCCATGCCGAGCGAGCACATGCCGTGCACGATGGGCTCCCGGAACCCGGCCTGGCGCGCGATGGCCGGGTGGGAGTGCACGGGATTGAGGTCGCCGCTCAGACGGTAGATCAGGGCCGCGTTGCGGGCGACGTCGAGTTCCAGCGCGTGATCGGGCGCATCGCCCGTGACCGCGGGCGGCGTCTCGGGCGGCACGCCGAAGCCCCCGTGGCCACCATCGCCGCGCAGGAAAACGGCTTGCCGGATCGTCGCGTACGGCACGCCGTCGGGGTCGGTCACTTCCTTTTCCAGGAAGACCGCGGCACCCTTGTCCTTGCCCTTGTCGTCCACCGCGACCACCCGAGACGTCGACTTCACCGTCCCTTCGGGTGGCAGCGACCGGTGGATCGTGAAGGCCACCTGCCCGTTGAGCAGCCGAACCCAGTCGATCGCCAGCGACGGGTCGGCGAACCAGAACCCGGGGTAGGCCAGGATGGCGCTCATGGAGGGCACGGTCTGCTGGTCCGTTTCCAGCACATAGCGCAGATCGGGCTCATCCACAGGGTCCGCTCCGTAGCCGAGCCCCAACGCGTAGAGGCTGGAGTCGCGCCAGGTGTAGGTCTGTACAGCGTCGGGAATCCGGAAGGCTTGCAGTTTGTCGAGGTTCATGCGGTGACCACTCAGTCGATGCGGATGTTTGCCTTCTTGATGACGTCGGCGTTCTGGGCGAGCTCGGCGTTGATCTGCTCAAGAAAGGCCTGGGGCGACTTGAGCGAGACGCGTCCTTGCGCGTGCAGACGGGTGCGGATGGCCGGGTCCTTGCCCAGTTCGGTCATGGCCTGGTGCAGCGCGTCGATCACCTTGGGCGGTGTGCCGGCGGGTGCGACCAGACCAAGCCAGGCGCTGAACTGAACCGAGGGGTAGCCCAGTTCGGCAACCGTGGGCACGTCCGGCAGGTCTTCCCAGCGCGTGTTTTCGGACACCGCCAGCGCGCGCAGCTTGCCCGCCTTCACCTGCGGCACGGCCGACAGGGTGTCGAAGTTGAAGTCGACCTCGTTGGACAGCAGCGCCAGTTGCATCGGCGTGCCGCCCCGGTAGGGCACGTGGGTGGCCTTGAAGCCCGCAGCGCTGATCAATTGCTCCGAGGCGATTTGCAGGAAGTTGCCATTGCCGCCGGAACCGAAGGTCAGGGGCGGGTTCTGCTGCGCCTTGCCCAGGGCCACGAAGTCCGCGAGCGTGCGCACATTGGCCATCTTCGGGTTTGTCGGGTTGATGGTGAGCACCAGCGGGTAGGTGGTGATCGTGGTGATGGGGGCGAAGTCTTTCGGCACGCTGTAGCCGAGGTTCTTGTAGAGCAGCGGGTTGACGGTGAGCGAGCTGGTGTTGGACACCAGCAGCGTGTAGCCGTCGGCCTTGGCCCGGGCGACGGTTTCCGTGGCCAGCGCGCCGTTGGCACCCGTCTTGTTCTCCACGATCACAGGCTGGCCGAAGCGCTTGGCCAGGCCGTCGGCCAGGGTGCGGGCGACCACGTCCACCGTGCTGCCGGCGGTGAAGCCGACCAGCAGCCGGATGGGGCGGTCCGGGTAGTCCTGCGCGCTGGCTGCGCCCGCGAGGACAAAGAAGCCAAGCGCCGCGCAGAGGGTTCTCTTGGTCTGGTTCATGTCGTGTCTCCTGTGGTTTTGGACGGGGAACGCTCGGCCGCGAACAAGGAGCGGCCAATGATCTGCTTCATGACCTCGATGGCACCGCCGCCGATGCGCGTGAGGCGGGCGTCGACGAAGGCGCGCGCGATCGGGTACTCGCGCATGTAGCCGTAGCCACCGAAGAACTGCAGGCACTGGTCGATGGCCTTGCCTTGCAACTCGGTGGACAGCAGCTTGACCTTGGCGGCGTCGATGGGCCCGAGCTCGCCGGCCATGAACTGGGTGATGCACCAATCGGTGAACACGCGCAGCGAGGTGGTTTCGGCCGCGAGCTGCGCGAGCACGAACTGCGTGTTCTGGAAGTCGGCGATGGTGCCGCCGAAGGCCTTGCGCTCGCGGGTGTAGGCCACGGTCCAGTCGATCACCGATTCGCAGACGATGGTGCTGCGCACGGCCTGGTTGAGCCGCTCCTGCGCCAGCTTGGTCATCAGCATGCGAAAGCCGTTGTGCTCCTGCCCGAGCAGGTTGCTGGCGGGCACGCGAACGTTGTCGAAGAAGAGCTCGGCCGTGTCCTGCGCGTGCGTGCCGATCTTCTCGAGCGCGCGGCCTTTCACGAAGCCGGGCCGGTCGGCCTCCACGATGATGAGGCTGATGCCGTTCTTTCGAGCGTCCTTGTCCGTCTTGGCGGCCAGGACGATCAGGTCGCACATCATCCCGTTGGTGATGAAGATCTTCTGGCCGTTGATGACGTAGTCGTCGCCCTCGCGCTGTGCGCGGGTCGTCATGGCCTGCAGGTCGCTGCCGGCACCGGGTTCGGACATGCCGATGCTGCCGATGACCTCGCCGCGCGCCATGCGCGGCAGCCAGTGGCGCTTCTGCTCTTCCGTGCCCCAGGTGCGGATGTAGGCCGCCACCATCTCCGAATGCACCATGAAGCCGGTGCCGGGTCCGCTCAGGCCCAGGCGCCAGAGCTCTTCGACGACGACGACGCTGTGCAGCCAGTCGCCGCCCGGGCCGCCGTATTCCTCGGGCAGGTCGCAGCACAGCAGGCCCATGCTGCCGGCCTTGAGCCAGATCTCCCGCGGCATGCGGCCTTGTCGCTCCCACTCGGCGTGGTGGGGCTGGATTTCGGTTTCGACGAAGCGGCGCACCGCAGCGCGAAAGGCCTGGTGCTCATCGGTGAAGAAGGAACGTTTGATCATTGCTCGTGCTGTGGATGGGAAAGGGTTCAATGGACGCCCAGCAGCAGAGCGCTGGTGGGCAGACCGGTGCCAGCGGTGACCAAGGCGGTTTGCGCGCCCTTCACCTGGTTCACGGCTTCACCGCGCAACTGGCGCACGGCCTCGGCGATGCCGTTCATGCCGTGCAGGTAGGCCTCGCCGAGCTGGCCACCGTGCGTGTTGGTCGGCATCCGGCCGTCGAGGTCCAGTCCGCCGTCGCGAACGAAGTCCGCGGCCTGGCCGGGCTTGCAAATGCCCAGTTCTTCCAGCTGCAGCAGGATGTAGGGCGTGAAGTGGTCGTACAGGATCGCCAGGTCGACATCCTTCACCGAGCGACCCGATTGGCGTTCCAGCTCGCGCGCGGCGATGCCGAGTTCGGGGACGCGCAGCAGGTCGCCCTCGTAGAAGGGCATCATCACGTAGGGCTGGTTGCTGGCGCCCTGGGCCGCGCCCTGCACCACCACCGGTGGCTTGCGCAAGCTGCGCGCGCGCTCCGCGCTGGTGACGACGATCGCTTGCGCGCCGTCGGTCTCCTGGCAGCAATCGAGCAAACGCAGCGGCTCGGCGATGAGGCGCGAGGCCTGGTGGTCTTCCAGGGACAGCGGCCGCTGGTAGAAGTGCGCCTTCGGATTCGTCGCCGCATGGCGCCGGGCGGACACCGCCACCTGACCGAACGCGGCCGACGTGAGGCCGTGGGTGTGCAGGTAACGCTGCGCGATCAGGGCCGTCCAGCTCGCCGGTGTGCGCAGGCCGTGCGGGGTGGACCACGAATAGCGCAGCGCCTCGGTGGTGGGGGCTTGCGTGTCAGAGAGCGCGCCCGACCCCAGCCGGAAGCCGGAGCGTTCATTGAAGGCGCGGTAGCACACGACGACCTCGGCCAGACCGGTCCGCACCGCCTGGCAGGCTTGCAGCACCGTGCCGCAAGCGCCGCCACCGCCGTAGTTCACGCGGCTGAAGAAGCGCAACTGCCGAACGCCAAGCCCCTGGGCGATGAAGGCTTCCGGGTTGGTGTCCAGCGTGAACGTCACCAGTCCATCGACCTCTTCCGGCGCGATGCCCGCATCGTGCAATGCCGCGAGCACCGCTTCCATGGCGAGCCTCCATTCGGAGCGCCCCGAGTTCTTCGAGAACTCCGTGGCGCCTATGCCCACGATGGCGCTGCCGAAGTAGCCTTGTTGGCTCGAGGTGGCGGTCATGTGGCCTCCGGGCAGATGACCGGCAACGCGAAGCCGCCCTCGCAATCGAAGAAGTCCACCTTCACGCGCATGCCGATGCGCCAGGACGTCGGGCCGTCCTGCAGCACGGCCACCAGACGGGTCTGCTCGTCGAGTTCAACGATGCCCACGCCGTAGGGCCGATCGAAGGACTCCACCAGCGGTGCGTGCACGGTGGTGAAACTGAAGAGCACACCCTTGCCAGGCGACGGGACGAAGTCCCAGTCGAAGCTGTGGCAGCGGGGGCACACCGGCATCGGCGGATGCCGAAGCGTGCTGCAGCCGCAGCAGCGCTGAATCACCAGTTGGTGGCGATTGGCCTGCTCCCAGAAGAAGGCCGTGTCCTGGGTGGAAGGCGGTTTCGGCCGGCGAGGCAAGTCACTCCTGGCGGAGCGCTGGTTTGACGAAGGCGTCGAAGACATCAGGAGACTCTGTGGTTCAAATGCTTGGCCGCATTCTCATCCGGAGTCATAGTTGACTCCTAATTAGAGTTGCGTATGCACTTATTGGCAGAACCAATGAGTGACCATGTAGGTCTATGAAACCTCTGAGAAACCTAGTGAAATCCCTGATGTTACGCGCGTGAGGCGCCACCCCTTCTCTCGCGGAGGGTTAGGGTTTTCCTTTAATCAGGAAGCTACAATGACTCTTATTTGCTTGAATGTTGACTGTGCCGATGCCCACCACCGTGCCCTCGCTTGAGACCCCGGACCCCGCGCCTGGCGACCGCCCCGTGCGACGTGGCCCACACGCACTGCGGCGCGAGTTGACGCGCGCCCGCGTGTTCGAGTCGGCGATCGCCTGCCTGCACGGGAAGGGCTATTCGGGGGCGAGCACCCTGGCGGTGGCGCAGCACGCGGGCATCAGCCGCGGCGCCCTGATCAAGCAGTTCCCCACCAAGGCAAGCCTCTACGCCTCGCTGGTCGAAGCCTTACTGGATGAGATACGCGAAGAAACGCTGGCGGAGATTCGCCGCTTTCCACCGGGCCTGCCCCGCGCCATGGCGCGGGTGGACCACATCTGGGCCCTGTACAAGCAACCGAAGGCGTTTGCGGTGCTGGAGGTCATGCTCGGCGCCCGCGGCGATCCCGAGCTCTCCGAGCGCCTGGCGCAGGTGGGGCGCTCCCGACAGCAGATCGAAAAGCAGCTGCTGGGTGATGACTTCGAGGCCATGGGCATCAAGGACCGCCGCACGGCAGGCCTGGCCGTTCTGCAAATCGTCGCCACCGTGCGCGGCCTGGCGATGGAGCGCTTGATCAACAAACAGAGCCCGTCGTTGGACGCCGCGTTCAATCTGCAACGGGCACAGACCGAGGCACTGCTGAAGTCCCTGATGGAGCAGCCGGTCTGACGCTCGCCAGCGCCCGCGTCAAGCGCCCGACGCTCCCGAGCGTCCCTCTCCAAATGGCGGGATGTCCTCGCTCAGCGCCACAACTCCTCCCGCCGCCGAATGACCCGCGACGCCAGGCCGTAGGCCACCGCCTCCTGCGCCGGCATCCACAGGTCACGCTCGATGTCCTGGCGCACCCGCTCGATGGGCTGGCCGGTTTCACGCGCGATCACCTCGGCGATGCGCTCGCGGGCCTTGAGGATCTCCTGGGCCTGAATCGCCATGTCGCTGGCCGCGCCGCCCGCCCCGCCGCTGGGCTGGTGGATCAGGAAGCGCGTTTGCGGCAGGCAGACGCGGCGTTCGCGGGCCGCGCCCAGGTAGAGGTGCGTGGCGGCGCTGCCCACCCAGCCCGTGCCGACCATGTGCACCGGCGAGGCCACGAAGCGCACCACGTCGTGGATCGCGTCGCCCGATTCGAGGTGGCCACCGGGCGAGGAGACGATCATCGTGATCGGCGCGCTCGACTCGGCGTCCAGCGCCAGCAGCTTGCGCACCGTCTCCGAGGCCAGCGCGTCGGTGATGGTGCCGAACACCAGTACCGTGCGGGCACGAAAGGCCTTCTCTTCCAGGAAGGCGCCGTCGTGTGGGTTGGCGGGGCGGGTGGGTGTGTCGGTGTCCGGGGAAAGCATGGGAATGGCTCCTGTGTGTTAGCTTCATCCGGTAAACGAACGAGCGGGCCTTTGCGTGACACCTCCAATCGATTCCCACCCCCTGGTCGATGACGAAGCGCTTCGCCGCCGCCTGATCGGCCTGGCGCGGCACTGGCTGGCGCACGGCGGCGAGGCCGAAGACCTGGTGCAGGACACCTGGCTGCGCACGGCGCAGGGCCCCCTGCCGCCCGACGCCAGCGGCCGCGAGGCCTGGCTGGTCACCGTGTTGCGCCACCTGTGCGTCGACGCCTGGCGGCGGCGCCAGCGCTACCACGCCCTGCTGGAGCAAGCGGTTGAGCACGGCGCGCCGGCCGTGGAGAGCGATGCGCCGCAGGAACTGGCCGAGCAGGCGCAGCGCGTGGAGCAGGCCTTGCGGCACGTCGTCAACACCCTGTCGGCGGCCGAAGCCGCGGCCGTTCTGCTGGTCGAGGCCTTCGATTTCAGCCACGCGGACGTGGGGCGCCTGACCGGGCGCAGCGAAGCGGCCTCGCGTCAGCAACTGCACCGACTGCTGCAGCGCCTGCGCCGGCCGGCCTCGCCGGCGCCTGCAAGGGACGAGGACACGGACTGCCTGCTGGCCCTGTGCCAATGGGCGCTGGCACAGCGCGATCCGGCGGGGCTGGTCGCCGTGTTGCGGGTGTCGAGCCCTCAGGCGATGGCCATGTCCGCTCCACCCGGGCACCACGGGTCCGGGGAGCACGCCAGCGCACCGGCCACGCGCCTGGTCCAGTTCGACCGGTTCCTGGCCCTGCGCGTGGAGACGCCCGAAGGGCTGGTGGCCTGCCTCCCCCTGGGCGAGGCGCTCAGCGAGACCGCCTGAGCAGACCGCGGACCGGGGCCATGACCTCACAGGTCATGGCCAGCCGGAACTCCGCACGGGAAGATGAACGCAAGCCAAGGGACGTCCCAAGGCACCTTCATCAACCCACCGGAGATCAGTCATGAGTGCTTACGCCATCGCCCACCTGCGCCACGTCGAGTGGGGTCCGGACATCGTCACCTACGTCCAGAAGATCACCGACACGGTGGACGCGCACGGCGGACGCTTTCTCGTGCACGGGCACAACCCCGAGGTGATGGAAGGGCCCTTCCCCGGGCACCTCGTGGTCATCGAGTTTCCATCGATGGAGCAGGCGCGCGCCTGGTACCGGTCAGACGCCTATCAGGCCATCCTGCCGCTGCGCACGCAACACGCCGATGGTGTCGCGGTGCTGGTGCAAGGGGTGGCGCCGGGCTATCGGGCGTCCGAGCTGCTGGCCAAGTACTGAGGGCCTTGGGGCGCGACCGCGCGCCCGACAGCGGGCCGGGCGATGGGGTGAACCAAGGAGCGCATCGCTGCGTACAAGCCGGTGCCGCCAACCTGCGGCCAACCCGTGCCTCCATCCACCCTTGAACCCGGAGATCCCCATGAAGAAAACCCTCATCGCTTCCCTGCTGGCTTTCGGTGCCCTGGCCACGGCGCACGCCAAGGACATCGTCGACACCGCCGTGTCGGCGGGCTCGTTCAAAACGCTCGTGACCGCTGTTCAGGCGGCCGGCCTGGTCGACACGCTCAAGGGCCCCGGCCCGTTCACCGTGTTCGCGCCCACCGACGAGGCCTTCGCCAAGATTCCCAAGGCGCAACTGGACGCGCTGCTCAAGGACAAGGCCAAGCTGACCTCGGTGCTCACTTACCACGTGGTGCCCGGCAAGGTGATGGCCAAGGACGTCAAGGCCGGCAAGGTGAAAACCGTGCAGGGCAGCGAGCTCACCGTCGGCACCAGCGGCGGTGTGACGGTGGACAACGCCAAGGTGGTGTCCACGGACGTGGTGGCCGACAACGGTGTCATCCACGTGATCGACACGGTCATCATGCCCAAGTGATCGGTGCGGGGCCCATGCGCGCCCGATGCACACGGGCCGGGTGAACGGCGACGAGGCCGCGCGTGAAGACGCACTGCCGGCACCTCGTCGTCGTTCTCGGTGACCAGCTCGATCGCGACGCCTCGGCCTTCGATGGCTTCGACCCCGCGCGGGACCTCGTGTGGATGTGCGAGGCGGTCGAGGAAAGCACCCACGTCTGGAGCAGCCAGCAGCGCATCGTCATGTTCCTGTCGGCGATGCGGCATTTCGCGGCCGCGCTGGAGGCGGATGGCGTGCCGCTGCACTACGAGACCTTGCGCGAAGGCAGCCTCGCCGATGCGCTGCGCGAGGCCATCGCACAAGCCAGGCCGCAGCGCGTGAGGCTCACGCAGCCGGGCGACTGGCGCGTGCTGCAGGCGCTGCGTCAGGCCGCGGGCACGACCCCGCTGGATGTGCTCGAGGACCGCCACTTCCTGTGCAGCGCCGCCCGCTTCGCGGCGCACGCGAGCGGGCGGCGTCAGTTGCGCATGGAATACTTCTATCGCGAGATGCGGCGCGAGCACGGCGTGCTCATGGACGGCGACCAGCCCTGCGGCGGCACCTGGAACTTCGACGCCGACAACCGAGCGTCCTTCGGGCCGAACGGCCCGGGCTTCCTGCCACCGCCCACGCGCTTCGATCCCGATGCGAGCACGCAAGCGGTGATCGCGCTCGTGCAGGCCCGCTTCGCCGGGCACCCCGGCCAGGCCGCGCCCTTTGGCTGGCCCGTCACGCGGGCGCAGGCCCTGGAGGCGCTGCGCGCATTCGTTGACGAGCGCCTGGAACACTTCGGCCGATGGCAGGACGCGATGTGGACCGGTGAGCCCTGGCTGTACCACGCGCACCTCTCCGCCGCGCTCAACCTCAAGCTGCTCAACCCGCGCGAGGTGATCGCCGCCGCCGAGGCGGCGTGGCGCTCGGGTCGCGTGCCGCTGTCGTCGGCCGAAGGCTTCATCCGCCAGATCCTGGGCTGGCGCGAGTACGTGCGCGGCATCTACTGGCTGCGCATGCCCGACTGCGCCGAGGACAACGCGCTGGCGGCGCGGCACGACCTGCCCGCGTGGTACTGGAACGGCGACACGCCGATGCGCTGCCTGGCCGACGCCATCGACCAGACGCTGCGCCACGGCTACGCGCACCACATCCAACGCCTCATGGTCACGGGCCTCTACGCTTTGCTGCACGGCGTGCGGCCGCAGCAGGTGCACGCTTGGTACCTCAGCGTGTACGTGGACGCGGTGGAGTGGGTGGAACTGCCCAACACCCTGGGCATGAGCCAGTTCGCCGACGGCGGCCTGCTCGCCAGCAAGCCCTACATCGCCACCGGCCGCTACATCGAACGCATGAGCGACCACTGCCGCACTTGCCGCTTCGACCCTGGCGAGCGCGTGGGCGAGCGCGCCTGTCCCTTCACCACGCTGTACTGGGACTTCCTGCTGCGCCACGAGACACGGTTCGCCTCGCATCCGCGCCTGGCGGCGCAGGTGAAGAACCTGGCGCGCCTGGACGCGGCGCAACGCGACGCCATCCGCGCGCGGGCGCGGGCGGTGCGAGAGGGACGGTTTGCCTGAGAACCGCCCACGCGGTACCTCGTGGCCAGGCCTTCAGGCGCCTCAGCCTCACACCGCCGGCGGATCCGTCTCGCGCTCAGGGTGCCGGTGCCGCACGATCGCCGCGATGAAGGCGTCCAGGCCCGCCTCACCGTCCGCCAGCACCAGGCCCGGGTCCGGATCGCCCGTGGGTGTGGTGGTGGGCACGCCCGCCATGTCCAGCAGCGTCTGCGCCGCGCCCACCAGCAGCAGGGCCTTGCCATGACGGTAGCCGTCCTTGAGGGACTCCATGGTGTGGCCGTCCTGCGCGAGCGTGGCCACGCCCTCCTCGCCATCGGGCCAGGCAAGGGCGTCGTACAGGAAGCCCGGGTTGTTTTCCAGCGAGGCGGTGGCCTCCAGGTCCACGCCGTCGGCCCCGCGCACGCGGCCCACGCGCGGCGCCACGAACTCGGCCACCGCACCCTCCGCGGACAGCACCGCCTGCAGGCGCTCCGCCGCGGCACCCTGCACCCCGTGGGCCACCACCAGCGCCACGCGACGCCCGGCCAGGCTGCCGTCGCCCGGGCGTGCCATCAATGAGAGCGCCGGCGACTGCGTCACCTCGGGCTTGGCGGGCCTGGCCAGGGCGCGCGGCAGGGGCGCGGGCAGCTCGTCCATGCCCAGGCCATCGGCCACGGCCTGCGCCAGGGACTCGGACGCATTGCGCAGCGAGGCCACCATGCGCGTGCGGATCGCCGGCACCGTGACCTTGCTCAGCTCGAAACGG
>Ga0209970_1000106_pt1 | contig 11968 bp, 11 predicted proteins | sample InoplaCoSAM_FD_187585 | JGI IMG/M metagenome (GOLD analysis project Ga0209970, IMG submission 187585) | Arabidopsis thaliana rhizosphere microbial communities from the Joint Genome Institute, USA, that affect carbon cycling - Inoculated... | ecosystem: Host-associated > Plants > Roots >...
CGCGCTTTCATCGCAGTACCGCTGGATTCAAAAATCATCGACAAGATCGCCGGCGCGAGCATCGAGCTCAAGCCGCAATTGACCGGTGTACGCTGGATTGCGCCGGAGAATTTTCACTTGACGCTCAAATTTCTCGGGGGCATAGAGTCGACAATGGTTGAGCGGATCGAAGCTTGCCTGCGCACGCAACTGGGCCTCTTTCCGCGCTTCAGCATTAATGCTAAAGGTCTTGGAGTATTTCCCGGTCCTAAACGACCGCGCGTGTTATGGGTCGGCTTGACCGGCGACCATTTAATTTCGTTAGCTTCACAAGTGGAGTGCGCCCTCCAGCCGCTCGGTTTTGCGCCGGAGACCCGGAAATTTAGTCCGCATTTGACGATCGGGCGCTGGCGTGACGCAGAAGCGCCAAAATCACTGAGGCGGCAATTAGAAACTTGGAGAGCGCACGAATTCGGCAAAGCAACCGTGAAAAGCGTAGATTTAATGCAAAGCGTTCTCGCGCGCGAAGGTGCAAGTTATCACCGGCTAGCCACGATTCCGCTTAAGTGAAGAACGATCCAATCAAATCACCTGAATTGCGAAGGAGGCAGTAGATGGATGCGAATCGAGAGAAGGCAATTGACTTAGCCGTCAGCCAGATCGAAAGGCAATTCGGCAAAGGGGCCATCATGAAGCTCGGCGAGGGCGGCGTGGTCAAAGACGTTCCGGTGATTTCCACCGGGTCGCTTGGCCTCGATATCGCGCTCGGTATCGGCGGCGTGCCGCGCGGACGGGTGGTGGAAATCTACGGCCCTGAGTCATCCGGCAAGACCACGCTGGCGCTGCAAATTGTTGCAGAAGCGCAGAAGCAGGGCGGTATGGGCGCATACATAGATGCCGAGCATGCCCTCGACTTAGGTTACGCGCAGAAACTCGGCGTTAAAACCGACGATTTGCTGGTCTCACAGCCGGATCATGGCGAACAAGCGTTGGAGATTGCCGAGACGCTAGTGCGCAGCGGCGCCATTGACGTGCTTGTAGTGGATTCAGTTGCCGCGCTCGTTCCCAAGGCGGAAATCGAGGGAGAGATGGGCGACTCCCTGCCCGGCCTGCAGGCCCGCCTGATGAGCCAGGCGCTGCGCAAGCTCACCGCCACCATCAAGAAGACCAACTGCATGGTCATCTTCATCAACCAGATCCGCATGAAGATCGGCGTGATGTTCGGCAGCCCCGAAACCACCACCGGCGGCAATGCGCTGAAGTTCTACGCCTCGGTGCGCCTGGACATCCGCCGCACCGGCACCATCAAGAAGGGCGAGGAGGCCATCGGCAACGAGACCAAGGTCAAGGTGGTGAAGAACAAGGTCTCGCCGCCGTTCAAGACGGCCGAGTTCGACATCCTGTTCGGCGAGGGCATCAGCCGCGAGGGCGAGATCCTCGACCTGGGGGTGGTGCACCGTGTGGTCGAGAAGTCCGGTGCCTGGTACGCCTACAACGGCGAGAAGATCGGCCAGGGCCGCGACAACGCTCGCGAGTTCCTGAAGGAGAACACCCAGTTGCGCGTCGAGATCGAAAACAAGGTGCGAGAGGCCCTGGGCGTGCCGCTGCTGGCGGTGGATGGCACTGACGGCGGGGCAGAGGCCGCAGCGCCGGCCAAAGGCCGCAAGTCGAAAGCCAAGGTCGACGCCGCTGACGCCGCTGAAGCCGAAGCGGCCGACGCCTGAGCGCCGTGGGCTTCGAGAAGCCCTCGCTCAAGGGCCGCGCGTTGCGGCTGCTGGCGCAACGCGAGCACTCGCGCGCGGAGCTGCAGCGCAAGCTCGCCGCGCACGAAGAAGCGCCCGGGGAACTCGCGCAGGCGCTCGACGACTTGCAAGCCAAGGGCTTCATCGACGAGCAGCGCGTCATCGAGTCGGTGGTCCACCGCCGCGCCGCGCGGTTGGGGGCCTCGCGTGTGCGGCAGGAACTTCAGGCCAAGGGATTGCCGCCCGAGGCCGTGGCGCTGGCGGTGAGCGAACTGCGTGGCAGCGAGGTGGAGCGGGCGCGCGAGGTGTGGCGCAAGAAGTTCGGCCAGGCGCCGGCGGACGCGGCGCAGCGCGCGAAACAAATGCGCTTTCTGGCCGCGCGCGGTTTTGGTGGCGAGGCGATCCGTCGCGTGGTGGCGGGCGCCGACGAGGACGTGGCTTAGAGCACGAGCATCAGCTTCAGGTTTTGCACCGCAGCGCCGCTGGCGCCCTTGCCCAGGTTGTCCAGCCGCGCGATCAGCACCGCCTGGCGATGGGCTTCGTTGGCGAACACGCGCAATTCGATCACGTTGGTGTCGTTGAGTGCCGTGGCGTCGAGCTTGCCGTCCTCGGTGGGCGGCAGCACCTTCACGAAACCGCCGGCGGCCGCGCTCGCGGCGTAGTGCTTCATCAGCGCCTCGTGCAGGTCGGCGGCCTTGGGCTTGCCGGGCAGGCTGTCCAGGTGCAGGGGCAGGTGCACCAGCATGCCCTGGCGGAAATTGCCCACGGCGGGGATGAAGATGGGGCGCTGCTTGAGGCCGGTGAGCGCCATGATTTCGGGCAGGTGTTTGTGCGATAGGCCCAGCGCGTAAGCCTCGAACAGTGGCGCGGTGCCGGCCTCGTGGGCCTCGATCATCGAGCGGCCGCCGCCCGAGTAGCCGCTGACCGATGGCAGCGACAGCGGGAAATCGGTGGGGATCAGACCGGCGTCGACCAACGGCCGGATGAGCGCGATGGCACCCGTGGCGTAGCAGCCGGGGTTGGCCACGCGGTCGGCCTGCTGGACGGCGGTGGCCTGCGTGGCGGTGAGTTCGGGGAAGCCGTATACCCAGCCGGGTGCGGTGCGGTGCGCGGTGGAGGCGTCGATGATGCGCGGCTTCTTGCCGCTCAGGCCGTCGACCATCGCAACCGATTCGCGCGCCGCGTCGTCGTGCAGGCAAAGAATCACGAGATCGGCTTGCGCCATCAACTCGCGTTTGGCCTCGGGGTCCTTGCGGCGTTCGGATGCGATGCTGAGCAACTGAACGCCCGGCTCCTTCACGAGCCGCTCGCGGATCTGCAGTCCGGTGGTGCCGGCTTCGCCGTCGATGAAGATCTGGTGGGCCATGCGCGAATCCTGTGGCAATGCGGTTCGGCGGGCCTCGGAACCACGCCCGCCATGAACCGGTTTGGTGCGATGCACCATGATACAGTCCCCGGTTGCTCCGTCCGTGAGCCCGTCCATCCGCCGCCGCTGCCGCGCCGGACACACGATCCATCCCTGAGAGAGACCTCATGAAGATTCACGAATACCAAGGCAAGGAAATCCTGCGCCAGTTTGGTGTGCCCGTGCCGCGCGGCATTCCCGCGTTCACGGTGCAGGAGGCGGTGGAAGCCGCGCAGAAGCTCGGCGGACCCGTGTGGGTCGTCAAGGCGCAGATCCACGCCGGTGGTCGCGGCAAGGGCGGCGGCGTGAAGGTGGCCAAGAGCATCGATCAGGTGAAAGAGCTGGCCGGCCAGATCCTGGGCATGCAGCTCAAGACCCACCAGACCGGCCCCGAGGGCCAGAAGGTTCGCCGCCTCTACATCGAAGACGGCGCCGACATCCAGAAGGAGTACTACCTCTCCGCCGTGACCGACCGCGGCACGCAGAAGGTGGCTTTCATTGCTTCCAGCGAAGGCGGCATGGACATCGAGGAAGTGGCGCACGCCACGCCCGAGAAGATCGTCAAGGTCTTCGTCGACCCGCTCGTGGGCTTCACCGACGCGCAGGCCAAGGAACTCGCCAAAGGCATCAGCCTGCCGGCCGACTCCGAAGCGCAGTTCGCCGACATCTGCAAGAAGCTCTACAAGTGCTACATGGACACGGACGCTTCTCTGGTCGAGATCAACCCGCTCAACCGCGACGGCAAGGGCAACATCATCGCCCTGGACGCCAAGTTCAACTTCGATTCGAACGCCCTGTTCCGCCATCCCGAGATCGTCGCCCTGCGCGATCTGGATGAGGAAGACCCGGCCGAGATCGAGGCATCCAAGTTCGACCTCGCCTACATCAGCCTGGACGGCAACATCGGCTGCCTGGTGAACGGTGCCGGCCTGGCCATGGCCACCATGGACACCATCAAGCTGTTCGGCGCCGAGCCGGCCAACTTCCTCGACGTGGGCGGCGGCGCCACCCCCGAGAAGGTCACCGAAGCCTTCAAGATCATGCTCAAGAACGACAAGGTGAAGGCCATCCTGGTCAACATCTTCGGCGGCATCATGAAGTGCGACACCATCGCCACGGGCGTCATCACCGCCTGCCGCGCGGTGAACCTGAGCGTGCCGCTGGTGGTGCGCATGAAGGGCACCAACGAAGAACTGGGCAAGAAGATGCTGGCCGAATCCGGCCTGCCCATCATCAGCGCCGACTCCATGGCCGAAGCGGCCCAGAAGGTCGTCGCCGCCGTCAAAGCCTGAGGAGCCAACATGTCGATCTACATCAACAAAGACACCAAGGTCATCACCCAGGGCATCACGGGCAAGACCGGCCAGTTCCACACCGAGAAGTGCCAGGAATACGCCAACGGCAAGCACTGCTTCGCCGCCGGCGTGAACCCCAAGAAGGCCGGCGAGTCGATCTTCAACATCCCGATCTACGCCTCGGTGAAGGAAGCCGCCCAGCAGACCGGCGCCACCGTGTCCGTGATTTACGTGCCGCCCGCGGGCGCCGCCGCCGCCATCTGGGAAGCCGTCGAGGCCGACCTGGACCTGGCGATCTGCATCACCGAAGGCATCCCCGTGCGCGACATGCTGGAAGTGCGCAACAAGATGAAGGCCAAAGAAGCCAAGGGCGGCAAGAAAACGCTGCTGCTGGGTCCCAACTGCCCCGGCCTGATCACGCCCGACGAGATCAAGATCGGCATCATGCCCGGCCACATCCACCGCAAGGGCCGCATCGGCGTGGTCTCCCGCTCGGGTACGCTGACCTATGAAGCCGTGGCGCAGCTCACCGAAATCGGCCTGGGCCAGTCCAGCGCGGTCGGCATTGGTGGTGACCCCATCAACGGCCTCAAGCACATCGACGTCATGAAGGCCTTCAACGACGACCCCGACACCGATGCCGTGATCATGATCGGCGAGATCGGCGGCCCCGACGAGGCCGAGGCCGCGATGTGGTGCAAGGCGAACATGAAAAAACCCGTGGTCGGCTTCATCGCCGGCGTCACGGCGCCCCCCGGCAAGCGCATGGGCCACGCTGGCGCGCTCATCAGCGGCGGTGCCGACACGGCCGACGCCAAGCTGGCCATCATGGAAGAGTGTGGCTTCAAGGTCACGCGCAACCCGTCCGAGATGGGCAAGCTGCTCAAGTCGCTGATCTGAGCGGGTTGAACAGATGTGCAAAAGGCAACGCGCGCGTTGCCTTTTTTTTCGCCTGTTGCGCGCAACGTGACGCTTGTCACCGATGCTGCTTGTCTCGCCCCGGGCGCTTGAAACAAAATGCAACACCTGTCGGGCGGCGCCTGCCGCTTGTCCTTTCAACCCTGCGTGAGGCCGATGATCCTGCGGCTCGCACGTCGTCGCGAGTCTCTTCTGGAGTGCCTCCGTGTCTGCCCGTGAATCTCCCCACACCGTGGGCCGGCCTCGCCTTCGGCGCTCCCAGCCTCTGCGGTCGTCCGCCGACGAACGCGCCTCGATCTGCCCCTCGGTATAACGCCTCGCACATGAATTTCGAGTTTCACGCCCTGACCGACCCGGGTCTTGTCAGGGACAACAACGAAGACTCGGTGGCACTCGACCCCGATAACCGCCTGGCCATCCTTGCCGATGGCATGGGCGGCTACAACGCGGGTGAGGTCGCCAGCGCCATGGCCACCACCTTCATCAAGACGGAACTGGGGCGCTGGATCGCCGAGGGCGGCTTCGAGGCCAGTACGCGCGAGTTGAAGCGGGCCATGGAAATCTGCATCGACAACGCCAACCGGTCGATCTTCAACGCCGCCAACGCCAACCCGCAGTACGCCGGCATGGGCACCACGCTCGTGATGGGCGTGTTTCTCGACGGCCGCGTGATGATCGGCCACGTCGGCGATTCCCGCTGCTATCGCCTGCGCCGGGGTGAGTTCGTGCAGATGACGCGCGACCACTCCCTGCTGCAGGAGCAGATCGACGCCGGCCTGATCTCCATGGAGCAGGCGCAATTTGCCACCCACCGCAACCTGGTGACGCGGGCGCTGGGCGTGGAAGACACCGTGCTGCTCGAAGTCAACGAATACCGCGCCGAGGACGGCGATCTCTACCTCTTCTGCTCCGATGGCCTGAACGACATGCTCAGCGACGAACGCATCGCCGCGCTGCTGGTCACCGCTGGCACCTTGGAGGAAAAGGCAACGGCCCTGGTCGAAGCCGCCAATGGTGCGGGTGGCCGCGACAATATTTCGGTGATACTGGCGTTTGCCCGCGCTCGAGCCACCCGCCGCGGCCTGCTGTCGCGCATGCTGGGTCAATAATCCGCCCTGATCCCAAACCAAGTCCAACAGGAATCCCGAGGAGTCGGCCATGCCGAAAATGATCGTTTCCATCGACGGCGTCGTCATCAAGGAGGTGCAGCTCACCAAGGACCGCACCACGCTGGGCCGCCGTCCTTATAACGACATCGTCATCGACAACCTGGCCGTCAGTGGCGAACACGCCGTGCTGCAGATGTCGGGCGCCGACGTATTCCTCGAGGACCTCAACAGCACCAACGGCACCTACGTCAACGGCAAGGCGATCAAGAAGCAGCAGTTGCAGGGCGGCGACACGGTCGAGATCGGCAAGTACAAGATCAAGTTCGTCAACGACTCGGCCGACTCCCACGAGAAGACGACCGTGATCAGTGGCGGCGCGGTGGTCTCCGGTGCTGCCGAGGCAGCTGCCGCCGTCAGCCTCGGCCCGGCCGCCATCAAGGTCATCAGCGGCTCGGCCGCGGGACGCGAGGTAGCGTTGACCAAGGTCGTCACCACCATCGGCAAGCCAGGGGTGGCCGTGGCCGCCATCACCCGTCGCCCGCACGGGTACGTGGTGGCCATGGTCGAGGGCACGGTCAAGCCCACAGTCAATGGCCAGCCGCTCAGCACCGACGGCATCGATCTCCGCCATGGCGATCTGCTGGAGCTGGCCGGTACGCAGATGCAGTTCGTGCAGCAGTAACGCGTCGCCCTGCAGCGCCCGCCGCCTGGTCAGCCAGGGGTGCTGCATACGCCGACCGGCGCCGAGAAATAAGTCACACCCCGCGCAAACGGCGGGGGGTACGCTCGGAACCCTTGAAATTCTTCCCCCCGCTGCAGATGAGGGTTCGCGTACTCGGCTGTTCCGGCGCCATCGCCCAGGGTTGCCGCACCACCGCTTTCCTGATCGACGACGACACGCTCGTCGACGCCGGCACCGGCGTGGGGGACCTGGGCATCGACGAGATGCTGCGCATCGACCATGTGCTGCTCACGCACGCTCACCTCGATCACGTGGCCTCGCTTCCGCTGATGCTGGATGCGGTGGCGTCGCGCCGGCTGGCTGAGGGCCGGGCCGCCCTGGCGGTGCACGCGTTGCCGGGCACCATTGCCGCCCTCAGGGCGCACATCTTCAACGACGTGATCTGGCCGGATTTCTCGCGCATCCCGTCCGAGGCGGCGCCCCTGATGCGCTTCGTGCCGTTCGACGTCGGCGACGTCGTCAAAGTCAACGGCAAGTGCTTCGAGGCCCTGCCGGCCGTGCACACGGTGCCGGCGGTGGGCTTTGCCGTGGCCAGTGAGCGTGGTGGCCCGCATTGGGTGTTCAGCGGTGACACCGGACGCAACCCGGCCTTCTGGAACCGCGTGAATCAATTGGACGTGGCGCAACTGATCATCGAAACGGCTTTCAGCGATCGCGAAGCCGAGCTGGCGCGCCGCAGCCAGCACCTGGCGCCGGTGCTGCTGGCCGAGGAGTTGCGCCACATCGCGCCGGATAGCCGCTACCCGATCCACATCACCCACACCAAGCCGGCGGAGACCGATCAGATCGCGGACGAGATCCGGCGCATGGGGGTCAATGCGCCGCGCGACATCCGCTGGCTCAGTGCAGGACAGGTGTTCGAGGTCTGACAAATTCTGTCGATCCCGCTGGCAACGACAAAATTTGTTCCCAAGGAAGTAGATCAAAAGGCCGTAGTTGGTCCCGTCGTGCCCGGTCATCCACCCAGCCGGCACGCTCGTCTGTAACAGTAAGCTGGCACGCCATCTGCAAAAGGGGAAACGTCTCAACCCAACCCCCCTTCTGGAGGAGTTCTCAATGAAGCGTGCAATTCAAAAAGGTTTCACCCTGATCGAACTGATGATCGTGGTGGCCATCATCGGCATCTTGGCGGCCGTGGCGCTGCCGGCGTATCAGGATTACACGGTGCGCGCTCGCGTGTCGGAAGTGGTGCTGGCGGCGTCTTCTTGCCGCACCTCCATCACCGAGACGGTGCAAGCGGCCGCTCCCGGTACCGACATTTCGAGCAACATCAGCGCATCTTGCAATATCGTGCCGACCCGCATGGTCACCTCGGGTGGCGCCGATGGCGATGGCATCATCACCATCATTGGTAATAGGGCCAATATCGGAGGTGGCATGGCGGCCGATCCCGAGATCCAACTCCGACCTTTTGTCTCGGGTTCAGCTTTGGATGGTGCGAATGACGCAGGTGAGGTCATTACCGAGTGGCGATGCGGTCCGGGCACCAACAATGGTATGGACCCGCGTTTCCTTCCTGGCTCGTGCCGCAACTGATAGTGCCGCATAGCGATTAAAAAGGGCCGCCTTGTGCGGCCCTTTCTGTTGCACGAACGCCCGGGCGTCATCATGCCGACTCATTACACGACGCTTCAGCAAATCGAAAACGTTCTGGCCGCAGTTGCCTTGTCGCTGGTCTGGTTGATGCCGAACCATCAATTGCCGTGGAGCGCGATGCACCACGAGCTGACTATGGCGGTGATGCTTGGGTTGATGTCGGTCGTGCTGGCCTGGCAAACCCGCTGGCGATTGCCTGTGCCGGCATTTGCGCTGGTGCTGTTGATGCTGGCGTGGGTGCCATGGGGCCAATGGCTGGCTGGCCTTCTACCGAAATCGGGTACTGCAGCCGTGTCATCGGCCCTAGTAGGCGCTATGGCCCTTGCATTCCTTCTGGGGCATGCAGCCCGCGTGAACCAACACCGTCGGCTGCTCGATGTGGTGTTTGCCGCCCTGGCGCTGGCTTCGGCGGCGAATGTCCCAGTGCAATGGATCCAGTGGCTGCAATGGTATTCAAGCGATCTTGATTCGTTGGTGCTCCTGCTGGTCACACCTCTCAACGAGCGTGCACGACCCTCGGGCATGATCCTTCAGCCTAACCAGTTGGCTACGATCCACGTCTGGGGCTTGATCGGACTCAGCTGGTTTCGCATGCATCGCAAACTGTCCACTGCAGTTTTTGTTTTGCTTTTCGCCTGGATCGGTGTCGGCATCGGCCTGACGCAGTCGCGCACCGGACTGCTCGAAATGGCGGTAGTGGCTCTCTTGTTGAGCTTGGCTGTGAAGGGCGAACCGCGCCGAACTTTGCTCGCGGTGTGGTGGGTGGCGCTGTTGTGGTTAGTGACTTGGTCTCTGGCTTTCAAGGACGTTGCGGTCTGGCTGGGCGTCCGACAGGACGCTGAAGCCCGTCTGACAGCTCTCGATGGCGCGCGCATCGATGCTTGGCGCGCCTTCGGTGCAGCCATCCTGCAGCGCCCGTGGTTCGGCCATGGCTTGACCGACGTGGGCTTCGCCTATGTGGCCTTGGCCGATTCGCGGCCGGAGCTATATATCGGCCAACGCTTCGGGCATGCGCATAACATCGTCCTTGATGTTTTGCTGTGGGTGGGCATCCCCCTGGGCCTGCTGCTGTTAGGTGCTCTGGCGATCTGGGGAATTCGCCGGCTGGCAGAGTTGCCCCGGCAGACCGAAAACGCATTGCCGCTGACTGCATTGGCTGCGCTGGGCGTGCACGCCATGCTCGAGCTGCCGCACTACTTCCTGTACTTCATGGCCCCAGCAGCCTTGTTGGCGGGCTGGCTGACGCCGGTCCCTGCCCATCGGCCTGGCCCCTCGCTGCCAAGGCCGACGTGGGCGGTCGCAGGGCTTGCCACATTGGGCATGGTGGGCTGGATATCGGCCGACTACTTCCCCTATCAGGAGCGATACACAGAGTGGCGCTTCGAGAACAACCGCGTGGGCAAGCGGCCCGACATTGAGGTTCATTCACCCCTCATCCTGAACCAGATCCACGACGAACTGGCGCTCTACCGGCTGCCTTTGCGGGCGAACATGAGCGCGGACGAGCTCCGCTGGATCGACGACACGGCGCGCAGCGTGTATTCACCGCCCGCCTACTACGCGGCGGCCAAAGCGCATGCCCTGGCGGGCGACGAAGCGGCTGCGCGCGTGTGGATGATGCGCTACAACGCAACGATGGGCATGGACGGTACGCGTGCCGCTCAGAGCATCTGGGCGCGCGATCAGGGAAATTACTCCGGTTTGGTGCGCGTGAAATGGCCGGATTACGCCGGTCGAAACACTGCCTTCCGGTTGGCCCCAGAGGAAGCTGAACGCATGGCGCCTCTGCCCCTGCCATCGCCCGTCAGCGAACCTGCCTCTAACACGCCCGAATGATCGAACCAATGACTCTCGATTTTCGTCATCGACTCCGGTGGGCCTGCGGCCACTTTTTCGTCAGCGCTTTGATTCTGATCACCATCGGGGCGCTGATTTTCTTCGTCTGGTATCCCTCGCCCTTTCGCGCGCTGTCCGGTGGACTTAGCCTTTTTTTGCTCGTGGCTTGCGTGGACATGGTGCTGGGGCCCGTGTGCACATTTGCCGTGGCATCGACGAAAAAGCGAATCCAGGAGTTGCGCCTGGATGTTGCCCTGATTGCATTCGTGCAACTGGCCGCCCTGGCCTACGGGGTGTGGACGGTATACCAGGCGCGTCCGGTCTACCTCGCCTTCGAAGTCGACCGCTTCCGCGTGGTACACGCGGTGGACGTTGATCCCGGCCTGCTGGAGAAGAGCGCGCCTGAATTCCAAACCCTGCCCAGATTGGGGCCTCAACTGGTGGCTGTTCGGCCTTTTCAGTCGGCGGCAGAAAAAATGGAGGTCACTGTGGCGGCCTTGCAGGGTGTTGACGTTGGTGCGCGTTCGGACTTATGGACAAGCTACGAATCGCAGGAACAGCGGATTCGATCGGCTGCCTCACCCGTCGAGTCCTTGCTGGCCAGGCATCCTTCTGCGCGGTCCGCAGTCGAAAAAGCCCTTGCTTCGGCGGGGCTGCCGATTGCCGAAGCCCTCTATCTGCCGGTCGTCGGGCGGCAGATGTTCTGGACCGCGGTCCTGTCGCCAAAGGATGCGCGGCCCCTGCTTTATCTGCCGATCGATCCGTATTGACGGGGAACCGGGTTCAGGAAATCACCCGATTTCCCTCCTCGCTTCTCGGTGAGCCGCACTGCCTGGATCTCCATTCCCCGATCCACCGCCTTGCACATGTCATAAATCGTGAGTAAGGCCACCGAGGCTGCAGTGAGGGCCTCCATTTCCACTCCTGTCTGCCCCGTGCATTCCGCCGTCGCCGCGCACAACACGCTGTGATCGGCGGCATCCACCGTGAACTCCACCGCCACCCGCGTCAGTGCAATCGGGTGGCACAGCGGGATCAGATCGCTGGTCTTCTTGGCGGCCATGATGCCGGCCAACCGCGCTATTCCCAGCACGTCACCCTTCTTCGCGGAACCCGATTCGATCAGCGCAAGAGTCGCCGGTTGCATCGTGATCCGGCCTTCGGCAACGGCAACTCGGTGAGTGCTCGCTTTCGCCCCCACGTCCACCATGTGCGCCTGACCTTGCGCGTCGAAATGGGTCAGCGGGCTGCCGGACGGCGCTGGAGAAGAAGGAGACTTGGACACGTTCTTGACGCCTGGTAACGCCGCTTCATGGCGGCTTTGCGCGTTCGCGCGGTGAACCGGT
>Ga0209970_1000107_pt1 | contig 11851 bp, 10 predicted proteins | sample InoplaCoSAM_FD_187585 | JGI IMG/M metagenome (GOLD analysis project Ga0209970, IMG submission 187585) | Arabidopsis thaliana rhizosphere microbial communities from the Joint Genome Institute, USA, that affect carbon cycling - Inoculated... | ecosystem: Host-associated > Plants > Roots >...
GCCGCGTTGCCGTCGAACTTGATCAGCGCGCCATCCTGGCGGCGGATGCCTTTGGCGGTACGCACCACCACGGCGTTGTAGACCTCGCCCTTTTTGACGCGGCCACGCGGCGCTGCTTCCTTGATGCTGACCTTGATGACATCGCCCACGCTGGCGTAGCGACGCTTGGAGCCGCCGAGCACCTTGATGCACATCACGGACTTGGCACCCGTGTTGTCAGCAACATCGAGTCGAGATTGCGTTTGGATCATTTGATTTAAGTCCCAACTTGAATCGTGAAGGCCACCACGGCCAACAGCGATCAGTCTTGGGCCCGTCGTCGAGGGACATCCACTGCAAGCGGCTGCTGCCGCGGCGGATGCCACCCTTCGGTGGGCAGATGGCTTGCGCCAGACACATCACTCCAAAGGAGCGAAGCCGCGCATTATGGCATGGGAGCGAGACGACGTCAAACGCTGGTCGCGGCGTACCGACGGGTGAGGTTCAGGAAGTCATCGACGCGTGGGTCGGCCACGCCTTCCTCATGCAGGATGTCCGCCACGTCGGCCGCCATCCGCTCAGCCTGGGCTGCATCCAGAAAGAGTGCGCGCCATCGGCGTGCCAACACATCTTCAACAGTGAGTGCATGCTCACATCTGGCCGCGAACCGCACCATCGCGGCACGCAGGCCAAGGCCCAGGTTTCGATCGGCGCCTGGCAGCCCCTGGATCCGCTCGGCCTCAGTGCCATACAGGTGCCAGCCCGGAGCGGCATGGATGGGAACCGAAGCGCTGGCCGGCGCGCCCACCAGACGGTGATGGGCGCTTTGCCCACCGGAACGCGCGGGCAGGCGCCCGGCGTCGAAACACCGCTGGAGCACGTCTTCGGCCATGGCGCGGTAGGTCGTCCACTTGCCGCCGGTGACGGTGACCAGGCCGTTCGGATCGACCACCACGGTGTGCTCCCGCGACAAACCCTTGGTGCCGCTGCCGTCGCTTGGGGCCGCCACGAGCGGCCTCAGGCCGACCCAGACGCTGCGGATGTCGGCGCGGCGCACCGGGCGGCTGAGCGCGCGCGAGGATTCGTCAAGAATGAACGCCAGTTCCTGCTCGAACGGCTGCGGCTCACGTGCGAGGTCCTGCCGTGGCGTGTCGGTGGTGCCCAGGATCAGTTTCCCCAGCCACGGCACGGCGAAGAGCACTCGGCCGTCCCGCGTGCGAGGCACCAGCAGGGCGTGCTCGCCGCCCAGGAACTCGCGGTCGACGACCACATGCACGCCCTGGCTCGGGCTGACCATGTGCGAGGGCGTGCCCGCGGCTTCGCGCATGGCATCGACCCACACACCGGTGGCGTTGACAACGCAGCGGGCGCGCACCCGGTGCTCCTCGCCGCCCACTTGATCACGCACCGTGACCAGGTGGCCATCACCATCCGGGGCGATGGCGGTGACTTCGGCGTGGTTGAACATGAAGGCGCCCGCGGCTTCGGCGGTGCGCGCCAGGGCAATGGCCAGGCGGGCATCGTCGAATTGGCCGTCCCAGTAACGCACACCACCGCGCAGGCCCTGCGGGTTCACGCCGGGCAAGGCGGACAGCGTGCGCGCGCGGTCCAGGAATTCGGTGGGTCCGAGGCCGGCACGCCCCGCCAGCAGGTCGTACAACTTGAGGCCAATGCCGTAGAACGGCGTTTGCCACCACTGGTGGCTGGGCATCACGAAGGGCAGCGGCTGCGCCAGATGCGGCGCAATCGTCATGATGGTGGTGCGCTCGGCCAGCGCTTCGCGCACCAGCGCCACGTTGCCCTGGGCGAGGTAGCGCACCCCACCGTGCAACAGCTTGGTGGCGCGCGACGAGGTGCCACCCGCGAAGTCGTGCGACTCGAACAGCGCAACGGAGAAGCCCCGCAGGCTGGCGTCGAGCGCCACGCCCAGGCCGGTGGCACCACCGCCCACGACCACGAGGTCGAAGCGGTCCGTGTCGGCCAGGGCAGTGAAGCGTTGTTCTCGGTTCATGTGGGCGGGAAACCAGCCCCCTGGTGCCCGTGGCAACCAGGGGAGCGGGCGGTGCAGCGTCGATCAGCGGACCTTGCCCGCCTTCCAAGCGTTGAGCAGCTGATCGTAGGCGATGGTTTCGCCCTTGGGCTTCTCGTTGGCCAGCTTCTTCCAGGGCGCGGCCTTGTCACTCAGCCACTTGTTGGGGTCGCCCTTGGCGTTGAGCTTGGGCGCGCAGCGCTCCATGCCGGCGCGCTCCAGGCGGGCCAGCACCTGGTCCATCTGGTCAGCCAGGCCGTCCATGGCCTGCTGCGGGGTCTTCTCACCCGTGACGGCTTGCGCCACGTTCTGCCACCACAGCTGCGCGAGCTTGGGGTAGTCGGGCACGTTGGTGCCAGTGGGGCTCCAGGCCACGCGCGCGGGCGAGCGGTAGAACTCCACCAGGCCACCGAGCTTGGGCGCCATGTCGGTCATGGCCTTGCTCTGGATGTCGCTTTCGCGGATCGGCGTGAGTCCGACGATGGTCTTCTTCAGCGAGGTGGTCTTGGCGGTGATGAACTGCGCATACAGCCAGGCCGCGGCCGTCCTGTTGGCGTCGTGGTTCTTGAAGAAGGTCCACGAGCCCACGTCCTGGTAGCCGTTCTGCATGCCCTGCTTCCAGTACGGGCCGTTGGGGCCGGGCGCCATGCGCCACTTGGGCGTGCCGTCGGCATTGACCACCGGCAACCCGGGCTTGGTCATGTCGGCGGTGAAGGCGGTGTACCAGAAGATCTGCTGCGCGATCTGACCCTGCGCGGGCACGGGGCCAGCCTCGCCGAAGGTCATGCCGGTGGCTTCCTTGGGCGCGTACTTCTTCATCCAGTCCACGTACTTGGTGAGTGCGTAGACAGCCGCAGGCGAGTTGGCCGCGCCGCCGCGCGACACGCTGGCGCCCACCGGCGTGCACTTGTCGTCGCCCACGCGGATACCCCACTCGTCGATCGGCAGGCCGTTGGGGTTGCCGATGTCGGCGGTGCCCGCCATCGAGAGCCAGGCGTCGGTGAAGCGCCAGCCCAGCGACGGGTCTTTCTTGCCGTAGTCCATGTGCCCGTAGATGGGCTTGCCGTCGATGGTCTTCACGTCGTTGGTGAAGAACTCGGCGATGTCCTCGTAGGCGCTCCAGTTCAGCGGCACGCCCAGGTCGTAGCCGTACTTGGCCTTGAACTTGTCCTTCAAGTCCTGGCGCGCGAACAGGTCGGCGCGGAACCAATAGAGGTTGGCGAACTGCTGGTCGGGCAACTGGTAGAGCTTGCCGTCGGGTCCGGTGGTGAACTTGGTGCCGATGAAGTCCTTGATGTCGAGACCAGGGTTGGTGAAGTCCTTGCCCGGGCCCGCCATGTAGTCGGTGAGGTTGAGGATCTGGCCGTAGCGGTAGTGGGTACCGATGAGGTCCGAGTCGCTGATCCAGCCGTCGTAGATGGACTTGCCCGATTGCATCGAAGTCTGCAGCTTCTCGACCACGTCGCCTTCCTGGATCAGGTCGTGCTTGACGGTGATGCCGGTGATCTCGCTGAACGCACGGGCGAGGGTCTTGGACTCGTACTCGTGGGTGGTGATGGTTTCGGAGACCACCGAGATCTCCTTGACGCCTTTGGCCTTGAGCTTGGCCGCAGCGTCGATGAACCACTTGAGCTCGGCCGTCTGCTGGGCCTTGCTCAGGGTCGATGGCTGGAACTCGCTGTCGATCCATCGCTTGGCGGCGGCCTCGTCGGCCCAGGCCGGCAACGCGGCCCCCGTCGCGATGAGCGCAGCGAGCGCCGTGTGTCGCAGTTTCATGTTGTCTCCTTGGATGTTGATGTGCCTCCCCGCCAGCGGATCGACACGGCACCGGGGAAGCGGCGGTCCGGTCGTTGGAAAACTTGCTCAGCCCTTGCGCATGACCAGGGCAAGCCAGAACACCGAGATCACGAAACCGATCCACACCGACGGCTCCTGCGCGAGGCCAAGTCGCTCGGCGATCCATCCGGCCAGGCCGACGAAGGCGAGGTTGATGTAGGCCGCGCCGAGCAGGCCGACGAAGAGCCGGTCACCTCGCGTGGTCTTCATGGGCAGAAAGCCCTTGCGTTCGATCGTGGGCGAGCGGATCTCCCACACCGTCATGCCGATGAGCATCAGCACGATGACGGTGAAGAAGACCGCCACCGGCAGGGTCCAGACCATCCAGGCAAACATCACACCCTCCCCATGGCAAAGCCCTTGGCGATGTAGTGCCGTACGAACCAGATGACGATGGCGCCGGGCACGATGGTGAGCACGCCGGCCGCCGCCAGCGTGGCCCAATCCATCCCCGAGGCGCTCACGGTTCGCGTCATCGTCGCGACGATGGGCTTGGCGTTGACACTGGTGAGCGTGCGCGCCAGCAGCAACTCCACCCAGCTGAACATGAAGCAGAAGAACGCCGCCACGCCCACGCCGGCCTTGATGAGCGGCAGGAAGATGGTGAAGAAGAAGCGCGGGAAGCTGTAGCCGTCGATGTAGGCGGTCTCATCGATCTCGCGCGGGATGCCGCTCATGAAGCCCTCCAGAATCCACACCGCCAGCGGCACGTTGAACAGCAGGTGCGCCAGCGCCACGGCGATGTGCGTGTCCATCAGCCCCAGCGTGGTGTAGAGCTGGAAGAACGGCAGCAGGAACACCGCGGGCGGCGTCATGCGGTTGGTCAGCAGCCAGAAAAAGACGTGCTTGTCGCCCAGGAAGCGGTAGCGCGAGAAGGCGTAGGCCGCGGGCAGCGCCACGGTGAGCGAGATGGCCGTGTTGATGCCGACGTAGATCAGGCTGTTGACGTAGCCCGAGTACCAGGAGGGATCGGTGAAGATGGTCTTGTAGTTGGCCCAGGTGAACTCGGTGGGCCACAGCGTGAACGAGGACAGGATTTCCTGATTCGTCTTGAAGCTCATGTTCACCATCCAGTAGATGGGCAGCAGCGCGAACACCAGGTAGGCGACCAGGAACAGCCAACGTGCCTTGAACTTGCTGTCACGCATGGCCTTGCTCCTTGTCGGACGTGCCCAGACTCTGCATCCAGTTGTAGAGCACGAAGCAGAACAGCAGGATGATGAAGAAGTAGATGAGCGAGAAAGCCGCCGCAGGCCCCAGGTCGAACTGGCCCACCGCCTTGGTGGTGAGGTACTGCGACAGGAAGGTGGTGGCGTTGCCCGGCCCGCCACCGGTGAGCACGAAGGGCTCGGTGTAGATCATGAAGCTGTCCATGAAGCGCAGCAGCACGGCGATCATGAGCACGCCGCGCATCTTGGGCAACTGGATGTAGCGGAACACGGCCCACTGGCTGGCGCCGTCGATGCGGGCCGCCTGGTAGTAGGCGTCGGGGATGCTGCGCAGACCGGCATAGGCCAGCAGGGCCACCAGCGGCGTCCAGTGCCACACGTCCATGATCAGCACCGTCCACCAGGCGTGCTGGGGGTTGCCGGTATAGCTGTAGTCCACGCCCAACTTCAACAAGGTGTGGCCCAGCAGTCCGATGTCGCTGCGCCCGAAGATCTGCCAGATGGTGCCGACCACGTTCCAGGGAATCAGCAGCGACAGCGCCACGATCACCAACACCACCGACGCACGCCAGCCGGCGGCCGGCATGGACAGCGCCAACGCGATGCCCAGTGGGATCTCGATCAGCAGCACCGCGAGGGAGAACTGGATCTGGCGCCACAGTGCCAGGTGCAACTCGGTGTCGCGCATCACCATGACGAACCATTCGGTACCCACGAACACACGCCGCTGCGGCGAGATGATGTCCTGCACCGAGTAGTTCACCACCGTCATCAGCGGCAACACCGCAGAGAAGGCCACGCACAGGATGACCGGCAGCACCAGCCACCAGGCCTTCTGGTTCACGGGCTTGTGGTTGGTCATGCGGTGCCCTCCACCAGTTGTTCGTCACGGTAGAAGCAGGTGTGCGCGTCCAGCAGGCGCAGGTGCACGGTGTCGCCCACGGACGGCGGTGCGGCCTCGGCGCCCAGACGGCTCTTGAGCGTGTGCCCGCCCAGTTCGCAGGTGAGCAGGAAGTAGGTGCCTATGTCCTGCACGCGGCTCACGCGCGCGGGCAGCGAGCGGCCGTCGCCGGGCTGGCCCATGCGAAGGTACTCGGGGCGGATGCCCAGTTTCACCGGGCCTTCTGGCAGGCGGCGGTCCTCCTGGAAGGCCAGCGGCTGTTCGTTGACCAGTACACCGCCGCGCACCGCCTGCGCGGGCAGGAAGTTCATGCCCGGCGAGCCGATGAAGTGGCCCACGAAGGTGTGCGCCGGGCGCTCGAACAGGTCTTCGGCGGCCCCCTTCTGCACCGCGCGCCCGCGCGACATCACCACCACCTCGTCGGCGAAGGTGAGCGCCTCGACCTGGTCGTGCGTAACGTAGATCAACGTGAGCTTGAGCTCGTGGTGAATCTGCTTGAGCTTGCGCCGCAGTTGCCACTTCAGGTGCGGGTCGATCACCGTGAGCGGCTCGTCGAACAGCACGGCCGACACATCCGATCGCACCAGGCCGCGCCCGAGCGAAATCTTCTGCTTCTGGTCGGCGCTCAGGCCGGCGGCGCGGTGGTCGAGCTGGCCGCTGAGTTCCAGCATCTCGGCGATCCGCCCCACGCGCTGACGGATCTCGGCCTCGGGCACCTTGCGATTGCGCAGCGGGAACGCCAGGTTCTGCGCCACGGTCATGGTGTCGTAGATGACCGGAAACTGGAACACCTGGGCGATGTTGCGCCGCTGCGGCGAATCGCGCGTGACGTCGCGGCCATCGAAGCGCACCGTGCCCTGCGACGGCACGAGCAGCCCCGAGATGATGTTGAGCATGGTCGTCTTGCCACAGCCCGAGGGCCCCAGCAAAGCGTAGGCGCCACCGTCGCGAAAAGCCATCTTCAGCGGCAGCAGCGCGTAGTCGTCATCCGAGCGCGGGTTGGGCACGTAGGCGTGCGCGAGATCGAGTTCGATCAGGGCCATCAGCGCACTCCTTGCGGCGCGCGCACCAGCGGGCCGCGCGCGTCGAATACGAACAGGTGGTCGGGGTTGAGGTGCAGCGTAAGGCGCGCGCCCAGTTCGAACTTGTGCACGCCCACGAGCTGAGCCACCAGCTCGCCCACGTCACTGCTCACGTGCACGAAAGTGTCGGAGCCCGCGATCTCCGCCAACTCCACCCGCGAGGCGATCGCCACGTCACCGGGCAACGCGCGCGCCCGCAGGCCACCGGCGCGGATGCCGAGCACGAAGCCGTCGTCGGCCTGCGCGGGCAGGTCCAGCGGCCAGTCCACCGAGTCGGCCACGCGCACGCCGCCCTGGGCGTTGCGCCGCGCGGCCATCAGGTTCATGGGCGGGTCGCTGAAGGCGCGCGCCACGCGCAGGCTCTGCGGGCGGTGGAAGACCTCGGCGGTGGGACCGTACTGCAGCAGTTCGCCAGCGTCCATCACCGCCGTGTGGCCACCCAGCAGCAGGGCTTCGCCGGGCTCGGTGGTGGCGTACACCACCGTGGCGTCGCCACTCGCGAACAGGTGCGTCAGCTCTTCGCGCAGTTCCTCACGCAGCTTGTAGTCAAGGTTCACCAAGGGCTCGTCCAACAGCATCAGCGGCGCCTGCTTGGCCAACGCGCGCGCCAGTGCCACGCGCTGCTGCTGTCCGCCCGACAGCTCGGCGGGCAGCCGGTCAAGAAAGGGTTCGATGTGCAGCCGCGCGGCCAACGCGCGCACGCGGGTGTCGATATCGCGCTCGCCACGCAGGCGCAGCGGCGAGGCGATGTTTTGCGCCACCGTCATCGACGGGTAGTTGACGAACTGCTGGTAGACCATGGCCACGTTGCGCATGCGCACCGATTGGCGCGTCACGTCCTGCCCGTCCACCAGCACGCCGCCCGAACTCGCCGTGTCCAGCCCCGCCATCACGCGCATCAGGCTGGTCTTGCCCGCCTGCGTGGCGCCCAGCAGCACCGTGACCGCGCCCGGCACGGGCGACAGGCTCATCGGGTACAGATGGACCGAACGCCCCACGGACTTGGTGATCGCTTCCAGTGACAGCTGCATAGGGAGGTGTGGTGTGCGGCCCGCTCGAAGGGCGGCAGCAGTGTTTTCGTTTCGGCGTATCTTTGTTCGTTTCTTTTCTTTTTATGTTCGGTACATACCCTTAGAACTCCATCAGTGTTTTCCGATATGTTCGAAACACGCCCGCCGCCCGCTCCTTCATGAACCTCAACCCCCGCCACACCCAACTGCTCGACGAGGTCCGCGCCCATGGGCCGCAAACCATCGAAGCCCTGGCCGAACGTTTCGGCGTCACCCTGCAGACCGTGCGCCGAGACGTGCAGCGCCTGGCCGAAGCCGGCTTGCTGGCGCGCTTTCATGGCGGTGTGCGTCTGCCCGGCTCCACCACCGAAAACATCGCCTACCGCCAGCGCCAGGCCCTGCAGGCCGAGGCCAAGCAGCGCATCGCGCGCGCGGTGGCCGCGCGCGTGCCCAATGGCTGCTCGCTGATCATGAACATTGGCACCACCATCGAGGCCGTGGCACGCGAGCTGCAGCGCCACCGCGGCCTGCGCGTCATCACCAACAACCTGCACATCGCCTCGCTCATGAGCACCAACCCGGATTGCGAAGTCATCGTCGCCGGCGGCCAGGTTCGTGCGGCCGACCAGGGCATCGTGGGCGAGGCCACGGTGGACTTCATGCACCAGTTCAAGGTCGACATCGGGCTGATCGGCATCAGCGGCATCGAGGCCGACGGCACCCTGCGCGACTTCGACTACCGCGAGGTGAAGGTGGCGCGCGCCATCGTGGCGCAGTCGCGCCAGGTCTGGCTCGCGGCCGACCACAGCAAATTCAACCGACCCGCCATGGTCGAGCTCGCGCGGCTGGATGAGCTCGACGTGCTGTTCACCGACGCGCCGCCGCCTGACCCCTTCAACGCACTGATCGAGCAGAGCCACGTGGAATGCGTGGTGACCGCCGAGCGCGAGGCCCTGGCCTCCTGAAAGTACCGACCGATGAACCCAACCCACCTGCTGGCCCTCGACCAAGGCACCTCCAGTTCACGCAGCATCGTCTTCGACCGCCAGGGCCGCGTGGTGGCCATGGCCCAGCGCGAGTTTCCGCAGATCTACCCGCAGCCGGGTTGGGTGGAACACGACCCGCGCGATCTCTGGAACACGCAACTGGCCACCGCGCGCGAGGTGCTGGCCACGGCCGGCCTGCGCGGCGACGGCGTGCGCGCCGTGGGCATCACCAACCAGCGCGAGACCACCCTGGTGTGGAACCGCCGCACCGGTGAGCCCGTCTACAACGCCATCGTCTGGCAAGACCGTCGCGCCGAGGACGCCTGCGCCAAGCTGCGCGAGCAGGGCCACGAGGCCCTGGTGCAGCGCAAGACCGGCCTGCGCATCGACGCCTACTTCGCTGGCACCAAGCTGCAGTGGATCCTGGACAACGTCGATGGCGTGCGCGCGCAGGCCGAGCGCGGCGAACTGGCCTTCGGCACGGTCGACAGCTGGCTGATCTGGCACCTCACGCGCGGCCAGCGCCACGTCACCGACCACAGCAACGCCGCGCGCACCATGCTGTTCAACGTGAACACGCGCGACTGGGACGATGAACTGCTGGCACTGCTGCGCATCCCGCGCAGCCTGCTGCCCGACACCCTGCCCTCCAGCGCCGACTTCGGCCAGGCGCACGCCGACTGGCTGGGTTCGGCCCTGCCCATCGGCGGCGTGGCCGGTGACCAGCAGAGCGCCCTGTTCGGCCAAGCCTGCTTCCAGGCCGGCATGGCCAAGAACACCTACGGCACCGGCTGCTTCATGCTGATGCACACCGGCGAGCGCTTCCAGACCAGCCAGAACGGCCTCATCACCACGTCCTGCGCGCAAGCGGCCGGGCCGGCGCAGTACGCGCTGGAGGGCAGCGTGTTCATCGCCGGTGCGGTGGTGCAGTGGCTGCGCGACGGCCTGCGCGCCATCGACTCCAGCGGCGAGGTGCAGGCCCTGGCCGAGAGCGTGCCCGACGCGGGCGGCGTGGTGGTGGTGCCGGCCTTCACCGGCCTGGGCGCGCCCTATTGGCGGCCCGAGGCGCGCGGCAGCATCACCGGCCTCACGCGCGGCACCACCATGGCCCACATCGCGCGCGCCGCGCTGGAAAGCATTGCCTTTCAGAGCGCGGCCCTGCTGCAGGCCATGAGCCGCGACGCCGTGGCCGCCGGCGGCGTGCCCGTGAGCGAGCTGCGCGTCGATGGCGGCGCCAGCGTGAACGACCTGCTGATGCAGATCCAGGCCGACCTGCTGGGCATTCCCGTGGTACGGCCCGAGGTGGTGGAGACCACCGCGCTCGGCGCGGCCTACCTGGCGGGCCTGCACGCCGGCGTGTACCAGGGCACGGACGAACTGAGCGCGCAGTGGCGCGCCGAACGCCGCTTCGAGCCCCGGCTTTCGCGCGAGCAGGCGGCCGAGAAGATGGCGGCCTGGGAGCATGCCGTTCGCCAGACAACCGCTGCCTGAGAACCGCCTGGACTGCCCGACGCGCGGCGACAATCGCGCGCATGAACACGCCCTCCTCCCCCCTCATCACATTCATCGGCGGCGGCAACATGGCCAGCGCCATCGTCGGCGGCCTGCTGCGCCAGGGCCATGCGGCCAGCGGCATTCAGATCGTCGAGCCATGGGACGAGCAGCGCGCGCGTCTGGCGCAGCAGTTCCCCGGCGTGGCGCTGTTCGGTGCCGCGGTCGCTGACCTCAAACCCTCGGACCTCGTGGTCTGGGCCGTGAAGCCGCAGACCTTCAAGGACGCCGCCCTGGCCGCCGGCCCTCACCTGGGCGGCGCGCTGCACCTCAGCGTGGCGGCGGGCATCACCAGCGAAAGCATGGCCACCTGGCTGGGCACGCAACGCATCGTGCGCGCCATGCCCAACACGCCCGCGCTCGTGGGCCTGGGCATGACAGGCCTGTTCGCGCGCGACGGCGCCTCGGCCGACGACCGCGCGCTGGTCGAGCGCGTGGTGCGCACCACGGGCGAGCTGGTCTGGGTGGCCACCGAGCGCGACCTCGATGCCGTGACCGCGATCTCCGGCTCGGGCCCGGCCTACGTCTTCTACTTCCTCGAAGCCATGCGCGACGCGGGCGCGCGCATGGGCCTGCCGGCCGAGACGGCGCTGCAACTGGCCATCGGCACCTTCGTCGGCGCCTCCACATTGGCGCAGCGCTCGAACGAGCCGCCGCAGGTGCTGCGCGAGCGCGTCACGTCCAAGGGCGGCACCACCTACGCGGCGCTGACGGCGATGGACGCGGCGGGGATGAAGGCTTCGTTCGAGGCGGCGCTGCAGGCCGCGCAGAAACGCGCCGAGGAATTGGGCCGCGAATTCGGCAAGTAAGCCACGTCCTGCGCGGCACCTCGCGAGCGTAGCCAGACGCTCATCCTCAGCATCACGCCGGCTCGCCCAACGCGTCCGCAGGCTTGCGAAACACCGCGACAGAAACGCCGCGCACTCAGACCAAGCTGAGCGCCACCCCGACAAACAGCGTGAACCCCAGCCAGTGGTTCGCGCGAAACGCCGCGAAGCAGCCCTCGCGCGAGCGCGTGCGGATCAACGCCCAGCTAATCGACGGCGAGGCGGGAGACCACGTCTGGGCCGATCGCTACGATCGTGATTTGACCGACATCTTCGCCATCCAGGACGAGATTTCGAAGGCGATCGTCGACGCCCTGAAGGTGAAGCTGCTGCCCCAGGAGAAGAAGGCGATCGAGACTCGCGGCACGTCGAGCGTGGAAGCCTACAACCTCTTCCTCATGGCGCGGCACGCGGTTCCGCATTTCCGGCGCAAGCGTGATGGCGTGCTGATCACGATCGCCTCGACCGCTGGCGTGCGGCC